>Ga0181537_10002305_pt1 | contig 16858 bp, 14 predicted proteins | sample PEATcosm2014_Bin_39_FD_119765 | JGI IMG/M metagenome (GOLD analysis project Ga0181537, IMG submission 119765) | Peatland microbial communities from MTU Mesocosm Facility, Houghton, MI, USA - PEATcosm2014_Bin23_10_metaG | ecosystem: Environmental > Terrestrial > Soil > Wetlands > Peat | place... | reverse complement strand
GTGCTCGCCAACGCCGAGAAAATTTACAACGCCGCGATGAATGCTTTCGACCTTCTTTATGAGGGCAACAGTTCCACCGCATCTTCACTGCGCGCGGCCCAGAAGCAGGTCGAAGAACTGGCACGTTACGAGCCGAAGTTCCAGGAAGCGTTGGCTGCGCTTGAGACGGCACGGATCAGCGTCGAGGATGTGGGTGCTACGGTCCGAGATTACGTCGGCGGAATCCAGGCTTCTCCGGAGCACCTGGCGCAGGTGGAGGACCGGCTCGCGACGTTGGATCGCTTGAAACGTAAGTACGGCCCGTCGCTGGATGACGTCATCGCCTTCGGAGCGGATGTCTCGCGGAAGCTGGCAGAAGTTGAGAACAAGGACGAGATCCTCGGCCAGTTGCGCAAGGAATTGGCTGACGCCGCTGCTGACTATTTGCGCGCGGCAAGAGCGTTATCGAAAAAGCGGAACGAAGCCGCGCGTCGTCTGGAAAAGCTCGTTGAGACAGAGATTAACGATCTGGCGATGAAAGCTGCGTTCCGCATCGAAATGACTAGTTCCGAAGAAGAGCGCGATTGGTCTTTTTCCGGGTTCGATCAGATCGTTTACATGATCTCAACCAATCCGGGAGAACCGATGCGGCAGATGGAGCACATTGCTTCAGGCGGCGAACTGTCGCGGGTGATGCTCGCGCTCAAAGCCAGCGTAGAGGCTGGACACGCCTCCTCTCGTAAGAACGCCGAAAAAAGAAGCACACAGAAGACTCTTGTCTTCGACGAAATCGATACCGGGATTGGGGGCCGAGCGGCGGAAGCAGTCGGCAAGAAACTCAAGGGCCTGGCGCGCTCGAATCAAGTGCTCTGCGTCACCCATCTGCCTCAGATTGCCACTTTCGGCGATCATCACTACGTCATCGAGAAGAAGGAATTCGGGGGACGCACCCGCACAGGCATCCGCGAAGTGACCGGCGAACAGCGGACTGAAGAAGTGGCGCGCATGTTGAGCGGAGCGAAACTGACAGAAACTTCCAGGAAGCACGCAGAGCAAATGATTAAGGCGAATGCCTGAAGCGTAGTGGCTGGAATTTAGCGGCTGACGACGAGGATGTCGGAGGCGCGGCTCTCGGCTAACGTGGTGCTGGCGGAGTTGTCAGCGACTTTGATGGAGAAGTTGACCGTGATCTTGGCCTTGGTTTCGACTGCTTGACCGTTCTGCACGACCGGCTTGAAGCGCCATTCACGCACTGCCTGCTGCGCCGCTGAACTCAGGATTGCCGGACCACTCAGCACTCGCAGATCCTGAACTACGCCTTCGGCGCTGATAATTGCCTGCAGGATCACGGCCCCCTGAACATTCATGTGCTGCGCCAACAGCGGGTAAGAAGTGTTACCCGACGCGTCCGGCGCGGGTGCTGCCGGCAGCGGCTCTCGCTCGGCGGCGTTCGTCGCTGCGGCAAGGGCATCGGCGTTTGCTGGATTCGGAATCTCGACGTGGGTTGAATTTGTTCCTGGGTGCAGTTTCTTGTGCTTGTCGCCGGCGACTACTTCTACGTCCAGCGGAGGAAGCACTGTCCGTGTTACGGCCACACCAGAACCGTTCTCGGTATTTGCTTGAGCCGAAACCGTTGCGACTGGAACCAGTTTCTTAGCGGCAACTGGCGACGTCGCCTTGGAGTGACGAACGGTGTTTTTTGCGGTGGCCTGAGTCGCGACAGTGGTCTCGGGCATGTCGGACTCGATCGTCGCCTGCTCGGAACCGAACCAGAACTGCCGATCTTTCACCAACAGGGTGATAAGAGCAATTAAGAGCAAAGAAAGAGCCAAAATCAGTCTGCGCGGCTGCTGGGCGCCGTTGTTTCTCCGGCCCTGCGTTCCGCTGAACGTCGCTCTTTGATTTAGCTCTAACATTTGAGTTCTTGGGATGATGCGGATAGATTGCTCCCATTACGTTGGTAACACAATGGCACGGGGTGGGGAGGGGGGGGCACGACCGGGCCATCCCCGTTTACTATTGAGGTGCGGGGCTTTAGCAGATGATCGCTGACTTGTAGAGGTGTGATTTCCGTCACGGCGAGGTCGAAGGTTAAGCCATACATTCCGCTTATGGCCACACCCGACAAGCAAGATCGAGCCGCATGGCTGCAGGGTCCCTCGGCCCGCTGCGAAACCATTCCACAGTGCTATTCGCGTCCTTGGAGGCTAGTGCTACTAGGCGCGCCAGGAGCGGGCAAGGGAACTCAGGCAGACCTGTTGAACCGGCGTCTTCACGCCTGTCATCTCTCAACAGGGGAAGTTTTTCGCGCCGCTGCTCAGCTTCGCGAGCCAAGCCCTGCGATTCAGGACGCTCTTGCTCATATGAACCGCGGTGAACTCGTACCCGACGCCATCGCCTGCAACATTGTTTCGGAACGTGCCGATTGCCTGAAGTGTGCCGGTGGATTTATCCTCGACGGCTTCCCGCGAACGCTTGGACAGGCTGTACAGCTACAGAATCTCATGCAGGATCAAGAGCTGTCCCTGCACGCAGTGATCAATTACACTCTGCCGGCTGAGACCATCATCGCGCGGCTCGGCGGCCGCCGAATCTGTGAGAAGTGCAAAGCGGTCTACCACATGACAGACCGTCCTCCAAAAGTCGAAGGACGATGCGGTCGATGCGACGGAAAGCTCGTTCATCGCGAGGACGACCAACCCGAGGCAATTCAAGTGCGACTCGAGGCTTACAACCACAGCACAAAGCCCGTGATTGATTACTATGACAAGCTGAAACTGATTGTCGAGGTTGACGCCACTGGTACTGCGGAAGACGTCTTCGCAAGAACTGTCCTCAATTTAGGAGCCCTGCGACACGTGGAGTTCGCGAGGGAAATGTGGGTTCTCGGCCAGGAATGATTCCCGCTCGCTGTCTAGAAGCTGCCCTTCGCTGCTAATCCCCGCCATTTCTGTGGCTTACGTTGACCATCCCGGTACTTTTCGATAGTTTATTGATATCGCCCAATGGCATTCGTGTACGCTGAGAGCACAGATTTGTGGGCGAATTTCAACGTACGGCGCATCTAACGTTCAAGAGCAGATCCCTCGCTTTGCCTAGTTTAGCCGCCGGTAGGCGCTTCGTGGATCTGGGGAGCAAACTGAAATCGTGTCTGGAATTCTAACGAAGACCGAAGGCAAAACCTTACTTCTACTGAAGCCACGCGGCTTCTGCGCCGGGGTGGTTCGCGCAATCGATGTGGTCCGCATTGCCCTGGAAGCATTCGGGCCCCCGATCTACGTGCGGAAAGAGATTGTCCACAACAGCTTCGTGGTTGAGGAATTGCGCGGCAAAGGCGCGATCTTCGTCGATAGCGAGGACGAGGTGCCCAACGGCGAGCGCATCATTTATAGCGCCCATGGAGTCTCTCCGGACGTCCGCGAGCATAGCGCGAAGCGCGGCCTGCGAGTCATTGACGCCACATGTCCTCTGGTAACGAAGGTCCACGTGGAGGCGGTTAAGTTTGCGAAGGAAGGTTACTCTCTCATCCTCATTGGTCACAAAGATCACGATGAGGTCGTGGGAACTTTGGGCGAAGCACCGCTCGTCACTCAAGTGGTGGGCTCGCCGGAGCAGGTTAAGGGGCTTTCAGTGCCTGATCCAAATCGGGTGGCGTATTTGACCCAAACGACACTCAGTCTGGACGAAACCAAGGACATCATCGCCGCGCTGAAACAGAAATTCCCCAATATTAAGGGGCCGGCGGCTCAGGATATTTGCTACGCCACGGAGAACCGGCAGGTTGCGGTGAAGCAGGTTGCGTCCGAGGCAGACCTACTTCTGGTGGTGGGATCGGAGAATAGTTCGAATTCGAACCGCCTCGTGGAAGTCGCCCGAAACCTGGGCACAAACGCGCATCTGATTGATAGCTGCAACGACATCGAGCCTAGTTGGTTGAAAGATGTAAAGACGATTGCCCTGACCGCTGGAGCCTCGGCACCGGAACATCTCGTCGAGGAGACGGTCACGTTCTTGCGCGGTAAGGGTTTTGGCAATATGCAGGAACTTGAAGTAATGCCCGAGAACGTTCGCTTCGGGTTGCCGCCAGAGATCGTGGAAGCCATCGCGGCAGCTCCGAACTAGGCCTGAGCCGCAAAGGACGCTGCAGGTTGCTTCCTTGCGGCAACGGTGGAATGAACTTAGGAGGATGAAACTGATGGACAACCGCTCCCCCGACTCCGATTTAGCTGCCCTACCTGCAGGATCGAATCCTCTACTCCGTTTCGGCAAAATTGAAGGTCTTGGCAGCCGCGTAAGCGCGGCCATCGCCGCCGCGCGAAAGTATCTTTTTTCACAGCAGCACGAAGAGGGCTACTGGTGCGGCGAACTCGAGGCTGACACCACCCTTGAGTCAGATTACATTCTGCTGCGCACATTACTCGGAACAGGGAATCAAGAGCGTTTTCAGAAAGCGGCGAATTGGATTTTGCGCCATCAGAATGAAGATGGCGGATGGAGCATCTACGTTGGCGGACCTTCGAACATCAGCGCTTCGGTAAAAGCCTATTTTGGCCTGAAACTGGCGGGATACACCGCCGATCATCCTGCACTTGCACGCGCCCGCGAGAAAATTCTGGAAATGGGCGGCGTCACCGAAGTCAATACCTTCACTAAAATCTATCTCTGCTTCTTCGGACAATACGACTACGATGCCGTCCCGGCGATTCCTCCCGAGATCGTACTGTTTCCGAAGTGGTTCTGGTTCAACATCTACGAAATCTCATCGTGGTCGCGTGCGATCCTGGTGCCGCTGTCGATTTGCTACGCCAAGAAGCCCTTTAAGAAAATTCCGCGCGAAATGGGTGTGGAAGAGCTTTTTGTTGGCGGAATGCAAAAGTCGCGCATGCACCTGCATTGGGCCAAGAAACTGATTTCGTGGCGGAACTTCTTTCTTGTGCTGGATCGCATGACACATTGGCTGGAGCGGGTCCATGTGCGTCCGCTGCGCTCGGTCGCGCTGAAGAGTGCCGAGAAGTGGATGCTGGAGCGCTTCGAGATGAGCGATGGTTTGGGGGGGATTTTTCCATCCATCATGAACTCGATCATCGCGATGCGGTGCCTTGGGTACTCGCTGGATGATCCCCAGGTCATTCGGGCGATGGATGAGTTCGAGAAACTCGGGATCGAAGAGGACGACACTTTCCGCATGCAGCCCTGCATGTCGCCGGTTTGGGATACGGCGTACGCGTTATTTGCGCTGGGCGAAGCAGGCGTGCCGGCGGACGATCCGCGCATGGTGAAGTGCGCCGACTGGATTCTGCAAAAGCAGGTGCGCACCGTTGGCGACTGGAAGGTCAAAAACAAGAAGGGACAGCCGGGCGGCTGGTACTTCGAATTCAATAACGAATTTTATCCGGATGTCGACGACAGTGCGATGGTTTGCCTTGGACTGAGCCGCGTCGAGCATCCTAACGGGCGGTACCAGCGGGAATCAGTCCAGCGAGCCATTGACTGGATCTTTTCCATGCAGTGCAAGAACGGCGGCTGGGCGTCGTTCGACAAAGACAACGACAAGATGGTCTTCGAGCACATCCCGTTTGCCGACCACAACGCGATGTTGGATCCGGCGACGGTCGATATTACCGGCCGAATCCTGGAGATGCTCGCCACTTACGGCTATACCAAAGACCACCCGTCGGTGAAACGGGCGATTCAGTTCATCCGCAATGAGCAGGAGCCAGACGGAAGTTGGTTCGGGCGTTGGGGCGTCAACTACATTTATGGCACGGCTCTTGTGCTGCGCGGGCTCGAGGCAATCGGCGTGGACCTGCACGAGCCGTGCGTCCAGCAGGGAGCCGAGTGGATTCGTATGGTGCAGAATGCCGATGGCGGATGGGGTGAGACGGTCGGCTCCTATGACGATCCGAGCTTGCGCGGACAGGGCGACAGTACACCTTCGCAGACGGCTTGGGCGATTCTAGGGCTGCTCGCGGCTGGAGATACTCGTAGTGATTGCGTGGCTCGCGGTGTTGCTTTCCTGATGAGCACGCAGAAAAAAGATGGATCGTGGGATGAGGCCTTCTACACGGGCACCGGTTTCCCGCGCGTGTTCTACCTGATGTATCACCTGTATCGGCAATATTTCCCGCTGCTCGCGCTCACTACCTATGCCAAGGTGATGGAAAAGAACGGGGACTAGTTGTCGGTTGGCCCGTTCGTTGTTCCAGATAGAACTGTGCGAATTCATCTTTCCACGTCTCCTCGAACTCACGGAGAACTGAGAACCGAAAACTGAGAGCTATTGTTGAAAGCTTTTGTTACAGGCGCGACGGGATTTCTCGGTTCCCATGTTGCTCGTATTCTTTCCGATGGTGGCGCAGAGCTTCGGTTGCTCGTGCGCCCAACCAGCAATCTGAAAAACCTGGAAGGACTTAAAGCTGAAACTGCAATCGGCGATCTGCGCGATGCGGCCTCGCTGGAGAAGGCTATCTCAGGCTGCGATACGGTATTCCACGTCGCAGCCGATTACCGCCTCTGGGTCAAGGATCCAAACGAAATGTATCGCTCGAACGTCGAAGGAACGCGAGCGCTTCTTGAAGCTGCAAGGAAGAATGGCGTCCGACGTGTTGTTTACACCTCGAGCGTTGCGACCATCGGGTTCACCGGCAACGGTCAGGATGCCGACGAAGATTCGCCCGTTTCTCTGGCGGATATGATCGGACACTACAAGCGGTCGAAGTTTATGGGTGAGCAGATTGCGATGGAGGCTGGCCGCAACGGCATGAATGTCGTCACCGTCAATCCGACGACCCCCATCGGCGAACAGGATGTGAAGCCCACCCCAACCGGGCGCATCGTCCTGGATTTTCTCAAACGCAAGTTTCCTGCTTATGTGGAAACCGGACTGAATCTTGTTGATGTGAGGGAATGCGCGCGCGGGCATATATCCGCGATGCAGACGGGAACTTCCGGAGAGCGCTATATTCTGGGCGGAGAGAATCTAACGCTGAAGCAGATCCTCGACAAACTGGGTGAGATCACGGGCTTGCCTTCTCCCCGCGTGAAGTTACCGTACTTCTTCGCGTTTGCCACGGGCGTGGTCGACGAGGCGATTACGGGACGGTTGATGGGCCGCGAGCCGCGAGCCACAATCGACACGGTTCGCATGGGGAAGAAGAAGATGTTTGCCAGCTCGGCCAAAGCGCAGCGCGAACTTGAATGGAGAATCATTTCGGTCGACGGGGCACTGCGCCGCGCCGTGGAGTGGTTCCGGGCGAACAGATATGTCTAAAGTCGCCATTGTGGCCGCTTTGGAGCGGGAAGTACGCCCGCTGGTGAAGGACTGGCGCGCGGACGATAAAAGATATGACAGCCGGCGCTACCGATTTTTCGTGAACGGCGAGTTCGTGCTGGTCTGCGGCGGCATCGGCGCAGAAGCCGCGCGTCGCGCTGCCGAAGCCGTGATCGCGCTGTACGAGCCGGCGATCGTTTATTCGGCTGGCTTCGCGGGTGCCCTCGATCCTTCGCTGAAAGTCGGCGAGGTTCTCCGGCCGGGCCGCATCGTCAATGCGGGCGACGGTAGTAGTGAGATTTTGGGCGGCGCGGATGGCGTGCTCGTTACCTTCGGATCCGTTGCCAGTCCAGCGCAGAAAAAGAGTTTGCGGGAATCTTTTGGAGCGCGGGCTGTCGACATGGAATCCGCTGCCGTTGCTCGGGCCGCAGAGGCTCGTGGAATTGCCTTTGAGGCAGTCAAAGTAATTTCCGACGCCAGCGATTTTAAGTTGCCTTCGATGGAGCAATTCGTCGATCCGAAAGGAAGGTTCTCCGAATGGCGATTTGCATTTTTCGTCGCGGTTCGACCATGGATGTGGGGACGCGTGATTCGCTTGGCGCGAAATAGTAGTCGGGCTTCCAGAGCTCTGTGCGCTGCCTTGCGGAAGCTGAATACTGATCAGATCGAAGGATCTCGTCAGGTTCGTCCCTCGGCGGCGATATGAAAACATGCAGTGTTCCACGCATTTTTTCATTATCGGATTGGGTACATCCGCATAAATGCTGAGCCTGATTCATCTATAATCAGATAGGCATTCTCCTAAAACCAATGCATTTTTTCCCCTTGCTGGCAGCGTTTATCGGCGGCGAAGTCGTCGAAATGATTTCCAATAGCGGACCCGTGGCTAAGCTAGTCTTGGTTGCGTTGGTGGCGTTCAGTCTGATCTCTTGGGCCATCATTCTCACTAAATGGAGTTTGCTCCGACGCGCGAAGGCCCAGAGCGGGCGCTTCGTACGCGCCTTCCGCAAGGCGCAGCGCCTGCAGGACATTGCTGCCGTAGCCGATCAGTTCAAGCCCAGCCCGCTGGTGGGAGTATTTGAGGGCGGCTATGAAGAGTATCGACGGCAAGCCTCTACCTCGGGAACATTGCGGAATCTGGTGGCGATCCAGCGCGGCATGCAGATCGGCGCCTCCGAAGAAATTTCGCGTCTCGAACGAAACTTACCTTGGTTGGCGATTACCGCTGCGGTGACTCCTTTCGTCGGCCTGTTCGGAACTGTCTGGGGCATTATCGATGCGTTCCAGGGACTCGGAACCGCCGGAGCCGCCACGCTGCGAGCCGTCGCTCCCGGAATCTCGGAAGCTTTAATCACCACGGCTGCCGGACTGGCCGCGGCAATTCCCGCTGTTATTGCTTATAACCTTATTGGCGCTTCGATCCGTGAGTTTGCCTCGCGCAGCGATGATTTCGCCCTCGAAGTGCTGAATGCCGTGGAGCACAGTCAAGCGCAGATTCCTGTCCAAGTTCCCGTGGATGTGAGGCGCTAGTGGCCTTCACCACTTCTAACGGCCGAACGCAGACAGCTCTTGCCGACATCAATATCACTCCGCTGGTTGACGTCGTGCTTGTGCTTCTCATCATCTTCATGGTCACAGCCCCCGTGTTGCAGTCGGGCATTGATGTCAGTGTTCCCAAGACGCGAACCGTCAAGCAGATCACTGAAGAGCGCCTGGTGATCACCATCAACAAGGATCAGCGTGTTTTTCTGGGCAACGATCCGATCAATATCAACGAAATTGGCGCCAAATTACGACAGAAGATTCGCGATCCGCGCAACCAGTCTATTTTTGTGCGAGCGGACGAGAACGTTCCCTTTGGCGCTTTTGCCACAGTAATGGATTCCGTCAAGCAGGCGGGCTTCGTCAACGTGAGCATCGTTACCCAGCCCCTAGAGCAAAATGGCAGCAAACGCTGAGATCTACTTCGAGCATGACCGCTGGGGACGCGCGCTGGCGTGGTCAGCGGTTCTGCACGTAGGAATTACGGCATTTTTATTCGGATATTCCGCCTACTTCTCCCGTTCGAGCGGCGACGCCTGGGGTGCGGGCGGAGGCGGGGAAGCGATTGGCGCGACGCTCGTCAGCACAGTTCCGCTGCCATCTAATCCCGCACAAACGCAGAATGTTCTAGCTAACGAATCGAAGGGCATTACGCAATCGCAACCGAAGATCGAAGAGAAAGAACCTGACGCGATCGAGATTCAAGGCAAGAACGCAAAGATCAAGCCGAAGAAAAAGCAGGAGACCGTTTCGAAAGATAAAGCGCAGCCACCTCCGGAACCCGAAACGAATCAGGTCGCGTTCGGCGAAGGCGGTCCCGTCAGCGGGCCATATGGATCGTTCAGCGCGGCCGGTGCCAAAGGCGGCTTCGGTATTACAGGCGGCGGAGGCGATTTCGGAACGAAATACGCCTGGTACGTCCACGTGATTCAGCAGAAGGTTGCCGAGAACTGGCTGAAGTACGAAGTCGATCCACGGATCACGACGGCGCAGCGGGTTTACATCACATTTGATGTAGCGCGCGACGGACACCCGACGAATGTCCAGATCGAACAGTCGAGTGGAGTGCCTTCGTTGGATATTTCGGCGGTGCGGGCTCTTCAAAGGATTGACACGTTTGGATCCCTGCCGCCGGATTACTCGGGAAACAAGATCTCGGTCGAATATTGGTTCGACTACAAGAAGTGAACGAAATGTACCTCCGGCGCGTGACCAACTAGATACGCAGGTGCTGTGGAACAACCGAACGAGTGCAGAATAGGAACTTAGCGGAATGAACAGCTTCGAAAATATGGATGGAATCTTGCAAAGCGATTCCTATCGGAATACGATACTAAGTTACCTAGGAGTTCTTTCCCCCAGACGGATGGACGATCCCGCTCGATCATTCCTTCGGCGACAGCCGAGCAAGTCACATCTACTAAAGATTGCCCTCGCCTGTCTCTGCCTCTTCGTAAGTTCCTCGCTGTTCGCTCAAGATTGGGTGAAAACCGGGACGAGCCTCGGGGTCGAGAAGGTCCGACTCGGTGTTCCTGATTTCAAGCCTTCGACAGCCGATCCACAGAATACGGCGCTTTTGAAGACCTTCAACGACACGTTGTGGAACGATCTCGACGTGTCCGGCGTCGTGGAGTTGGTCTCAAAAAGTTTTTATCCACTGCAGGTTCCGGGACAACCTCCGGAAGTCAATTTCATGGCGTGGAGCGCCCCTCCTCCCAATGCCGCCATGTTGGCTTTCGGAAATCTGGGAGTGACCAACGGCAGGTTGACTGTTCAAGGATGGTTGTACGACGTAAAGAATATCCAGACTCCGCAGATTCTCGGCAAGCAATACTCGGATGCTGCCAGCGATGCTGCGGCTCGGGTGATGGCGCACAAGTTCGCGGACGAAATCATTGTTCGGCTGGGCGGCGGTGTTCAAGGTATCGCCGAAACTCAGATTTATTTCGTCAGTGACCGCACGGGCCATAAAGAGATCTGGGCCATGGATTACGACGGATCGAACCAGCACCAGATCACTCGAATGGGCTCGATTGCTCTGTCGCCCCGTGTTTCGCCCGATGGGTCTCGCCTCGCCTTCAGCGCCCTCACCAAGAGTGGCTGGGACATCATGATGTATTCCCTGGAAATCAATCGTCCCGTGAACTTCCCCCATTTGGGTGGAACGAATCTGTCACCGGCTTGGTCGAGCGACGGAACGAAGCTCGCTTTTTCTTCCTCGCGGAGTGGGCAACCTGATATCTACGTCTCGGATGCTTCCGGCGGAAATCTGCAGCGAATGACCACCGGCAAGGGCCCCGATGTTTCGCCTGTATGGAATCGTAAAACGAATGCGCAGATAGCCTTCGTTAGCGGACGAACCGGCCTTCCCCAGATTTATACGATGGAAGCCGACGGCACGAATCAGCAACGGATGACGGATCAGGGTTATGCCGTTTCTCCGAACTGGGCGCCCAATGGGCAGTTCCTTTTGTTCGCATGGATCCGTAAGTATGGGCCGGGCGAGCCGGGTTCGTCGGATATTTATTTGATGGATGTCGCCAGTAAACAGTGGGTGCAATTAACCCACGACGGTGGCCGCAACGACTTTCCATCTTGGTCGCCGGACAACCGGCACATCGTCTTCCAGTCGAATCGATCAGGCAGCCTGCAACTGTGGACGATGCTAGCCGACGGGACAAAAGTTCAGCAGCTGACGTTTACGGGTCACAACTCGCAACCGAATTGGAGCTGGAAATAGTAAATACACTTCGTCGGGCCCCGGGGCAAGCCTTTGGGGTCGTTAGGGAGGAATATAAAGTGAAGCAACTCAATACAAAATGGTTTTTCCTGGTACTCGCATTAAGCGCACTTCTAACTCTAGGCGCCTGCGGAAAGAAAGCGACTCCGCCACCGCCACCACCACCGCCTGCGCCACCGGCTCCCACGGCATCGATCGCTGTGAATCCCAATACGATTCAGGCTGGGCAGTCTGCCTCGTTGACTTGGCAGACCAGTAACGCCACTGATGTCTCAATCGACGGCATCGGTGCAGTGCAGGCCAATGGATCCCAGAGCGTTTCGCCAACGGATTCCATGACTTACCATCTCGTCGCGAAAGGTGCGGGTGGATCGCAGGAGGCAACTGCACGTCTGACCGTGACGCAGGCTCCTCCGCCACCACCGCCGACGGCGAACGTCACGGATGAAGACTTGTTCAGCCAGAACGTGAAGGACGTCTATTTCGACTACGACAAGGCCGATGTTCGTGGCGATCAGCAGGCGTCGATTCAGGCTGACGCCCAGTTCTTCAGCCAGCACTCGAACATGAATTTCACCGTTGAAGGACACTGCGACGAGCGCGGGTCTACGGAATACAACTTGGCTCTGGGCGACCAACGTGCCAGCGCAGTAAAGAGCGCCTTAGTTGCCGCTGGAGTCAGCGCCAGCCGGATCAAAACAATCAGCTACGGCAAAGAAAAGCCGTTCTGCACCGAAAGCAACGAAGCATGCTGGCAGCAGAACCGCCGCGGGCATCTCGTTTACCAGAAGTAAATATCGTGGGGGACGCTTCTTGCGTCCCCCGTTTCTTCTTGCTCGAAACGACGCACTGTTTTGCGTCGAAATCTTCCGTGAAATGGTTGCTATCTTTCCGTTGAGTCTTCCGATTCCTCCAAGCCCCTTTGTGTTTGGAATCGTCCCAGCCTGTGGGACAATCAGGGCAGCTAATCTCAGTTTTTCAGGAAATCCTCTATGAAACCACATCGTGTCTCGGCGTCAATCGCGTTGCTCGCAATTCTATGGCTGGAGACAGCCCCGGCGTTTGGCGTGAGCAAGGAAATGGTGCAGTTGCAGACTCAGGTCCAGCAACTGCAAGAACAAATGACCGCCATGCAGCGGAGTTTCGACGAGCGCATGGGCGTCATGAAGAATTTGGTCGAGGTGGACACGGACGCCGTCAACAAAGTGGCGAATGCGCTGAATGCAATGCAGACGACTTTGCAGAAGCAGCAGGCCGATGGCGGCACGAAAACCGACCAGCTATCGGGCCAAATCCAGGCCCTCAACGACACCATGGACGAGATCAAGGTGCGTCTGGCCAAAGTGACCAAGCAACTCGAGGATATGCAGTCGGCGCAGCAGAGTCTCGCCGCGCAGCAGGCGACGCAACAGGCAGCGCAGCAGGCCGCCGCCTCGGCTCCTCCTCCGGATGTGCTTTATAACAACGCCCTGCGCGACTACAACGGCGGCAAGAACGATCTCGCGTTACAGGAGTTCTCGGATTACGTAAAGTTTTATCCGAACACAGATCTAGCAGGGAACTGCTATTTCTATTTGGGAGAAATTCAGTATCGCCAAGCCAACTATCAGCAGGCGGCGCAGAGCTACGATCAAGTTTTGCAGAATTTCCCCAGCGGCAATAAGGCAGCGTCAGCGCAGTTGAAGAAGGGATTCTCGCTGATCGAACTCGGGAAGCAGGATGATGGGGTCACCGAACTCAAGCACCTAATTCAACGCTATCCGCATTCACCCGAAGCCTTGCAGGCTCGCGAGCGGCTGCACAAGCTGGGAGTGAGCAGCACGTCACGATAATCAGGCTTCAGGATTTGTGAAGAGTTACCTGCGGCAGTTAGACCGAGCGGCGGTGGCGTTTTGGAGCGTGATGCTTCGTCGCTTTATGAGCGTGGTGACGCCGGGCTCTTTGATGCGTGGCTTTGACGGTAGTCAAGGAAGCATGCGGGGTATCGGCAATCGCGAACACGCTAAACAGGGACATCAGAAGTACAGAAATAATTCGACGCATCTACTCCCCTTTCCCGTCGTGCCTAAAGATTAAAGCTATTCTATTCCGAAAGGGCAAAGAATAGACTTGGGTTTGCGAGGGGTGTCTACAAAAAGTAATCCAACGATCCCTAATTCATCGCGCGAGGTGGAATCATGCAGAAAAACCATCCCGACCAGGATGCAGGCAAAGGTGCCAAAGAGACTGAAGATCATGAAGGAGCCGGAAACACAGGACTTCAGGATCAGCTTGGCCATCGCGACCAGGATCCGATGCTGAAGGATTCCGATTCCGATTTTCCCGAGCCCGGCCAGAATCCTGAACATACCGGCGAGCCGCAACGCAAAAGCGCTTAGAACGTAAGGCTTCAAAAGTGAGGGGCCCCGCAATGGGGCCCTTCTTGTTGAGGTTCACATAAGAGTCCTACCGCAGCTCTTCCATGCAAGCGTCCAGCACTTCTTTTCCCGGACGAGTCAGCGAATCTGGAAGTGTCGCCAACGGCTGATCCACTACATTCAGCATTTCAATGAAGTTTGGAGCCGTCGGATTCACGTAGAACACGCCTGTAAGCACCTCGCCCTTATCGTGCGCTTCCGTGAGACGAGTCATGGCGCGAATCTTGTTCGTCGGGTCGTAATCTTCTTCCAATTTCCGCAGGTTGAGGTGAGATCCATCGTGCATCGTGACGGAGACCGTCGAGCCCGGATCGTACTCGACGTTGATGTCCTCGAAATGAGGGACAAAACTGACGTCCTGCAGCGTCTCCTCATGCTCCTTCACATACTTGTAGGACTTGGTCGAACCCTCATGGTCATTGAACGTGACGCAGGGCGAAACGACATCCAGCATGACGGTCCCCTTGTGTGCGATGGCGGCCTTCAGCATGGCGCTCAACTGTCGCTTGTCACCGGAGAACGACCGACCAACAAGAGTGGCGCCCAGTTGAATTGCAAGGGCACACGTATCGATCGGAGGAAGATCGTTGATTACGCCCGTCTTCAGCTTGGAGCCGAGGTCGGCAGTCGCGGAGAACTGTCCCTTCGTGAGGCCGTAGACGCCGTTGTCTTCAATGATGTAGATGATTGGCAGATTCCGCCGCATCAAATGCATGAACTGGCCGATACCGATGGAAGCGGTATCGCCATCGCCGCTGACACCGATGCAGACCAGCTTGCGATTCGCCAGTAGAGCGCCTGTGGCGACGGAAGGCATGCGCCCGTGCACAGCGTTGAAGCTATGTGAACGGCTAAGGAAATAGGCTGGTGTCTTCGACGAACATCCGATGCCGCTGGGCTTGATGACAAATTCAGGCTCGACGCCCATCTCGTACATTGCCTCGATAATGCGCTCGGAGATCGCGTTGTGCCCACAACCGGCACACAACGTCGTTTTTCCTCCCTTGTACTCAATGACGGTAAGCCCGATGCGATTTGTCTTGGGTGCGGGAGTGCCTGTCTCGGTCGGCGTGGTAGCCATTACTTGCCCTCCATGCTGGTCAGTTCATCGGTGATGGATCGCGCATCAAGCGGCAATCCGGTAATGTGCGCGATGCTGCGCAGGTGCCCGATCAACTCAGGCTTCAGATCGAGTTTCAGCAGGCTCAACATCTGCGCGTCGCGGTTCTGTTCCACGACGTAAACGTGCTCGTGCTGCTCGATGAATTCATGCACTTCTCGCGTGAAAGGATAGGCCCGAAGCCGCAAGTAGTCCGTCTCGATGCCGTACTCTTCGCGCATCTGATCGCGGCTTTCGGTAATGCCCCAGTGGGAAGTTCCGTAACCGATAATTCCGATCTTCGCGTTGTTACCCTTTGTGATTTCGGGACGTGGAACGAATGATCGCGCAGTTTCGAACTTGCGGTTCAAACGTTCCATATTGTTTTCGAAATCGTCGGCACGTTCGCTGTATTGGGCCTTTTCGTTGTGGCCGCTGCCACGGGCGAAATACGCAGCCGCCGGATGTGAAGTGCCGGGAAGCGTGCGATATCCGATACCGTCACCGTCAACGTCTTTGTAGCGAGCGAATCCACCGAGACGATCGAGATCCTCTTTACTCAATACCTTTCCGCGCTTGATTGGAGCGGTGGGGTATTGAAAGGGATCGGACATCCAGTTATTCATGCCCAGATCGAGGTCGGACATGACGAATACAAGCGTCTGGAATTGTTCCGCCAGGTTAAAGGCTTCGGTTGCCATGGAGAAGCATTCTTCGACAGAGCAGGGAAGCAGCATGATGTGCTTGGTGTCCCCATGTGAAAGTACAGCCGTCGAAAGAATATCTCCCTGCGAAGTACGCGTGGGCAGGCCCGTGGAAGGCCCGACGCGCTGAATATCCCAGATCACTCCGGGAACCTCGACGTAGTAAGCAAGGCCGGTAAATTCCGCCATCAGCGAAATACCAGGGCCGGCAGTCGCCGTCATGCTGCGAGCGCCCGCCCAGCCTGCGCCAATGACCATTCCGATCGCCGCCAGTTCGTCTTCGGCTTGAACGATAGCGAACGTCGCTTTGCCATCAGGACCGATGCGGTATTCCTTCATGTAGTCGATCATCGTCTCGACGAGCGATGAAGACGGAGTGATCGGATACCACGTGACGACCGTACATCCGGCGAACATGCAGCCCAGTGCGGCTGCGGAGTTTCCGTCGATGATAATTTTACCGGCGGTCTTGTTCATGCGCTCGATGTAGAAAGCGCCGCGCTTCTCCAGATTCGCTTTCGCGTATTCAAACCCGGCTTGCGCCGCTGCTAAATTGAGATTGGCAGCTTTCACTTTCTTCGCAAACTGCTTGCGAATCGCCTTCTCGATCTCCGCCATGTCGATCGTCAGCAAACTGGCTACTACGCCAACGTAGACCATATTCTTGACCAGTTTGCGCAGTTTGGCTTCCGGGCAAACTTGGGCGACGATCTTGTCGTAAGGAACCGAATAGAAAATCAGATCATTGCGGAGTTTGTGCAACGCCAGCGGTTCGTCGTAGAGAACTGACGCGCCGGGAGCCAGCGACATTGTGTCTTCCGTGGCCGTCTCTGGATTCATCGCAACCAGGAAGTCAATTTCCTTTTTGCGTCCGATGTATCCATGCTTGTTGGCGCGAATGGTGTACCAGGTTGGAAGACCGGCAATGTTCGAGGGGAACATGTTCTTGCCGGAAACCGGTACGCCCATCTGAAAAATACTGCGAAGAAGAACGGTATTTGAGCTTTGCGACCCCGAGCCATTGACCGTTGCGACCTGAATGCTCATCTCGTTGGCGATGCGCTGCTTGCCCATGCCGCCGGACGATTCCCGGGGCACGACATCCGT
>Ga0181537_10002304_pt1 | contig 16868 bp, 17 predicted proteins | sample PEATcosm2014_Bin_39_FD_119765 | JGI IMG/M metagenome (GOLD analysis project Ga0181537, IMG submission 119765) | Peatland microbial communities from MTU Mesocosm Facility, Houghton, MI, USA - PEATcosm2014_Bin23_10_metaG | ecosystem: Environmental > Terrestrial > Soil > Wetlands > Peat | place... | reverse complement strand
TCTGCACCGCGTGCTCCTCGAGCGCCAAGGTATTCGCCGCCGCGCAGCGCATGATCGCCACCAATCAGATCGACGCTGCGATCGTCGGCGGCGTCGACTCGCTGTGCCTGACGACGCTGTATGGCTTTCAATCGTTGCAGCTGACCTCGCCGGATCCATGCCGGCCGTTCGATGCCGCGCGCGACGGCCTGTCGATAAGTGAGGCCGCGGCATTCGCGCTGCTCCGGCGCACGCCGGCGGCGATCGATCCGGAGGCGATCCTGCTGCTCGGCGCCGGCGAGTCGAGCGATGCCTACCACATGTCCAGTCCGCATCCGGAAGGCGCGGGCGCCCGCAGTGCGATGCGCGCCGCGCTTGCCGACGCGGCCCTTGCGCCCGGTGATATCGACTACATCAACCTGCACGGCACCGGCACGCCGAGCAACGATGCCGCCGAGAGCCGCGCGGTGACCGGCCTGTTCGGGGCGCACACGCCCTGCAGCTCCACCAAGGGCGCCACCGGCCATGCGCTCGGCGCCGCCGGTGCACTCGAGGCGATCATCTGCGCGCTGGCACTGAAGTCGGGACTGGCGCCCGGCGGACTCAATGTGCGCCAGCGCGACCCCGCGCTTGCGGTCAATTACCTGACGCACAACCAGCGCGGCGCATTGCGGCGGGTACTGACCAACTCGTTTGGTTTTGGCGGCGCCAATTGCGCGCTGCTGTTCGGCCGCGCAGCCTGAGCGCGCCGATGAGCACGCTGACCGGTTCTGTTCATAGCATCGGCGTACTCGGGCCGGGTCTGGCCGACTGGGCGAGTACCCGCGCCGTGCTGCGAGGCGAACGGCCGCACGTCGCAGCGCGCACCGTGCTGCCGCCGCCGGCCGTGCTGCCGCCGGCGGAACGGCGTCGAGCCGGTCGCGTGATCAAACTTGCGCTCGCGGTCGGGGCTGAAGCTGTGGCCGGCGCGGCCGGCGTCGCCGGCGCGCCGGTCGGTGCGCGCGCGCTAGCGACCGTATTCACCTCCTCGGGCGGCGATGGCGATAACTGCCATGAGATCTGCGTCGCGCTGGCGAGCCGCGAACGGCAGATCTCCCCCACGCGCTTCCATAACTCGGTGCACAACGCCGCCGCCGGCTACTGGAGCATCGCCTATGGCTGCACCGAAGCCTCGACCTCGCTGTGCGCCGGCGATGCCAGCTTCGGCGCCGGGCTGCTCGAGGCGCTGTCGCAGCTCGCCTGCAGCGGGCGTGCGGTGCTGCTGCTGGCCTACGATGCCGACTACCCGCAACCGCTGTACGCCACGCGGCCGATACCCGATGCGTTCGGCGTCGCGCTGCTGCTGGTGCCCGCGGGCAGCGCCGCCAGGCTGCCGCGCGTGCAGCTCACCCTGACCGATGCGCCAGCGGCTACTATGGACAGCGCCGTGCTCGAGTCGATGCGCGCCTCGATTCCGGCCGCGCGCAGCCTGCCGCTGCTCGAGCGCCTGGCGCAGCGGCGCGATGGCACGGTGACCCTGCAGTATCTGGACCGCACCCGACTGGCACTCGAGGTAGAGAATTGAAGCTCGATCACGACTGGATCGCCGCCCATATTCCGCACCAGGGCAGCATGTGCCTGCTGGACGCGGTGCTGTCCTGGGACCTGCAGAAGATTGCCTGCCGCAGCGTCAGTCACCGCGCGCCCGGCAATCCGTTGCGCGCCAACGGCCGGCTGGGCGCCGCCTGTGCGATCGAATACGCCGCGCAGGCGGTGGCGGTGCACGGCGCGCTGCTGCAATCCCCGCCGGCCACCGGCAGCGGCTTTGGCATGCTGACCAGCGCGCGCCGGGTCGAGTTCGCGGTCGGCCGGCTGGATGATCTGTCGCACGAGCTGATCGTGAGCGCACAGCGGCTGCACAGCGATGCGGTCAGCGCGCTGTATTCATTCGCGCTCAACGATGGCGAGCGGCTGCTGGCGCAGGGCCGGCTGAGCCTGCTGCATGGCGCGGTCGCCGGTTGGAACCTGGGCGCGCTGTCGGACACGGCCTCGAGCCGCCGGCCGTGACCGCTACGGCCAGCAACGCACGCCGGGCGCTGGTGACCGGCGGCAGCGGCGGTGTCGGCGCCGCGATCTGCGAGCGCCTGGCGCGTTCCGGACATCATGTCTACGTGCATGCGCATCGCGGTGGCGCACATGCCGCCGCACTGGTGCAGCGCCTGGCCGCCGCGGGCCTGAGCGCCGAGAGCGTATGCTTCGATGTCACCGATGCCGCCGCCGTGCACGCGGCGATCGAGGCGATGCTGGCCGTGGCACCGATCCAGGTCCTGGTGAACAACGCCGGCATTCATGACGATGCCGTGTTTCCTGGCATGTCGGCGCTGCAATGGCAGCGGGTCCTCGATGTGTCGCTGCAGGGCTTCTTCCACGTCACCCAGCCGCTGCTGCTGCCGATGCTGCGCACGCGCTGGGGCCGCATCATCAATATCTCATCGGTGGCGGCCCTGATCGGCAATCGCGGCCAGGTCAACTACGCGGCGGCCAAGGGCGCGCTGATCTCCGCCACACGTGCGCTGGCACTCGAGCTCGCCACGCGCGGCGTCACCGTGAACGCAGTGGCCCCCGGAATCATCGCGACCGGCATGACCGAGTCCACGTTCGACGCCGCCGCGATTGAACGGCTGGTGCCGATGAACCGCGCCGGCACCGCTGCCGAGGTCGCCAGCCTGATCGATTTCCTGGCCGGTGATGCCGCCGGCTACATTACCGGCCAGGTCATCTCGATCAACGGCGGCATGTACTGAGGCCGCTGTGACGGGGGTCGCAACGCGCTCGCGGCGCCCGGCCGGTCGATGCGCGACGGCGCGTATAATGTCCTGCTATGAATGCCTGGCGAGCGTTGTCGGTGGTGCTGATGCTGGGGCTTGCACTGGCGAGCGCTCCGGTCATCGCTGCCAAGACGACCAAGCCCACCAAGCCGACACTGGTGACGTCGGCATCCACGGGCGAGGCCAAAACCGCCCGCCAGGCGCTGGTCAAGCAGCACAACCTGGCCGTCTCGCGCACCAGCGTGCACCCCGGGAAAATGGTCGGCACCAGCGCCCGGCCGCCGTCCAGGACGATCGTGCCAAAGCGAATTCTTCCCAAGTAAACTTCTGATATAGAACAGTTTTTTCGCGTGTCGCCGTTCGGCGACAGCCCGCGATGACCCCAAAAATGGTAGCATCCAGACCGTTGGATAACGCGTCAGGGGATGCACTTATGACTCGCAGACGCCTCCGTCTACCCGAACTGGTCGCGTTGCTCGCCGTCACCACACCGGTCCTGGCGGGTCAGCCGGACTCGCCTACCAGCACGGCTTCGGGCGCGGCTTCCGGCACAGCTTCGGGTACACCTTCGGTCGGTGACAGCGCCCGCCAGCTGGGGGCGAGCGTCAAGCGCAGCTCCGCCGAACTCGGCCAGCACGTCGCCAATGGCGCGCGCGAGGCAGGACAGAAGCTCAGTGCCGGCATGCAGCAGGCGGGGCAGAGCCTGCACCGCTGGTGGGACGGCGCTCGCGGCTCGGACGCCCATTCGCAAGCTGGCGCGCCGCAAAACAGCTTGCCTCAAAGTGCCTCGCTGCAGAGCACTTCGTTGAAGAGCAACTCGCTGCAGAGTAGTGCGTCGCTGGGCAGCCCGACTGCCAGTGCGAAGTCGCAAGGCTCGAATTCGGCTACCGGACAGTCCTGGCCCTAGAGCCACCGTCCTTCAAGCACTCGCCTCCTGGGGCGGGCGCTGCAATTTCCAGCGCTTGTGGATCCAGGTCCAGTCGGCCGGACTGGCGCGGATCATCTGCTCGACCAGCCCGGCGTAACGCGCGGTGAACACCTGCGGGTCGAGCTCCTCGCCGGCGGCGCACAGCGGGATAAAATCCAACTGGTAGTGGCCGCGGCTGATACGTCGCATCGGCACGAAGAACGCCGCATAGCCGGTCAGCCGTGCGATTTCCCCTGGTCCCGGATAGAACGCGGTGTCGCGGCCGAGAAACGTCAGCCATTGGGGTCGCCCGGCGGAGGCCGGGATCTGGTCAGCGTGCAGCGCCACCGCATGCAGCTGGCCGCGCCGGCGCAGCACCTCGCGCAGCAGTCGCTTGGCGGCGATCAGGTGCCCACCGTAGCGGCAGCGCATCTTGCGCAGTTGCAGATCGAAGCGCGCGGAATGCAGCGGCTTGTAGCCGGCCTCGACCTGCACGCCCAGGAACAGCACCGTCACCTGCAGCGTCCATTCCCAGTTGCACTGGTGCGCACCGAGCAGCAGCACCGAGCGTCCGGCGCGGGTCTCGGCATCGACCCGCTCGACGTTGTGGACGTGCAGGTGCGCTCGCAGCTGGTCGGCCGACAGGCTCGCCATCTTGATGAACTCGGCGGCGACCTGGCCCAGCTGGCGGTAGTAGGCGCCGAGCAGCGCGTCGATCTCGCGTTCGGTGCGCTCCGGAAAGCAGCGGCGCAGGTTGTCACGCGCCACCGCCACCCGAAAACGCACTGCATGACGCAGCACCCAGACGATGGCGCCGGTGAGCGCATACAGCACACCGAACGGCAGACGCGACAGCACCCGCAGCCACAGCGCGGGCGGCCCGGTGGCATCGAGCCCGGTTTCCGTATCCTTGTTCATCCGGGTGATAGCTTAAGCGCTGCGACTCGCGTTAAGGTGCCCAATCATGCTGTGGATCAAAGCGCTGCACCTGTTTGCGGTGATCGCCTGGCTCGCCGGGCTGTTCTACCTGCCGCGTATCTTCGTGCATTACACCGAGGGACTGGCGCAGGGCGAGGACGTGCGGCGCCTGGTGGTGATGGCACGGCGCCTGTACGCTTTCATGTCGATCATGGCGGTGTTTGCGCTGCTGTTCGGGCTGTGGCTGTGGCTCGGCTTCCACGACAGCGGCCGCTGGCTGATGGCGAAGCTGGTGTTCGTGGTCGGACTGATCGGCTATCACCTGGCCTGCCGGGTACTGCTCGGGCGGCTGCAACGCGGCGCGCCGATGCCCAGTGGGCTCGCGCTGCGGCTGTTCAACGAGGCGACGTTGCTGCTGGTGCTGCCGATCATCCTGCTGGCGGTGGTGAAACCGTTCTGATATTCGCCGGCCGCGATTCACTTGCCCCAGCGCCAGCGCGGCGGCTCGCCTTTCCAGTAGCACACCACCAGCAGCACGATCACCATCGCGGCGGCGAACGGCACGTGCATCAGGCTGCGACGGGCCATGAAGAAGCCGACGCCGGAGAAGAATACCGCCAGCCAGCCGAGCATGAACACCCAGCCCCGCCAGTCGGCCGGCGGGCCCCAGCCCCAGCCGTAGCGCTTGGCGGGAAACCAGTACTCAGTCTCTGGCTGCTGCCCCACGGGCTACACGGTGCGGCTGAACAGCGCCTTGTCGGGCATGCGGCGCGCCAGCCGGGCATCGAACGCCATGCAGATGTTGCGCAGATAGCCGCGCCCCTTCTCGGTGACGCGGCAGCTCGCCGCGCCCAGTTGCACCAGTCCGTCGGCGGCAGGCTCCGCCAGCCGTTCGGCCGCGGTGGCCATATAACCGGTGTAGTCGGCCGGCTCATCCCAGCGCGTTTCCAGCCGCGTCATCAGCCGCAGGATATGCCGGCGCAGCACCTGGTCCTCGGGATCGAGCAGGTGGCCGCGCTGGATCGGCAGCTCGCCGAGCGCGACGCGCTCCTGGTAGCGCTGCAGGTCTTTTTCATTCTGCGCGAAGGCGTCCCCGGCATCCCCGATCGAGGACACGCCGAGGCCGATCATCGGCCGGGTGAAGGCGGTGGTGTAGCCCATGAAGTTGCGGTGCAGCGTACCGCCGGTGAGCGCCTGCCACAGGCTGTCGGTCTCGAGCGCGAAGTGGTCGAGGCCGATCTCGCGGTAGCCCTCGGCCTCGAGCCGCGCGCGGCCCAGCTCATACAGCGCCCGCTTGGCATCGCCCTCCGGCAGATCAATCTCGGTGAAGCGCCGCTGTCCGGGCCTGATCCACGGCACGTGCGCATAGCCGTAGAGCGCGATGCGATCGGGCCGCAGCCGGCACACCGCATCCATGGTGGCGTCGACGCTGGCAAGCGTCTGCAGCGGCAGGCCGTAGATCAGGTCGAAGTTGACGCTGCTATAGCCGAGCGCGCGCGCCGCCTCACTGACCTCGCGCACCTGCTGCTCGCTCTGCACCCGATTGACGATCTGCTGCACCTGCGGATCGAAATCCTGCACCCCGAGGCTGATGCGGCGAAAACCGTAGCGCGCCAGTACCGCCAGCTGTGCCGCGCTGGTCACGCGCGGATCGACCTCGATCGAGGCGACCGCGTCATCGCGCGCCTGCACGCGCTCGAACAGGCCGGCTAGCAGCGCTTCCAGTTCCTCCGGCGTCAGGAAGGTCGGCGTACCGCCGCCGAAATGCAGCTCGCCGAATTGCAGCTGCGAGATGCCGAGTTGCTGGCGATACAGATCCAGCTCCGCCAGCAATGACCTGGTATAGGGCGCCACGAAATCGTGGCTGCGCGTGATGCGCGTATTGCAGCCGCAGAAGGTGCACAGCGCGCGGCAGAACGGGATGTGCAGGTAGAGCGCCGCACCGTGCTCGTCGGCATCGGCCAGCGCCGCGCCGATGCGCTCGACCCATTGCCCGGCACTCGGCGTCGCATCCCAGTAGGGCACGGTCGGGTAACTGGTGTAGCGCGGTCCGGCGACGTCGTATTTGGCGACCAGCGGATCGGCCAGCCTTGCGTTCATGCGAACATCTCCCGCTGGATCGCCAGCACCAGCCGTACATTGTCTTCCGGTGTGTGCTGCAGCACCCCGTGCCCCAGCCCGCACACCCAGGCGCCGCGCGCCGCCTGCGGCAGCGCCTGCACGCGCGCGAACACGCCGCGCACCAGCGCCTCGAGTTCCTTCGGCGGCAACAGCAGCCACTGCGGATCGATATTGCCCTGCACGCTCCAGTGCTCCCCCTGGGCCAGCAGCGCCTGGTCCAGGTCGTGACGCCAGTCGATCCCCAGGCACTGCAGATCGATGCCGCGCAGCGCCGCCCAGTGCTCGGGTCCCGTGTCGCGCGAGTAATAGATCAGCGGCGTATGCGGGCAGCGCGCGCGAAAATCGCGCGCCACCGCCGCCAGCGCCGGGACCGCCAGGCGCGCAAACTGTTCGACCGACAGAGTACCGGCCGCTGTGTCAAAGATTGCCACGCAATCCGCACCGGCCTCGGCCTGCAGCGCCATGTTGCCCGCCAGCAATTCAGATAGCTGCTCGTTGAAGCCGGCATACAGGCCGTTGTCCAGTCCGGCGATGCCTTCACGCGCGAAGCCCTCGTGCGAGCCGGCGACCGCATAGGCGTACAGGGTGAACGGGCCGCCGACGAAACCGATCAGCGAGCAATCCGGCGGCAATCGAGCCCGCAGCCTCGCGATTGCCTCGGCCTGGAACGTCATGTGCGCGGCGCGTGCGGGGCCGCCGGTAAGTCGCGCCAGGTCCGCCGGCGTGCGCAGGTGCCAGTCGAGCTGCGGGCCGGGCGCATAGCGCAGCCCCATGCCCATCGCCTCGAGCGGAAACAACAGGTCGGAAAACAGAATCGCCGCATCGAAGCCGAAGTCCTCGATCGGACCGAGCGTCACCTCGACTGCAAGTTCAGGCTGCTTGCACAGCTCGACGAAATCGTGCCTGGCGCGCAGCCGCTGGTAATGGCGGTGATAGCGTCCGGCCTGGCGCATGAACCACACCGGCGGACGGCCGCGGTTGCGACGCGCGAGCGCCTGCTGCAGCAGCGACCCGGTCATGGCGGCGCTCATGGCGCAGGGCTTTCGGTGGCCACGCGCTTGATCTCGGTCAGCAGGTAGCCGACTCCGCGGATGCTGCGGATCACGCGCGGATCGGAGGCATCGAGCTCGATCAGCTTGCGCAGCCGGACGATGAAATTGTCCACCGTGCGCGAGGTCGGGAACTCATCGGTGGACCAGGCGCGATCGAGGATCTCATCGCGGCTGACCGCCTTGCCGACGCGCTCGGCCAGCAGCCGCAGCACTGCGCACTCCTTGTGGGTCAGGGCGACATTGTCAGCGCCGACAGTGGCCGTGAAGCGCTCGAAATCCACCAGCGCGCGGCCGATGCGCACCTGGCCGCGCATCTCCCCCGGCACGCGCGCCAGGTCCTGCGCGCGCTTGAGGCAATTCTGGATACGCAGCAGCAGTTCGCGGAAATGAAACGGCTTGCCGATGTAGTCGTCGGCGCCCAGTTCCAGCCCGCGGATACGATCCTCGGCGGCCGCGTGCGCTGTCAGGAAGATGATCGCGCTGCCCGGCGAGCGCTGCCGTATCACGCGTGCGAGTTCAAAGCCGCTGCCGTCGGGCAGACCGACATCCAGCAGCGCCATTTCAAACGGCGCCTCGCCAATCGCGCGCCTGGCGCTCGCGACCGAGTCCGCTCGCGCCACCTGGTAGCCGGCCGCGCGCAGCCGCTCGCCCAGGGTCTCGGCGACGTTGCGCTCGTCCTCCACCAGCAGCAGGCGTGCCTCGGTACTCACTGCTGGCTGCTCACAGGTCGGCCCGGAACCACAGCTCGGTGCGAAAGCCCTCGCCCGGCGCGGTATCGAAGCGCACCCGGCCGTGCATGCGCTGCATCAGCCGGCGCACCAGGTACAGTCCGACACCGGCGCCGTGCGATTCGGCGCCGCGGCCGAACAGGCGCCCGAGCCGTCCGGTGCCGGCGGCGACGCCCTTGCCGTTGTCCTGGTACTCGAGCACCACGAACGGACCGTCGCGCGACGCGGTCAGCCGCACGCTGACCGGCGCCACGCGCGAATGGCGCACGGAATTCTCCACCAGGTTGCGCAGGATCAGCTGCAGCGCGGCGGCATCGGCGCGCACCGGCGGCAGGTCCGCATCCAGGTGCGCGCGCAGATCCAGCCGCTCGCCATGCGCGCCGGCGATATCACGGATCGAATGCGACAGCCACGGATGCAGCGGCACGCCCTGTTCGGACAGCGAGCCGCCGCCCTCGATGCGCGCGAGCTCCAGTGTCTTCTCGATCTGCGATTCCAGCCGATGCGAGTCCTCCAGCAAGCGCCGCGCAAGTTCCGCGCGCTGCTCGCCCTCGGCGATCGCCTCCGCCTGCAGCCGGATGCTGGTCAGCGGCGTGCGCAGCTCATGGGTCACCGAGGCGAAGAACGCCTGCATGCTGCGCGCGCGCAGCTGCTCGCGCCAGTACAGCCAGCCGAGCAGCAGCGTCAGCAACAGCAGCAGCGCCAGGAAGGTGCTCGACTCGCCGATCAGCATCAGCCGGGTGCGCGACCATTGCGCGGCCGTGAGCTCGTGGCCGCTGCCGCCCAGGGCCTCAAGCTCGGCGATGCGCGCCGCCTGGCGCTCGATCACCGTCGCCCACCACACCACCAGCACCAGCTGCAGTCCCAGCCAGACGCCGGCCGCGCCCGCGACCAGCGCCGTGCGGCGCATCGGTGCGACGCTCAGCGACCCCTGCCCGGCGCTGCCAGTCACACGCCCAGCCATTGGCGCCAGTGCGCCGGTTGCGGAAATGCGCGCAGGTTCTGCACCCCGGCGCGGCGCAGGTGTTCGTAGGTCTTGCCGGCACCGCAGGCATGCTGCGCACCGGGCGCCACCTTGCCGCACCAGCGATCGAACTGCGCACTGCTGGACCAGTACAGATGCGTCGCATCGGGCGGCGGCGCGGCACCGGCCTGGGCCGCCGTATCGGCGTCGCGCACGCGGTAGGTCGCGATCACATCCCCGGCCGGCCAGCCGGCGACCGCGTCCAGGTGCGTCAGTACGGTCCACTCATCGCGCGGCGGCAGCTGCAGCAGCGGCTCGGCCAGCAACGGCTCTATCGCCGCATAGCCCAGGCCCTCGGCGCAGCCTTCGACCCAGATACCGCGGCCGGCGAGCGCCTGCCAGGTGTCGATGCCGGGGACCCAGACGCGCGCGGCGGAGTTGAGCTGCGCGGTTTCAGCCTCGGGCAGCGCGCGACGATGGGCGACGAACAGCGCCCGGGCGCTCTTCAAACGCTCGGCGCTGCGCGCGATACCCTCGATGAGCGGTTCGGCCGCCCCGCGGCTGGCCTCGCGGCTGCCATCCCAGGGTTTCACCGGTCCGGTCGGCGTCGCCAGCGGCTGCTCGGGTGTCCACTGCAGCTGCGCGGCGCCGATCGTCAGCTCGGCGCCGGATTCGCTCGCGGCACGCTGGTACAGCAGCGTGCCAATACCCGGCATTTCGATCTGCGTGGCGCCGAAGCGCTGATGACAGCCGCCGCCGCGCAGCGCCAGCAGCGCCCGCTCGGCATCGACCGCGCGCCGCGTCGGCGCATGATCGATCGCGCGCAGCAGCGTCGCGGTTGCGGCATCGTCTGCCCGGCACTCGATCGCCAGCGCCCCCTGCGCCGGGGCCGTCGGGCACTCGGACAGCGGCAGCACCATGCGCGCCAGCGGCGGCAGCAGTTCGCGCAGCAGCACCTGGCCAGCGCCATCGGCCCACAAGCGCGCCAGTCCCGCGAACGCCAGCACAATGCCGTCCAGGTGGCGGGTCGACCCGCGCGGCTCGCGCAGCCGGCGCAGGCGTGAGTCGACGTTGCCGCGCAGATCCACCAGCCGCACCCGTGCCAGCTCGCGCCGGTCGGCGGCGCGCCGCGGCAGCACGCGCTGCAGGAAGTCGGGGATGAAGGCGGCGCGGCGCGGCGAGGAGCTGCCGATGATCAGCTCGTGGCCCGCGGCCAGCCGCTCGGATACATCATGGGTGAACAGCGCAATGTCGTGCGGCGGCTCACGCCGCGGCACCGCGGCCAGCAGCAGGCGCGCCGAGCGCTCCAGGCTCAGGTCCTTGTAGGAATGCACCGTGAAGTCGACCTTGCCTCCGGTCAGGGCGGCATCGAGCTCATCGGTGAAGAATTCCTTGCCCTCGACCGCCGACAGCGGGATGTCAAGGATGCGATCGCCACGGGTCTCGATGCCCACCAGCTCAACGCTGAGCCCGGGGTGCAGTTGTTCCAGCTGGCGCGCGACCGCGGCGCTTTGCGCACGCGCCAGAGCGGAGCGGCGCGTGCCGAGCTTCAGTGCTCGCGGCGCCATGGCTCAAAGACTATCGAAGGCTGCGAGATCTTCCCAGCTATGCGGGTGCGAGGAGTTCGCGCCGAGCGAACGCAACAGGGCTTTTTCCTGGCAGGCGCGCCGGGCGCGCTCGAAGTGGCGCCGCCGCTGCTCGGACTGCGCCTGCAGCATCTCGAACAGTGCCCCGAGGCTCACCAGCCCAGGCAACCCATTCCAGGACGCGCACCCTTCGGCGCCCAGTCCCAGATGAATCACCCGCCCGCCGCGATCGACGCGCTCGTTCCACGCCATCACGCGCGCGGCATCGCGCACCGCATCGCCGGGCACGCAGACAATTACGTTGCGCGCGCAGCGCCAGGCGGCCAGTTCCGCCTCCGTGCCGGCCTCGATCACGCGCACCGGACGCGCCGGATCGCGCTTGGCCAGCTCGCGTGAGAGTTCCAGCGCGCGCTCGCGGGTGCGGTTCCAAAGCCAGAGTTCGGTACCGGGCAGCCAGGGTGCGACCGATTGCGCCAGCTGGCCGGCACCCAGCAGCAGGGTCGGGCCGCCGCCGGCCTCATCGCCCAGCAGCCGCCGTGCCTGGGAACCGTAGGAGGCACTGCCGAGCCTGGACAGGTGCTGCGAGCGGATCTCCTTCGCGTCCTGGAACAGCAGCTGGATCCATGCCGACAGGTGGCAGCCCAGCGGCGTGCCGCGCTCGCAGAACTCGCGCCAGGCGGTCTTGATCTGGCCGAAGATCTCGGTCTCGGCGACCAGCTTGCTCTCCAGTCCCGCGGCAAAGCGCAGCAGGAACGCGTAGGCGTCGGCGCCCTCGTAGCTCTCGAGCGCACCGTCATCGGGAAATTCGTGGCGCACCAGCGCCAGCATGTCGGCGCCATTGCAGACCGCCACGCGGCGCTGGCAGGTATCGATCGGGAAATAGTCCAGCCCTGCGGCGGGTTGCGCGCCAGCGGCGCCCGGCACTCGCGCACCGCGCCAGTTCAGGACCTTGAGATCGCGTAACTCCACAATTGGCAGGCTAGCGCGCGGCTAGGGGAATTTGTCATGGCCGTGTCACTGGCGGCCCGAAAGCGCGCCCGGTTTCAAGCCCAACAGGGGCCGCTGCCAACCAGGCTGCGCGTTAATGAGAATGACTGTTATTTGCGGGCGATTAACTCAGATCTGGTCAGTCGCGCATCGAAGGCGACAGCGGAGTCGCGCCGAATCGCGCATCGGCCAGCCCTTTGATGTCGAGCTGATAGATGAACAGGTCCCCGGCGTGCGGCTCGCCCGCGAGCTGGATCGGGCTCAACCCCTGGCGCGCAGAGGTCACGAACAGCAGGTCCAGATCCGCACCGCCAAAGGCGACACAGCTGACATGGATCGCCGGCACGTCGATCGTGCCGCTGATCGTCCCGTCGGGCGCATAGCGCACCACTTTTCCTGAGCCCCACTGCGCGTTCCACAGATGACCCTGTGCATCCACGTGCGAGCCGTCGGGGTAAGCACCGGGCGGCGTGCGCGCGAACAGCTGCCGATTGGAGATCGCGCCGCTGTGTGGATCCAGGTCATAGCGCACGATCATCCGGTGCGGGGTGTCGGCGAAATACATCTGCCGGCCGTCGGGACTGAAGCAGATGCTGTTGGAGATCGCGATCCCGGTCAGCAGGATCTTCGAGCTCGCGCCAGGCGCGCCGCTCGCAAGGCAGTAGAGCTTGCCGCTGGCCGCGCCGCCGCCCTCGACCATCGATCCGGCCCAGAAGCGTCCCTGCCGGTCCACGCGGCCGTCATTGAAACGCACGTTGGCGGCGTCGTGCCCTGGCTGCTCGATCCACTCCAGTTGCCCGGACTCGGGCTGATAAAACGCAAATCCCGACTCGAACGCCGCGATGATGCGGTCGCTGTCTTTAATCAGCCCGAATGAACCGAGTCGCTGCGGCAACTCGAACTGCTCGAGCAGCCGCGCGACCGGATCGTAGCGATACAGCCGCCGCTCCTGGATATCGGTCCACCAGGCGCGTTGACCGGGCACATCCCACAACACCGCCTCGCCCAGCGTGTTGCCGACCGCGACGATGTCCAGCAGCTCGGAAGACAAGGCTGTCGTCATTGAGTCAGCAGGCGCCGCTCATGCGACCCTCATGTCGAAGGCTTCGACCGCAATGTGTTTTGCCACCATGAATACATCGGCCACCAGTTGCAGCGGCCGTGCGTCGACCTCGGATGCTCCGCTTGCGACCAGTTCGGCAAAGCGGTGATAGATCGACTCGTATTCGCCCGCGAGCACGTTGGCGTCCGGCTCAATGAGCTCGTTGGCGACGCTCAGCACGCTGCCGCCGGCCGAAAGATTGATCGCACCGGTGTCGGTAACCAGGTCAATGGTCCAGGTCTGGGTGCCGGTGTGGCGAAAATCCAGCTCCACCGTCACCGCGACGCCGCTGGCACCGGTCAATTCAATCTCCGCCGCAATTGGCGCCTCGCAGTTCGACGGCACGAACAGCAATGCTGCGCTCGCCAACAGCGGCTCGGTGATGATCTGCGTCAGGATTGAAAACGCATTGATGCCCGGATCGAGCACGCCAAAGCCGCCGGCCTGCCAGATCCAGGTCTGGCCCGGATGCCAGCGTCGCACATCCTCTTTCCAGGTCACGTGCACGCGCCGCAGCTGGCGCTGCAACAGCAGCCGCGCCGCCGGCGCCACGCCGTGCGCATGGCGCGAATGCCAGGTCTGGTAGAGCGTGCGGTCAGCAGCGGCCGCCAGCGCCACCAGGTGATCCAGCTGTGCCAGCGATGTGCACGGCGGTTTCTCCAGCAGCACATGCTTGCCCCTGGCCAGCGCGAGTCTGGCCGCCTCGTAGTGCTGCTGCGGCGGTGTGCAGATCGCAACCGCATCGATGGTCACGCTGCTGGCCAGCAGTGCCTCGATGGTCGGAAAGTTCGCGACGCATGCCACGGCCGCGTGCCGGCTGGCTGCCGCGGCAAGCTTGAACGCCGGATTGCCGACAATCGCCGGGATGTGCTGATCGCGCGCGATCTTCCCGACGCCGACGATAGCGATACGAATCGGCTGCACGGACTTCCCCTAGCCACGGCCTCCGGCCGGAGGCGATTATTCTAAAGAACCCTGACCTCGCTCGGCTGCGGAGCCGGCGGTCCGAACAGCGGCTCGATGTTATCTTTGGGCTCGGCCGGAACGCAATCGACGCCCCGTTGTCGCAGGCCGGCCAAGTGGGGATACTGGGAGTCGCCATTGCAAGACCATCCCGGGGAAAACGTCAATGCCCACAGTCTCGCGCCGACGCGCCGCACGGCGATGGCCAACGACGCTGGTTGTCGCATCAATGGCCATGTGGCTGGTCCCGTTGCGCGCGCAACAGCCGGTCACACCCGCCGCGACGGCCGTTATCCATGCGGATCGCCCGGGGCCTATCATCGACCGGCATATCTACGGGCAATTCGCCGAACACCTGGGTCGCGGGATCTACGAGGGCGTCTGGGTGGGCGAGCACTCGCCGATCCCCAATACGCGCGGTTTTCGTAACGACGTGGTCGCGGCATTGCGCGACCTGCACGTGCCGGTGGTGCGCTGGCCCGGGGGCTGCTTTGCGGATGAATATCACTGGCGCGACGGCATTGGCCCGCGCGCCAAGCGCCGCGTGACGCTGAATACCAATTGGGGCGGTGTTGCGGAGACCAACCAGTTCGGCACGCACGAGTTTCTCGACTTCGCCGAACTGATCGGCGCCGATGCCTATATCAACGGCAACCTCGGCACCGGGTCGGCTGCCGAGATGGCGGAGTGGCTGCAGTACATGACTTCCGACCAGCCCACGGCGCTGACCGCGGAGCGCGCCCGTAATGGACACCCCGCCCCCTGGAAGATCGCCTACTTCGCGGTCGGCAACGAGGCCTGGGGCTGCGGCGGCCATATGACGCCCAGCCGCTACGTGGATCTGTATCGCCAGAGCGCGACGTTCCTCAAGGCCCCCGAGGGCGCGCACCCGATCATCATCGCCAGCGGCGGCCATGACAACGATACGTCGTGGACCGAGGCGCTCAGTTCACAGGTGCCGGCGCGCGAGCTCGGCGCCATCAGCTTCCACTACTACACCATTCCCGGCGATAGCTGGAAGGACAAAGGGCCAGCCACCGGCTTCGGCGAAGACCAGTGGATCTCGACGCTGGCGCATACGCTGAAGATGGAGGATTTCATCAGCCGCAACAGCGCCGTGCTGGATAAATCCGATCCGGAGAAGAAGATTGGCTTTGCGGTGGATGAATGGGGCACCTGGTACGACCCTGGTGCGGGCCTCGAGCCCGGATTCCTGTACCAGCAGAATACGCTGCGCGACGCGCTGGTAGCCGCGATCAACCTCAACATCTTCCACCAGCATGCCGAGCGCGTGAAGCTCGCCGCGATCGCGCAGATGGTCAATGTGCTGCAGGCGATGATCCTGACCCACGGCCGGCAGATGCTGCTGACGCCGACCTATTACACCTTCCGGATGTTCCGGCCGTTTCAGGATGCGACCCTGGTGCCGACCTATCTGCAGACGCCGCAATACTCGCTGGGTGACGTGTCGGTACCCGCTGTGAGCATTTCGGCCGCCCGCACCGCGCAGGGGACCCTGGTAGTTGCGCTGGTGAATCTGGATCCGAACCAGGCCATTCCGGTGACGAGCAGCATTGCGGGCATGAGCGCGCAGCGCGTCAGCGGGGAGATCCTGACGGCGCCCGCAATGGACGCCCACAACACCTTCGAGGATCCGTATAGCGTCTATGCCACGCCGTTCACCGGCGCATCCGTGGACGGCGGCGTGCTGTCGCTGACGCTGCCGCCCAAATCCGTGGTCGTGCTGACGCTGCAATGAGTCGTTTGTTATTCCAGCGTACGAAATGCCAGGATAGTCCTTTCGGTATAGACCTCGCCGGGACGCAGGATCGTCGTCGGAAACGCGGCCTGATTCGGCGAGTCCGGAAAATGCTGCGTTTCCAGGCACACGCCGGTGCGGTACTGGTACACCGACCCGCCGTCGCCGGGCGGTTTGCCGTTCAGCAAATTGCCCGAGTAGAACTGCAGCCCCGGCTGGGTGGTGCGTATCTCCAGCGACCGTCCGCTGCCCGGATCCTGCAGCAGTGCCGCGAGCGTCATGGTGCCGGGCTGCGGCTGATTGAGTACCCAGTTGTGGTCGTAACCATGCCCGCGCTGCAGCTGCTCGTCCGACTCGTTGATGCGGCTACCAATTGAGTAAGGTGCGCGAAAATCAAACGCGGTGCCGGCCACCGCGCGCAACTCGCCGGTCGGAATCAGCATCGCATCCACCGGTGTATAACGGTCGGCGTTGAGCGTCAGCACATGATCCAGGATCGTGTGCGAGGGATCGCCGGTCAGGTTGAAATAGGCGTGGTTGGCAAGGTTCACCGGTGTCGAGGCGCTCGTGGTCGCCTGGTACTCGATCGCCAGCGTATCGTCATCGCCGAGCCGGTAGGTCACCTGCACGGTGAGAGTGCCCGGATAGCCCTGCTCGCCCTCTGCGCTGATGTAGGTGAGTTTCAGGAGCGCGCCGTGCGCGCGCTCGATCGCATCCGCGCTCCACACGCGCTTGTCAAAACCCTGCCGGCCACCATGAAGGCTGTTGACGCCATCGTTCTGCGCGAGCTGGTAGATCTTGCCATCGAGCACGAAGCGCCCGTTCGCGATGCGGTTCGCGAAGCGTCCGATCGTGGCGCCATAAGGCACGCCGGCCAGGTACTGATCCAATGTTTCAAATCCGAGCACGATATTCTGCAACTGCCCTGCTCGATCGGGCGTCTTGAGCGATACGAGCGTCGCCCCATAAGTCATGATCCTGGCTTCGATGCCGTG
>Ga0181537_10002303_pt1 | contig 16876 bp, 14 predicted proteins | sample PEATcosm2014_Bin_39_FD_119765 | JGI IMG/M metagenome (GOLD analysis project Ga0181537, IMG submission 119765) | Peatland microbial communities from MTU Mesocosm Facility, Houghton, MI, USA - PEATcosm2014_Bin23_10_metaG | ecosystem: Environmental > Terrestrial > Soil > Wetlands > Peat | place... | reverse complement strand
CGCGCAGGCCCAGCAGGCTTGCGCCGTTGTACTCGCCAGGATCGAACTGGCGCTTGAAGCGCTTGAGCACCGGCATCGCGATGAAGGCTGAAATTTTGGTGAAGAGGTTGCGCTCGAATTCCTCGCGCAGCGAGCTTGCGAGCATGCGCGCCAGCCCCTCCGAGGTTTTCAGCGCGACGTTGCCGACAAAACCGTCGCACACCACCACGTCGGTGGTGCCTTTATAGATATCGTCGCCTTCGACGTTGCCATGAAAATTAAGCCCGCTCGCGCGCAGCAATTCCGCCGCGCGCTTCACCACGTCGTTGCCCTTGATGTCTTCCTCGCCGACGTTAAGCAAGCCGACACTGGGGCGTTCCTTGCGTTCCACCACCGATACCAGGATCGAGCCCATGATTGCGAATTCGAGCAGGTGCTGGGCTTCGCAGTCGACGTTGGCGCCGAGATCCAGCGCCAGGGTGCGTCCGCGGTTGGCGGTGGGGAGGAAAAATGCGATCGCCGGACGGTCGATCCCCGGCAGCATTTTCAGAACGAAGCGCGAGATCGCCATCAACGCCCCGGTATTGCCGGCGCTCACGCAGGCTTGCGCCTCGCCGGCTTTGACCAGGTCGACGGCAACGCGTATCGACGAATCCTTTTTTGCGCGCATCGCCAGCGCCGGCGATTCGTCCATGGCAATGACTTCGGACGCATGCCGGACTTCCAGCGCCAGTTCGCGCCCGGCCTTCGCGGCCTGCAGCTCGCGGCGGATCGTCGCCTCCTGACCGACCAACAGCACGCGCGCGTCGGCGTTGGCGCGCACGAAGTCGATGGCGGCGGCCACGGTCACCTTCGGACCATGGTCGCCGCCCATGCAGTCGATCGCGATTGTCAGGGCCATGCTGACGCGGGGGGTGCGGGCGGCAGCCTGCCACCCGGTTGCGGCGGACGCGGCGGGAAGCCGCGGCCAGCCAGACGATTACTCGCCCTTGGCCTTGACTACCTTCTTGCCGCGATAATAGCCGGTGGGGCTGATGTGGTGCCGCAAATGCACCTCACCGGTAGTCGGTTCCACTGCCAGCGGCGGCGCGCTCAGAAAATCGTGCGCCCGGTGCATGCCCCTTTTGGAGGGGGATTTCTTGTTCTGTTGTACAGCCATGAGATTGCTCCTCGATCGTGATCAATTGCCAGCGGGCTTGCGCAACCGCGCCAGCACGCCGAACGGCGATTCCCGCCTTGCTTCGTTACCGCTCCCTGCAAATTTGCAAGTTTCATGACGCGGCGATAGCGGCAGCGCCAGCAATAATTCGTCTTCCACCAGTTCCCGCAGATCCAGCGCGGCATCCGCCACCACCTCGTCCGCCTCATGCCCCGCCCTATCCGCCTCTTCGAGCGACCACTCGGGATCGGCATCGATCAGGCGCAGGCGGTTGCGGGCCGCAAGCGGCAGCCGGAACGGCTGCAAACACCGCTGGCACACCAGCTCGACACTGGCGTCAACCGCCAGGTCCAGCATTGCGCGGCCGTGCTCGTCGACGCTTCCGCGCACCACGTAGTGCGCTTGCGCGTCACCACTGCTCAGCAGCGGCAGCAACCGTCTGCAATCCGCGACTTGCAGGCTGCCTTCCGCAGTCTGCCCGAGGCGGGCGAATTCCCATGCATCGACGACCGGCGCAGGCGCCCCCGAATCGACCGAACCACCAACCGAATCCAGACGGGACATAAGCCCACCATGATATTATGTTTGGCCGCGCATGTCAAAAAAACCGGTGGCGTCATTTCACGGTTTTCCCTTATGCAGCAGATAGTTCTCGCGTCCTCCAGCGCTTTTCGGCAAGCCCTGCTGCAACGCCTGGCGCTGCCATTCGAAGTTGCGGTTCCCGCCATCGACGAAGCGGCGCTGCCCTCCGAAACCGCGCCGCAGACCGCTGCCCGGCTGGCCGAGGCCAAGGCTCGCGCTGTAGCGCCGCGCCATGCCGGCGCGCTGATTATCGGCTCCGACCAGATCGCCGTCTGCGGCAACCAGTCGATGGGCAAGCCTGGCAATCACGCCAATGCCGTACGCCAGTTGCAGGCCATGCGGGGCAACAGCGTGGTGTTTCACACCGCGCTTTGCCTGCTTAACGCCAGGACCGGATCAGCGCAAAACGCGACGGTGCCGACCACGGTCACGTTCCGCAACCTGTCCGACGAGGAAATCGAGCGTTACCTGCGCCGCGAGCAACCTTATGACTGTGCCGGCAGCGCGAAATCCGAAGGGCTGGGCATCGCGCTCATCGAGCGGCTACAGGGAGACGACCCGAACGCGCTGATCGGGCTGCCGCTCATCGCGCTGGTCGGCATGCTCAAGCGCGAAGGTGTCAGCGTCCTTTGAGCGGCTGTCTTTACCTCATTCCGGTTCCGCTCGGCGACATCGCGCCCACCGCCGTGCTGCCTGCCGCCGTGCTGGAACGCGCGGCCCTGCTCGACTGCTACGTGGTGGAAAAAGCCAAGTCCGCGCGGGCCTTTCTCAAAGCCGCGGGGGTGCGCCGGCCCCTGGCCGAAATCGAGATCCACGAGATCGGCGCGGACACCACCGCGGCGGAAATCGAAGTGTTGATGTCGCCGTTGCTGGCCGGCCGCGACGTCGGCGTGCTGTCGGAGGCCGGTTGCCCCGGCATTGCCGATCCCGGCGCGGCACTGGTATTGGCGGCGCACCGCAACGGAATTCGCGTGCAGCCGATGGTCGGCCCGTCGTCGGTTTTGCTGGGGCTGATGGCGGCCGGGCTCAACGGGCAAAGCTTTGCGTTCTGCGGCTACCTGCCGATCGCTGCCGCCGAGCGCAAGCGGCGCATCCAAGAACTGGAAGAACATTCCCGGCGCACGCGGCAGACGCAAATTTTTATCGAAACGCCGTTTCGCAACGCCGCCTTGTTCGCCGCCCTGCTAGAAGATTGCCGCGCGACTACCCTGCTGTCAGTTGCGTGCGAGCTGACGTTGCCGGGGGAAGCCATCGCCACCAGGCCGGTTGGCGAATGGCGCAAGTCCGCGGCGCCCGAGCTCGCGCGCCGGCCCGCGATCTTCTTGTTACTGGGACAGGCTTAGCGAATACGCCAGGCGGAGGGGAATTGCGACAAATTGAGCCGGCTGTTGACGCCGGCGCCGATGCGTTTGGCAAAGCGTTCAACCAGCTTGTCTTTCTGCGTATAGTCGACGATGTCCTCGGCGTGGATCACGTCGCGGGCGACTGAATCGACCGTGCCCAGATCGTCGGCAAGCCCGAGCTCGATGCTGCGCTGCCCGGTCCACATCAGGCCGGAGAACATCAGCGGGTCGTCCTTCAGGCGCTTGCCGCGCCCGGCCTTCACCACGCCGATAAACTGCTGATGAATGTCATCCAGCAGGCGCTGCGCGTACTTGCGCTGCTCGGGGTCGACCGGCGAGAACGGGTCCAGGAATCCTTTATTTGAGCCGGCGGTAAACAAGCGGCGCTCGACGCCGACTTTGTCCATGGCGCCGGTAAAGCCGAAGCCATCCATCAGCACGCCGATGGAGCCGACGACGCTCGCCTTGTTGACGTAGATCCGGTCCGCCGCCGCCGCGACGTAGTAGCCGCCCGAGGCGCAAATGTCTTCCACCACCGCGTAGAGCGGAATCGACGGATGCAAGGCGCGCTGGCGCCGGATCTCGTCGTAAATAATCCCCGCCTGCACCGGGCTGCCGCCCGGGCTGTTGACGCGGATAATTACGCCGGAGGTGTTGCGGTCGTCGAACGCGCTTTGCAGCGCGGTGTTGATCCGGTCCGCGCTGGCATCGCCGTCGGAATCGATGACGCCCTGCAATTCGACCAGCGCAGTATGTTTGCCCTCGCCCAGGGAGTCGCCGACGCCCCACCCGGCAATCAAGGCCAGGATGTAGATGACGCAGCCGAAAAACAGCAGCTTGAAAAATATGCCCCAACGCCGCGCGAGACGTTGTTCATGCAGCGCCGCCAGCGCCAATCCTTCCAGCACCCGGCGTTCCCAGCCGGGACCTTCGTTGTCCGCCATTACGCTTTCGCTTTCACGTTTCTTTGCCCTGCTCGATCAGGAACACCCGGCCTTCGCGCTCCGTGGTTGCCAGCGGCACCAGGGCGCCGCCTTTGCACGGGCCTCCAAGGCAGGCGCCGTTTTCCGGCCCGTACATCGCGCCATGCGTTGCGCACATTAAGTATAACCCGCTTTGATCGAAAAACTCCCCTTCGCGCCAGTCGAGTTCCATCGCCACATGCACACAGCGATTGAGGTAAGCGCGGACCTCGCCGCGGTAGCGCACGGCAAACGCGGGCGCCGAGCGGCCGTGGTAATCCACCTCGAAGCGCACGCCCTTGCCGCCGTCGGCCAGCTCGGCGGCTTCGCAGATCAGGCGTTCGCTCGCAGCCATGCGGCCAGCTCTCCAACGTTGTCGACGCAGGCTAGCGGGGAAAATTCCAGCAACTGCGATTTCGGGTGCGCGCCATAGGTAACGCCCAAACCCGCGACGCCGGCATTGATCGCCATTTGCAGGTCGTGCGTGGTGTCGCCGATCATCAGGGTTTGCGCGCGCGCCACGCCGAGCTCGTCCATCAATTCGAGCAGCATCGCGGGATGCGGCTTGGAAAAACATTCGTCGGCGCAGCGCGACGATACGAACAGGCCGGCCAGTCCGGTTGCGCCAAGCACGCGATCGAGCCCGGCACGGCTCTTGCCGGTGGCGACCGCCAGTTGAAACCCGGCATCGGCCAGATCGCGCAGCAGGGCTTCGGCGCCGGCAAATGACGTAAGTTCGGCGTCGCGCGAAAGATAATGGTGACGGTAACGCTCGACCATGCGGCCATAATTTTCCGGCGCCAGTTGCGGCACTGCGTAAGTCAGCGCGTCTTTCAGGCCGAGACCGATGACGTGGCGCGCCGCGTCATCGCCGGGAACCGGCAGTCCCAGGTCGCGGGCCGACGCCTGGATGCTGGCCACGATCGCCGCCGCCGAATCCATCAGCGTGCCGTCCCAATCGAATACCAGCAATTCGAAACGCTTTCCCATGTTCATTCCAGGACGTCGACAAACGCCTGCAAGGCCGGCGGCAGCGGCGCTTCGAGCGTCAGCTTTTCACCACTCAGCGGATGCACGAAGGCAAGGCGCGCCGCGTGCAGGAACATGCGTTTCAGCCCGCGTTTGGCGAGCAGCTTGTTCCAGGCGAAATCGCCGTACTTGGCGTCGCCGCAGACCGGGAAGCCGAGATGAGCAAGATGCACCCTGATCTGGTGCGTGCGGCCGGTTTTGAGCGTGGCTTCAAGCAGGCTGGCATCACTCCAGGCTTTGCGCAACGCAAACCAGGTTACGGCCTGCTGACCTTCCTGGTTCACGCTGACGCGGCGCTCGCCACCCGCGTCGAGGTATTTATGCAAGGCGGCGTCGACCTTGAGGCGGTGTTTGGTCCACTTGCCTTTGACCAGCACCAGGTAGCGTTTGTCGATGCCGCCGGAACGCAGCAGCTCGTGCATCGCGACCAGCGCGGCCCGTTTCTTTGCCAGCAGCAGCACGCCGGACGTTTCACGATCGAGCCGGTGCACCAGTTCCAGGAATTGCGCCTGCGGACGCGCTTCGCGCAATTGTTCGATGACGCCGAAACTGACGCCGCTGCCGCCGTGGACCGCGACACCCGCCGGCTTGTCGATGGCCAGCAGCGCCTCGTCTTCCCACAGCACCGGGAATTCGGCGGCCGGCGCCGCGCGTTTCTTGTCCTTTTCAGCGATCCGCATCGGTGGAATCCGGACCGCGTCGCCCTCCTGTAAGCGATATGCCGCGTCCACTCGGCGGCTGTTGACCCGGACTTCGCCGCTGCGCAGGATGCGATAAACATGGCTCTTCGGCACGCCTTTGCAGAACCGGAACAGAAAATTGTCGATGCGCTGATTGGCGGCCGATTCGCCGATCTTTTCCATCCTTACAGTTAGTTTGCCTAAATCCTTCATTTTCTTTACAATAGCTTCGTCTTGCGGCTTTTTTTATGCAACAGAAACTCGCTACTCCAAAGCGCGAGCCTCGCTTCTACAGAGAATTTGCCGGGTTTGCAGTTTGCCGCAATGCGACGAGCCAGTTTCCGATCGGCTAAAAGGCTCCGTAAATGCATGGATTCCAGAACCGCGGTTCGACCGCCGAGGGATTCGCAGTACGGAATCGGATACTGAACAGGGGTTAAATCGCTGACCCAAAGTAGCGATGGTAATGGATTTGCGCGCGTACAGCAGCGAAGAATTCGCAACTGCGACCGGAATGATCGCAGCGTGACAACAGACAAACCTTCTCGACTTTGCCGATGAACCTCGTACCAGACAGGCTATTCGATTGAGCACCCGGTAACATCGGGCACCACCGGTTTGTCCTTCCCGTGTAATGCGCGCGGGAGAACAAGAAATGAAACGCATGTTGTTCAATGCGACACAGGCAGAAGAGCTGCGTGTCGCAATCGTGGACGGTCAAAAACTGATCGACCTCGACATCGAATCGGCTTCCAAGGAACAGCGCAAGAGCAATATTTACAAGGGTGTCATCACCCGCATCGAACCCAGCCTCGAAGCTGCGTTCGTCGAGTACGGCACCGAGCGCCACGGCTTTCTGCCGTTCAAGGAAGTTTCCCGGGCTTATTTCAAATCCGACGCCGACCCCGGCCGCGCCCGCATCCAGGACGCGCTGAAGGAAGGCCAGGAACTCATCGTCCAGGTCGACAAGGACGAGCGCGGCAGCAAGGGCGCCGCCCTCACCACCTTCATCTCGCTGGCCGGCCGCTATCTGGTGCTGATGCCGAACAATCCGCGCGGCGGCGGCGTTTCGCGCCGGATCGAGGGTGAAGACCGCAACGAGCTGCGCGAGACCATGGACCAGCTCGATATCCCGAACGGGATGAGCGTCATTGCCCGCACCGCCGGCATCGGCCGCGGCACCGAAGAACTGCAATGGGACCTGAATTACCTGCTGCAGCTTTGGCACGCCATCGAGGATGCATCGACTTCGCAAAAAGGCGCGTTCCTGATCTACCAGGAAGGCAGCCTGGTGATCCGCGCCATCCGCGATTACTTCCAGCCCGAAATTGGCGAAATCCTGATCGACACCGAGAGCGTATACGACCAGGCCAAGCAGTTCATGAACCATGTGATGCCGGGCAACGTAACCCGCGTCAAGCTGTACAAGGACGACGTGCCGCTGTTTTCGCGGTTCCAGATCGAGCACCAGATCGAGACCGCTTATTCGCGCACCGTGGCCCTGCCCTCCGGCGGCGCCATCGTGATCGACCATACCGAGGCGCTGGTTTCGATCGACGTCAACTCAGCGCGGGCGACGCGCGGCGCCGACATCGAGCAGACCGCGTTCAACACCAACCTCGAAGCAGCCGATGAAGCAGCACGGCAACTCAGGCTGCGCGACCTCGGCGGCCTGATCGTGATCGACTTCATCGACATGGAAAACACCCGCAACCAGCGCGACGTCGAAAACCGGCTGAAAGATGCGCTGCATTTCGACCGCGCGCGAGTGCAAATGGGCAAGATTTCGCGTTTCGGCCTGATGGAGCTGTCGCGCCAGCGGCTGCGCCCCTCTCTGGGTGAATCCAGCCATACGCCCTGCCCGCGTTGCAGCGGCACCGGCCATATTCGCGGCACCGAATCGACCGCGCTGCACATTCTGCGCATCATGCAGGAGGAGGCGATGAAGGAGAATACCTCGGCGGTGCACGCCCAGGTGCCGGTGGACGTCGCGACCTTCCTGTTGAACGAGAAACGGTTCGACATTAACGCAGTCGAAGCGCGGTTCCGGGTCAAGGTGGTATTGATCCCGAACATGAACCTGGAAACTCCGAACTATTCCATCGTCCGCCGCCGCCACGACGAATCGATACTGGACGACGGTCAGGTCAGTTACAAGATGGTCGAGCAGCCGGAAGAAGAAGGGCTGGTCACACCGTCGGCGCAAGCGCCCAAGCCGGCGCGCCAGCAAGCCGCCGTGCAGGCCATCACGCCGGGGCAACCCGCGCCGATGGGTTCACCCGCGCCGGTGCCGGCTGCCGCCCCCGAAGCCAAGACGCGCGGATTCTGGCAAATGATCGTCGAATGGTTCCGCGGACTCGATGCGGCGCCGGCTGCCGCGCCTGCGGCGCCGGTGCGCCCGCCACGCCGCGACAGCCAGCGCGACTCACAGCGCGATGGCAAACGAGGTCGGCCGAACCAGGGACGCAATGATGCGCGGCCGCCGCGGAGCGATGCCGCACGCGATGGCCGCAGGCCGCAAGGCCAGGGCGAACGCCCGGAACGCGGCGAGCGTCCCGCACCGCGGGCAGGCGAGCGTCCCGAGCGCGGCGAGCGCAAGGACCGGCCGCCTCGTCCGGAACGCGGCGAGCGCCGCCCGCCACGCACGGCTGTACCGACGGCAGATTCGCCGGCTGCGGCTATCGTTGCGACACCCGAGGGCACAGATCCAGCACTACGCGCCGAGACGGCCGAAGGCGAACATCGGGCGCGTCGTAGCCGCCGTGGCGGGCGCCGGGACCGCAGCGAACGCGCGGATTCCGCGGAGCGCAGCACGCTGACATCCGACAACGGCGGCCGGCCCTCGAACGGGGCCGGCGGTACAAGCAGCGAACCGGAAGCTGTTTCGCGGCACCAGGAACCGGTCGAAGCCACGTACGCACCGGCCGCGTCGTCAGCCACTGAAGTCGAAAGCGTAGTCGAGGCCACACGGGAGCATTGGCAGCACGAACCCCATGTCGAGGCAGCACCCGCAGCCGAGCCGATGCACGAGGATGTCGCAGAGGCAATGGCGCCCGTTGTGTCGCCGGATCCGATTGTGCTGCCGCCGGTGCAGGCCGAGCCGGCCCGGCTCGCCCAAACGCCAGTGATTCAGCCCCCTGCCCAGCCGTCGCTGCCTCCCGTGCTTTCGCTGGACGCTGCAGGTTTGGTGATGATCGAGACCCGACCGGAGCTGGCGCAGCCTGCGGACCAAGTTGAAGCGCCGCCCGCGCTTGGCAGGTCACGCCGCACCCATGCGCCGATTCCTGAAGAACCCTTGGTACAGGTGGAAACGCAAAAGTAGCAGTCTGCCCTTAGTGCCCCTGGCTGCTGTCGGCGGCGAGCGAAGCCAGCAGCTTCGCCGCCGCTGCTTCGATCACATCGAGCATGGTCTCGAAACCCTGCTCGCTCCCGTAGTACGGATCGGCCACGTCTGTCTGTTGACGGGTAGCGAGCCCTGTATGTTCCAGCAATAACTCGGGCTCGATGCGGGCGCCCTGCGGCCGCAGGGCCGCCAGCGCCGCCAGGTTTTCCCCATCCATCGCCAGCATCAGGTCGAAGTCGTTGAAATCGGCGGCGACGACCTTGCGCGCGCGCAGCGCGCCGAGGTCGTAGCCGCGCTTGAGCGCCGTCTGCTGCGCCCGGAGATCGGGCGGTTCGCCGATGTGATAGCCGTGGGTGCCGGCCGACTCGCAACTGATACGGTCGGCCAGCCCCGCTTTGGCGACCATGGTGCTGAACACGCCTTCAGCGGTGGGCGAGCGGCAGATATTCCCGGTGCAGACGAACAGGATCCGGATCACGGTACCGTAGCGCCAAACGCGTGCTGCCGCAGGCGCGCCAGCTCGTCGCGGGTGGCAGCGGCCTTCTCGAATTCGAGGTTCTTCGCGTGGTCGTACATTTCCTTCTCGAGCCGCTTGATGGCGCGTCCGAGCTCCTTCTCGCTCATGGCCTCGTAGCGCGCCTCGGTCTGCGCGGCCTTCAGTTCCTCGCGCGCGCTGTCGACGTCGTAGACGCCGTCGATCAGGTCCTTGATGCGCTTCACCACGCCGATCGGGGTAATGCCCTGCTCCAAATTGAACAGGATTTGCTTGTTGCGTCGGCGCTCGGTCTCGCCCATCGCGCGCCGCATGGATTCCGTCACCACGTCGGCGTACAGGATCGCGGTCCCGTTCAAGTGGCGCGCGGCGCGGCCGATGGTCTGGATCAGGGAGCGCTCTGAGCGCAGGAAACCTTCCTTGTCGGCGTCGAGTATCGCCACCAGCGAGACCTCGGGTATGTCCAGGCCCTCGCGCAGGAGGTTGATGCCGACCAGCACGTCGAACTCGCCCAACCGCAGGTCGCGGATGATTTCGACCCGTTCCACGGTCTCGACGTCCGAATGCAGGTAGCGCACTTTTACGCCGTGCTCCGCCAGGTATTCCGTGAGATCTTCGGCCATGCGCTTGGTAAGCGTGGTGACCAGCGTGCGTTCGCTGCGTGACGTCCGCAGATTGACCTCGGTCAGCAGATCGTCGACCTGGGTCGCCGCCGGCCTCACCTCGACCATCGGGTCGACCAGGCCGGTCGGCCGTACCACCTGCTCCACCACCTGCGACGAGCGCTGCATTTCGTAGTCCGCCGGCGTAGCCGAGACGAAGATCGCTTGCCGCATCAGTTTCTCGAACTCGTCAAAACGCAGCGGCCGGTTATCGAGCGCGGAAGGCAGCCGGAAGCCGTAGGCCACCAGGTTCTCCTTGCGCGAGCGGTCGCCTTTGTACATGCCGCCGAGCTGCGGAATCGTGACGTGGCTCTCGTCGACGAACAGCAGCGCCTCCGGCGGCAGGTAGTCGATCAGCGTGGGCGGCGGTTCCCCCGGCTTGCGCCCCGACAGGTGGCGCGAGTAATTCTCGATGCCCTTGCAAAACCCCAGCTCGTTCAGCATTTCCAGGTCGAACCGGGTGCGCTGCTCGATGCGCTGGGTTTCGAGCAGCTTGCCGGCCTTCTGAAAATATTCGATGCGTTCGCGCAACTCGTCCTTGATCGCCTCAATCGCGCGCAGGGTGGTGCTGCGCGGCGTGACGTAATGGCTGGAAGGATAAACCGTGTAACGGCCGACCTTCTGCAGCGTGTGCCCGGTCAGCGGGTCGAACAGGGTCAGGGCGTCGATTTCGTCGTCGAACAGCGATACCCTCAGCGCGGCCTCGGAACTCTCCGCCGGGAAAATGTCGAGCACATCGCCGCGCACACGGAACACCCCGCGCTTGAATTCGAGGTCGTTGCGCTGGTATTGCATCAGCGCGAGGCGCTCGATCATGTCGCGCTGGGAAATCTTCTCATGCTCGCGCAGGTGCAGGATCATGCCGTGATAGTCCGACGGATCGCCGATGCCGTAGATCGACGACACGGTGGCGACAATCACGCAATCCGGGCGTTCGAGCAGCGACTTGGTCGCGGATAATCGCATTTGCTCGATGTGTTCGTTGATACTGGAATCCTTCTCGATGAACAAGTCGCGCGACGGCACGTAGGCTTCGGGCTGGTAGTAATCGTAGTAGGAGACGAAATACTCCACCGCGTTGTCGGGAAAGAACTCGCGAAATTCGGAGTACAGCTGCGCAGCCAGGGTCTTGTTCGGCGCCAGCACCAGCGCCGGCCGCCCGAAGCGGGCAATGACGTTGGCCATGGTGTAGGTTTTGCCGGACCCGGTCACCCCGAGCAGGGTCTGGAAGGCGAGCCCATCCTCGATGCCTTCGCTGAGCTTGGCAATGGCTTGCGGCTGGTCGCCCGCCGGCTCGAACGGCCGGTGGAGCTTAAAAGCGCTATTGGGAAAAGTGCTGGTCACGCGCTACAATTGAGGCTGTAAAACACACTATTTTATCACGATGAACGCACCCGACACACCGTCACCTCTCGCCACGGTCGAAATGGCACCGCGCGACCCGATTCTGGGCCTGATCGAGACCTACAACGCCGACAAAAACCCGGCAAAAGTCAACCTGGGGGTGGGGGTGTACTACGATGACAGCGGCAAAATTCCCTTGCTGGAGTGCGTAAAACACGCGGAGCAGACCATGGCGAGCCTGGCGGCGCCCCGCGGCTACCTGCCGATCGACGGCATCGCCGAGTACGACCGGGCGGTACAGCAACTGGTGTTCGGCGCCGACTGCGCGGCGCTGCGGGAGGGCCGCATCGTCACCGTGCAAGCGCTGGGCGGTACCGGCGGCCTCAGAATCGGCGCCGATTTCCTGAAACGGCTGGCGCCGGCGTCCCAGGTCTGGATCAGCGATCCGAGCTGGGAAAACCACCGCGCCCTGTTCGAGAGTGCCGGGTTTACGGTCAACAACTATCCCTACTACGACGCCGCCACCCATGGCCTCGATTTTGCCGGCATGCAGGACGCACTCAACCGCTTGCCGCAAGGTTCGGTGGTGGTGCTGCACGCCTGTTGCCACAATCCGACGGGAGTCGATCTCAGTTCCGCGCAATGGGACACGGTGATCGGGATCGTGAGGAGCCGCAAGCTGATGCCGTTCCTCGATTTTGCCTACCAGGGATTTGGCGACGGCATCGACAGCGACGCCGACGCGGTGCGCCGTTTCGCCGCCACCCCGGGACCGTTGTTCGTCTCCAGCTCTTTCTCCAAGTCATTCTCGCTGTACGGCGAGCGCATCGGCAGTCTCAGCGTGGTGACGCACGACGGCGAGGAAGGCACACGCGTGCTGTCGCAGTTGAAGCGGCTGGTGCGCACAAATTATTCCAACCCGCCCACCCACGGCGGCAAGGTGGTCGCGGCGGTGCTGACCTCGCCGGAACTGCGCAAGCTGTGGGAGTCCGAGCTGGGACAAATGCGCGAGCGCATCAAGATGATGCGGCGCGACCTGGTGGACAAACTGCGCGAGCGCGTTTCCGGCGCCGATTTCAGTTTTGTACTGCAGCAACGCGGGATGTTTTCCTATTCCGGCCTGACCCGCGAACAGGTGGTGCGCCTGCGCGAGAAGTTCGGGGTGTACGCGATCGAGTCCGGCCGAATCTGCGTCGCCGCGCTGAATTCGCGCAATATCGATTACGCGGTGAACAGCATCGCAGCCGTCCTCGCGTCACCTGGCTGAGGGCATCAGCACCGGCTCTCCCAGGGCTCCTCCCATCTGCACCGCAGAGCCGAGGATGCCTACGGTCGATTTCAGTTCCACGTTCATGCTGCCGCTAAGCTGCTCGCCGGGCGCCACGTTGATGGCGCCGGTGACGGCCAGCATGCCGTGCGTAAGACGCAAGCCGCTGAACCGGTAGCCATTGCCAGTCTGCAGGCTGCCGCTGAATTGATCGAACTGGGTCTGGCCGCCGCGCACGCCGTTGCGGCCCGCCCCCTGGATCACACGCGAGAAATCGATCTCGTCCAGCACGCCGTTGACAATGTTGAACTTGCCGTCGAATTTCATCGAATCCAGCAATTGCCCCGGGGATGCCGCGGCGCCGGTAAAGCGCAATTCGGACTCGAACGTGCCGTGCACCGGCAGGTCCGTCTGCAGCACCTGCATCATCGGATAGAGATTCAGGCGGGTGACCCTGGCGCGCCCCGTCACACTCCAGCCGTTGGCCCAGTTGATCTCCATGCCGCCGCGAATGTCGCCGCCATAGACGCCTGCCGTGAATTCCGACACCGCCAGCGCATCGCGCGTGAGTACGCCTTGCAGGAATACGCGCTCGAACGGTATCTGCGGCCCCGCCAGAGGTTTCCAATCCTGGGCCGAAAACGTGACCTGGGTAGTGCCGTTGGCCGGCGTGACCTCCAGCCGCGATCTTTGATCCGAACCCGCGAGAACCAGGTTGAGAAGCTGGTTATCGCGATCCACCGTGGCATCGAGTTCGAGGTCGCCGAGCTTGCCGTCGAATACTCCGAGCTTGACGTGGGTCGCGCGGATGTGACCGAGGCGGATCGCTTGCAGGCCGCCCTCCCGCGAATGCTCGCCGAGAAATTGCAGCACGGCATTGCGGCTGGCGCTGACATCGTCCGCCTCGATCGACTTGAAAAACTGCGTCGGCTCGCGCAACGTCGGCAATTCGGGGTACAGGCGAGCGTGCGCGACTGTGATCTCGCCGCTCCTGCCGATTGTTATGGAGTCCGCTTCGAGATGGGGACGCGGCAGCAAGCCCGCGCGCAGGCTGTTGAAACGGACCGGTTCACCCACTGCCGCCGATAATTGCGCTTCGAGGTTGGGGAACCATGGCTTGAGCGGAATGACGAAGGGCAGCGCCAGCCCGATCGCGATCAGCGCGGCTGCCGCGTTGACGGCGATCTGCCTCCAGTTTCTGCGCTTGCGCCTTCTCAACGCCATGTAAATTGACCAGTCATCGGATGCACGTTAAAATGTTCGATTACACATTCCCCGATAGCTCAGTTGGTAGAGCGACGGACTGTTAATCCGCAGGTCCCTGGTTCGAGCCCAGGTCGGGGAGCCACCTGTCCTATCCCAGTCGCGCAGCAGGCAATCCTCGCGATCGCGCGCTTTCATGCATTTGTCATGGCAGCAACGCGCGCACCGCGGCGCCGGGCGCTCCGAGCTATGCTACACTGCCGCGTCACGTCGCAGCTGCGCCCGCCATGGACAAGATAGGCAAATACAAGGTCCTGCGCACCCTCGGTACCGGAGCATCCAGCGAAGTCTATCTTGGCGTCGATCCTTTTCTCGACCGTCAGGTCGCGATCAAGCTGGTGCGGCCCGAAGTGCTCAAGGACGAAAAGCTCGGTAAAATTTACCGCAAGCTGTTCATGACCGAGGCGTCGCTCGCCGGCAAACTGCAGCATCCCCATATAGCCGAAATCTTCGATGCTGTCGAGGAAGAAGAATATAACTATATCGTAATGGAGTATATCGATGGCGGGACGCTCGAGCAGTTCTGCCAGCCGGCGTCGCTGCTGCCGGTCGAGCAAGTCGTCGAAATGGTATTCAAGTGCTCGCGCGCGCTCGATTACGCGCATGAGCTCGGCGTCACCCATCGCGACATCAAGCCCGAAAACATCCTGCACGCCGGCGGCACCGACGTAAAAATCTCCGATTTCGGCGCCGCGCTCACCGGTTCCGGCGAGACCACCCACGTCTCCGACATCGGCTCGCCGGCCTACATGTCGCCGCAGCAGGTGAAGGGCCATCCCCTCGACCATCGCACCGACATTTTTTCACTGGGCGTGGTGCTCTACAAATTGCTCACCGGCCACCTGCCGTTCCAGGGCTCGAACAACCACAGCATCATGTACCAGATCACCAGCATCGATCCTCCGGCGCCCAGCAGCTTTCGCCATGAGATTCCGCCCAGCATCGATGACATCGTCAAGCACGCGATGCAAAAAGACCTCGACGACCGTTACGCGCACTGGAAGGATTTCTCCTTCGAGCTGGCCGAGGCGTTCCGCGGGCAATTCATGCGCAAAAGCGACCAGGAACTGGCCGACAGCCAGAAATTCAACACGCTGCGCAAGCTTTCGTTCTTTCGCAATTTCAGCGACGTCGAGCTGTGGGAAGTGGTGCGCATCAGCAGCTGGAAACAGGTCAAGCCGGGAGAGCACGTGATTCGCGAAGGCGAGGTCGGCGACGCGTTTTTCGTGCTCGCCAGCGGCGAAGTGAAGGTCACCAAGAGCAGCAAGCTGCTCAACGTGCTGAGCGCCGGGGATTGCTTCGGCGAAATGGCCTATTTGTCCGAAACCGAAAACATGCGCGGCGCGGATGTCATCGCCATGAGCGAGTCGAGCGTGATTTCGATCGGCACCGAATCCCTGCGGCACTCTTCCGACAACTGCCGTCACCAGTTCGACCGCGCTTTTCTGCGCATCCTGATCGACCGCCTGGCGCTGGCCAATACCAGGCTGGTGCACGCCTAGAAAACCTGCGCTTGCCGATATTTTGTTGCACTGACCTGTTTCGCCGGCAGGCTGCATGAACGGCGCAACCGGATTGCCTGCGCCGGATCCGGTCAGCCTGCGTTCAGCGTTCTGGTACTGGCTGAAGCTGGGCTTTATCAGTTTCGGCGGACCGACCGGCCAGATCGCGATCATGCACCAGGACCTGGTCGAGAGAAAGCGCTGGATTTCGGAAAAACGCTTCCTGCACGCCCTCAATTACTGCATGGTGCTGCCAGGTCCCGAAGCGACGCAACTGGCAACCTATATCGGCTGGATGATGCATCGTACCCTGGGGGGGATCGTCGCGGGCGGCCTTTTCGTGCTGCCGTCGCTGCTCATCCTGATCATGCTGTCCTGCATATATATGGCCTGGGGCGACCAGCCGGCGGTTGCCGGTGTGCTTCATGGCATCAAGCCGGCGGTCACCGCGATCGTGGTATTCGCCGCCTGGCGCATCGGTTCGCGGGCGCTGAAAAACGCGGTTCTATGGTCGATCGCGGCGGCCGCGTTTGTCGCCATTTTTTATTTCAAGCTGCCGTTTCCCGCCATTGTGCTGGGCGCCGCGGCCGTCGGCTACATCGGCGGCCGGCTGGCGCCGGACAAGTTTGAAATCGGCGGTGGCCATGACACGGCGAATCCGGGTTACGGCGCGGCGCTGATCGACGACGCGACCCCCACCCCGGCCCACGCGCTCTTCACCTGGCGGCGCTTCAGCCTGGTTTGCGCCGTAAGCCTCGTGCTATGGGGCGGCGCTCTTGCAATCCTGACGCTGACACAAGGCTGGGACGGAACGCTCACGCAAATGGGTTGGTTCTTTACCAAGGCCGCGCTGGTTACGTTTGGCGGCGCCTACGCGGTGTTGCCTTACGTGGTGCAAGGCGGCGTCGAGCACTTCCATTGGCTGAGCGCAACCCAGATGATCGATGGTCTGGCATTGGGTGAAACGACGCCCGGACCGCTCATCATGGTGGTGAGCTTCGTCGGCTTCGTCGGCGGCTGGAGCAAACAGCTATTCGGGCCGGATCACCTGCTGCTCGCCGGCACCATGGGCGCCATCGTCGCTGCCTGGTTCACTTTTCTGCCGAGTTTCGTTTTCATTTTTCTCGGCGCGCCCTTGATCGAGACCACCCACGGTGATCTGCGATTCACCGCGCCGCTAAGCGGCATCACTGCTGCAGTGGTCGGCGTCATCCTCAACCTTGCGGCGTTTTTTGCTTATCACGTGGTATGGCCTTTCGGTTTCGGGG
>Ga0181537_10002302_pt1 | contig 16878 bp, 10 predicted proteins | sample PEATcosm2014_Bin_39_FD_119765 | JGI IMG/M metagenome (GOLD analysis project Ga0181537, IMG submission 119765) | Peatland microbial communities from MTU Mesocosm Facility, Houghton, MI, USA - PEATcosm2014_Bin23_10_metaG | ecosystem: Environmental > Terrestrial > Soil > Wetlands > Peat | place... | reverse complement strand
TTGAAATAATCCGCCGCGCTCGCCACCAGCGCCGCGATGTAATCGGGCTGGTCATAATACGGCGGCTGCACCGTGATCTTCATCTGCGGCGCCAGTTGCGCGACGACTTCCTGCACGCGCACGACGGCGGTTTCGTAGCTGGACATCGCATAATGCGGAAACAGCGGGATGAGTAAAACCTCCGTCGCACCTTTCGCCGCCAGTTTTTTGACGGCGGATTCGATGGACGGATTTTGATACCGCATCGCCAATTCCACCGGCACGCTGACGCGCTTTTGCAAAAGTTCTTGAACGTGCCGACTAGTCACAACCAGCGGCGAACCTTCCTTCGTCCAAACTTTTTCGTAAGCATGCGCCGACTCCGCCGGCCGCTTGATCAAAATCATCCCGACCACGAACCGCCGCACCAGCCACGGCGTATCAATCACGCGTCCGTCCATCAGAAACTCGTTCAGATAACGCCGCACGTCCGGCACCGACGGCGAGTCGGGCGAACCTAGATTGACCAGGAGAATTGCTTTGCTCATTGCTTTCGTTAAATGGTTGAAACGTTAAATCGTTGAAAGGCTACAGCAGCGCGCATTGGCAGTCACGATTCAACCATTTAACGATTCAACACTGTCGCTGCCCGTCCCGCAATGTTCACCCCGGACACGATTGAATCGCCCAGCGAAACGCCGTCGCGGTAATGCCCGGCGAAAAATAAATTCGGCGTCTTGGCTTCAATGTCGGTCAACAAGTCGCGGTATTTGCCGTAACCGACGTTGTATTGCGGAATCGCGTGCGGCCAAAACGCCGTGTGGACATACGTCGGCTTGCCTTTTACGCCCAGCAGCACGCGCAAATCCGCCAGCACCACGTCCACCAGTTTTTCCGGCGGCAATGACGCGAGTTCGGGATAACGCGCCCCACCAATGTAGCTCGTCAAATTCAACTGCCCTGCCGGCGCGCGGTTCGGAAACAACGCGGATGAAAAAATCGTGCCGAGAATTTTGAAGCCCTCGATTTTCGGAATCAGCATCCCGAACCCCTGGCACGAATGCGCCACGTCCTCGCGGCGAAAACCCAGAACGACGCTCGCCACCGGCGGATAGCTGATTTCGGAAAATGTTTCGTTAGGGCGGCGCGGCAGCGCAGCCCTGCCGGCTTCAATTTCCAACTCCGCCAACCGGTGCGCTGTGCCACAATAAATCACCACACCAAATTCTATTTCGCCGTTCGCCGTCGTCACGCGCCAGCCGTCTTTCGTTTGCATGAGCTTCGTCACCGGCGTATTCAGTTTCACCGAATCGCCAAGCCGCGCCGCCAGCGTGTCCGGCAATACCTGCAAGCCTTCGTCGAAAGAAAATTTCGCCGCGCGGTCCTTCGCGACTTCGCCGGATTTCTTCCTGTCACGCGCGCCAAATATCTGGCCCTTGATCATCGAGCCGTAATTATCCTCCAGCGCCTTCAGTTTCGGAAAAGCGTGCGGCAAAGAGAGCTTGTGCGGATCGCCGGCGTAAATTCCCGCGACGAGCGCATCAATCGCATGATCGAGAAATTCCTGATTGAACCGACGCACAACAAATTGTGCGATGCTTTCTTCCACGCCATCGCGGCGCGGCTTGATGAACGGCTCGCGCAGCATGGCGAACTTGGCCTTGGCGGTGAACAACGGCGTGGCGAAAAATCCCAGAGGCTTGCCGGGCATTTCAATCGGCCGGCCATAGCGCACGACGTAACGCGCCTCGGCTTTCGGATCAGTATTTAATTTGCGCGCTTCGAGCCCGGCGTCGCGGACAAGCTGCGCAATTTTCGGCGACGTTTCGAGAATCGTATTCGGCCCAAACTCGGCAAGAAACCCGTCCTTGCGGACGGACTGAATTACGCCGCCGACGCGTCCGCCCGCCTCATACACCATGACCGGCACGCCCTGGCGTTTCAGATAAAACGCAGCAGTCAGCCCCGTGATGCCAGCGCCGATGATTGCGACAGATTTCATTCGCCCGATCAAATCGTCTTCGAATGCCGCCGCTCATTCGCCGCGCCGAGCGTGTTGTCGAAACACATCGCGATGTTGCGGATGAAGAGGCGACCGGCGTCGGTCACTTCGAGGCGGCCGGGCTTTTGCCTCACGAGACCGTCGGCGGCAAACGGTGCGAGCAAGGCAAGTTCCTTTTCAAAATACTGCTCGAAGTTGATGCCGAGTTTCGCGCTCATCGCGGCGAAATCGAGCGAGAGATCGCACATCGTCCGCATGATGGTTTCGCGGCGGATTTTGTCCTCGTCGCTCACGATGTAGGCCTTGTGCAGCGGCACGTTGCCGGCGTCCACGGCGGTTTGATACTTCGGCAGTTCCTTCTCGTTTTGCCAATAGACATCGGGCGTCTGCGAGACGGCGCTCATGCCGAACGCGTAAATGTCCGAGCCGGCGCGCGTGCTGTAGCCTTGAAAATTGCGCTGTAATTTCTTCTCTCGCTGCGAAATCGTCAGCTCGTCGTTCGGCTTCGCAAAATGATCCATGCCAATATAAACGTATTGGTTGTCCGCCGTGAGCCGTTCGATGACAAGCTTGAGAACTTCCAGTTTGCTTTCCGGCGTGGGCAAAACTTTTTGCTCCAGAATTTTTTGCGATGGCTTGATCCACGGCACATGCGCGTAGCTGAAGACCGCGAGGCGGTCGGGCTTCATTTCCAAAACGGTGTCGAGCGTTTCATTAAAAGTCTCTGGCGTTTGGAACGGCAGACCGTAAATCAAATCGAGATTGATGGAGCCGTAGCCGAGTTCGCGCATCCAGTCCATCGCCTGCTGCGTCATTTCGCGCGGCTGGATGCGATGAATCGCCTCCTGCACGACGGGATTAAAATCCTGCACGCCCATCGAGGCGCGATTGAAGCCGATTTCGCGCAGCGCCACCATGTGCTCGCGCGTGAGCCGGCGCGGGTCAACCTCGACGCTCGCCTCGATGTCGGGCGAAAAGGTGAAATGCTTGTGGATGATTTCACCGAGCCGGCGGATTTCATCGGGCCGCAAAAACGTCGGCGAGCCGCCGCCGAAATGAAGTTGAACCGCTTTGCGTTCCTTGTTCAGCATCGGCGCGAGCCGGGCGACTTCGCGGCCCAAATAATCAATGTAATCGCGGCCTTTATCGTGGTTGAGCGTAATGACCGTGGTGCAGCCGCAAAACCAACAGAGCGTTTCACAAAACGGAATGTGGAAATAAACCGAAAGGTCGCGCGGCGTGCGGTTGTTGTCCTCAATCTTGGCGGAAAGCTGATCCCACTTCACGGCGTCGGTGAACTTGGTCGCGGGCGGATAGCTGGTGTAACGCGGCCCGGCCACGTTGTATTTTTTTACCAAATCCAAATCTACGTTCAATGTTTTCACAAAATCAGTTTAGCCACAGAGGCACAGAGACGCGGATAAAACAAATCCGAGGTCCGATCTGAAAAAAGTTCCAGCTCAGTGCCTCTGTGTCTCTGTGGCAAATGCTTCATTTGAATGCTTTTACAGTCTCCACCAAAGCCGCGATGTTTTCCAGTTTTGCCGCCGGCGTCAGACCGTGGCCGAGGTTGAAAATGTGTCCGGGCCGGCCGCGCATGACTTCGAGAATTTTTTTGGTTTCCGCCACGACCTCTTCCGGCGTGGACTCGGCGATATGCACTGGCGAAAGATTTCCCTGCATGGCGATGTTTGCCGGAATGATTTTCCGCGCCTCGGCCATCGAAGTTTGCCAGTCAATGCCGACCACATTCGCGCCGCTGGCGATGAGATCCGGCCAGTTGCCGTGGGTGCCTAATGAGAAATTGATAACCGGAACCTTGCCGCCTAGGTTGGCGATAATTTGATCCGTCCAGCGGCCGGAAGCTTCCTGAAATTCCGTCGCGGCCAAATGCCCGCCGTGGCTGTCGAAGATTTGCACGGCATCCACGCCGGTGGCGATTTGCATCTGCAAATATGCGGTGATGGCGGCGGTCAATTTTTCCGCGAGCGCAAAATATGTTTTCGGATCTTCACGAAACAACTGCAGCGCGCGACTGTATTTCGGCACGCTCGCGCCTTCCATCATGAACGTCGCCAGCGTCCACGGCGAGCCGGTGAATCCGAGCAGCGCCGTTTGGTCGCCAAGTTCTTGGCGTAAAATCCGCAAAGCTTTATCCACATAGCTCAAGCGCTCAACGACGCGTTCGACGGAAAGTTTTTCAATGTCCGCCTTGGTCGTCACGGCAAAGTCCATCACGACGCCGCCGGTTTCCTTGAAATGATAGGTTTGCCCCAGCGCCTCGGGAATCACCAGGATGTCGCTGAACAATATCGCGGCGTCGAAGCCAAACCGGCGCACCGGCTGGAGCGTGACCTCGGCGGCGAGTTCGGGATTTTGAACCAATTGGACGAAGGTGTAAGCTTCCTTGAGCTTGCGATATTCGGGCAGCGCGCGGCCGGCCTGGCGCATGAGCCATAGCGGCGGACGATCTACCGGCAGGCAACGCGCGGCGCGATTGAAGCGTTCGCGGGCGGTCAGGGCCATGTCAGTGGAGGCATTCATCCGATTTCAAATTCAACTGCGTTCAAAATAGGTGATAGATGATAAAAGAGGCAACGTAGGCCAGCCCGGTCATGTAAAAAATCTGGAATAACGGCCATTTGAAGCTGTTCGTTTCGCGGCGGACAACGACGGAGGTGGCAAGACATTGGGCCGCGAGGATATAATAAACAAGCAGGCTCATGCAAGTTGCGGTGGTGAAAACCGGCGCGCCGTCGCTGCGTGTCGCATGGCGCAGCGTGTCGTAAAGCGACTTTCGGTTTTGTTCCGCCGCATCTTCACCCACGCCATAAACGACGGCCAAAGTGGAAACAATCACTTCGCGCGCGGCGAACGAGCTGATGATGCCGATGCCGATCTGCCAGTCGAAACCGAGCGGTTTGATGGTCGGTTCAATGACATGACCGATTTTTCCCGCAAAGGAATTTTGCAGCGCACTTTGCGCGGTCAAATGGCCAGCGGCGGCGCGAAGTTCGGTTGCTAGTTTGGCATCACCGGACTTTTCGAGTTGAGCCGCTTGCGTCGTCATCGCCACAGCAACGGCGGGTGGCGCGGACTTGGGATAATGCGACAGCGTCCATAGCAGCAGTGAAATCAGCAAAATAATTGTTCCGGCCTGCTTCACGAAAATTTTCGCGCGGTCGAACGTGTGAAGGAACGCCGTGCGCAAACCAGGCAAACGATACGGCGGCAGTTCGATCACCAGCGGCTTGCTACCTCCTGGCAAAATCGTCCGTTGGAAAATCCACGCCATGCCCAACGCGAAAAAGATTCCCATGGCATAGGCACCCGTGAAAACCAGCGCGGCCTTGAACGGCGATTGCGGAAACAGCAGCGCCGTGATCATCGCATAAATGGGGATGCGCGCCGAACACGCCATCAGCGGCGCGACGAGAATGGTCGCCAGACGGTCACGCGGATTTTCGATGACGCGGGCGGACATGACAGCGGGAATCGCGCAGGCGTGAGCGGAGAGCAGCGGCACGAACGCCTTGCCGGGCAGGCCGAGCTTGCGCATGATTTTATCCATCACAAAAGCGGCGCGCGCCAAGTAACCAGTATCTTCCAGCAGCGACAGCGCAAAAAATAGAATGCAGATTTGCGGCAGGAAAACGAGAATGCCGCCGACGCCGCCAATCACACCGTTGACGAGCAGGCTTTGCAAATCAGGTTGCATGACCTGCGACGCCACCCAAGTTCCGATGGTCGCAAACAGATGATCAATCAGTTGCATCGGAATTTTTGCGACCCAAAAAATGAGGAAGAAAAACGCGAGCATGACGGCAAGAAACGCCCCGACACCGGCGACGGGATGCGTCAAAAATCTGTCCAATTTTTCCGTGCGTTGCGGTCGTCGCGCGGCGGCGGCGTTCATCACTTTAGCGGAAACGGATTCCGTCCATTCGTAACGTTTCTGATACGGACAAGTGGCGCAAGCCGTGACGCAATGTGCATTGGAATACTGCGCCGATTCCACAACCGCGCAACCGGCGAGCCGCTCGATTTCCTGCCGCAATTCGTCAATACCTTTGCCGGTGCGCGCAGCGATTGGGACGACGACACAGCCGAGTTCTTCGCGAAGCTTTGTCACGTCAATGCGGATGTTTTCGCGTTCGGCCATGTCCATCATGTTCAGCGCGATGATGACCGGACGTTTCAATTCGAGGACTTCGCTCGCCAGAAACAAATTTCGTTCGAGATTCGTCGCGTCAACGATAACAAGTGCGGCGTCTGGCGCGGGTTGGCCTGCGAGCCGTCCGCGCAAAGCGTCCGCCGCAAGCTTTTCATCCGGTGAGGAACTTTCCATGCCGTAAAGCCCAGGCAGATCAACCAACATAATCTCCCACTGGCCAATGCTTGCCCTGCCGATCTTTTGCTCGACCGTAGTGCCGGGAAAATTGGCGGTCTTGGCGCGCAGGCCGGTCAGCGCGTTGAAAAGCGTGGTTTTGCCAGCGTTCGGATTGCCAACGAGCGCCAGGGTGAACGCGCGATTCACCTGCTTCGGCAACGGCGCTATCGAAATTTTTCCAAGCCGTTTCCTGCCCGGAAAAATTTCCGCGACCGGCGAACTGGAATTGTTTGAATGGCCGTCGCTCATGTCAGGAAAAGTTGCAATGGTCGGGCGCGCAGACCTCCAGCCACACGCGCGCGGCGAGTGATGCCGACAGGCCGATGCGCGAGCCGAAAATCTTGATGATGAGTGGGTCGCCGGATTTTACGACCTCGATCTGCCGCCCGATGCAAAGCCCCAGTGATTTAAGGCGCAAGAATTCCTCGCTCTCGGTTTCGATGCGGCGAACGACTGCGCACGACCGCAGCGGTAGCTTGTCCAGCCGCGTCTCACGGAGATTTGTCGAATCTTCTATCATCATTTCAAAACAAATTTAGGCGAAGGGCCAATTTTGGCTAACCTAATATTGCCATCCTCTGAACAATTTTTGCTTGGTTGGTCGAATACAGGCGCCTAGCAAAGTACATGTCGACCGTCAATACGCCGTGTTGACATGGTCTTTGCCATGACAGGTTAAGGTGCAATTTCCGTGGTTGCCTCCGGTGGAGTTGAACTGTAACACGCCATTGTATGGCTGGACGTATGCCGTGTTGAAATTGATCAGGCTGGGCTGGGTGGAACCGTGCGAGTCATGGCAAGTGGTGCAGGCGGTGGTGTCGTCAACGATGTGCTTCTGGTGATATTGCCAGCTCGTGGTCTGCTGGCTGACAACCACCGAACTGCTGTGACATTTGAAGCAAAGGTCGAAACTGGCGGAGTTGTAGGGCGTAAAGTCGGTGAGCAACAACTGGCGCTCCAGCAACGGCGGATAGATTGAGCCATGAGGGCCTTTGGGTCCGGTGCCGCCGGCTCCCGGACCCTGGTCGTTGTTGTGACAATCGGTGCAATACATGATGCTGCCCGTGTTCCATGGCGTCAACAGACTGGGAACGCCCGGATTTTTCCCGACGCCTTCGATGGGATGAAACGATGTGTTGGCAAGATTAAACTCCAGCCGCGTATTGGTCTGCACAAACTGCCGCGAAATTAGGGCGCTGCCTCGGTTGAGACTGTCGGCGTGACAGCGGAAACACAGTTCGTATTCGTATTGAATCTGCTGAATCACGGCACCGCCGGAATTGACCCCGCGAACTCCCATGATTCCGCCCGGAGCAGCGGGTGCCGCTGCGGCAGTGTCTTTAACGGAATGAGGATTGTGGCAATCTTCGCACGCCACATGGCGCGGGGAGTTGATGGCATCCTCGGTGGGATCATGAATGCCGGAGGTCAGTGCAATCGGATGCACGCTGGCTTTGTTAAATTCAGCGGCAATATTTTTTACGGCCACCGTTCCGCTGTGGCAGGAGTAACAATTCTGCTCGTCAGGGGAGAAATTAAGCAAACGCAGCTTGGTTTCCGCCGCATGGGGCCGGTGACAATTTTCACAGCCATTGGCAGCCACGGTTGTTCCGCTGGTATGTGGCCATGGATTTTGTCCGCTCCCGTTCCAGGTCGCCGTCGAGGTGGCGTGGATTGAAGCGGCCCACTGGTTCGGGGTATGACAATTCAAGCACAGTGCGGACGCTGTGTTGTTCACCACGAGAAAATCTCCATACTGGTCATTATGCGGATCGTGACATGAGGTGCATTGAAGCTGGCCACTTTGATCCAGCCGGACATCCTGAACCAATGTGGACGGATCGCGCAATTCACCCTGCAACGTCGCCAGAGCCGCGTCATAGGTAAACGAGACAGGGTGATGCGCCGAAAGATCGGTGCCGATGAGAGTCCGCCCGGCGGGAATTGTATTGGCGCCGGGTTGCATCGCAATGGGAATGGAGCGGTTGGCAACCAAGCCAAGCGCCACAGTGCCGTCGTGGCAGCTCAAACAAAGTTTGGACGCGCCGGTGGGCTGGCCAACGATGGCTTTGAGGGTCGAGCTGCTGTATGGAGTGTAAGTGGCTTGAGAAAGTTCATGGTTCCATAGCGGCCCCAAGCCCGTTGTATTGTGGGGTGCATGACAAAAAATGCATATGTCCGCCTCGTTCGCTGAACGCAGACTGCCCGGACCGCTGACAGATAGATTGTGCTTCGTATATATGATGCTTTGTGGGTTTTGTCCCATCACGGTCAAAGACGCCAAACAAAAAATTACACAGGAAATAAAAGTGAACGGATTCATGGTTTGCCTGTGTAACGAAAAACCTGAATGCGATGATTATAGGAATCCGAGACGTAAATCTCATTATTGAGACTGATGACGATGGCATTGGGCAGCCAGAATTCGCCGGGATCCGGACCGGCATCGCCCCAGTTCAAAAGCAGCCTTCCTTGCGCGTCAAAAATCTGAACATTGTCGAAAACCGCATCCACCACATAAATATGACCGTCACGGTCAACAGCGACTCCTTTCGGGCGGCTAAAGTGACCTGGACCGTCGCCCGCGCTGCCAAAGGCCCGCCGAAATTGACCGTTGCCGTCAAAAACCTGGATTCGGTTGTTCAGAGAATCCGTGACATAAATCAGACCGCCGGCATCCACGCAAATATGTGTGGGGAAATTAAATTCGCCCTGCCCGGTGCCGCGACGGCCAAACTGGGAAATCAATTTTCCGGAAAGATCGAAGATGAGGACTTGATGGAGCTGTGAGTCCACTACCAATAACCGGTCCCCAAGAATCGCGAGCCCGGACGGACGCACAAGCGAATTGGTGATTTCAAATTGTAGTTTGCCCTTCTCATCCAGCGCGAGCACTTTTCCCAAAGCGGAGTCGGCCACAAAAATAGTCGAACCGTGGCGGGCAACTGCGACGGGAGACTTGAAATGGATTTTCCCCGCCATTTCCCAGCAAGTCCACTTTTTCCGGTTTAGATCGAGAAAACAGACGGTGTTTGCGCCAGTGTCCGTGACCAGAAGATTTCCGGCATCGTCCAGCGCCATACCAAATGGATTGACCAGGGCGGCTTTGGCCCGATCCACGCCCGTGATCCAGTCGGCCACGCGGATGAAAAATGAAGGCTTGGATCCAATGTCGGCAGGCGATGAAATATCCCGGACATAAACCACCGCAGGTTCCGCTGGTGGTGGCGGCCAGGAGGGTGGAACTGTTGTCCGGTCTGCTGGAGCCGCCGCGCAACTGATGCAGGTCAGCAACCCAAGATATTCGGACCGAAGCGCAATTCTCCAACTAAAAAAACCCCGGGTGAAGCTGGGCAGGCGTTGTGGCTCAAAAATCATTTTAGAAGGTTCTTTTAAGGGATGCGAAAAAATAATGCCGGTCAGTTTCTTCCGTTGAGGGTCCGGCGGTGGTTGTCTGGTAATTGTATTCATATCCGGCGCGCAAACTCAACTTTCCGCGGGACCAGCTCAATCCGGTTCTGGCAAAAGCTGAATCCTGTTGCGTTCCCGTCAAATCATATAAAACATATCCGCCTTCCACATACCATGCGAGTGAGAAGTCAAGCTGGGTGTTGTAGCGGGCGACAAATTGATACTGATCCTGGTTAAGACCGCCCGCGTAACGATAGAAATTCTCGCTGACATCCACGCCGAACCGGGACGCGACTGAAAGCTGATAGTTGAGGCTTTGGAGAAACCGCCAGGCTTGATACTGGGTGTAATTGGAATTGTAATCCTGATATTCCGCATTGGCACGGAACCATTGCCAGGTGAAATCCATGCCAGCTGTCAGGTCGGTGAGCGTTTGTGTCAGCACTTCGGGCGGTGCGTTGTTGTCCAGCTTGTTCACACGTCCGTAAATGCCGAGATGGTTTAAGACATCCAGCCGGATCTGGACGCTGCTGTTGACGGACTCAAACGAATCATTGTTCAACGACTCGCTTTGATAATTCACGACCACTGCGCTGCCATGCAAAGCTACATTCATGCTGCCCAAAACCAGCTGGACGCCTGTCAATTCGCCCGATGTGACAATGGTGTAGTCGGTGCCTTCCACATAAGGATAATTGTCGGCTGCGGCCCACACTTGAATTGAAGGTGTGATGACCTGCGGATTATTCAACATGGCGGGCGTGTTGGTCAAATTGTGGCTCTCATTGAAGACCGTCAGCACGCCGCCGGATGAATTATCATCCTGATGGTCCACAGTGATTCCTGCACCCGCCGAAAGCCGCCCCCAATCACCCAAACGTTTGATGTAATCTTCGTTGAGCCCGACGCCGTATCGGTCGGTGGCAGTTGAACTCGATGAACTGGTGTTTTTGTCGTAGTTGCCATGAACGTTCAGCGTTGTTGTCAGGCTGTCATATAATTGGTGCCTCAATCCGCTGGTAAGTTGCACTTCAGACGAGTCCATTGAATTCTGGCTGCTGTGGTTGCCATTCAACATCAAATAGCTGTTAAGGCTGGGCCCGAGCTTGTCGGTGATATTCTCATTCGCGGTGAAAGTTTTCGTTTGCTGGCCGGTGGATTGTGACTCGCTGAAGCCCGCGCCCGTGGAGACATTGATCTGGCGGCGGGTGCCTAAGATTTCGGAATCCGAAATGCCGATGGAATTCAAGATGCTGTCTTGATGGGTGCTTGAATCGAGGGTGTTGTCAAAGTTGTCGTAACGATAAGTTAGCGTTGACTGCCCGTTCGGACGTTTTTGCGTCCCATAAAAGTTCAATAATTCCTCGGCGACCTCCGTGGAGCCGCCGATCCCGGACGAGGTTTCGTCCCGATAACCCAGATCCAGATTCAATTCCAGCGCAGGCATATCCCAGGCGAAGTGGGCATTGTCGCGAGTGCTATCCACCGTGTAGGAATTGAAGGCATCGTAAGTTCGATAGGTTTGATCCTGAGCGGCGGAAAAGGTGGCGTTGTAGGGCTTGTTGGGCAGCAAGCTGGCCTGTGCCTGATAACGCAGTAAATTGTCGCTCTCACGAAGTGTCGTGGTTGAGCCGGGGCTGTTCACGCTGTCATTGACCCAGCCCCAGCCGTCCTCGCCGCTCAGGTTGAATGAAAGCAAGTTCGGGTGATAGATCGAGCCGCTGGTTTGCAGCCCCACCACCGGGGCCAGGGAAAGTTGTTGGTGCGTGGAACTGACGCCGTTGATCGTTTCATTTTCACTCAATCCTTCCGCTTCCATGCCCAAGCTGGCCTGGGGAATGTCCAGACGGAGCCAGCGCGGCTCCACATCCGCCACCTGCGACTTCGCCGCCAAAGCCGTCAGGGTCGAAACCACCGCCGACAGCCACAGTGTCAATCGCCTGGAATAGCGGGGGTTCATTGTGTGGCGGCCGTCTTCTTTCCGTTGGCGTTTAGGAGAAATTTGTCCGTGCCGACATGCGGATCGTGGCAGACAATGCAGGATTTGCCCGCGGCGTTGGCATGACCCTTGTCGGCCTTCAAATCCTTGTCATCGTGGCAGTCTCCGCAAAGTTGCAGGACATTTTTTACGAGCAGCGAATTTTCCGCCGACTGGTGCGGGTTGTGGCACGAAGTGCAATCCTCGACCACGTCATGCTGAAATTTTGCCTTCTCCAGAAAGTTGTCGTGGCAGTCCCAGCACAATGCAGGCGCTGTCTTCTTGACCAGATTTTTGTTGTTTGACGCGTGCGGCACATGGCAATCAAGACATTCGCCATCGCTGACTGGCTGATGGACATCCTTCTTTTTGGCGAGATCGTCGTGGCATTCCGCGCAGGTGTCCTTGACAGACTCCTTCAGCAGGCCCTTGAAATTTGTCGAGTGTGGCGCGTGACAGTCCAGACAGTCGCCCGACTCAACCGCCTCATGCTTGTACTTCATGTTCGCCAGCGGATCGTCGTGGCACGTCAGGCAAAGGTCGTTGCCCTTGGCGACCAGCAGGTTCTTGTTTGGAGAGTGGTGGGGGTTATGGCAACTGATGCAATCGCCTTCATCCACCGGCTGATGTTTGACCTTGCCGGCCAAAAAGGTTTTTTGGAGTTCCTTGTGACAATTGAAACAGACCTCTCCAGGCTTTCCCCTCATCGCGTTGGAAAATTCCGATTCATGACACGCAGTGCAGTCGCGTTGCGCGAAGGGCGGGTGCATGACGTCTTTCGGCCTTTGCGGTTGCACCGGAACTTGAACCGGAACATTTGTATTCAAGGTTTGGCCCGTGCCCGCCATCGCCGGTGAATTGGTGGCACCGCCCAGCGGCGGAACTCCGTCAAAAAAAACCGTCAGCCACCTATGGTTCGTCTCGGTGCTGCAACCCGCCAGCAGCGTCAGGAAGCAAATCAGGATGCAATATCCTCCGGCCCATTGCCCGGGCGGACGTGAATTTGATTTGGATGACGGCGGATTCATTCAAGCCCCGCGAAGGTTTGAAATCAAGGCGCTTAAGGATTTTTCAAAAATCCATAAACGTTGACCTTTTGCGAACCGAACTGGCTGGTGACCAATATGAGGTACTCACATTGATGTCCGGGCGCCACGTAGTTTTGAAACAAACCGACATTGTCGTAATCCACCTTCACCACGGCGGGCAAAGACAATTCTCCCCGGAGGCTCGCGCCGGGCTGGCCGAAATACAACAGCAGCCTGCCCTCGGCATCGAAAATCTGGACAACCTGCGTGGCCGCATCCACGACATACGCCAGTCCCGCGCGATCGACGGCAACGCCCTTGGGACGGGCGAAAGAGCCCGGCGCCAAGCCGTGCTGGCCGATCGTGCGCAAATATTTTCCATCCAGATCATAAACCTGCACTGAAAAGGCGCCGAGATCCGACACCAGCAAGCGGCCCTGCTTGTCCACCGCCAGGTTTGTCGGGGAATAAAGCTTCCCCTCCTTCGCCTTGGGATCGCGCGGAATCGTGAACAAAAGCTTCTGCGCCGCCTTGTCATAGACCCGCACGCAGTGTCCTTTGAGATCGGCAACGTAAAGACGGTCAGCCGTCACAGCCACGTCACAGGGTTTCATTTCATCCTTCGTTCCTAGCGCTGCAAGATAATTTCCGTCCTTGTCATAGATCACAACCTGACCGCGTCCCGTGTCAGCCACATAACGCGAGCCGTCTGCGTCAATCGAGATGTTGATCGGCATCAAAAGCCGCCCCTCGCCCCGCGGCATAAAATAGCTTGTGCGCTTCTTCGCCAGATCAAAAATCTCCACGGCGTTGGCCACCGTGTCACAGACGAAGATTTTGCCGTCCTTGATGGCCAGCCCGTAGGGCTTGACCAGCGAGTTTGGCGCGGCAGGCTTGCCGGTGATAAAATCGGCAAAACTGCTGCTTTTTCCCAGATCGCTGCCAGCCGAGAAAGAGGTCAGAAACTGCACACGCGGCTCATCGGGCGATGGCGGGAAAAAAGTGTATGTTTTGGGAGGGGTCTTGGTATGCGTGACGCATCCGCTCAACAGCCCCAGCAACACGCCAAAGCCGATGATCGGGATATACCGCCATTGGTTTATTGTTTTCATAGTCAGAATGTTTGTTTTAATCTTCCGGTCTTCTTTATACAGGAGGTTGGGAAATACGGCTCAACGGCTTTTGGCTTTCACTAGCCATAAATTGTCATTGCTTCGACAAGAAATGAGAGATGCCTTCTTCCTCGAATTGCCCGACCCCGAGGCCGTTCCACCCAAAAAGACGGGCTTTGGTCTTTTTCAAACCAAAGCCCGCGTGATTTTAGAACTTTAATCCAAGACAGGTTAGTTGACCTGAATGCTGTTGTTTGTCACCGACACGCTTCCGCCTGCATTATAGGCCTTAAGAATAACTGTCGGGTAACCGGCCGGCGAGGCATTCGTAAAGGTGAATGACGGATTCACGGCATTCGAATACAGCTTGTTGGTGGAGTTCAAGGAGAACGTCCATTGGTAATATGCCGCGTTCGCGCTCGTGTTCGAGAAGTTCACGGTGACAGGATGCGTGCCGCCAGTCGGAGGATTGGCTGTAAAACCGGCAGTCGGCAGATTGACAACCGTGATGTAATTGCTGCGAACCAACGTTTCTGTACCGCTGGCTGTAGTGCCGGTGAATGTAACGGTATAAGTCCCGGTGTTCGCGTAAGTATTGGTCGGGTTGGCTATGGTCGAGGTGTTTCCATCACCAAAGTTCCAGCTATATGAAGTCAGGCCGACCCCCAGATTGCTGAAAACAACTTTCAATTGCGGTGCGCCGATGACCGTTTTGGCCGTGAAGCCGGCAACAGGGTATTGTCCCAACACCTTGGTTTCAGCATCGCTCAACAGGATCGGGATGAAGGTTGGATTATGCACGCCCAGACTGCCGTCGTTGCGAACCATGTAAGTGTCGAAACGCGCCTGCAGGATGGCAGACGGCAATAACAACTGGTTGGCTGTCGAAGGACCGGCGTTTGTGACGCTCGCTAATGCACCGGGTGTTGTATATTCCCAGCTGTTTTGCAGACTCGTGTTATAAGCCGCAACTCCCAGACTATTCGACCCCTTGTCGGTCGCCCATTGGTTCAACAATGTGACCAGGTTACGGATCGTGTTTGTAGTTGTGGCTTGATAATCCACCCAGTCAGGCGGGCCGCTCGAATGGCAGATGGTGCAGTTGTGGGTGTCCATTTGGAATGTATGACCTGTGACATTGCCATTGGCTGTCGTATAACTTGGCACATGGCATGTGGCACATTGGTTGGTATTAACTGGATTGCGGGCAACAATGCCGCTGTGAGTGGCATAGAGACCCATGCCATTGTTCACGACTCCATTGGTATAAACAGTCTTCCCATTGGTGGTGTTCAGGTAATCCGGCTGTAGTATGCCGATGAGGATGTTGTATTGCACTGAATTATGCGGCGCACGGCTCAAGCCGGTGACGTTTGTGGTCAACCCCACTGTGACCACCGCGTTGGTCACGTTGGGAAGAACATTGGTGACTTCAATCCGTCCCAAATCATAGACGTTCGTCAGGGTGTAAATCGCGCCATACTGGTTGGTGGTATAGCTGTAGCTGTTGGAATAAACTTCCTGTGCAACCACGTTGGTCACAAAAGCGCTGACCACATTGTTGGTCAACAAGCCATAAGCCAGACCGTCCCAGCGCGCACCGCGTGTGTTGTGACACTGGCCGCAGACGTTGATGTTCGGATTATACATGCTGGCAAACGTCGTGTTCATGTAATAGGGATTGCCGCTGTTGTCGTAGCGCTTGTCCGATTGCGATGGCATCGTGAAGAAGTTCGACGACCAGGTCGGATTCCGCAATTGGAGCGCCTGTATGTTCGCAACGTAATTAGTGATCTTGTTTGTGATCCCGCTGACAATGTTCGTCACATACTGAATGCCATAACCCGACACGAACTGATTGACTTGATGCGGGTCGTGACAGAGTCCGCAGGTGGGGCCCCAGGAACCCGCATCATGGGCTGACGGAAGAACCAGCGCGTTTGTGATGCCGGTCAACCGGGCTTCGTAATCGTCGATCATCGCCAGACGCGCCGCACCCGAGTGGCAGACACCGCAGCTTGTTTGCCGGTCATCGCCCGGATCAACCGATGAACCCGGGACATGGCTGCTGCTGAAAATTCCCGAGGTGGCGTTGGTTACAAGGCCGCCAGTGGAATTCGTGGTGAGGTAATAACCGTAGAGAGTGGTCGGCACTCCTTTGACCGGGGCAACGACTGTGTTGGTGTAATAAACACCGCCTTCAACGCCATAATTGATGGTGTCATTCACCTGTGCATGGAGCGAGGTGCTGTATTCATCATAAGTGGGGTGATAGGTGCCAGAATGGCAGCCGCCGCAAATCATCGGGTCGATGCTGACAGCCGGGACGAAGAGTTGTTTGTCTCCGTATCTATGCGCGCCAGCAGGACCGTGGCAGTTTTCGCAGCCGACGTTTTCCAAAAGAGGCGTGGTGGCGCTGTTCGTAAATCCGGTCTGCTGGCCATAGCCAACGGTGACATAGGGCAGCGTGCTCGCCTGTGCGCTCTGATTCGTGATCAAGCTAAATGCGCTGGCGTGTGCCGTCCAGGTCCACGGTGCGTAATGATCGTTATGGCAGCTGCTGCAACTGCTCGAACCCGCGTAATAATTGGACTGATACAGCCGGAAACCGTAGTTGTTTGTCAGATCAGGCAACGGCACGGTGGCAGACCATGCATAACTTGATGCCGGCACAGTGGCAAGGGTCACCCACGGGAGTGAATAATTTGTTTCTGCCTGGATGTCATACCAGCCTTCCACGCCATACCAAGACAGCGTCGCGGTGGTCGGCGTAAGGGACAGGGTGACATTTGTTGGTGCAGCCGGAACACCACCCGGTATGAGCGCTCCCGGCCGGTACATGTCCGCGCGGGAACTGGTTCCTAGCATGACCAAGACCGCAAGCCCGATGGCTGCCGCCCGCAGCGTGGCCCCGCCACGAGCCTTAATCAGCCCGGGTGAATTCACATTGGTATGTTTCATATTGTTAGAATTTTTGT
>Ga0181537_10002301_pt1 | contig 16880 bp, 14 predicted proteins | sample PEATcosm2014_Bin_39_FD_119765 | JGI IMG/M metagenome (GOLD analysis project Ga0181537, IMG submission 119765) | Peatland microbial communities from MTU Mesocosm Facility, Houghton, MI, USA - PEATcosm2014_Bin23_10_metaG | ecosystem: Environmental > Terrestrial > Soil > Wetlands > Peat | place... | reverse complement strand
GATGCCGCCGCCGAGTCCGGGAAAATGCTTGCCGCAGCCGGCAATCCCTTGTGCCGCAAGGCCCGCGAGAAACGGTCGCGCGTAGTTGACTACGTCTGCTGCTCTGATTCCTGCGGTCCGCGAACCCATGACTGAGGCCGACTCGGGCAGTCCCAGATCGACTACTGGAGCGAGTGTTGTATTGAATCCAAACGTCTTGACGGCTCGCGCAATCAACTCGCCATGTTCACGCGCCAGGGCGGGTTTGCGAGACTTTGTTGCCGCCGCTGCCACGGCCTGCACTGAAGGCATGGGCGCCAGGGCATCGCGCAGCCGGTTCACCGTGCCGCCTTCTACATCCACGCAGCGCACGCTGTGACGCGCGCTTAGCCCGGTTGCTTCGTCGAGCAAAGCATGCGTCTGTTTGGCATCCACAATATTGCGTTTGAAGAGAATCACGCCGCCAGGCTGGACCAGGCGCAGCCACGCGCGCTCGAGGCCGGTCAACTCAGGCCCTTCGAGACCCACCACCAGCAGGCTTCCCGCGGCCTCTCTTAACGCTACTGTCATCCTTTTCCCTTCAGTTCCTGCTGCAGCTCTTCCAGCAGATTTAGCGCCTGCAACGGAGTCAGTGCATTTACTTCCACGGCCTCGATACGATCGACAATGCGCTGCGACAGCGGCGTGAAGATTGTCATCTGCATCGGCTCGGGGGTCGTCTCGACTTGCACGCTGTGCCGCTCCTGCTTTTCGTGCTGGCGCAGTACATGCTTGGCGCGGTCAATTACAGCAGTGGGAAGTCCTGCGAGCTTAGCCACCTCGATGCCGTAGCTCTTGCTGGCAGCGCCCGGCTCGATATTGTGCAGAAAAACGATTCCGCCAGCAGTCTCCTTTACGCCTACACTCAAATTTCGCACGCGTTTCAACTTCTCGGCGAGCATGGTCAGCTCGTGGTAGTGGGTTGCAAACAGCGTGCGTGCGCCGGTCTCGGCGTGAAGAAACTCGACTGTCGCCCATGCGAGAGAGAGGCCGTCAAAGGTTGCAGTGCCGCGCCCCATCTCGTCGAGAAGGATGAGGGAACGCCGGGTTGCGGTGTTCAGGATGGTTGCGGTCTCAGTCATCTCGACCATGAAGGTCGAGCGGCCACGGGCCACGTTGTCACTCGCGCCGATGCGGGTATAGATGCGGTCCACGAGGCCCAACCGCAAACTTTGCGCCGGAACAAAGCTTCCCATCTGCGCCATCAACACCAGCATCGCCGCCTGGCGCAGATAGGTGCTCTTTCCGCCCATGTTGGGCCCGGTAATCAGCAACAGGCTCGGGCCGTCTTCGCCCGCGTTGAGATAGAGGTCGTTGGTAATGAATCGCCCTTCACGCGTCTCCTCCATCCACTGCTCAATCACGGGATGGCGTGCCGCTACTGCTTCGAGCACGGGCTCGTCAGCGAGAGTCGGGCGAGTGTAGCGCCGAGCCGCCGCGAGATGGGCAAAGTTGCTGAGCAAGTCGGCCTCGGCAATGATGGCGGAAGAGCGACGCATCTGTCCAGCGGCTTCGAGGACAAACCTTCGCAGCTCCGAAAGTATGCGTTTCTCGATCTCGATGGAACGGTCGTGCGCCGTAAGGATCTTGCGCTCGTAGTCTTTCAATTCCGGTGTAGTGAAGCGCTCCGCATTCACCAGCGTCTGCTTGCGCTCATAGTCGGGAGGGGCGAGCGCCAGGTTCGCCTTTGTGATCTCGATGTAGTAGCCGAAAACGGAGTTATAGCGCACCTTGAGCGACCCGATGCCGGTACGTTGCCTTTCACGCTCCTCGATTGCGGCGATCTGCTGGCGGCCGGTTGTCGAGATAGTGCGCAACTCGTCGAGTTCGGCGTCAACGTTTGCCGCAATTGCGCCGCCGTCGGCCATGGTCAGGGGAGGATCTTCTACGAGTGTTGTTTGAATGCGCGTGGTGACGCCGTCGAGCACATCCAGCCGCGCGGTGAGGTCGGCCCATAAACGGGCGGTCATGGCAGACAGGGCTGTCTTCAACGCCGGCAACCGGGCCAGACTGGCCGCGAGTGCGCGCAGATCGCGCGGCCCAGCGGAGTCGAGGCTCAATCGAGCCAGGAGCCGTTCGAGGTCGAGAATTCCAGAGAATGCTCTGCGGAGTTCTTCGCGTTTGAGCAGATCGCCGTGGGCCTCAGCCACGGCTTCATAGCGCGCTTCGATTGCAAGCCCGTCGACCAGCGGTCGCAGAATGGTCGCTCGCAGCAGACGCTTGCCCATCGGAGTCTGGCAGGCATCGAGGGTATGAAAAAGTGTGGCTCGCGCGTCTTGTCCCGCGAAAAGCGGCTCAACTAATTCGAGGTTGCGTACCGTGACCTGGTCGAGTTCAAGGGCAGTGGAATGCTCTTGGAACCTGAGTGAATCGATGTGCAGGGCCTCATTCTTTTGGGTTGTGCGAACATAGTGCACCAGCGCGCCCGCAGCGATCGCCGCCGCTTCGTGCCCGACCAATCCAAAGCCCTCGAGAGAGCGAACCTTGAGTTGCCGCTCGACCAGGGGAACGGCGAAATCGTGGGTCCACACCCAATCTTCGACGCGCGTCCGAGCAGCGATACGTTCCAAAGCCGCGGGCTGCTCAGCGCTGGCCGCGAGGAGCACTTCGCTGGGCGAGGCAAGCAGGAGTTCTTCCAAGGCGTGCTGGCGCGCTGCGGGGCCAGCAAACTCAGCGGTTCGAAATTCGCCCGTCGACACGTCAAGCAGCGCAATTGCGCAGACGGGCTGGTCTTTTGAGCCGGCTTCAAAAAACGCCGCGAGAAAATTGTTCTGCTCCTGGCCCAGGGCAGAGTCAAGAGCGGTGCCTGGCGACAGCACGCGGGTGACCTCGCGGCGGACGATCTTTTTGGTAAGCTTGGGATCCTCCATCTGGTCGCAAATGGCGATGCGAAAGCCTTTGCGAAGGAGGCGAGTCAGATAGGTCTCTACGGAGTGATAGGGAACTCCGCACATTGGGAGTTGTCGCTCTTTGTCACGCGCCGTCAGAGTGAGTTGCAACTCGCGGCTGGCCACCGCGGCATCGTCATAAAAAAGTTCGTAGAAATCGCCCATGCGAAAGAAAAGCAGCGCATCAGGATTTTCACGCTTAGCTGCCGTCCACTGGCGCATGAAGGGTGTGAGTTCGGAGGTTTTTTCTGATGCAGTCTTCGACGGAGGGGAATCTGCCGCAGCGTTCTCAGGCGAAGGTCTGCTGAGGATCAGGTTTGAGGGGTGACTCGAAGGCGCCTCGCCTCGATCAGCGCCGGGCATGGCATCCGCCAGAACTTCGGTTTGGGAGTCAGGTCTCACGCTGCATTCAAGCTTATCGCGTTCCTATTGGCTGCCGGAGGGTCTCGCAGGGCGGCTGAATTTCGCGCACCAGAACTGGCACTGGATTCGAGCGAATCGTACCCTCGTGTCGATCGCTCTCCTGTAAAACTATCTCAGAGACAATCGATGGGAAATTCGCGTGCGAGCCGTTTGCGGTTTGTGGAGATTTTGCCAAGAATGATCGAGGAGATGCATGACAAAGGTGCGCATGGACGGGTTGGTGCTGGTTTTTCTGGGCGCCACGATCGTTCTCTTACTTATGGTGTTTCTTCTCAGGGCTGGCTCAACCGGAGCGGTTGAAGATTTCATCTCGGACTACTACTCCACGCGATGCCTGATGCAGCATTGCGATCCCTACAATGAAAATGAGGTTTTGCGCGTCTACCGCGCTGAGGGCGGCGAACGGCCTCTGACCGACGCTGGGGATCGTGCCATTGCGACAAGGTACGTTTATCCTCCGACGGCGTTTGCGGTGATGGCGCCTTTTGCGCTGTTGCCTTGGGGACCTGCTCATATTCTCTGGATGATTCTGAGCGCTTGCAGTCTGATCATGGCATCCTGCCTGGCCTGGGACCTCGCGGCCGATCACGCGCCGATCATTGCGGGCGCATTGATCGGTTTTCTGCTGGCGAACAGCGAAGTGAGCGTGGTTCTCAGCAACCCGTCGGAACTCGTCATCAGCCTCTGCGTGATTGCGGTGTGGTGCTTTCTCCGCGGCCGATATGTCTGGGTGGGGGTGGTTTGTCTCGCGGTCAGCCTTGCTCTTAAGCCACAGGACCCCGGTCTGGTGTGGCTCTATCTCCTGCTGGCTGGCGGCGTGTTGCGCAGGCGAGCTTTGCAGGCTCTTCTGGTGGCGGCCGCCATCGCCGTCTCGACGATCGTGTGGGTCTGGAGTGTGGCACCGCATTGGATCGGGGAACTGCGGGGGAATTTGCAGGCCTTTGCCATTCGAGGCGGACTTAACGACCCGGGACCGGCGTCAAAACTGGCACACGATCTGGTGGACTTGCAGGTAGTCGTAAGTCACTTCAAAGACGATCCGCATTTCTACAATCTGGTGAGCTATCTGATTGTTGCGCCGCTTCTGATCGGCTGGATGTACGTAACATTGCGTACACGCACCTCTGCTGCAAAGATCTCATTGGCGTTGGCCGCGATTGCGGCGCTTTCGCTGCTGCCCATCCATCACCATCTTTATGACACCAAGTTGCTGCTGCTTACCATCCCCGCACTGGCTCTTCTGTGGGTTCGCGGAGGGGGTATTGCTCGCCTCGCACTCCTGCTGACTGGCGCGACTCTTTTCGTCACCGGGGACGTTTCAAGCCTGATCCTTCTGCGGCTTGAGTTGAACCTGCATCCCGCGCCGGGTGGCCTGGCGGAGTGGCTTGTGAACGGGATGATGGTTTTTCCCGCGCCGCTTCTATTGCTCGCCTCCGGCGCCTTTTACCTATGGGCCTATTGGCGCGAGAGGTTTGATGACTTGGCGGTATGACCTTGAGCCGGGCGGTCTGGGCAAGATAAGGTGGCCCACTTCCGCCGCGGGCCGTAGAATTCACAGTGCGCGCTGTGATTTATCTCGCTGCACCGAGAATCGAAGGAAGTTTTAATGAAAAAACTGTCTTTTATCTTGGCAATCTTGTTTGTGGTTCAACTGGCCGCGACGGAGACTTGGGCTCAAACTACAGCTCCGACAAAATCGGCAAAACTAGTAAGCGCCAAGAAATTTGATGCTCAGGCCACGCGTGCGCTGGAAGCAATGAAAAAGCGTGCGGGCGAACTGAATATCGGTGGGGTCGCAGTCGTTTGCTACGCACCCGGCGAGACAATTCAAGGCTGGTATTCTCGCATGGCCGTAGTGGGACGCATGAGAGACGAGGCAACGGCGACCGCTAAAGGCAACAACCTGCTCGGCATCGCGTATGCAAAGGCAGCCGAGATGGCCGACACGCTCAAGGACAGCGGCACCTCATCGCGCGCGCCCATGACGGGTGAATTCGGCTGGCAGGGTGGCGTTGTTGCTAAAAGCCGTTCAGGCTACATCATCGTGGCTTTCAGCGGCGGAAAGTCTGAAGACGATGCGCAAGTCTCCCGCGCGGGGCTGGCCGTCCTGCAGCCGGTGTTATAGAGGGGAGAACTGTGGGCAACAACGTCTGAACCGGCCAGTGCGGGCCGGAGGCAAAGCGCCGGTTTATGGTGATTTGCGTCACAGTATACTGACAGCTAAGGCCTTAAGGTTGAACACGGCATGCATCTTCTTTGGCTCAGAGTCGCGGCCTTCCTCTACGCGGCCGCTAGCGTCGCCATCTTTCCCGCCGTCCTTTATTCGGCCGACCGGTGGCGCCGGTGGTGTGTGCATCTGGGCGGAATGGCCTTCTTTTTCCACTTCGTTTCTGTTGTAGAAATGCTGGTTCAGGCGCATCGCTGGGTGCCTGTGGGCGCGCGCGAGGCGGAGTCGTTGCTGGGCTTTGCAGTGGCAGGTTTGTACTTCCTTGTGTGGTGGCTCTATGACGGCATCTCCCTTGGAATCTTTGCGTTGCCCGTGACGTTTTTTCTGGTCTTCGTGCCCGCGCTGGGCATGACAGGGTACACTTTTCCGTCGGAAGGGGTGCGTACAAGCTGGTTGATTGCTCACATCTCAGCCCTGCTGGCGGCCTATGCCGCTTTGGGATTCAGCCTGCTAGCTTCCGTTCTCTATCTTGTGCAGGAGCGCCGACTGAAGGCCAAAGGAAAGCCCGCCGCGGACTCCTGGTGGGCGCCGCTGGACTGGCTGCCACCGCTCGATACCCTGGAACGTGTCGCCCACGCCATGCTTCTATTCGGTTTCCCTTGCATGAGCGTCGGCTTGATTTTGGGAGCTGTGTTGGTGCAGGAGACGTCGCTGGGCGCGGCCTATTTCCTTGATCCCAAGGTTATCGCATCGTTTGCGATGTGGGGCCTGTACGTGCTGTTGCTGTTTCTACGTCAATCGGCTGGATTGCGTGGGCGCAAGGCCGCATATCTGTCGGGCGCGGTGCTGGTCGTAATGCTCGGCGTATGGGCCGCCAACCTCGTCAGCCACGTGCATAGGTTCGGTGCTCCATGACACTCGCGCTCATTGGCATCAACCACAAGACTGCGCCGATCGGCCTGCGCGAGCGGGTCGCCATCTCCCGCGACGACCTGCCGGAAACAACGCGCGCCCTGGCTGCTGTCCCGGGTGTTTCGGAGTGCATGATCGTCTCTACCTGCAACCGCGTGGAGATTCTGGCTTCGGTTGAATCGCCGGACGCAGATCTTGCGGGATTTTTGCATCGTCACTTCGGACTCGATCCGTCGCTGCTCGAGCCGCATATTTATCAGCACTTTGATCAGGATGCGGTGCGTCATCTTTTTCGTGTGGCGTCGAGCCTCGATTCCATGGTGGTGGGTGAGCCGCAAATACTTGGGCAGGTGAAAGAGGCCTTTGCCGTTGCCCGGGCGAGCGGCACTGTTGGAGGTCAGCTCGAACACCTGCTTCAGGCCACCTTCGCAGCCGCGAAACGCGTCCGCACGGAGACTGAAATCGGATCGAACTCGGTCTCGATTGCGTCGGTGGCCGTTGAGCTGGCGCGCAAGATTTTCGGATCGCTTCAGGGCCGGACGGTCTTTTTGGTTGGCGCAGGCAAGATGAGCGAGATTGCCGCGCGTCACCTGGTGCAGCAGGGAGCGGGCGCCATTCTTGTGACCAACCGCACCCAGGAACGGGCGCGCCAGTTGGCAGAGCCTTTCAACGGCCGCGTCATCCCCTTTGAGCAGCTCTACGAAACAGCAAGTGAAGCGGACATCATCATCAGCTCCACCGGCGCACCGCATCCGATCTTCCGGCGGGAGCATGCGCAGACTTTCATGCATCGGCGCCGCAACCGCCCTATGTTCTTCATCGACATTGCAGTGCCTCGCGATGTGGACCCCGCAGTCAACCAACTCGAGGGCATCTTCGTTTATGACATCGACGACCTGCAACAGGTGGCTGCGGCGCACATCGAAGAACGCAGCCGACAGGCAGGCGATGCTGAGTCTCTGATCGCCGCAGAGGTTGCGCGCTTTCACCAGCGCCGCCGCACGGTCAATGTCGCGCCTGCGATCGTGAGTCTGCAACATCAAGCCGAAGAGATCCGCCAGGCTGAGATCAAGCGCATGCATGCAAAACTGGGAACGCTGAGTGCGGAACAGCTCATCGCGGTCGAGGCGTTGACTAGAGGACTGGTCAACAAGTTTCTTCATCCCCCAATGCAGGCCCTCAAGCAGGCAGCCCGCGAGAACGACTCGACACGTGTTGAAGCCCTCTGCGAGGCATGGTCTTTGCCGCCAGTTTCTGCGGAGGAGCCTGCAAAGCAGGATGCGGCGGATCCAGCGCCTGCCCAGCCTGAGAGAATCGAAGCAGCGCGCGAAGACCAGACGAGCGCCGTAGGTAGGAAATGAATCTCCGCATCGGTAGCCGCGGCTCGCAACTGGCTCTATGGCAGGCCAACCATATAGCAAGCCTGTTGCGCGCGCGACACCACATTGTCGAGATTCAGATCATCAAGACCACGGGCGACCGATTGCAGGAAGTGACCTTTGCGCAGGTCGGATCGAAAGGGATGTTCACCAAGGAGATCGAAGAAGCGCTCCTTGAGGGCAAGGTAGACCTTGCAGTGCACTCGCTCAAGGATCTGCCGACGGAGTTGCCGGAGGGTTTTGCCCTCGCTGCGACGCCACCGCGGGTCGATCCGCGTGATGTTTTGGTCTCGGCGCGCTATGGCAGTCTGGCCTCACTACCAAACGGCGCCAGGGTGGGCACCAGCAGCCAGCGTAGGCGCGCGCAGCTAAAAGCCCTGCGGCCAGATATAGTCGCCGTCGAGTTTCGCGGCAACGTCGATACGCGGCTGCGCAAACTGGCGGAGGGACAGGTTGACGCGATCCTGCTGGCTGCTGCCGGCCTCGACCGGCTTGAGAAATCAGAGTGGGTCCGTGAGCGCCTCGAGCCCGAACTCTTTTGTCCGGCTGCGGGGCAGGGATCGCTGGGAATTGAGACGCGCGTGGGCGACAAGGCCACGCAAGAGGCGTTGGCGTTTTTGGACGATCCGGCGACGCGCTTTGCCGTAACGGTTGAGCGCGCGGCATTGGCTGCGCTGGGGGGAGGCTGCCAGGTGCCCATTGGTGTGCATTGCCGCAAGGTGGCACAGATTGCGGACGACATAGAGATCTTCGCCGTGGTTGCCGATCCAGAGACGGGAAGCCTTGTGCGGATCTATCATCGCGCGCAACATGCGGAAGGCGACGCAGAGGCGCTTGGGAAATTGACGGCGCAGATGCTACTCGATGCGGGCGCGGGCCCGCTGCTTGCCGCGACCGGCGGAGCGGTTCGTTGACGTCGCAGCCGTTGGCCGGCCGCCGCATCTTGGTGACTCGCGGGGCAACCCAAGCTCCAACACTAAGCGAAGGCCTGCGTGCACTGGGCGCAAATCCGGTCGAAGTGCCGGTGCTCGATATAAGACCGCCCGCGAGCTACGAACCTCTCGACGCGGCGTTGCGAACTCTCGCATCTTATGACTGGCTCATCCTCACCAGCGCCAATGCCGCGCGCGCCATTTCGGAGCGCGCTCTTCAATTGCACATCAAGCTAAATAAGCATGCCTCTCTGATGGTGGCCGCTGTGGGCCCAGCGACAGCTCGCGAAGCGAGTGAAAGCGGGCTTGCTGTGTCGCTTATGCCGGAGACCTATGTCGCCGAGGGCATGATCGATCTTTTGCAGCAGCGAGCTCATGGGAGACGCGTGCTCATTGTCCGCGCCGCTGTTGCGCGCGATGTGATACCCAAGGCGCTACGCGAAGTTGGCGCGACGGTCGATGTTGTCGAAGCCTATCGCAACATTTTGCCTGATGCCGCGCCCGCGCAGCTTCGCATTGCTGTCGCCGACCCGATTGACGCGGCCACGTTTACGAGTTCGTCGAGCGTAACCAATCTGGCAGAGGCCGCAGGGCTCGCAGGCATGGATTTTCCGTTGATCGGTGTGCCGGCCATTTCCATCGGGCCGATTACAAGCCAGTCGCTGCGCGAAGTTGGGTGGTCCCCGGCAGCAGAAGCGAACCCGCATGATATTTCCGGGCTGATTGCGGCCGTTGCAGGCTTGCTGGCTCGGTAGCGATCTAGGAGTGCCAGGTTTTGTCTTCTGAGTGGCACAAGGATTCAAGGTTGCACTTATCGCATTTCGGACTGCGCGCGATGCACACCTGCCGACCGTGATGAATGACCTGATGCGAAAAGCTGATCCAGCGATCCTGCGGCAGAATACGCATCAAGTCTTGCTCGACTTTCTCGGCGGTATCGGATTTGGTCAGGCTAAGCCGGTGCGCGATGCGAAAGACGTGCGTGTCGACAACAACGCCTTCGGCCTTGCCGAAGCTAACGCCGAGGACAACATTGGCCGTTTTGCGCGCTGCACCCGGAATGGTAATCAATTCTTGCAGAGTTTCAGGAACCTTGCCGCCAAATTCCCTGGTGATCTTTTCGGCGGCGCCTTTGATTGACTTCGCCTTATTGCGAAAGAAGCCGGTGGTGCGGATCAGATCTTCGAGTTCGTGCAGTTCGGCTTTGGCCATTGCCGCCGGGGTGGGGAAGCGCTTGAACAATTCTGGTGTCACCATATTCACGCGCACGTCGGTGCACTGCGCGGAGAGAATTGTCGCGACTAGAAGCTCCCAGGGCGAACGATGGTTGAGCGCGCAGACAGCGTCGGGATAGGCCTCATCGAGTGCGTTGAGGATGGCGGCGATGCGCTCGGGTGCGAGGTCGCCGCCTGACGACCTCGTCTTTGCGGTGGATTTCGCAGGGAGAGCAGCAAGCTTGCTTTTCACGGTCTTCTTGCCACGCCCGGTCGAATTGTTTTTAGGAGTCTTGCTTCCCGCCATTGTAGGTGGTCCTCGCTACAGCTTGCCGCTTAGCCAGTTGCTCAGGTTGTCGACCGGCAGCCTTACGCCGATGTAGAACTGCCCGAAGAGCGCATATACCGCGCTCACTTCGTCGAAGCGCATTTCGTAGATCAGCTTTTTGAAGACCATCGGGTCCTCGGCGAAGAGGTCCACGCCCCACTCCCAGTCGTCCATGCCGATTGAGCCGGAGATGATTTGCTTGACCCGGTCTCCGTAGCGGCGGCCGATCAGGCCGTGCTCGTGCATCATGCGCTGCCGCTCGGCAAATGGAACCGTGTACCAGTTAACCTGCTCGCCGCGCTTGCGATCCATGGGGTAGAAGCAGAGATATTTCGCGTCGGGAACCGAAGGCCACAGCCGTGGCTTCATGGCTTCTGCGCCGCGCTGGAGCGAGGCAGCAATTTCGGCGTTCCATTCCGGCGTGTGTTCGGTGAAGCCCTTGGCCGCGGCCGCCTCGTACGTCTTGCGGGTCGATTCATAGAGGCCGAGTTCTACGACTGAGACATAGGAGTGCTTAATCTCAAGGAAGTCGAAGAGGGAAGTTTGAGCCAGATCGAGTTCGATTTGATTTAATGATTCGAGCGAATCGCGAAAGTGAATCAGCATCAGATCGCCCTTGTGGCCAAGCTGCGAGTAAAGCGCAGACTGGATCGGCTCGTCTGCGCCCCCGCGCTCCATTCGTTTCAGCGCGGTAACGATTTCGGCAGCAATGCTCACGCTCTCGCTCGAAGGCAATTGTTTCCATGCAGTCCAGTTGAACCGAAAGAATTGATGCAAAACTGCAGACCCTTCGAGGGTCAACGGGACGGGGGGGGAATCAGCCAACTTGCACCTCAGATCTTTCTGAAAACTCACCTCATGTTAACAAGTGCGCAGCCATTCGCGCCGCCCTTTGACGGCCCACAGGCCCCAGCATCGGCCTATATACTTAGGTCAGCCCATGAGTGAACGTATTCTCGCAGCTTTATTGCAGTTCATCACGCACGTCATCGACATGGGCGGTTATGCCGGTATCGTCGGGCTGATGGCCATTGAGTCGGCCTGCGTCCCGCTGCCATCAGAAATCATCATGCCGTTCGCCGGCTATCTGGTCTATCTACAGCGCTTCAATCTCGTCCTGGCAGCGACGGCTGGGGCAGTCGGCTGCAATCTCGGGTCAGTTATCGCGTATTGGATCGGAGCCAAGGGCGGCAGGCCGCTGGTTGAACGGTACGGCAAGTGGGTCCTGATGAGCCATCACGACCTCGATCGCATGACGTATTTCTTCCAGAAATATGGCTCGATCACGGTTTTGCTTGGCAGATTGCTTCCAGTGGTACGCACTTTCATTGCGTTTCCCGCTGGAATCGCGAAGATGCCACAGCTTCGCTTTCACATATACACCTTTGTCGGTTCGTGGCCGTGGTGCTTTGCACTTGCTTACGCCGGAATGAAGTTGGGGGAAAAGTGGCACACCGACCCACGCTTCGAGCAGGCCTTTCATCGTTTTCATCTCGGAGTTGAGATCGCACTTGTGGCTGGAATCGTCTGGTTTGTCTGGTCGCATCTCAATCGCCGCCGTGCGGACGCCGCTCTGGACGCGGGAGGCTAGACGTCTCCTCGCAGGCGTACACTGATTCGGCTTCAAAACTCAGGATTAATCGTCAATCCGCAGTAATCAAAGGAAGGAACAGGAAAAGTCATGGCTAATGAACAACAAGGCGGCCCAAAGACCGCCGTTGCGCCCGCTCAGGGCAAGCTGGGAGTAATGGTTGTCGGACTGGGCGCCGTCGCCACCACGTTTATCGCAGGCGTCGAAGCCGTGCGGCGAGGAATTGCCAAGCCGATTGGCTCACTTACGCAGATGGGTACGATCAGGCTCGGCAAGCGCACCGACAACAAATCGCCGCTAATCAGGGAATTTGTGCCGCTCGCGAAGCTGGACGACCTTGTCTTCACCGGTTGGGACATCTTTGAGGACAACGTCTATGAGTCCGCCGCTCACGCCAAGGTGCTGGACAAGGATTTGGTCGAGCAGCTCAAGCCGTATCTTGAAACCATCAAGCCGCTGCCCGCGGTGTTTGACCAGTACTATGTGAAGCGCCTGCACGGCACGCACGTGAAGAAGGGCAAGAACAAGCGCGATCTGGCCGACCAGGTTCGCGCCGACATTCAGGCTTTCAAGAAGACGGTCGATCGCGTGGTAATGATCTGGTGCGGTTCGACCGAGATTTTTCTTGAGCCGACGGCGGTTCATCAGTCGATCGAAGCCTTTGAGAAGGGCCTTGAGGCGAACGATATCGGTATCGCGCCTTCGCAAATCTATGCGTACGCCGCGCTCAGTGAAGGCGTGCCCTTTGCCAACGGGGCACCCAATCTGACTGTCGACCTCCCCGTCATGATCGAGCTCTCCAAGAAAAACGCGGCGCCCATCTGCGGCAAAGATTTTAAGACGGGCCAGACGTTCATGAAGACCGTGTTGGCGCCGGCGTTCAAAGCGCGCCTACTCGGCGTGTCGGGCTGGTATTCGACGAATATCCTCGGGAATCGCGATGGCGAAGTGCTTGACGATCCGGAATCGTTCAAGACCAAGGAAGAATCGAAACTTGGCTCGCTGGAATACATCTTTCAACCAGAGCTGTATCCCGATCTCTACGCGAACATCTTCCACAAGGTCCGCATTAACTATTACCCGCCGCGCGGCGACAATAAAGAAGGCTGGGACAACATCGACATCTTTGGCTGGCTGGGTTATCCGATGCAGATCAAGGTCGATTTCCTCTGCCGCGATTCCATCCTTGCCGCGCCAATCGCGCTGGACCTTGTGCTCTTTCTCGACCTGGCCAAGCGCTCGACTGAGCTTCGTTCGATCGGGATTCAGGAATGGCTGAGCTTTTATCTCAAATCGCCTCAGACGCGCGAGGGACTGTATCCGGAACATGACCTGTTCATTCAGTCGATGAAGCTCAAAAACACCTTGCGCCACATCATGGGCGCCGATCTGATTACCCACTTAGGCCTTGAATACTACGATTGAGTCCGTCCAGATGAGTTAATTCCTCCCCGCTTCCGATGCCCGAACAGAGAGGCCCCATCTATTAAGATGGGGCTTCTCTCTTTCGTATAGCTTTTATTTACAGTAGATTGTCTGCCCAAACCGAATTCGCCCTAAGCCCTGACCTCAAGGTCCCTCAAGAGGGATATATTACTAAAGGGTTAATCCCCTTGATTACCTGCTGTTTTATTGGAGTCAGAGCATGGTATCAACGGGCCACGGGGGAACTGGGGATGAGAGATTCCTTTTTGAGGGTGCTCAAATTCGTTCGGGTCCTACTGACGGACAGTCGCGCTCAGGACCTGGTGGAGTATGGGCTGATAGTGGCTGTGATGGCCCTTGGTTCAATTGCGGGCGAGGCCAAATTGGCAACTGGGATCAATCTCGCTTTCAATGACGTCAGTTCTTGCCTCTCTTCCTCGCTTCAATAGTCCTGACGGGGATTCCCCATCAGCGGCAGCACGGTGCGGTCACGGGCTCATCGCGCTCATCCTCGTTCCCAAAGTTCTCCGTTCCATTCTGCAATCGTCCTCGACGGATTTTGAACTGACCCAGAAGTGGGAACCTCTTTGGTTGCACAGCGATATACCACATAAGTCATTTCATCGGATTACTTTCGGTTACCTTTATTGGGTATTTTCCGATGGTCGGCGTGGCCTTTGATTGTGCTTATCCTCCGAAGACCAATGTAGAGTCAGGGCCACACTTAGGATACCTAGACTCGAAGCCCGGAGGAACGACAATGCAGAACTTGCTTTTGAAGCTGTATGTATTCACCCAGACAATGCGGTCAGCAGTTGAAGCCCAGAACCTGACCGAGTATGCCCTGACAGTGGCCCTCATTGCCCTTGCCTCGGTCGCCGGCATGAGCAGCCTGGCTACAGGGATCGACACCGCGTTTGGTGACGTCAGTTCCAGCTTGAATAGTGCGCTTACATAGATCGAGATTAGCCAAGCATTTTGTAGCCAGACTCCACTTGACGCGGGCAGTGAGTATAGTTCTTCAGGCCGCAGGCGCTGACCCGTGCAGCGCCTCCGGCGTACGTCGATGTTTTCCTCCTCCGCAGTTCGTCCAGCCGCGATAAGCTACCATGCCTGAGTACGATGCCCGATCCGAATCCAACGTCGGGACAGTCGCTGCTGAGCGGGTCTGTCCTTGTTCTCATTCAATTTGACGTTTGCGAGGAATTGCGTCTCGATCAGCTTCAGCAGTCGGTGAGCGCTCGCACGCTGCAGCAGCCCAGCATGAAGCACTCGGCGCCAGCCTATGTGCGTTACCAACGTCCACCGGTCATCGGTCCCCTCGAGCCGCTAATGCTGGAGACGGGCGAGCGACTCGAAGGGGAAGTGAAGTACTACGACTACGGAGTTGCCAGCGTTATTTACCAGCTTCCTTTTTCCGGCGACTGGGAGAGCCTCGTAAGACTGGCCAGCCGCTGGGTGTGGGACGTTGATTTTGCATCACGAGTTGAACCGATTGTGAGGCAGAAGCTTGAACATGTCGCCTCAGCTATGGTGAAGCCTTATAAGCGCTGGCTCAGCGAAGACTATTTTATTTTTCACGTGCGCGAGGCCACGGATGCGCCCTCGGCCGGTGAAATGACACGGGATCGTGGGCGTGAAATTGCCCAGGTGGTTCGCGGCGATCGGCTTGTGTTGTCGGATGCGGAAATGCGCGAGGTCTTGCAATCGCAGGTGTCATATTACGCAGCGGATGTGGCAGTCATTGGATGGAACGCCGCGTTTCTCTATGACAGTACTTCGGGCGCTGAGACTTCGATTCAACTGCTCGAATACGCAAACTCGCAGTTGCTCGAGTTTCGCCACTACGACGAGTTGCTCACCGGTATTCTCGACAGTGTCTACGATTTGCTCGGTCAGAAAACAGGCTTTTTTGCGCGCTGGGGCCTGGCGCGGTCCGCGACCAGCCTCCACACAGTGTTGCTAGATGTGGCGGAGCTCACAGAGCGGGCCGACAACGCCATCAAGTTTCTGAGCGACATGTTTGCAGCGCGTTTTTACAAATTGGCAGCGAGCAAAGTCGGGGTGCACGACTACAAGGATTTGGTCGCGCAAAAGCTCAAGACCGCCGAGGATCTTTACCACGACATGGTCGAGCAGTTCAATCAGAGCCGAGCCTTCTTTCTTGAAGTCACGGTTGTTCTGATCCTGCTGATCGAGCTTCTATATCTTTTCAGAGGCAGGCCGTTTTGAGCGTGACTGGTGCGAATGTTTCGCAACGATTCAGAATCAAGGCCGGCCACTGAGTTCTTCACGATCGAGGAGGTGAAGAATAAATTCTCCCGCACCGTATCCGACCATCGGCAAAGCCCCCGTCGGGTCGCCGATTTTGCCTGGAAACAATTGGCAGGGAACGGCAACGTACATCTCGGGAATTATGTCGTAATCGGAGGCCGCCTTTTCTACGATTCGCGCGAGGATAGCGTCCGCTTCGCTATCTCTTCCTATCCGCCGATAGACCGCAGCGAGGCTGAAGTCGACAAACAGGAATTCCTGCCGCTCATACCAGTACTCAAAGATTGCTGGATCTGTATATGTGCTGCGGACGCGCCGATAGCCGCCCGACGCCACTTTGAGAAGTTCCATCCTATCGGTGGTGGAGCGCACAACGGCAGGATCGGTGACAACACCGAAGTTGATGATCCCCAACAGCGCGCCGTCGATGTCGTTTTTCATACCTTCTTCGAGTGTTCCATGCAGTTTTCCGTCGCGGATGAAGGCCGCGTTGAAGCCTTCCTCAAGTGAGGGGATCTCCTTGAGGATTGCGGCTCGTGTGGACCCATCGCCGGCGCGCCGGGTTACATCGGCAAACTCACGCAGCCCCACGATGGCCATTGCTGAGGAAAACGCGAAATGCTTCTTGTCCTTTTGGCGTTCCTCCCAAATTGATGTGTCGGTAGCAACGATCTGGCCCTGGCCATACTCGTCCAGATTGGCGAGTAACGGCTTGACGACGAAGTCGCGTGCGGATTCATATAACCGTCCCCGATAAGTGAAGGCTCGCAGCAAGTCTGGGTCGCCGAACCTTCGCAAGTATTCGCCCAAGACCCAGAGCGCCTCGCCCCAATCATCGAATTCAATATTGGTGCTACCTTCCTCGGTGAAAAATGGCTCCTCAGAGCCGTCGCCGAAGTACCTCACGACGGAGATTTGGTAGTCGGCGTTTCGCGTTTCTGCGCGCAATTTTCCCGTTGGCTGCGCGTTGAAATACGCCAGCACGGCGGCCCTCGCTTCATTTCGGTGACCCATCCGGGTCAGAGCGACGGTTGACCAGGCCATGTCGCGCACCCACGGGGTGAACCACACTCCATCGGGCAGACTGGCGACGATGAGGCCGTTGCCGCTCCGTCCGGAGCGATTGGTCTCGTGGCTTTGCGCCATGCGCAGCATGACTTCACTCTGCCGCCAAAGGTGCCTTTCCTTTTCGCTTCTGAAGTGCACATTAGGCTTCGCCCGCCATTGTTCGAGTTCTTTGATCTCTCGTTTGACCAGCGCCTGCGGACTTAGCCCTGCACGCCAATCGATGAATTGGCGGGCGGTTTGGTCGAGGTCGGATTCATCCTC
>Ga0181537_10002298_pt1 | contig 16905 bp, 8 predicted proteins | sample PEATcosm2014_Bin_39_FD_119765 | JGI IMG/M metagenome (GOLD analysis project Ga0181537, IMG submission 119765) | Peatland microbial communities from MTU Mesocosm Facility, Houghton, MI, USA - PEATcosm2014_Bin23_10_metaG | ecosystem: Environmental > Terrestrial > Soil > Wetlands > Peat | place... | reverse complement strand
CGTATTTTAATCTGGCGGAAGCGCTGGGTGATGACCAACCCGTCTTCGGCATCCGTTCAGCAGCACTTGAGAATTCGTCACGTCTGCCACAATCCATGGAGGAAGCGGCTTCAGAAGTGTTGCGCTGCATTCGAAAAATCCAGCCACACGGTGCCCTGGTGGTGGTGGGATATTCTTGGGCCGGTTTGCTTGCGTTTGAAGTGACGCGGCAGCTGGCAAAAACCGGGGAGGTTCAATGTTATACAGCCTTGATCGGAACGATGGCACCCTTGCGACCGCCAAATTTTATTTCCCGCCTCGCTCACTTCTTCCAGTATTTTCCGGGCTGGCTCTGGAACCTGATCACTGATCACAAGCATCGCCGGCAGCGTCTGATGCGATGGCGGGAAATGGCCCGAGATACAAAGCAGAACCTGGCTCAAGCCCGGTTGCCCGTCGAAGAATGGGAATGGCTTTCGTCACCCTTTTCGCGTCACATGATAAACCTCATGGAAAAATATCGTCCGTTTCCGATATCGGACATTTCAGTCGAGTTGTTCCGCGAACGTGATGGATTCAGTCCCAAACCACATCCCCTCCAAGTCTGGCAGATACATCATCGTCCGGACGGAGGCTGGAACCTCTGGACAAAACGCCGCAATCGCATCCACTGGTTCGCGGCCGATCACGAGACCATTATCAAACAACCGGCGGTATCCGAAGTCGCTCAAACTCTGCGCCAAGCGATGGATCAAAACTTACATATTTTGAAACCTCTGCAAAAGTCTTGAAGCTTGGCTTTTGCACGAAGCGTCCGAGACAAAAAATAAAGGGTCAGACGGCATGACAGGAGTTCCGTTCATCGATTCAGGGTTGAATCCACCCCAAAGCGATGCTGCTTTCATGCTGCCTGACATCCGTTCCAAATGGGAAATCCCGATTTAGGACTAAAGCACGGCTGATAACACCCGATACAAGCCATAGCAGTGGGGAAAAAGCTCCATCGCATAAACAAAAACAAAAAACACATGAACATATCCGGCATATCATCGGGCGCACCCGCATACCAACCGCCACCTCCCAGCGCCGTGAAAACGGCCCCCAGCGAGCCGGCGACCCAGCCAACCGCCACCTCCAGTTCAGACCCTGATCATGACGGTGACAGTGATGGCAAAGGGTTGGATGTGAAAGCCTGACATCGGGCATTTACATTCTAACAACAAAGCCGCCTCCCGTTGGGGGGCGGCTTTTGCTTGGCCAATATAATTAAACAAGCTGGTATCTGAGTTGAATGGCTTAAAACAATTTGGAACCGCCCCTTTTACGTCTTTTCACTGGAATTTTTGTTGGAATGAATTATGTTGCTTCATGAAAATAATCATCATCCCCTGCCTGGCCGCCGTGCTGTTGATCCTCAACGGCTGCGATACTGATAAAGATTCAAACGCCCCTGCCACCACTACCATGCAACCGGCCCATACACAGCCAGTCCCCGTGCCGGCACCCATTCCTTAATAATCATTTGCGGCGGCGAACCATCAACAAACCGCCAAGGCCGGACAGGGCGAGAACGGAAGGTTCGGGGGCCGGCGTCACGGAAATATTGTCAAACAAACCATCTCCATTGGCGTTAAAAAAATTCAATGTCAACAGCATGGTTGTGGACGCGGTGGTGGCGGTGAAATCGTATGAGGATGTCAGCCAGCTTGTGTTGGAAAGGTCCGTGTTGTCCGTAAAAAGTGTGGTCCCGTTGATGGATCCCCTGAAATAAACGCCGCCTTGATTGTTGGGTCCGCGGCCGTTGGCGTTGGCCAGGCTTAAAACATAATTCTGGCCGATGGTGGTGGCAAAGGTCTGGGACAATGTTTCATTTCCATCCGCTTCGGCTAGGTAACTGTCACCCGCCGGCGGCAGGGTGACGTAGGAAGAGGATTTCACACTGAAGTATGAACCGGTGACCGTCCAATCCGAAAAGTCACCTGTGGCAAAATTTCCGTTCAAAATCAGATTTTGCGCCGGAACCGAGACAGTGCCGGCCACTCCGATAAAAAGAAGAACGATAATTTTTTTCATGCAACCGGAAAAGCGTAGCCTTCATTCCAATTCACTCAAGAACATTCACCCGGCCGTCCAATATAATCAAGTTTGGTGAAGCATAGTTTAAAACTGGCGCCTTCCCGAAGCATTCGCAAATTTCAATCCATCAAAACATCCCCGCCGCCCACAGGATTCCCACGATGCCGATGACCACCCAAAAGACGTTCAGCAATGTATAGGCGGCATCCTTTTCAAGGTCGCGCACCAGGACAGCGCCACGGCACCGGTCGTGTCAAAAATCCATACAAACAAAAACGGGCTGTGCGGCCCAAGCCAGCTTACAAGCGAGAGCTGCTGATCCGCATGAGGACGCCGGTCATCTCGATGGTCTTGATGTTTTTTAGGACGAAGGTGTTTATCATGGTTGAGCCTTGTTAGTTGTATTGGTTGGGATGACTGGAGCTTTGATAATCGGATTCTCCAAAGGCGGCAAGAATCAGCCCATTTCCAAACCGTGTCGAGAATTTTTATTTGAAGCAACGTGATGGCCGGCAAGCCGAAACTTGCGCTTTACTTTCGGGCGCCTTGGACAAAGCATTTAATTTTAAAAAGAATCCCGGGCAACTAAACTCCGATCCAGAGAAACCTGATGACGGCCTTCTGTCGCCTGAGGAGTTCAATGAATGGATGAAAAATCCGGCCAATGCGGAGAAGTTTTACAAGCTGGTCGCCGAGTTTAATCCCCCTGTGCCGCCGGATGCGTTGCCTGAGGTAGCCGCCAAACTGCGGTCGCTGGCAGACAAACGCATGTTGTTCCTGGCCTTGGCCCCGGTCAGGCGCAAGCTGGATGCGCTGCGGGAAGTCATGCTACGCCCCGCCGGCACGATGCTGGCGGAAGACCGGATGTCGCAATGCCGCTCGCTCATGGAGGAGCTTACCGATGCGCTGTTGGAGTTGCCGCAACCGCATCGGACAACACACCTGAAACAATTGCTGTCCATCCGCGAAAAAATCATGGCCATGAAGGTGGACTGAACCGGCGCAATTTCGGAATGATCTATCTGCAAACATTGCGACATATCTCTACGCCCGCTGCTAAAGCATCATTCAGTTCCCTGTCCGGCGGTGAAGTCATCCACCGTGACGACCGTTGCCTGCGCCGGGAAAATTTTTTCGGTAAGCACACGATGAACTTCCTCATCGAGATCGGAACAGGCGTCTTGAAGAACGATGCACCGGTAATCCAAGTCGAAGGCGCGCCGCAGCGTGGAGAGCACGATGCCGCTGGTCGTGATGCCGAAGAACACCAGGTTCTCAATGGCCCGAGCGCGCAGAATCAAGTGAAGCTGGTTTTCAGAAAACGCGCCCACCCGCTGCTTGTGAACCACCATCTCACCCGGGTGGACGATGGCGCTGTGGAATTCGGCGGAAGGAGTGCCTTTAATGAAAAAATTGTTATCCTTCACCCGTTTAAATGAGGAGCCCACATCTGGAATTTCCGGATAGCCTTCCGAAAATCCAAGCCCCACATGGATGATCAGAAATGAATTCTTGCGGGCAAATTCCACAGCCCTGGCTGCGGCAGGTATGACCGCCTCCGCTCCGGTGACAAGTCCAAAAATCCCCATTTGGCAATCGAGCGTCAGCAATGCCGTCTTTTTCGGATCAAGTTTCATGTGTCATTTATGACCTGCCACGCGAATGAGTCTAATCATTTGTATTGCGGTGAATCAATGAACGGTTGCAGGCCCGTCCGGCGTCTTGAGATATCGTTGTGCGAATTGAATAAACGCCGGCCAGTCGGGAACATCCGTGTGGCCGCCGGCATGATAACGAAAAGCCATTTCGCCCGAGGTCAATGCCGTGTCGGGCGCGGGCATCTCCGTGGAGCCCAAATCTTTTTTTCCGAGAAGTTGATACACCGGTCCGGCGGCGACGGCGGCGAGAAACGCGCCATGCGGATCGGCCCATTGGTCGCCGGTGCCGCCGTTCAGAAAGATTGGCCGGGGCGCGACGAGGGCGATCAATTCATCCGAGTCCACCGGCAGGTCATTCCAATGGCCGGCGTATTTGTGGAAGCTGGGCGCGAACCAATGCGAGTTTGCGACGTTATCAACGGTCTCGCCAAAATTGCGCCGTGATGGTTTGGCGCCGCCTTCGCCGGAGCAACTGGCAAACACAATCGCCCAGCGTGGATCCAACGCGGCAGCCAGCAGCGCCGTCTTGCCGTAGCGGGAATGTCCCTCAACGCCCATTTGTTTCGCGTCCACGGATTTGTCGGTTTCAAAATAATCCAGCGCGCGGCTCAAGCCCCACGACCACGCCGTGAGCGCGCCCCAGTCATCTGGCTTTCTCGGCTTGCCTTCGGACACCAACCCGATGATGCCGGAGGTCAACCCGCCACTGTAATCATTCTGGATGGGGCCAACTTCCATCGTTCCGTAGCCCCATCCAATGGCCAGAAGCTGATACAACGGGCTGCCTGGCGGTGGCTCCGATTGCGTCGCCGGAGCACCTCCGCGCGGTGCGCCGTAACCACCCGGGCCTGCGACAACAACCACAATCATCGGCACCGGTCCCTTGGCATTGGAAGGCGTATAAAATGTCAGATGGATGCCGGGACTGGCGGCGGGATACCGCGAATTATCTATATGGCCGACGACGATTTTTTTTATGGCGGTTCCGCCGGCGGCATTGGTGTCGGTGGCTGTCACTTCCCACGTCACCTTTGGCGTATTCTCAGGAATGCGCCCATACATCTCGGCGCGGAAATCTTCCAAAATTTCCGGGCGGCGCGGATTCCACCAGGTTTTGGCGTCCTTGACCGGCTGACCGTTCTTCAGCACCAGCGGGTCCGGCAGCGGATAGAGACTTGCCTTGGCATCATCGTAAGAAGTCCATGTTCTCATGCCGGATCGAACGTAGTTTCGGCCCTGGGCGTCGGACCATGAATTAGGCCGGGTGGGATTCTGGGTGATGCCGGCAGGACGATTGGTATCCTCCGCGGGCGACGGGAGCTGGGCGGCGGCGATGCTTGCCCAGAAGACAGCAAATAATAACAACCATGTCATTACATCAGCACACCACCGACTCCAATGCGCCATGTCGGAAACACGGTCCGGCCATTTGAACTCAATTTTTTCCATAATTGGGGAAGTTTGTTGAATCATTGAATACTAACTCGTCCACAACCTGCGGGAAATCAAATTCCAGAAGCCGCCGGTCACGAAATAATTCCCGCGCTCATCGCAGCACTCTTGTCCGTCAATAGCTATTTACTATTGCCGCATCATGCTGCTTGCCGGAACCTGCAAACTGAAACAAGAAATGATTTTCCCGGCGTCTGGACGATGTCGTCTCTATTGGATGCGGATGATGGTGCAGGAAACACTCGGCTTGGTGACGCCGGAGCCAGTGTTGGGCACGAGCGAACCGGTCGCACCGTTGCTGAGAGTCCATTGAAACTTCAGTGTGTTGCCTGCGCTGGCGCTGACGATGAAGCTTTTTGAAACTTCCGCGGTTGAGTTCGCCGGTATTGGCGCAGACGACTGGCTGCCGGGGATTTCCGTTCCGTTCAAAGTGGCTATCAGCGAAACTGTCCCGCTGGTCAACAAGCTGGTGTCGCTCGCCTCGGCGGTATATTGAACCAGATACAATCCGGTCTGGTTGTTCGTGAACGACGCCGAACCGTCCGTGTGAATCCAGCCGTTGAGCTGGCTGTTGGTGTTGAACGTGATGTCCTGAAAGAAGCTTTGGGTAATGATGGTTTGCGACGTGGTGTCGTATGCAAAGACATAGTTACCCGTCGTGGGTGTTACAATGTTGCCGGTAAAGGTTCCGTTCAAGGTCACCCCGCTGCTGTTGTTCGTCAGAACACCCGCAGGGAATTGCGCCGCAGGAATCACGCCGGTCAAATTCGTCGTTGGCACGGACACCGCACTGGAAAGAGACCCGGTCAACTGCCCGGCGGCAAGATTGACCAGTCCCGACCCATTGCCGCTGAAGCTTTGCGCGGTGACTGTTCCATTATCCACGCTCAGTCCGCCGGTGACGCGCGCGCTGCCGTTGACCGTCAGTCCACCGCTCACGTCGAGATTGTTTCCCACCGTCACTGTGTCGCGCGTTTGCAGCGTGCCTGTCACCATCGCCCCCGCTTCAAGGTGCTGGATGTATGCGCCGCCCATGTTAAAGATGTCCAGACCTTCGCCCGATGCATAGGCATAACGGCCAACCACTGCAATGGAGGTTGGACTGCTGCCGTTTCCGGGACTGGCCGTCCCAAGGCTGAACATGTTGGTCGGGCTGCCAACGTCAAATACCTGCACCGTTTTGGCTGATGAATTCGCCACATAGGCATAACGTCCGGCCACTGCAACAAAAACCGGATTGCTGCCTGTAGCAACCGTGCCGAGGGCGACCGGGTTTAGCGGATTCCCAACGTCAAAGGCCTGCAGCGTGTTGTTGGTGCAAACCACATAAGCGTGGCCGCCGGACACCGCAACGGATTGAGGATCGGCTCCTGTGGCCACAAAGCCGAAGACCGTTGCGCCTCCCAGCGGGGTCGGACTTACCGGATTGGATGGATCGCTCACATCAATAATTTGAAGTGTGTTGTCGGTGCTGTTCACCACATAGGCATAGTTCCCGGACACCGCAACGGAAGCCGGCTCGCTGCCTGTGCTTATTGAGCCGACGTAGACCGGATTCGACGGATCGCTCACATCGAAAACATCCATCGCGTTGTTATCATATTCCGTCACAAAAACATAGTGCCCGGAAACTGCAATGGATGACGAATAGCCGGATGCGTAAATAGAACCGACACTGTAAGGATTCTCCGGATTGCTCACATCCCAAACTACCAAATAGTCACCGTCCAAGTCGCTCAACGTATAGGCATATCGCCCGGCCACGACAATGGATCTGGCACCGCTCGCGCTTACCTGACCAACGGAAACCGGGGCCGATGGATCGCTCACATCATAAACTTGAAATTCATTGCCGCCCACCGCATAGGCATAGTGATCGGATACCGCAACGGAATACGTCCCGCCGGTCGAAATCAACTGGCCGATGGACGAGATCGGCAAGGTTGGCGTCACGGTCAGCGGCGCAATAACATTGGTTGCGCCGATGCCGACGGAGGCCTCGTTGAGCGCGCTTGGGATGTTGAGATTGGTGAGGCCGCCGCCGTTGCCAGACATGCTGCCCATGAATGTCCCATTGAAAATGTTTCCGGCATTTGTCGCAATAGTAATATCGGCAAAAGTGTTCGTGCCCGTGAATGAATTGGTTCCGTTCAAACGCGCCATGTTTGTCGAGAGTGAATTCTCCGCTGTCGTTGCCCTCGTTACTTCGTTGTTCAAACCCGTCGTCAGGAGGCTTTCAGCCGTCGTGGCGCGAATAGTCTCGGAGTTGAGATTTGACGTGATGGTTGATTCCGCTGACGTGGCACGCGTCACTTCACTGTAAAGATTTCCGGCAAGCGAACCTTCCGCCGTTTGTGCGCGGTTGGTCTCTGTGTTCAATCCGCTGCTCAATAGCGCAAAGGAATTGGACGTTATTGATCCGCCCAAAGTCGTCGCGTTGACGTTCGTCAACCCGCTGCCGTCACCGTTGATAACGCCGGCGATAAAGGCCTGTGCCTGGCCGGAACCGATGCGGATGATGTTGGTGTCCGTGGCGACGCCCAAGTTGCCGATGTCAATGTTGCTGCTGCCCGTGGCGATGTAAAAGCCGGCGGCATCACCCAGTGCGATGTTGTTGCTGCCGCTGGTGTTGTCATTTAGCGCCTGGACGCCGATGGCCGTGTTGCGAATGCCGCTGGTGTTGTTAAACAGAGCGGAATAGCCATCAGCCACATTGCCAAAGCCGTTTGTGTTATTGAACAGCGCATCAACGCCGACGGCCGTGTTGTTAAATCCGCTGGTGTTTGAAAATAGCACGGCGAAGCCATTGGCCACATTGTTGCTGCCACTGGTGTTGTCATTTAGCGTCTGGACGCCGATGGCCGTGTTGCGATCGCCGGTTGTGTTATCTAACAGGGAGGAATAGCCGTCCGCCGTGTTGGCGTGGCCGGTCGTATCGTTAACAAGGGCAAAGGAACCGATGCCCGTATTGAAGTTACCTGTTATTGTAGAATTACCCGACGGTCCCTCAAAGAAGTTGTCAACGCCGCCATTGGTATTTCCGATGCTGGTCAGTTGCGAGGCGTCGAGGTTGGTCAGGCCGCCGCCGTTGCCGGTGAACGAGCCGCCCAGGGTCACGCCAGGTTCGTTGTTCGTAATCAACGCGGCTGGCAAAGCGAGATTTGTCAATCCCGTGCCATTCCCGTTGAACGCGCCGTTCAAAGTCAGTCCGTTTCCGTTGTTCGTAACCACGGCGGACGGCAATTGCGCCACTGGAATTGTGCCGCTCGACAACTGCGATGCATTGAGTGAAGTCAATCCCGCGCCGCTGCCTGCAAATGTCCCGTTGAAAATGTTTCCGGCATTTGTCGCGATGGTGACACCGGCAAAAGCATTCGTGCCCGTGAACGAATTGGTCCCGTTCAAACGCGCCATGTTTGTGGAGAGCGAGTTCTCCGCAGTCGTGGCCCGCGTGACCTCGTTGTTCAAGCCCGTCGTCAGAAGACTTTCAGCAGTCGTGGCGCGAATGGTCTCGGAGTTGAGATTTGACGTGATGGTTGATTCCGCAGACGTGGCTCGCGCCACTTCATTGTTAATATTTCCAGCAAGAGATCCTTCTGCCGTTTGTGCGCGGTTGGTCTCTGCGTTTAATCCGTTGCTCAAAAGCGCAAAGGAATTGGACGTGATCGTCCCGCCCAAAGTCGTCGCATTGACGTTCGTCAACCCGCTGCCGTTGCCGGCAAAAACCGTGTTGGTGATGAACGCGTTGGTGATTGAGATGCCGGAAACGACGTTCGTGGCCAGTGCCGCGTTCCCACCGTTCAAGTTCGTCGCCAGTTGCCACGTTGCTGCATCCAGTTGATTGCTCGTGATGCCGCTCAGTCGTGCCAGCGGAACCGTGCCGATCGTAAGATTGTTTGCATTCAGCGAATTCAAATTCGTGCCGATGCCCGTGAACGTGCCGTTCAATAAGACCGGTGATGCGTTATTATTCGTCAACACCGAGCCCGGCAATTGCGCGAGAGGGATTGTGCCGCTGGAAATTTGCGAGGCATTGAGAGAAGTCAATCCCGCGCCGCTGCCTCCAAATGTCCCGTTGAAAATGTTTCCGGCATTTGTCGCGATGGTGACGCTGGCAAACTTGTTCGTGCCGTTGAACGAATTGGATCCGTTCAAACGCGCCATGTTTGTGGAGAGCGAGTTCTCCGCAGTCGTGGCCCGCGTGACTTCGTTGTTCAGACCCGTCGTCAGGAGGCTTTCTGCACTGGTTGCGCGAATCGTCTCGGAATTAAGATTTGAAGTAATGGTTGATTCCGCCGACGTGGCCCGCGTGACTTCACTGTTAATATTTCCGGCAAGAGAACCCTCCGCTGACTGCGCCCGCCCGGTTTCCGAACTGATGCCAGATCCAAGTACTGCTTCAGCAGAGATTGCGCGGTTTGTCTCGTTATTCAGTCCGTTGCTCAAAAGGGCAAAGGAATTGGACGTGATCGAACCACCCAAAGTTGTCGCATTGACGTTCGTCAATCCAACGCCGTTACCGGACAGATTGCCTGTAAACGTCCCGTCGAAAATGTTGCCGGCATTGGTGGCAATTGTAACGCCGGCAAAAGCATTCGTGCCCGTGAACGAATTGGTTCCATTCAACCGCGCCATATTTGTCGAGAGCAAATTCTCCGCTGTCGTGGCCCTCGTGACTTCGTTGTTCAGACCCGTCGTCAGGAGGCTTTCAGATGTCGTGGCGCGAATCGTCTCGGAATTTAGATTTGATGAAATAATTGATTCCGCAGACGTGGCACGCGCAGCTTCGCTGTTAATATTTCCGGCAAGAGAACCTTCCGCTGACTGCGCCCGGCCGGTTTCCGAACTGATGCCAGATCCAAGAGCTGCTTCAGCAGAAATCGCACGGTTGGTCTCGGCATTCAATCCATTGCTTAAAAGGGCAAAGGAATTGGACGTGATGGTTCCGCCCAAAGTCGTCGCATTGATATTCGTCAACCCGGAACCGCTGCCCGCAAACGCGCCGTTCAACGTCACGCCAGTTTCATTGTTCGTCACCACCGCAGAGGGCAATTGCGACAGTCCGAACGTGCCGCCGGAAAGTTGGGATGCGTTGATATTGGTCAGGCCGCCGCCGTTGCCCGAAATCGTCCCATTCACGCTCAATCCGCCGGAGAAGCGCGCGCTGCCGCTGACGGTCAGGCCGCCGCGAACATCGAGGTTGTTTCCAATCGCCGCCGTGTCGCGCGTCTGCAATGTACCGGTCTCGATTGTTCCGGCTTCAAACTGCTGGATGTATGCACCGCCCATGTCGAACACCTGCAAAGTGCTGGAGCCTGCGTTCACCACATACGTATAACGCCCGGACACTGCAACAGAATATGGATTGCTGCCCGCACCGACCGAGCCGGCGCTGACCGGTGCCGACGGAATGCTGACGTCGAAAACTGACAGCGAGCCTGTCTGGTTGGCCACATAGGCATAGCGCCCCGCCACCGCAACAGAATAAGGCCCGCTACCCGCGCCAGTGCTCACCGAACCGGTGCTGATCGCGTTGGTCGGGTTGCTCACGTCAAATATCTGGAGCGCGCTGGCACCCACGTTCGCCACATAGGCATAGCTTCCGGACACCGCAACGAAATAAGGTGTGTTGCCCGTGCCTACCGAACCAACACTGACCACATTGGTCGGATTGCTGATGTCAAAAATCTGCAGCGTACCCGAACCAAAATTCGCCACATAGGCATAGCGGCCTGAGACTGCGATGGAAGTCGGCTGGTTGCCAGTGCCGACGGAACCGACGCTGACCGGCGTGGACGGATTGCTCACGTCAAAAGTTTGCAGCGTGTTGCCGCTGTTGTTCACCACATAGGCATAGCGCCCGGATACCGCGACGGAAAATGGCAGGCTGCCCGTGCCGACCGAACCGACGCTGACCGGTGCCGCAGGATTGCCCACGTCAAAAATTTGCAGCGTGCTCCCGCCAACATTGACGACATAGGCATACCGGCCGGACACCGCGATGGAAGTCGGCTGATTGCCGGTGCCTGCCGAGCCTACGACAACCGGGGCAGACGCAATGCTCACGTCAAAAACCTGGATTGTTTTTGAGATGGAGTTCACCACATACGCATAGCGCCCGGACACCGCAACCGAATGGGGACTGCTTCCCGTGGCGACTGAACCCACGGCGCCCGCCGGCAAATGCGGCGGCACGGTCAACGGGGCCACCGCATTGGTTCCGCCGATGATCAGGTCTGCGGAGGCATTCGTGATGACAATGGGCGGCAACTGGGCTTGCGAAATGATGCCGATGATGTTCGCCGCAGAAACGGCATTGGCGGTGGCGGCGACGACTGCCGTGTTCGCCGTGTTTGCCGTTGCGGCGCTCCCCGCGCTGGCGGAATAAATGGCATAGGGTGTGGGAGTGATCGGCTGGCGAGGACTCAAGGTCACGAAAGTGCCATTGCCGTTTGTGCGCGCACCAATCTCCAGCCAGTAGTTCGTCCCGGTGAAGACGCCGCCAAAATCCAGCGCGGCGGTGAACAGTCCGTTGCTGACACTCGTGGCGCTGTTGGTCAGCGAACCAATCAGGTTGCCGCCGGTCACGGCATCGAAAACGGTGAAGCTCAAATCATAGTTGCCATTGGCCACGCTGCCTCCATTGTTAAGGCGGCCTTGATATGTGAACGCCGTTCCCTGGGCGCGGGCGGTTGAGAATTGTGAATTGATTGTCGCGACCAGAATCAGGGCGACAACAAGATATTGAATTCGAGCCTTCATGATTAATTGATTGGGGATTACCTGCTGGCCGGTGAAATATGAAAATTCCAAAACCAAGTCCAGTTTTTTTCCGAAATTTTAATTCCAAGTCGCGTCCTGCACCCGCATTAATAAATGCGCCGATGGCGGGAGTTATTGCAATCACTCCACTTCAATCATGCGATGTGTTTGATCTTATGGCGTGGACAGCGAGACGGCGTTCTGATGATTCTCGTCCACCTCAAGACGCATGTAATCCCAAACAACACCGCTCTGGAGGTCGCCGCCGGGAACAGTGAACGTCATTTCATTTTCGCCCGCCTTCAGCAGCGCGGCGTCGAACCTCAACGTCCGCTCCTGCCACAGCCCCTTGTCGGAGTTGTAGCGAATCGTGTCGGTGCCGCGCAACCGGGCGTTCTCCGCGTTCCTGCCGTCACCGATGGCCCCGACGCCCCGGCCGTTCACCGACACGGCAAGTTGCGTGATGCCATTGACGCCGGCCAATGCCACGCGCAACGCAGCCTGTCCCTCCACCGGTTTTTCCATGTTGAACCTGACGGTCCAGACGGTCGTCCGGCCGCGACCATAAATGTTCCAAGGCCCATGCGTGTTGTTCTGCGGATATTGGTCGAGCGATTCCGACTTCACCCAGCCAAAGCGCTGGTTCGCGGGATCCTTGGCCTCAGGATTGATGAATGAGAAATTCGTCGCGTGCGGCACCTCCTCGAAAAACCAGTCCGCGCGATAATCGCTCTTGCCGATTGTATAGGTGATGTCATTCGTGAACAGCAGGGCGTAACGCAGGTTCCAACCCCACAGCCAGTAATCCGCCCCGTCACCCTTGAAAAACTTTCCGCCGGTGCGGTCGGGATAGCCAATCTCCCAGATTTGTTTTCCGTAACGCACGGGCTTCCAGTCCAGCTTGCCCAGGTCCAGCGTCCTGCCCGCTTCAATGACGACATTCGTCTCCACAAATTCACCCAGCACCCCGTCCGCAAATGCGTGCAGCGTGTATGTGCCCGGGCGGATGTTGGCAACGGTGAACCTTCCGTCTTCCCCGCCATCGTTCCAGAATTGGTAATACGTCGCATTATGCACTCCATCGGGAGGCGGACCACCACCGCCACGTCCACCGCGACCACCACCGCGTCCGCCGCGTGCGTTGTCCACCACATTGCTTCCACCATCCACGGAATTACTGCTGACGATGCTGCCGGCAATATTGTTGGTGCTGGCACCGGCGCCAGACCCGCCGCGAACGACGCTGTCCGGATGAGCCAACCCGACGGTCAAGTGTGGCAGCCGGGTTGTGGCGGCCTGCGGATCGTCGAGTACGATTTGTCCGGTCACAGCTCCGCGTTGTTCTTTATGCGGATAATCCACTCCGTTCACCCAGTCGTAGGGCCATTGCGATTCTTCCTTTTTCGCCTGCTCAAGCGCGTCCTGATACAACGCGTCCGCATTGTCCGTCCAAGCAGGCGGAACCGTCGGGTTGCCGGCGGTCGCGGCCAGCGTGTCCAGGTCCGACTGCGAGGGCGTCTTTGGATTCGTCAGCGAGTTGACGTAAATGAAAATCGGCCCGATGACTTTGTTCCATTCCTGACCGGCGGCGATGCGCGCGGTCGAGCCGCCGTCGTAATGGCCGCCTTCCCAGTAATCGAGGATAATCGGGTCCGGGTCGTCATTGTCCCCGTAATGACAGTCCAGCTCCTGCTTGGTCGGGCCGCCGCTCAGATATTCAATGGTCGGATTGATGAACCAGATGCCGATGTGATTCCTGGTGCTCGACCATCCATAGGCCGGTGTTTTGTATTGCACGCCCGAGTAACTGTATTTGTGCTCGACGGAATTTTTGTAGGGACCCTTGCTCATGATGCGCTGCTCCTTCGCATGAACCACCACGCCGCCGCCCCAGTCGGTCGGCGAGCATTCGAGCATGTTGCGGTCCGCATCCACGCTGATCCAGTCAAAGATCTGGCTGACCTTGGTGATGTAACGGCTCTCCGCCCCCACGCCGCTCGCGCGATAGGATGCCGGATGGGTGAAGATCGCATAGACATACACCCCGCTGTCGCCCCGACCCATTGCATAACGGATTTCCATGTCGCAATAAGTTCCACCGCCGGGCGCGGTGCGCGACAACATCACATTCCCGCCCGTCACGCCCTTGACCGAGACTTCGGCGCGCTCGCCGCCATTTTGCGCAGGGTCAATCGTCACGGTGTTCGTCAAGCCGCCGACCGATGCCGCGGCGGAAGGATCCTGCTCCCACACACCCGGCTGGCCCTGTTCATGCCCCATCGTGTCGATGCCATGATAAAAGAGTGAATCCATCCCGCCATTGCGCTTGTCTATGACGGCCCTGGCGATCCCGTTGTCGAGCGTCCAAGTCTGGCCGTTGTCGGTGATGGTCACGGGGGCGTTGTCTGCGGATTGGGCGGCCACCGGCACTACCAGAACCTCGGCAACACATATTGAAGCAAGCAGCCAACGCGCGCCGCCCGAAAGGATTGATTTCATGAAACAGGTTTTTTACCGGCCGAATTTGGACCAATAACAAATGCAACATCCCGCGCCAAACAGTCGGATCATGCGGGACAGGTGTTAAAAAGGACGAAATCCGCCACGTGCGGTTACATCAATTCTCCGCCCGGTTCAAACACCCGCCTTCATTGAACTGCCCGTCAATCGCGATTTGAATCTTGACCCGCAACCGACGAAACCGTCATCGTGGCTGCATGGATGGTGATTTGCTTGCGGCGGCGGTTTAGAATCCTGCCGGCTTCGCTTTTATCCAACTTATGCCCCAATCGCACAACCGCCTTTTGATCATCGTCATCCTCGGCGCGCTTTCCACCATCAGCCCGTTCGCCATCGACATGTATCTGCCGGCATTTCCCCAGATCGCCGCCGCACTGCACACCTCCACCGCGCGGATTTCACTCTCGCTCGCCAGTTACTTCGCCGGGCTGGCAGCGGGACAACTTTTTTACGGCCCCCTGCTCGACCGGTTTGGACGCAAACTGCCGTTGTATGCCGGAATGATTTTATTCATCGCCGCCTCCCTGCTCTGCCTCTGCTCGCGCACCGTGGAATGGCTCATCGCCCTGCGCTTCGTCCAGGCGCTCGGCGGCTGCGCCGCGCAGGTCGCGGCCATGGCCATGGTTCGGGATTTCTTTCCCGCCAGGGAAACCGCCAAAATCATCTCGCTGTTGATTTTGATTTTAAGCGCCTCGCCGCTGCTCGCGCCCAGCATCGGCGTGTTCGTAGCCGTGCATCTCGGCTGGCAATGGGTGTTCATCGTCCTGTCCGCGTTCGTCGCCCTGATGCTGTTCGTCTGCTGGTGGCGTTTGCCGCAGGGCCATCAGCCCGACCGCTCCGTTTCGTTGCGGCTCCGGCCCATCTTTCACAACTACGCCGTCGTCCTGCGCGAACCGCAGTTCCTCACCTATGCGCTCTCCGGCTCGTTCGCCTTTTCCGGCCTGCTGGTCTATGTCGCCAGCTCGCCCATCATCTTCATGGAGGTGTTTCACGTCAGCCCGCAACAGTTCGGCGCCATCTTTGCCGGACTGGCCACCGGCTTCATCGGCAGCAACCAGATCAACATCCTGCTGATGCGCAAATTTTCCAGCGAACAGATTTTCCGCGCAACGCTGCTGGTGGAATGTCCCGTGGCGCTGCTGTTCCTGGTGGGGACGATGTGCGGCTGGTTCGGCCTGGCAACCACACTCGTGCTGCTCTTCATTTCGTTGTCCAGCCTCGGCCTCGCCTATCCGAACGCCGCCGCGCTGGCGCTGGTGCCGTTCGACCGCAACATCGGCAGCGCCTCCGCCATGCTGGGGTTTTTGCAGATCGGCGTCTCCGGCATCGCGTCCGCGAGCATCGGCATCTTTGATTCGCACACCATGCTGCCGGTCACACTCGTGCTGGCCGCCACCTCATGGATTGGTTTTGGAATTTTGCTGGTCGGCAGACGCCGCATCCACGGCCTGCGCTACGTCGAGGAAAAAGACGCCAACCTGCTGTCGCACTGAACACCTTCGACAACGGTTGCTTCTCTGTTTCAAGGAGTCTGGAGGCGGCTCATGCGCTAATTATCCCAATTCGCCTTATGAAGCCGTTTGGGGATGGACGGGCTGAAAAAGGTGTTGCCCTTTTGGACTTCCCGGATGGCGGTGCAGACATTGTCTGCCGAGGTCTGTTTGATGAGGTAACCCTTTGCGCCGGACTTGACGGCCTCCACGATATACGCCTCTTCGCTGTGCGCCGAGAGCATGAGCACTTTGGTTTTGGGGTTGGCCTTGAGTATCTGGCAGGTGGCCTGCAGTCCGTTGAGCAATGGCATCGTCACGTCCATCAAAACCATGTTGGGTCGGAGCTTTTTGGCCATGCCTACCGCCTGGGTGCCATTTTTCGCCTCACCGACCACTTCCAGGTCGTCTTCGAGTTCCAGAATCTTCCTATATTGCTTGCGCAAGGCCAGATTGTCATCAGCCAGCAGGACAGTGATTCGCTTCATGGTTTGTGTCATTTGCCGGACATTTTTGTTTAATGAATGTGACATTCGCATGACAGCCGCCAAGTTGCCATGGGGTATTTTACCCATGCAGGCTGACGGTAATTGACCAGCCGGGGAGTCCTGAACGTGGGTATGTATCAGCGCAGGAATGGCGCGAGGGTCTTTGCAGACGGTCGGCGTTCTCAGGTCATGGACCGGACGATACAGTTCAACATCTCGGGCGAAATGTTTCGTGGCGGCCCGGCAACTGCCCGGATCATTTCCATCCGGTCACCGGCCACCGGCAATCCTGGCCATGTCGGCATCGAATGTGGCACCGTCGAAGGGTATGACCAGGACCTTGCTGCCGTGCGGTATGTTTCCGTGGTCGTCTTCCTTGGGTATGTCAATGCTGGCGAGTGTGACTGCCACCACGTGGCCATTTTCAACATACACGCCCGGACGTTCCATCTTGTTCCAATGGTTGACGGTTCCATCCGT
>Ga0181537_10002297_pt1 | contig 16908 bp, 12 predicted proteins | sample PEATcosm2014_Bin_39_FD_119765 | JGI IMG/M metagenome (GOLD analysis project Ga0181537, IMG submission 119765) | Peatland microbial communities from MTU Mesocosm Facility, Houghton, MI, USA - PEATcosm2014_Bin23_10_metaG | ecosystem: Environmental > Terrestrial > Soil > Wetlands > Peat | place... | reverse complement strand
TAAATGATGTCGAGATCGAGCGTCCGGGGCGCGTTGACATCGCGGATGAGCGATCTTCCCCGCCGGAGCTCGAAGTCTTGCAGCGAGCCCAAAAGATTGAGCGGCGGCAGCATGACCGTGTCGACCTCGATCTCGGCGACGGAGTTCAGAAAGGGGTGCGATCCGGGCGGACAATCGACCGGGGCCGTCTGGATGCGGGGCGATTCCCGCACCTTTCGGTTCTCCGAGAGAAAACGGAGATAGGCGATGCCCGCGTCGAGTTCGGCGGAGCGGTCACCGAGGTTTGAGCCGAGGGCGATGCCAACGGGAACGATCATTGGCGTTTGGGCTGCTCTCGCTCGGGCCAATTTCTTGAATCCTCGATGAAAGCTTTTGTCTCGGCGTCCGACAAACCGGCTTTGCGCAATCCGGCATACGCGGTTTGCGGAAGCAACTCATCCTGCCGAGGCACGTAGATCGGAACTCCCTTGTGCATGTAAAGCTCCTGGCGCTCGCTTTTCGTTCTGTTTACGAACGAAAATTTGAGTTCGCGAAGTTTCTTAATGAAGCGCTTCCTGCAGATCACGTTGCTCCACTCGCTCAAACCTGACGGACATGTCCACAGTCGATTTTGCCTGTTTGGATGGCAGGGGCTGTTTCAGCACCCACCCGTGCTTTTCGAGAAAGCCCTTCAACTCGCCCGTCTTTGCCAGTTCGGTGAAGAGATTGTCGACGCACTCAATCATGTCCTGCTTCAACTCTTCCAGCGAAGAACTTTGCAAGGCAATCTGAAGTCTTTCGCAGAAGGCGAACCACTTTTTTTCAGCCGTAAAATAGGTGTATTTCCACTCCAATTCCGAGTCGACGCGGATCATGCTTCCGGCAGTCTTACTCGCGTTATTCGCGATTCGATTGGCCATAAAAACAAAATAACATCGAACTTAATCCGCAGCGAGCGAATAGAGCGGCATGAAAAGACCTACGCCTTCTTGACGCTCTGGACAATCGCGGCGAAGGCGGCGGGTTCGTTCACGGCCAGGTCGGCGAGGACCTTGCGGTCGATTTCGATCTTTGCCTTGGTCAGCGCCTCGATGAAACGGCTGTAGGTCAGGTCGAAGGTGCGGACGGCGGCGTTGATGCGGGCCACCCAGAGGTTGCGGAAGTTGCGCTTGCGGGTCTTGCGGTCGCGATAGGACCAGTACTGGCCCTTCATGGTGGCGTCCTTGGCGTAGCGGAAAAGTTTGCTGCGGCGGCCGCGGTATCCTTTGGCTTTTTGGATGACGCGTTTGCGGCGTTCGCGTGAGGCGGGGGCGTTGGTGGTGCGGGGCATGGTCGTGGTCTCCTAAAAATTCTTAAGCTAAGATCAAGCGAAGGGCAGGTTTGACTTGATGCGATACTCGTCGGTGTGGTGGACCTGCTTCATCTTGGCGAGGTGGCGCTTGCGTTTGCGGTTCTTGCTGCCGGCCAGGTGCCGGCGTCCCGATTGGGAGGCGAGAATTTTACCGGAGGCGGTGATCTTAAAACGCTTGGCCACGGCCTTCTTGGTTTTGCGGCGGGCAATGGGTTTGGGCATACGATTATTTGTTACCGTTGAAAGCAGGCGCTGGCTCAGTGAGAGCCGGTTCCGTTTTCAGGCGGAGAATCTTTGTGGGAATCCTCCTCCTGGGCGGGTTCATCCTCATGGGAGAACTTTCGCACCCTTTTTCGAGCGGGGAGTGGTGATAGCATCAAATTGATGCTTTTGCCAATTAATTTCGGTTCCGTATCGGCGACGCCGACTTGAGACAGGTCGGAACGCATGCGGCGGATGAGGTTCATCCCGATGTCCTGGTGCATCATTTCGCGTCCGCGGAACTTCAAGGTCAGCTTCACCTTCATGCCCTTCCACATGAATTCCTCGGCATGGCGCATCTTCACGCCGTAGTCGTGCTCGTCGATGTTCATGTGGAAATTCAATTCCTTGAGCTTGGTCGCGGAGGAGTTTTTCTTCGTGTCCTTCTCCTTCTTGGCGAGGTTGTAGAGGTATTTGCCGTAATCGAGAATCTTGCAGACCGGCGGGTTGGCCGCCGGATTAACCTCGACCAGGTCAAAACCCCGTTTGCGCGCTTCCGTCATCGCCTCGGCCAGCCCCATCACCCCAAGGGATTTGCTGTCGGAATCGACGATGACCAGGACTTCGCGGGCGCGAATCTTGTTGTTGGCACGGATAAAGGATTTGTGGATCGAGATAACGCCTCTCAGGTTAGGGGTGGCAAGAAACCGCCGGATGCATGCATGAAATCACAAAGAACGGGTCGCGATTTCGTCGAGCAGCAGATGAAAGAATTCGGGCCATGGCTTGGCCTCGGGGGCGGTTAGTTTACGGCTGCGCACAGATACTTGTTCACTCGTGGATTCTCTTTCACCTAGGGTAAGTATGTAGGGCACCTTGGCCAATTCCGCAAGTCGAATCTTCGCGCCGAGCTTCTCGCGGGAGTCATCCAACGTCACGCGGACATCCTTTTCCTTAAGTTCCTTGAGCAATCTTTGCGCGTAATCGTTCTGCGCCTCGGTGACGGTGAGGAGCCGCACCTGCTCCGGCGCGAGCCAGACCGGGAAGGAACCGGCGAAATGCTCGATCAGGCAGCCGATAAACCGTTCCATGCTGCCGAAGGGCGCGCGATGGACCATGACCGGCCGATGCTCCTTGCCGTCGGAGCCGGTGTAGCTGAGGTCGAAGCGGATCGGCAGATTATAATCAACCTGCACCGTGCCGAGTTGCCATTCGCGGCCCAGGACATCTTTGACCACGAAATCGATCTTGGGACCATAAAACGCCGCTTCGCCCGGTTCTTCCGAAAAGGGCACGCCGAGGCTGGCGGCGGCATCGCGACAGGCTTTCTCGGCCTTGTCCCAGTTGGCGGGATCGCCGGTGTATTTGGCGCTGTCGGGATCGCGCAAGCCGACGCGCACGCGGTAGTCCTTCATGTCGAGGAGGTTGAAGACGGTCTTCACCAGATGGAGACAGCCCAGCACTTCCGCCGGAAGCTGCTCTTCCGTGCAGAAAAGATGGGCGTCGTCCTGGGTAAAGGAGCGCACGCGGGTCATGCCGCCCAACTCGCCCGATTGTTCCCAGCGATAGACGGTGCCGAACTCGGCCAGGCGGACCGGCAAGTCGCGGTAGGAATGCTTCTGGCTTGCGAAAATCTTGATGTGATGCGGGCAATTCATCGGCTTGAGCAGGTAGCCGTTGATCTCACCGCGATCGAGCTTGTTGGAAAGCTCGGCGCAGGTGCAGCCCTCCTTCGCCAGCAGATCGAGGGTTTCCCTCTCAACAATGGGCGGGTATTGCGATTCCTTATAATAGGGAAAATGGCCGCTGGTGCGGTAGAGGCCGAGCTTGCCGATGTGGGGCGTGAAGACCTGGCTGTAGCCCTGGCGGGTCAGTTCGCGGCTGATGAAGTTCTGCAATTCCTGCCGGATGATCGCGCCGTTGGGCGTCCAGAGCACAAGGCCCTGCCCGACTTCGTCGTCGATGTGGAACAGGCGCAGGTCGCGGCCCAGCTTGCGATGGTCGCGCTTCTTCGCCTCTTCGAGCAGGGCGAAGTGCGCCTCCATCTCGGTCTTGTTCTTGAAGGCCGTGCCGTAGATGCGCTGGAGCTGCGGGTTCTTTTCGTCGCCGAGGTAGTAGGTGCTCGAGACGTGGGTGAGCTTGAACGCGCCGACATTGCCGGTGCGCATGACGTGCGGCCCGGCGCAGAGATCGACGAAATCGCCGTTGGTGTAGAGCGATATTTCCTCGCCCTCCGGGATGCGTTCGAGGATATCGAGCTTGAACCTGCTCGGCGTGGCGCGGTCCGACAACGCGGCGAGACGGCCCGCCTGCCCGAGCTTGATCGCCTCGTCGCGCGAGACGGCGGAGCGGACGAACGGCTGGTTGGCCCTGGTCACGGCCTTCATCTCGGCCTCAATGCGCTCGAAGTCGGCGGGGGAAATCCGGTGCGGCAGATCGACGTCGTAATAAAAGCCGGTCTCCACCGGCGGACCGGCGGCAAGCTGGGCGTCGGGCCAGATTTTCAACAAAGCGGTCGCCAGCACATGGGCGGCGGAATGGCGGATGCGTTCGAGATCGGTCATGAAGGGGAACTGATCTTGCGCGAAAGCCGCAGGTTAATCAACCGCGATGCGCTTCTTAATCAAACGCAATGCGTGTCTTCCAGTAACCGGGCCGGCGGCTGGTGTGGGCAAACGCAAGAATTAGCGTGCTATCGGGTCTCTCGCGGTAGAAAACCACGTATGGGAAACGGGAGAGAACGTACCGGCGTGCGACTGTGCGCTCCCAAAAAGGATAACGCTTGGGGTGGCCTCCGATGTCGCTCAGAGCCGATTCGATCCGCGCATCCAAATCATCGGCGATGTCGGAGGGCGCATTGTAACGGTAGTGCGCCAGCGCCTCTCCGATTTCCAAATCCGCCTCGGGATGAAGGTCAGGCCGTTTCAAGTCCTGCCCAGGATTTTATTCCAACGTTTCCGAGCTTCCGCGTAAGGGATGCACTTGACCTTGCCGCTCTCAACCTCCGCGATTCGCTTTTCCAGCTCAGCCTTCCAGGCCTCGTTCCACTCCTTGCGCGAGAGTTTTTCCTCCGGGGGATTCAGCGACTCCCAAAGTTGATGCGCCAACTGCGCCCGCGCCTTTTTGGGCAACGCGAGCGCCTTTTCAACGATTTCTTTTTTCGCGGCCACGGTCATGTCTGAGAATTAAGATGCGCGGAATAGCCGTGTTTTCAAGGGGAAATGGCCAAGGAATCATTGTCGATACCTCCTCTTCGCTCCTAAGCTCGGCCATCGTGTCTGCCCTGTTGCATCGCTCTTGGCTCGTTTTTCTGGCGCTTCTGCTTGGCTGGGGTTTTATCTCCCTGGCCCGGGCGGGCGATGACATCTATCCCTGGACCGTTCTGATACCCCAAAATGATTCCCGCGACGCCGATGTGCGCGACATGGATGAATTTGACTCGAAGTCGCTGGTGCGCGGCATGAATGAAGCCGAAGAGGTTTTTCATCATCACCTCGTCTGGAGCAAGGTCAACATCCGGGACCTGCTCAGTGTCTCAACTTCCTTTTGCGAACTGCGTTTCGATGCGGTCAAGCCGCTCATCCTTACCGACCGGGAAAAAGTGATTCTGCGCGAATACTTCGCGCGCGGCGGATTCGTTCTTTTTCAGGAGGATGCCTATCCCTATGCGCAAGACGAGTTCTGGAACGTCAAGTCATGGCCGGTGATTGATTTCCTGACCAGGGAATTACCGGCGGCGAGCCCCGACTTCAAGGTGGAGAAGGTGACCGACGACCATCCGCTCTTCCACCAATACTTCGACACCAAGACCGCCGAACTGACAGAGCATGAATTACATGACAATCCTTACACGCCCAACCGCACGCTGCTATCGTATTGCGGACATCCCTGCGCCTTCGTCTATGGCCGCTACTATTGGATGGAGGACGGCAAATGGGTGGCGATGCCCCGTCCCTATGAGCATGTCTTTAGTTTGGATCCGAGAGGCTATCAACTCACAGTCAACATCTACGTTTATGCGATGATGCATTAAAAATTCTTCGACTGCCAGTTCGGGTCTTTCATCGTGCCGTTGGCGTGGAACTCGAAGATTTTGCTGAGGGGATAAAGCGGGATGCCGAAGATGGCGTTGGCGTTCACACGCATGTCGAGGCTCAGCCGGTCGGTCATGAAGTTATAGGTGCCGTTGCCGATCAGCGCGAAAATCTCGCTGCTGATGTTCATGTCGTCGGTGTGAATCACCCCCTTCGCCACGGTGAAATTGCCATGCGCGGCGTCGGCGACGGAAAAGCCGGGGATGAGCGGCGTCAGCGTGCCGAGGAAGGGAATTTGCGTGATGTCGCCGTTGTCGATTTTCACCTCGCCGCCGCCCGTCATCGATTCCATCCGGCCGATCTCGCCGGTGAGATGGGCCTTCACGGCCAGTTCGCCGCTCGATTTGTCGTATTGCCAGGTGCGCGTCATGAATTTCTTGAAATTCACCTTGTCGAGGTTGAGATCGAGCGTGTAAGCGGCGGGATTGTCCCGCAGATTCATGTCGAGCACGCCGGCCAGGGTGCCGTCGTAAAAGCCGCATTGCTTCATATTGACGGTGAGGCGGCGATTCTTGAACGTGAGCGTGCCGTTCGGGTTGTCGAAGCTGTAGGGCACATGGAAGAGCGTCCACTCCATCGGCGATTTTCCGTCGATGTCGACGGTCAGGTCGGTGGTGAGGTCTTTCTTCTCGCTGGCGAGATCGACCGTGCCGTTGGCGCGCACCACGGGCGGGCGCGAGAAATGATAGGGCTTGGTGTACTCGGTGAATTTCGGCCCCATCACCGGCGCGACTTCCTGCACGTTGACCTGCGTGACGAGATCATGGAGTTCCACCGAGCGATTCTTGAAGTCGTAGATAATGCCGCCGGCGCCGCTTCCCTCCGTGCGCTGCACTTCCAGGTCGGGCAGGTTCAGCTTGGAATCGGCGAAGGTGAAATCGGACGTGGCCGCCTCGAACGCCGCGGTCTTGTAAACGAATTTGCCCGTGTCCAGCTTGCCTTTGATCGTCCACGCATCGGTCTTGAGCGCGCTGCCGGTGGCGGTCGCCTCGATCTTCGGACCTCCCTCCTGGAAGGAGCAACTGCCGAGAAAGTTGTCCATCCCTTCGCCGAACACGCCCTTGAGAACGGTCGGATCGAGATTGGAAATGATTTTTCCGTTCAGCGTCGGCGTGTCCGCCGTACCGTCGAAAAAGAATTCGAGGTCCACATTCCCGGCCTGCCCGGCGATCTTGAGTCCGGGAATCAGCAACCGGCGACCGTCGTAGGCGATGGGAATGCTCAGGCGGTCAAAGGCCGTTCCGTTGAAAGTGAAATCGCGCCAATCGAGATCGGCCTGGATGTCGGCGTGGAATCCGTGCTGCAAATCAAAGAGAATGCGCCCGTTCGTGGCGGGAGCGGAATTGGAAAAATCGAGGAGGCCCAGCGCCCGGCCCAGCGGCCCCGGAAACGCGGGCGCCAGCGTGGTGAAATCCATCGAGGAAGTGAACTGCAACTCGGCGGTGTGATCGTCGAGGTTCCATTCGCCATAGGCGGTGAGGTCGCCCCGATCCAGGCCGATTTTGAAATCGCTCAGTTCGACGACACCGTCATTGAGGCTGCCGTGAATCGAAAATTCATCCACCGGCGCGGTGCGCCAGGTCAGATGCCTCCCATCGAGCGCAAAATTGGCGCGTCCGCCGTCCAGGTTCCGCGTCGAGGTTTCAAACTCAAGCTGCGCGCCGATGGGTTGTTCCGCGCCGATATCGTTCATCGCGCGCACGATGGTCCGCCAGGTGTCCTGCCGCGCCTCCTGCTGCGCGGCAACTTGATCGGCGGTGGGCGGCTTGGCGGCGGGCGCGGGAAAGCCGTCGTTGTGAATCGTCCCGCGCGCGGAGAGGGCCAGGCTCATGAACCGCGCCTGCGCATTCTCGATCTTGATGGTCTTTCCATCAAAGGCCACGTCGGCGTTCACCTGGGTAAAATCGGCCGTATCCTGCGGCCCCACCGGGTAACTGACTTCGGCGTTCGCGATGCTCGCGCTGTCGATCAGGCCGCTGCCGCGCCACCAACTCAGCCACGCGAAGCTGACGCGGACCTGGTCGACCTGCAGCATGACGTTCTGGCGATTGACATCGCGAAAGACGGTGACGCCGCGCGCCAAAACCGCGCCGGTGGGATCGAGAAGAAGCCGGTCCACCGCGACCGGAAAGGGGAAGATATGCCGGTTCTGTATTTCCGCCAGCAGGTAGACCTTGGCCACGTTGGGCAGGCCGAAAAAACGGAGCCAGGCAATCACCACCAGAAGCGGCACGGCGATCGTCACCACCGTGCCCAGGGTCAGACGCGCCAAAAGGCGTCGCAGATAATGGCGATACGATTTCATTTTCATCCCGCGCGCAGGCCGCCCTACGGCGACGGTGACGTCGGCGCTTTGGTCGTGGGCGCGGACAAAGGCGTTGCATCGGGCGCAGGCGAATCCGACTTGGCCGGAGCGGTTGCCGGCGCAGGATCCGTCGAGGCGGTTTCACTGGCCGCCGGGGCCGCCGGTGGGTCGGCGGCGACATCCTTGTCTTTCTTGCCGGGGACGGGATAGACCTGGTCAAAGATGTCGTGGGCAATCGCACCGGCCTCGCGACCACCGAGCAGTCCTCCCTCTTCCGTGTCATCGCGGTTGTCGGAGAAACGGCCCTCGACCATGACGGAGAACGAGTACTGGGGATTGTCGGCGGGAATATAGCCGGAGAGCCACGCGATCTGGCGCCGGTGCTCCTTCGAGCCGACCTGCGCCGTGCCGGTCTTGGCCGCGATCTTCATGTCGTCGCGGTGGACGACGGTCGCGGTGCCATCGTCGACGACGTTGATCATGGCCGCTTTCAAGTCGGGCATCCATTTCGGATCGAAGGTCACGGTGCGAAGCGTTTCCACCGGATAGCTTTTAACCACATTGCCGCTGCGGTCCTCGATATCCTTGATGAGGCGCGGACGATAAACCGTGCCGTTGTTGGCCAGGGCGGCCATGAAATCGGCCATTTGCAAAGGAGTGACCAGCACGTCTCCCTGTCCGATGGCGGTCAGGGCGGTGTCGCCGCCGGCGACTTGAAAATCGCGCTGGTGCATGCGCCGCACCGATTCCGGGTCGGGAATAAATCCGGGCAGCTCACCGGGAAGGTCGATGCCCGTCAGGCTGCCGAAGTTCAGGCTGCGGGCCGTGTCGATGAGCACGTCGCGGCCAACCTTGAGGCCGAGCGTGGCAAAATAGGTGTTGTAAGAGTGCGTCAGGGCGTCGAGGTAGGTCACGTCGCCTTTTTCGTTCTTCAGGTCCATGTGCATGCTGCCGAGATCGAAGGAGCCGGTGCAATGGACCACCCAGTTCGGGTCAAAGACGCCGGCCTTCATCGCGGCAATCGACGTCACCGTCTTGAAGCCCGATCCTGGCGGGTACTGGGCGTGAATGCTGCGATCGAGCATCGGAATGTATTCCGCCTTGTCGAGCGCATCCCATTCATCCTGCGCAATCGTCGGGACGAAAATATTCGGGTCGAAGGTCGGGTGCGAGGCCATGGCCACCACGTCGCCCGTATGAATATCCATGATGACCGCGGCCTTCATCGGGTTGGGGCTGGCCGCCATCGCCGCCTCGACCGCCGCCTGAATTTTGGAGTTGATGCTCAGGCGCACGTTCTCGCCGTAGCCGGCCGGCGCGGCCACTGCGGCGGAGCGCGCGTAGCCTTCCGGCGTGGTCGAAATCATGAAGCTCCCGTCCTTCCCGGTCAGGTCCTGGTTGAAAACCTGCTCGATCCCGGCCGCTCCCTTGTAGCGGTCGTAAATCACGTCGCCGCTCAGGTATTTGCCTTTGTTGCGCTGCTGATCGCGCTGGAGATAGCCGAGCACGTGGGCCAGTTCCGCGCCACGGGGATAGACGCGCAGGGGCGCGATCTGGAAACCGAAGCCTTTGGACTCCAGCCCCGCCGCTTGAATTTTGTTGGCCTGATCGGGCGTGACATTCTCCATGACCATGAAGGGCTGGTAGCGCTGGGTGTGATATTCGGCCAGGAGGTCCGCGTCGCTGATATCGATCTTGGTGCCGACAGTCTGCTGCACCTCGTCCAACCGGCTGCGCATCCACCGGACGATCTCGTCGTCCGCCGTGGCTTCATCCGCCGCAGGCCAGCCGAGCACCAGGTTCTTCTCGGAACCGGTCGTGGCGTAAGTGGTTCCATCGTCGGAAAGAATATCGCCGCGCAAGCCCGGCATTTTGTACTCGGCCAGTTTCGGAATCAGGTTGGCCCGCTTGTCGCCCTGCCCGATGATCTGGTCGGGAGCCAGCCCGGTTTCGTCGGCCTGGTTGAACATGGTCGTCAGCCAGTCGCTCCACTCCTGCGGCGCCTGGATTTGCTGGGCCGCCGCGCCGGACGTGCTGCCCGCCGCGTCGACCTGCTCCTTTTTCAAATAGACAAAGATGTCGCCGGGAGCGGGCGCCAGACCGGCCAATCCGCGCAATGCGCCGGTGGTCCGGTCGATCTCCACCTTGGTCAAAGCCGGCGGAACGGCGAATGTCCCGCCCGTCTGCAACCGCGCCTCGACCTGCTGCATCACCTCGCCCCACAACGGCACGGCGGAGCGCACCGCCACATCCTTGCCGCCGATGGGCCGCGAATCGTCATAACCGACCCACACCCCCGCCAGAATTTTGGGCGTGTAACCGACAAACCAGGCGTCGCGGTAACCTTCCGAATAACCCGGCATGCCCGCAACCGCCGATTTCAAGCCATAGTCGCGGGCCACGGAACGGGCCGGCCCCGAGCGCAGCGCGTTTTGCAGCGTCAGCGTCATTTGCCGGTCGTTGAGGCTGTTCAGCATGTCGTCCTGCTGGTCGTCCCGGTCGGCTTTGGAATCATCGTACAAGGTCTGGCCCGTGCGGGAGACAATCGACTGGATGATCTTGAGTTTGCGATGAACCCCGTCATTGCCGAGAACCTGGTAGAGCGCGGAGACGTCGCCCAGCGTCATCGGATCGGGATTGAAGATGTTGGGTTTGTCATCCGGAATATTCGCGTCATCAATCCCGGCCTGATGGAACCAGTTGCGCACCTCGCCCGCGCGCAATTGCAAGCCGACCCGCGTGGCGGCCGATTTATTGCCCAAGGCCAGCGCGTCCTGCACGGAGAGAAACCACTTGTTCAGGTCAACCAGCGGATTGCCCAGGGCCAGGTCGGCCTGCGACGCCGGTACCGCCGGGTCGATATAGGATGCATTGATCATCGACGCCGGGTGCAGGTCGAGGCGATCAAAAGCCAGCGCATAAATCAGCGGCTGGAGCAGCGCGCCATTCTCCCGCCGGGCCATCGAAATATGATCGAACTGGCTCCTCGAGAAATCCCGGCCGCCCACCCAGGCGCGCACGCGACCGGAGTCAACATCGGCCAGCAGCACGGCGGCTTGCAGCGGCGGCCGCGCCGGTCCCGGGGCAGGCGGAGACATGCTTTCGAGGTCCGCCAACTGAAGATTCATCTGGTTCTCGACGGCGCGTTGCAAACGCAGGTCGATATTGGTATGCACGGTCAGGCCCTGCGGCATTTCCTCGGTGCCTTCAATCGAGAGGATTTGTTCCATCTCCTTCACCGCGGCGGCCATGACGTAGCTTTGCAGGCCGGACGGCTTGGCGGGCAGGACCTGCACCGGCGTCTCGATATAGCGCAGATAATCGTCCCGGTTGATGTAGCCCGAATCGAGCATCTGCTTGAGCGTGGCGTTGCGCCGCCATTTGGCTTTCTCCGGATCGACGCGCGGCGACGAACTGGTGGGCGCGCGAATGATCCCGGCCAGCAGCGCGCATTCCGGCACGGTCATGTTGATCGCGTCCTTGCCGAAGTAGCCGCGCGACGCCGCCCCCACCCCGAAGTACCCCTTCCCGAAATAAATCCGGTTGAGGTAATAGTTCATGATCTGGTCCTTGGTCAGATTCTGCTCCAGCCGCATCGCGACAAACGCCTCGAGTAATTTCCGGTCCAGCGTGCGGGAGAAATCGCCGATCAGGTGCTTGGCCAGTTGCTGCTCAATCGTGCTGCCCCCCTGCACGCCCTTCGATTTATTGGAAAGGTCCTCCCGCAAAGCCCGCAGGATGCCCCAATAGTCGATCGCGCCATGCTCGTAAAACCGGCGATCCTCCGCCGCCATCACCGCCTGGCGCATGGCCGGGGGAATTTCCTCCGGCTTGAGGACAATGCGGTCCTCGACAAAAATGCGCCCCAATTCCTCGCCGTTGATATCGTAAAAGGTCGACGTGACGTTGAGATCATCAAGCTTCTTGAGGTCGTAAGTCTCGGCCCGGGCGTAGTAAACCAGCGCCTTTTCGTAAGCGAAATAGCCCAGGGCGCACCCCAGGATGATCATCACGACGAAGCCGGCCTGGATTCCGATCCAGAGCTTGCGCCAAAACGACCGCTTCTTCTTCCCCGGAGGCGTCTTTGCCCCGCCTTTCGCGCCGTCGATCCGCTTCGGCTGGGGCAGCGTGGCGGTGGTGGCCGCCGCCGTCTCCGGCTTTTTCTCGGGCTTCGCGTCAACAATCTGGGCGCGGGAGGAGAGAGGTTCGATGCGTTTGGCCACAAGCGCTTATACCACAACCCGCCGCTTCCTGCGTTGAAAAAACATTACATGTTGAAAGGTAGCCGCCGACCTACCTACACACTCTAGAACGCTGCGACTATCCGCTCGAAGCGATTCACAATCAAGCTGAACTCACGAAAATTGGGTTTAACTCCGAACTGCTCATTCAGTCGCATTTCCGGTCGCAGTGGTCGCAAATTCGGTCGCATTCCGCGCGACCACATAGATATCTGGCGGATGTGTACGTTCAGTTGCGCCTTGTCCGTTGATCGGCCCGGTGCTTCGATTTCAGGCAATGGCCATACTGACCGGAGACGAACAGTTTTACAGTCAGATTGAGAAGAAACACAAATTCTCAATACCTGAAGACTATCGGAGAATTAGGGACCGAGGCTTCATGACATTGAATGGTCCCGCCAGGCACACCGATTTCCAAAAAGCAGGAGATCATTATTTGTGGTTGAACGATATGGAATGGTACAGGCCGAAGGAAATCGCGGAATTTGCTTTTGACAAGCTTTACGATCCACATTTACCGAATCTCGTCCCCTTCGCGTTTACGGGAGGAGGCGACTGGTGGTGCTGGCAAACGGATCACCAAACGAAGAAGTGGGGAACGAGGGTCCTACTTTGTAATCACGACGACGGACAGGCGATAGTTTATGCCGGAAACTTCCGAAGTGCACTATTTCGGCAGGCGTTGGCTCTTGCTTCAGCATCAGGTTATTGGTTTCTAAAAGGACGAGTTCTCACAAGCGAAGACAAAAAAAGGACCACTGAGATTTCTGCTTTTCTGAGGCGATATTCGGTCGATTTGGGGCTGATTTTTCCCGCCGACTGGTGTGCGTTATTGTCAGACTTGGCATCTCGGACGCCTTTTTGGTGGAAACTCACTGTTCCCAATGGACGATCGTTCGATTGTTTCTCCGTACTCAGTGATCTCGAACGAAAGGAGTTTGAAAAAGAACATGTAGCCTTCGCGGAGATGGATAAGGAGATTCGTTGGAATTTGTGATCGACAGCTTTGATGGCATCTCTTGCCACGGTAGCTCCCCGGACAAACCATACTTAAGATCAGTGTAGTGAAGGCAGGACACGCCACCTCCAAGGTTTTGGAGTCGAGGGGAGTCATTTCCGTCAGAGCGCGCGTCATCAGTCATCACCAGTCACCGTCATTCACTACCAAGTAGTTTTAGCATCGCCAGCGTCGTCGGGTTATCACTGATCGATGAATGCTTTTGAAATCGCCGCACGCAACTTTGTCGTTTCGCCAAAGGCTGGACGACGACTGGAACGACATCGTGAAAAGCAACTGAAGGGCTGGTCGCGGGCCAACAAGATCGGACTCATTGAGAAAATGAACCCGGGCTGGGAAGACCTGACGCCCTCGTTCTCCAACCTGGGTCCTTCGACTCAGGCTCGGCGAACCTGAACGGGTAGACACAGGTTTCCGCTCGCCTTCGCTCAGGATGACGAACTAAAAAAGAGATCGCGTCTTATTTCGCGGAGAGCTCTGGGAGAGTTTGAGCGGAGCAGCCGCCGAGTTCTGCCAGAGCAGCGAAAGCAGTCGCAAATCTGGTCGCATTTGCGCCCAAGACGACGTTACCCGGAGCAGTTCCTTTTGATCTTCACTGCGTTACCAAAAGGCTCCGATGGTAGCCGTCGCACGCCGGGCGGCGGGTCGACGACAGGCGTGCCTGCCGTCCCGACCCATTCTGACTCTGATGTTTCGCACAGATGACTGCAGAGGGCCGAAGGGTTTTCGGATTAGCTGACACGACCCGTCTAGGGGTCCGTGACGGCAGCCTTCGGAATCCTGCTAATCATATTAATCCTATCAAAAAAAATTCCCCTGCCTCCCCATTCCGTTAATTCCGAAAATTCCGTAATTCCGTCAAAATCGATGAATGGGTCGGGACAGAGTCCGACCCTCCAGGTAAGGGATCGCCGTCGTACGAAGGCGGCTCAGGGTACAAAGGCCGCCCCTTGGAAAAACCATGGAAATGAAATAAATTAGCCGCTAATCTCGATTCATCTTATAATCCCATCGTGCCTGTCTTCATCGTCCTTTACCTCCTTTTCGTCGGCACCGTGGCCATACTGGCCCAAATGGTCCTGCCCGTTGCTTTTCCCTTGCTCAACCTCATCGGCCTCGGGTCGGCGCTGGTTCCCCTCGTCGTCATCTACGCCAGCCTCGAATTGGGCGATGAGCGCGCGCCCATTCTTGCCCTCCTGCTGGGAATTTTTCTCGATCTCGCCTCCGATCACCATTTTGGGAATTCGGCGCTGGTTCTCTTCTCCCTTTCCTCCCTGATCGTCACCCAAGCCGTTCGGCCCGAGTCGCATACGTGGCTCTTCCGGATGACTTTCGTCCTGGTCGGGACCTTTTCCTTCTTCCTGCTGACTTACCTGCTGATTCTGGCCGAAACCGCCCATTGGTCCTGGCCCCTGGCGGTGTGGAGCAAAATCACCTTCGCCTCGCTCTTGAATCTGTTTCTGGCCCCTTTCCTCTTTTACCTGATCGGCCTGCCGCCGCGCCTTTGCGGATGGAAGCCGAGCTACGAAAACCCGGATAGAACCTATGCTCGCTGACGATATTCGCGTCCAAGGCTGGCGACTCGGTGTGCTGGCGCTGCTGGTTTTCGCCGCCGTCGGGCTGCTCTTAAGCCGCCTTTGGAATGTGCAGGTCGTCAATTCGGACACGGCCAAGGCCCGTTCGGAGGAACAAACCACCGTGAAGACCCGCTACGCGCCCGCCCGCGGGGTCATCTGCGACCGCAATGGCGTCATGCTGGCGGAAAACCGGCCCAGCTTCGACATCGACTTCGACCTCGGCGATCTGCGCCGCGCCTACGCCGAGGCGCACAAGGGCAACGTGCCGCGCCGCCAACTCCATCTCTATTTTCCCCTCGATGGCAAAACCGGAGCCTTGAAGGTGGGCACCGATGCCTCCACCATCCTGACCTTTCCGGATTCGATCACCGACTGGCAGAATGACGGCAATTTCACGCAGGACACGAAGAGTGACGGCTCGATGCTGATCACCTTTCACCCGGGCGACAAATCGCTCACCTTGAAGGCCCTGAAAGATTCCGCCACGGCTCAACTGAACGTGACGACCGGCGGCAAGACTTACAATTTCAAGCTCGTGGCCGACAGCGATGCCGTCCACTTGGTGACGTTTTATCCGGCCGGCGAACAGCCGCCGAAAGCCGCCCAGCGCAGCGGGGAAGACGATATCGTGGAAATCGTCCGCGAAAGCATCGACCCGATCAAGGACACGCTGGGACTCACCGCGCCGCTTAACGCGAAGGACATCCGGGAACATTTCCGCACCGATCCCGACCTGCCTTACCACTACATGAGCGACCTCGATTTCGCCACCGTGGCCAATTTCGAGGAGCGCAACCTCGGCGTGTCGGGCATTCGCGTTTCCCAAAATCCGGCGCGCGAATATACCTACGGCGCGTTTGCGGCCCACATCCTCGGTTACGTCGGCAAGCCTGATAATCAGGACGAGCATCTGGCCATCGACGGCACGCCCTACGAAACGGTCGGACGGCACGGGATCGAGGCGATCATGGACGCCCAGTTGCAGGGCCAGCCGGGAAGCACCATCCAGCGCGTTTCCTCGCAGGGCTACTACATCGACGACCCCGCGCTCAAGGCCGCCTTCCAGCCGCCGACGATGGGCAGCACCCTTTACCTCACCATTGACGCCCGCGTCCAGTACATCGCCGAAACCGCCATGCGCCATGCCAATGTCGGACGCGGCGCGGTGGTCGTGATGGACCCGCGCAACGGCGACGTGCTGGCCATGGTCTCGATCCCGAGCTACGACCCGAACAAGTTCATCCCGAAAATCGCGGCCAAGGATTGGGACGCGCTCAACCAGGACCCGACCGCGCCGATGTACAATCGCGCGCTCCACGCCTACGCGCCGGGCTCGACCTACAAGATCATGGTCGCGCTGGCCGGATTGAAATCGGGCAACGTCAACGTCAACACCCAGTTCGACTGCCCCGGCGCCATCCAGATCGACGACCACCTCTTCCACAATTCCGACAGCACCGACGCCGGGGTCATGAGCCTCGTCCACGCGATCTGCGTTTCGAGCGACGTCTTCTTCTACCAGTACGGCAGGAAAACGGGCATCGACGCCATCGACGCGATGGGCAAGCTGGCCGGGTTCGGACATAAATGGGGCCTGCTGGGCGACGCCGACGAGGATGCGGGCATTTTGCCGGGCCCCGATTGGATGAAGGAACCGAAAATCGCGGCGTGGCTGTTGAAAACCCATAACGTCAATCGCTGGAGCGACGCGCAAACCGCCAACACTTCCATCGGCCAGGGCTTCGTCCTGAACACACCGCTGCAAATGGCGACTTTCCTCTGTGCCGTGGCCAATGGCGGCACGGTCTACCAGCCGCGCCTTTACTCGCGCGTGGTCGACTACAAGGGTGACACCACTGCCATCCCGGAGGGACAAATCTATAGCAACCTCGGCGTGAGACCCGCCGATTTGAAGGCGGTCCAGGAGGGTATGCGCGAAGTGGTCTCGGAAGGCACGGCCCAACTGGCCCAGGTGCCCGGCGAACAGGTCGCGGGCAAGACCGGCACCGCCCAAGCCTACATCAAGATGAACGGCCAGGTGCAGCGAGACCTGAAATGCTGGTTCTATTGCTACGGCCCGGCCGGCCCGACTGACGTGCCTCGCTACGTCACCTGCGTCGTCGTCGAGGGCGGCGTCTGGGG
>Ga0181537_10002296_pt1 | contig 16911 bp, 14 predicted proteins | sample PEATcosm2014_Bin_39_FD_119765 | JGI IMG/M metagenome (GOLD analysis project Ga0181537, IMG submission 119765) | Peatland microbial communities from MTU Mesocosm Facility, Houghton, MI, USA - PEATcosm2014_Bin23_10_metaG | ecosystem: Environmental > Terrestrial > Soil > Wetlands > Peat | place... | reverse complement strand
CAAAGGGATGGCCGCGCATTTTCAGCACGGCGAACAGGCCGATGGCGACGAAGGCGAGCAGCTTCAGGAGCGATTCGAAGGCGATCGCCAGCATCAGGCCCTCGTGATGCTCGCTCGCATCGACCCGGCGCGCGCCAAACAGGACCGCAAACAGCGCCATCAATAACGCCACCGCGAGCGCCGCATCCCGAAACCACGGCGCAGGTCCCGCGGCCGCGGTGGTCAGCGCGCTGACACTCGCGGACACCGCTTTGTATTGCAGCGCGAGGTACGGGATCGCCGCAGTGAATGCAATGATCGTGACCAGCGCTGCGAGCGCCCGGCTCTTGCCGAAGCGCGAGGCGATAAAATCCGCAATGGAGGTCACGCGATTCGCGCGGCCAGTCTCCACCAGTCGCTCGAGGAACGGCAGCGCAAATAGAAATACGAGCGACGGGCCGAGATAGATGGTGAGGTAGCCCCACCCGTCCCTGACTGCCGTGCCGACTGCGCCATAAAAAGTCCAGGACGTGCAGTACACCCCCAGTGCCAGCCCATATATGTAGGGCCGCAGGCGCCGGCGATTGGGATACACGGAGTGCCGGTCGCCGTAAAAGGCGATGGCAAATAAACTGCCCAGATACGCCACAGCCAGCGCCGACAGCAGCCAGCCAGAAAACATAAATCCCCCCTTGATAATGACTTTATGCCGGGCCGAGCCGCCAAGACAAGTTTTTCCCGGCCGCGACAGCAGCTGGGGCGGCAGGCGCGATCTTTGACTTAAGCTCGGTTGAGCAGCGCGGCGCGCACGGTGAGCGGCCAGCGGATTTCATGGCGGCTTTGCTCATCGCCCCAGTGCGACGCCATGGCGGCCCGCAGGGCCGGCACCGGGTCTTTGCCCGTCGCCTTGATATACGCCGCGGTCGCAGACCAGCTGCTGGCATAGCCGGTCAACTCCGCGAGCGACCACTGCTGCGTGATCGCGAGCGCCGGCACTGTCAGTTCCGGCGCCGGGAACGGCAGAGTCTGATAGCCGCTCTCAACGTGCCGGCGCTCGGCTGGCCAGTACGGACCTACCACATCGCGATAAAACCTCTGCAACTCGGCGTCACCGTGTTCGTGATCGAGACTGCAGATGCCGTAACTCCATACCGCCAGCAGTCCGCCGGGCCGCAGCACGCGGCGCGCCTCGGCGTAAAATCGCTCGCAGTCGAACCAGTGCAACGCCTGCGCGACGGACACCAGATCAAAATGTGCCGGGGGCAGGCCGCTGTCTTCCGCCACGGCGACCCGGTAGGTGATGCGCGGATCGGGTTTGGCCTGGCGCACCTGCGCGGCGCTCAGATCGGTGGCGATGACTTCATCAAAATAGCTTGCCAGATCGACCGAAGCCTGGCCGCTGCCACAGGCGCAGTCCCAGGCGCGGGTGCGCGCCGGCGCGGTCGCGCCAAGCCACTTATAAAGCGCTTGCGGGTAACGCGGCCTGAAATCCGCATACTGCGTCGCGCAGGCGGAGAAATGGTCCTTTGGATGCATGGGCGATTCGGCCGCTGCTATTCGTCCTGCAGGTCCTGACCCGGAAACAGCTCTTCGACAAAGCCGAAACTGCGCATATCCTCGATGCGCATCGGATACAACACGCCGTCCAGGTGATCGACCTCGTGTTGCACCACCCGGGCGTGAAATCCCTCAACGGTTCGATCCAGCGGCTGCCCGAATTGATCGCGGCCGCGGTAGCGTAGCCGCTGGAAGCGCGGCACTAGGCCACGCATGCCAGGCACGGACAGGCACCCTTCCCAATCCTCGGCGACCAGATCATCGAGTGGCTCGAGCACGGGATTGATCAGCACTGTATAGGGCACGGCATCGGCATCCGGGTAGCGGCGACTCGGCGCGCCGCCAAATATCACCACGCGTTGCGGCACCCCGATCTGCGGCGCGGCCAGTCCCGCGCCCTGGGCGGCCGTCATCGTCTCCTGCATGTCGGCCAGCAATTCCTGCAGCTGCGGTGAATTGAATTCACGCACCGGCTCGCTCACCTGCAGCAGGCGCGGATCCCCCATTCTTAGGATTGGTCGAATTGCCATGATTGAATTTTAAGTGTCCCAGTAATGTTCCATGAGCTTGCGCATGGAAGCGTCGGGCAGAAAGCCCCGCCCGGCCATCTGGTTATCGAGCAAATGCTCGACTTTGGTACTGCCGGGCACCGCACAGGTGACTGCCGCATGCGAGACCACGTACTTGAGCATGAATTGCGCCCAAGTGGCCGCGCCAAAATCGGCCGCCCACGGCGGCAGGGCCCGGTTCTGGCTGGCGGCCAGATTCGCTCCGCTCCGGCCTCCTAAGGGCATGTTGGCGATCACGCCAATGCGCCGCTTCAATGCGACCGGGAAAACACTGGCGGCCGCATCACGATTGCCGATCGAGAAATCGACCTGGACGAAATCCAGCCGATAGCGGTTCATGCATGCAATCATCCTGGGGTGATCGGCCGGATTGGAGGTCGTCACACCGAGGTAGCGGATCTTGCCGGCTTTTTTCCAGCGCAAAAGCTGCGGCATCAGCTCGTCCACGCCGTTCAGGTTATGCACCTGCAGCAAGTCCAGGTGGCTGGTGCGCAGCCGCTGCAGCGATCGATCGAGACTATCCTGGCCGGTCAGGGGCGCGTCGGTCGCGGCAGTTGCGCCGCCGGTATTAGGGTGCCTAGGTCCACCGCCCGAAAGCTTCGTGGCCAGGAAAACCTGATCGCGCGTTCCAAGATCGGCCAGCGACTGTCCGATAACCGCCTCGCTGTCGCCGTAAGCGGCTGCGGTATCGATAACTTTGGCCCCGGCTTCCGTGAACCGGCCAAGTTCGGCCTTGAGTGAGTCGTATTCAGCTTCGGAAAAACGATTGGTACCTAAGCCAATCACCGGCAGCATCTCGCCGGTGGCCGGAATCGGCTTCCAGATGAGCGGCGGATAGATTGGCGCGTGCCCTACCGCGCCGTGGACAGTTCGACCCAGAAGTGCGCCGGCGCCGGCTAATGCCGCCGCCTGCAGCACGGCCCGACGTGAATAACCCCGATTGGCGCGCACAGCCATACACTCCTCCTGCTGACGGTAGGCATGAACTTACGGCAGCGGCCATTGTCCCGCAATCCGGCCGGCCCAAGGCGACCCGCCCCGGCCGAAGCAGGGTTAAGAAAAATTAAGGCCGCAAGGGGCCGGCGGTAGCTGCCCGACGCTGGCAAGTTTCGGCGGGGGCTTTTAACATGGCAGCTGCCGTGTCGGGTGCATATATGAATTCAGGCCACCTTAGCTGGCAAAATCCCGGCCGCGGAAGCTAATGTGGCTTACGGTCAAAACTACTCGAGGATGCTGATAATGAAAGTGTTTTTGCCGATTGCGGTGTTGAGCGCCGTAGCCATGACGCCCGCCTTTGCCGACTGTGTTGCCCCAACCGCTTCGATCACGATACCGGACAGCACCACGGCGACCAAGGAAGAGCTGCTAGCGACTAAAAAGGCCATCAATGCCTATGACGCGGACGTGCAGAATTTCACCAGTTGCCTGTCGACGGAGGAGGAAGCAGCAATTACCGCGCTCGGCGACAAGGCGAAGCCCGAGCAAAAGGCGAACGTTCAAAAGCAATACGAGCTGCGCGCAAATAACGAGGTTGACAAGCTGCACGCGCTGGCCGACAAACTCAACGTTGCGATCCGCGCCTACAAGGCCAGGAACCCCACGCCCCCTACCTGAGCATTTGGCCTGATGTGACGCGCCGGCGCCGCTGCGGTTCTACAGTTTGCCGGCCGCCTCAGCCGAGAACGTATCGCAACTGTTCATGGTGCCGCCGTTTGCGCCACGCCCGAACCAGCGGTGCCGCTGCTCGGCAGTGCCGTGCGTGAACGGGTCGGGCAGCACCGCAGCGCGCGCGAGCTCGCGCACCCGCGCCGCGCCCGCGGCGGACGCTGCATCGAGAGCCACCGTCACCCGTGCCGCCGCTTCGGGGCCGCCGGCCTGCACAGTGCGCTGCATCCAGAGTCCCGCGTAGCAGTCGGCTTGCAGCTCCAGGACTACGAGCGTTCGGTTAGCGACTTCAGGAGTGCTGGTGGCGCGGGCCTGCTCGACGACCGCGGTCGTGCCGAGCAGATTTTGCAGGTGGTGCCCTACTTCATGTCCGATCACGTAACGGCGGGCCAGCTCGCGCGCCTGCCCGGCGCGCGCGTCCACCTCGTCCATAAAGGCCCGCTCGAGATAGATACGCTCATCGGTTGGGCAGTAAAACGAGCCCGCTACCGGGCGGCTCGCGCCGCAAGTAGCTGAAAGCGTCTGGCCGAAAACGCTCAGCTGCGGCGCCTCATAACGGGCGTCGAGGCCTGCCAGTACCATCTTCCAGTAACGCGTTGCATCATCGAGCAGTGCCTGCGGGGTGATCTGCGCATCGGCCGGTTCGGCCTGCGCGGCGGGCTTGGCCACGACTGCTGGCGGCCGGTGCGGCCGTAACTTAAGGCCGAGAGCGATGCAGATGATCAGCACCAGCACCGCCAGCACATCGATCGAAAGGCGCCGCAGGCGGCGGCCGCGTTCTGCTGCCGATTCGTGGCGCGCGGCCGGTTTGAACATCACCGCCGCCGCCCTACGCGATGGTGAAGCGGCGCGAGCGGACCGGCAACTGCGTTACTTGGCGCAGCTTGTGCACCGATCAGTGTAAGGAATGACGCGCAGCCTCTCGGCCGCGATTTCCTCGCCGCACTGGGCACAATAGCGGTACTCGCCCCTATCCAGCCGCGCAAGCGCGTGGCGAATCTGGGCAATTTCAATCGCTGCCGAATCACCGATCTGCGCCAGCACCTCATCGTTTTCCCGTTGCGTGGCCTGATCGGCAAAATCCGCCACCAGCGGATCGGATTCATGCCGGATATCGGAACGCACCTGCGCGGAGCGGTGTTCGAGCTCGCTGCGCCGGGCTTTCAGCCAATCGCGTACCGCAGTGTCATCGCGGTGCTGCAAAAGCGTGGGATCGATGGGACTCATTTTTGCACCTTGACCATCTGGCCCAGGAATGCCCGTCGGGTTCATCGCCTGCCGGCGGTCGTACCCCTGCTCCGTAGATTAGCACCGGCTCCGCACCGACGCCTCAAGTACCGTGGCCCGGCCCAATGAACCTCAGCCCGACACCCCATCCTGGCCGCGACAGCGATTAATGAGCGGCTGGTGGGGGCTGCAGTCCCTTGGAATACAGCACCTTCCCTTCCGGCGTCACCAGCACGGCATCCACATCATCGAGCTTGTTGTAAATCTCAAGCGCCGCCTCAGCGCCCAGCACAAACGCGGTCTTGGACAGACCGTCGGTGCGGGTAGCGGTGGGCGCCAGCACGGTGGCACTGCGCACCTTGCTGGCCGAGTGGCCCGTGTGCGGATCAATGATGTGGTGATAACGCACGCCGTCCTCGTCAAAATACCGCTCGTAGTCGCCCGAAGTCGAAATCGCCGTGTCCCGCAGCGGCAGCCGCACGATCACCTGATCCTCATGGTCCGGATGCCGGATGCCGACCATCCAGGGCTTGCCGAAGCGATCGCCGATGATCCGGCTGTCGCCGCCGGCCATGACCATGGCCCGATCAATCCCGCGCTTTTGCAGCACCGCGATGCCGCAGTCAACCGAATATCCCTTGGCGATTCCGCCGAGATCAATGCGCACGCCCGGGCGTGAAAACTGTACCGTGCCGGCCACCGGGTCGAGCAGCACGTGCCGATAATCGACTGCACCCAGTGCGCCTTGTATCTGCTCTTCCGTCGGCCGCTTGTGCTCGCGGAAGTTGTACATATAACCGACACTGGCATAGGTGATGTCGAACGCGCCGTTGGTGATCCGGGAATACTCGGCGGCGGTTTGCAGCAGCTTGAACAATTCGGGAGTGATCTTCATCGGGCCGTCGGCCGCGTGCGCATTGACCTGCGACACCTCGCTGTCTGGCTTATAGGTGCTCATCGAGGCATCGATGCGCCGCATCTCGTCCATGACCGCATCGATCGCTTCGTTCCCGCGCGCCACATCCTCTGACCACAGCTCGACCGTGATGCGGGTGCCCATGATGCCATCGACGGTGCGCTGCACCCATTCGGCACGCGCCGCCGGCACAGCGGCGAGGCCGAGCAGGCAGAGTGCGACAAATTGCTTGTTCAAATTAACTGCCACCTTTTTGGTGCACCCGCTAGTCGGCATCGCCAAACAGCGGTTCACCGCGCTCACAATACCAATTCACGATGCTGCGCCAGATGCTTTTCGCATCCTCGGCAAAGCAAAATAACTCGGCATCTTCCGCCTCTATGACGCCCTCATCGACCAGCCACTGGGCTTCAAACAGCTGCCGCCAGTATGATTCGCCGACCAGCACGATGGGCACCGGCGGCATCTTGCGCGTCTGCACCAGCGCCAGAGTCTCAAACAGCTCATCGAGCGTACCGAAGCCGCCCGGAAAGGCCACCAGCGCCCGGGCCCGCTGCAGGAAATGGAGCTTGCGCATCGCAAAATAGTGAAACCTGAAACACAACTCCGGCGTGATGTACGGATTGGGGAACTGCTCGTGCGGCAAATCAATGTTCAGGCCGACACTCTTGGCGCCGGCGTCAAAGGCGCCGCGGTTGGCTGCCTCCATGATGCCGGGGCCGCCGCCAGTGACCACCACCGCCTTGGCCTGCCCGGGCGCGGTACCGCTGCTGCCGATCAGCCGGCCGAGCTCGCGGGCAATTTCATAATAGTGGCTTTTGGCAGCCAGCCGCTCGGCCACCGCGAGGCGACGGAGCAGCACCGCCGAATCGGGATTTGCGAGGAGCGCCGCACGCACCGACTCGATCCGCCGTTGCGCTGCGGCAGGCTCAGCAATGCGCGTGCTGCCAAAAATGACGATCGTGTGCTCGATGCCCGCGTCGCGCAGCAATAATTCTGGCTTCAGGTAATCAAGCTGCAGCCGCTGCGCACGCGTGTCTTCGCGCTGCAGAAAGTCAACGTCGCGGTCGCCGGCGAGATAGGTCGGGCTGGCGAGAATCGCCGCAACGCGCTGCGGTGCGCTGGCATCCTCGCTGGCGGATTTAGGCTGTTGCCCGGGCAGGGGCTCCCGTCGGGGAATTTTCATCAGCGCCGGTTCGCCAAGCCGGCGATCGGGGCGCGCGCTGCGGCCACCGCTGAAATATTGCTCCTGGCCAGCATCATTCCCCTTAGTGCTCAGCGATCCTGCGCGCGGACGGTCTGTCCGCAACGATAATTATAACACCGCGCCGCTACGGCAGCGGATAGTCGGGCTGCGCGGGGAATGCCGCTTGCAGCAGACCTTTCTGCTTTAACCAGTCGCGATTAAACAGCCGCGACAGATACTTTGCCCCGCTGTCGCACAGCACCGTCACGATCGTGTGCCCCGGACCCAGCTGACGCGCGATGCGGACGCTCGCGGCCACATTGATGCCGCTGGTGCTGCTGACAAACAGCCCTTCTTCGCGCAGCAGCCGGTACACGTAGCTAACGGTCTCGGCATCCTCCACGTGCTCCGCAGCATCGATCGGGGCGCCCTGCATATTGGCGGTCACGCGCCCGATACCGATACCTTCGGTGATGGAACCCGACCCGGTGATCTTGATCTGACCGTGGCGGATGTACTCATAAAGTCCGCTGCCGGGCGGATCTGCCAGCACCGTGTGCACGCTGGCGCTGCGGCTCTTGAGAAACTCGGAGACGCCGGCGAGCGTGCCGCCGGTACCGCTTGCGGCTACAAAGGCGTCGATCCGCCCGCCAGTCTGCGCCCAGATTTCGGGGCCGGTGGTTTCGAAGTGAGCGCGGCGGTTGGCGGTGTTGTCAAACTGGTTGGCCCAGATCGCCGCCGGCAACTCATCGGCGAGGCGCCCCGCCACTCTCTGGTAGTGCATCGGATCGCTGTACGGCACAGCCTTGACCCGCCGCACCTCGGCGCCGAGCGCCTCGATCAGTGCGTATTTCTCCGGCGATTGATTATCGGGCATGACAATCACGCACCGGTAACCGCGGGCATTGCACACGTGGGCAAGCCCGATGCCGGTGTTGCCGGCGGTACCCTCAACGACCGTACCGCCGGCGCGCAGTACACCGCGGCGCTCGGCATCGAGCACGATGCCCCGCGCGGCGCGGTCCTTCACGGACCCGCCCGGGTTCATGAATTCTGCCTTGCCGAGAATCTCACAGCCCGTCTCGTTGCTCAGCCGGCGCAGCCGGATCAGCGGCGTACTGCCAACCGCGTCGATGAAATCCTGTGCCACCTTCATATCTGTGTCATTCCTAAATATCGGGCCCGCACTCAGCTTGGCAGCGGCGCCACATTTACGACGTCACCCACGATCAGCAGCGCCGGAGCCTGCACGTTGGCCGCCCGCGCCTGCGCTTCCAGCGTTGCGAGCGTCGCGCGCACAGTCCGCTGTTGCGGCAACGTTGCATTCTCGATCAGCGCCACCGACCGCTTAAGCGGCGCGCCGTGCTCGGTCAGGCGCGCCACGATCCGCGGCAGCTGCGCAACCCCCATGTAGAATATGACGGTCTGCAGGGGCGCGGCCAGTGCCCGCCAGTCGAGCTGCTCGGCCGCCTCGCCCATCGCAGTCACCCAGGTGACTGACTGCGACACGCCGCGCCACGTCAGCGGAATGCCAGCGATCGCCGCGCCACCCAACGCGGCGGTCACGCCGGCGACGATCACCACCGGGATGCCGGCTTCGGCCAGGGCGGCCAGTTCCTCGCCAGCGCGACCAAAAATCAGCGGGTCGCCGCCCTTGAGGCGGGCTACGCGCAGGCCGCGGCGGGCATAGCCGATAAGCAGCTCATTGATCCGCGCCTGCGTGATCTGGTGGTGGCCGGATTCCTTGCCAACGAATACGCGCTCGGCGTCGCGACGCACGCGCTCAAGCACTGCGGCCGAAACCAGCCGGTCATAAAGCACGACGTCGCACTCCTGCAGCAGCTGCTGGGCCCGAAGCGTCAACAGGTCCGGATCCCCGGGACCTGCGCCAATCAGCCAGACTTCACCGCCGTGCGGCGCTGCGCCCGTCGCGTACTGGGTCAACAACTGTTGCAGCTGCCCGTCCATGTCGGCATCGGCGGCATCTCCGGCCAGCAATCGCTGCGCGGCCGCCCCTGAAAAAAACCGGTCCCAGAAGTGGCGGCGCACGCCGACATCCGGCAGCGCCTGCTGCGCACGCTGCCGCCAGCGACCGGCAAGCTGCGCCAATTCCCCGATGCGTTGCGGCACCGCCGCCTCAATCAGCGTGCGCACGCGCCGCGCCAGAGTTGGCGCGCGGCCGGAGGTGCCGACCGCGATCAGTATCGGCGAGCGATCAATGATGGCCGGCAGCAGGCAATTGGAACTGTCCGGATCATCGACCGCATTGACCCAGATGCCATGCCGTTCGGCAGCCTCGCGCACGGCGCGGTTCACGGTGCGCAGACCCGTTGCCGCTACCACAAGGACCGAGCCATCCAGGTGCGCTGCGGCAAATTCCACGGGCAGGTACTCGATCGGCTCGGCGGCAACCAGCTCCTGCAAGGCGGCGCAAAGCTGTGGCGCCACCAGGCGGATTTTGGCGCCGGCACGGCGCAGCGTCGCGATTTTTCGCGCCGCTACTGGGCCACCGCCGACTACCAGCACCAGCCGGCCGCGCAGATCGAGGAAGACCGGCAGATGATCCATGCCGGCCCCGTCAGTCAGAGGTCACTGATGGAGCCGGGCAGCTGGCGTGGATGCAATCCGCACTCACGTGTTTGCTCCGACTCCCACCACCAGCGGCCGGCGCGCTGGCTCTCGCCGGGTTTGAGCGCTCGCGTGCACGGGTAGCAGCCGATGCTGGCATAGCCCCGATCATGCAGCGGGTTGTACGGCACGGCGCGGCTCCTGATGTAGGCCCAGATGTCGCCCGCGGTCCAGTCCAGCAACGGGCTGACCTTGTGCAAGCCATATTGCGGATCAAGCGCGATCGCGCGGGTCGCCGCCCGCATCGGGGACTGATCCTTGCGCAACCCGGTCACCCAGGCGCCATAACCGGCAATGGCGCGGCGAAACGGGTCGATTTTTCTCACTTCGCAGCAGCGCTCGCGGTTTTCCAGACTCTGATAAAAACCATTGATGCCGTGCTCGCCGACAAAGCGCTCCACCGCGCGGGCCTCGGGAAAAAACATCCGCATGCGCCGCTGATAGCGCTCCTCGAGGCGCGCGAGCAGTTCGAGGCTCTCCGGGTGCAGCCGCCCGGTATCGATTGTGACCATGTCAATCTGCGGCACCTGCGTCCAGATCAGATCGGTGAGCACCATCGCTTCAGCCCCGAGGCTGTTCGCGTAGACGACGCGGCCGAATTGCGCCACGGCGCCGTGCAATACGGCAACGGCCGCGGCAACTTTGTGCGCCAGTTCCGTTTCGGTAACCGGGTTTGCAGCCAATGCTTCCACACGGCCATTGTCGGACCGATACTCATAACTTTGACGCATAAGCAATGCGCACTGCGTCTGAATGCAATAGCGCCGGTGTGACATTCCGGTGACCCCCCGGCCGGGCGGTGCGGCACAATGCCAGTTATGAACCGAGCCCATGGACTGACTCTGCGCCGGCTGCGGCAGGACCGGCACATTCGCAGCCTGACGCGCGAAGTGCACGTCGCGCCGGATCAGCTGATTCAGCCAATTTTTGTGGCCGAATCCGCCTCCAGCCGGGTGTCGGTGCCGGGTCTTACCGGCGTCCACCAGGAATCGCCCGATTCGCTGCTGCGTCAGACCGAGCTCGACCTGAAGGCCGGCGTCAGCAAGTTTCTGCTTTTTGGCGTGCCGCGCGCCCGCGCCGTGCAGAACATTGACTGGTCCTTTACCGCCGGCCAGATCCGCGCGCTCAAGGAGCGCTTCGGCCGTGACCTGTGGTTGGCGGTGGACGTGTGCCTGTGCTCGGCAACGCCGCACGGTCACTGCGGGGTGCTCAACGCCGAAGGCGATCATGTCGACAATGCGGCCACGGTCGCCGAATTGGCCGCGGCCGCGCTGGCTTACGCGCAGGCCGGTGCCGACTGCGTGGCGCCGAGTGACATGATGGATGGGCGCATCGCCGCCATTCGCTCATCGCTCGACCAGGCGGGCTCGGAGCGCACCGTACTGATGAGTTACGCCGCGAAATTCGTCTCCTCGCTGTACGGGCCATTCCGCGTCGCCGCGGATTCGGCACCGAAAGCTGGCGCGACGCTCAAGGATAGGACCAGTTACCAGCTCGATCCGGCGCGCCCGGCCGATGCATGGCTGTCGGCGCAGCGCGATGCCGATGAGGGCGCCGACATCCTGATGGTCAAGCCCGGGTTGCCGTACCTCGATGTTTTGCGTGAACTGTCCCAGGCGATTCGCAAGCCCTGGGCCGTGTATCACACCAGCGGTGAATTTGCCGCGCTGGAGGCACTTGCCGCACAGGGGCTCGCCCCGCGTGCAGCGCTGCATCGCGAAATCATGACCGCTTTCAAGCGCGCTGGCGCCAACATGATCATCACTTACGGTGCCCGCGAGGCCCGTGAGTGGCTGCGTGACTAAAGCCGCCACGGATCATCATGGGCAAATCTGAGGAGCTGTTTGCCCGTGCCCGGGCGGTTTCCCCCGGCGGTGTGCATTCGCCAGTACGTGCGTTTCGTGGTGTCGGCGGCACGCCACGCTTCATGACGGGCGGCCACGGCGCGTTGCTTTGCGACGTTGACGGGCGCGAGTACGTTGATTACTGCATGGCCTTCGGCCCGCTGATTCTCGGGCATGCCCATGAGGCAGTGCGCGCGACGGTCATCGAGGCGCTGGCACGAGGCTGGAGCTTAGGCACCGCCGAGCCGTACAGCCTCGAGCTCGCCGAATTCATTACCGCCCGCATTCCGTGGGTACAAAGCATCCGCTTCGTCAATTCCGGCACCGAAGCGGTCATGTCGGCATTGCGCGTGGCACGGGCCGCAACCAATCGCAGTCAGGTGCTGAAATTCGAAGGCTGTTATCACGGCCACACGGATTCCATGCTGGTGCGCGCCGGTTCCGGCCTGGCAGAGGCACCGGTAGCCGACAGCGCCGGGCTCCCGCCCGAAGTGGCGCGTGAAACGCTGGTGGCGCCGCTCGACGATGGACCTGCGCTGGAGAAGATTTTTGAACAACATGGCCGGCAGCTGGCGGCCGTCATTATCGAACCGCTCCCTGCCAATTACGGCTTGCTGCCGCAGCGCAAAGAATTTCTGCAGCAGCTCGCCGCTCTTTGCCGGCGCCATGGCGCCTTGCTGATTTTTGATGAGGTGATCTCCGGGTTTCGGCTCAGCTTCCAGGGCTACGCCGGCGTGATCGGAATCCAGCCGGATCTGGTGACTTACGGCAAGATCATTGGCGGTGGCTTTCCGGTGGGTGCTTACGGCGGGCGCCGCGAGCTGATGGAACTGGTGGCACCCGCAGGGCCGGTCTATCAGGCGGGCACGCTCAGCGCCAATCCCGTCGCCATGCGCGCCGGCCTCTGTACATTGCAACTGCTGGCCGATGGCGCCATCTACGCGCGCCTGGAAAAACTGGGGCGCACGCTCGAGCTCGCCCTGGCCGCAGTGCCCGGCCTCAAGGTGCAGCGCGCGGGATCGCTGTTCTGGTTGTGCCTGTCGGCCGAGCCACAGACGGACGCACCGATCCGCACTCCGGGTGCCGTACCCAAGGATGCGGGGAGCCGATTTGCCGCCATTTTCCATCCGCTGCTCGAGCGCGGTATCTACCTGGCACCGAGCGCCTTTGAAGTCGGTTTCCTCAGCACGGCGCACACTGAGGAGCACGTTTCGGCACTCGCCGAGCAGCTTAAACTGCTGCGCTGAATTGGGCTGCCAGAGGCCCTGAAACGTCCCGCCCGGCGCCCTGCCGGCGGCGGACCGTGACCTGCGACACACTGTCGCCTTTTTTGCACACCAGTCCGCATTTTGTTGCATGAAATTGTGACCAATTGCGCGGCCTCCGGAGCCGCTTAGCCACAAATTGGGGCGTGCCGCCGTACCGGGCACACCGAGTAATTAAGGTTGCCCCTTTTGCTGCTAAGAGCTACGGAGCCACATTGAATTTAAGCCCCAGCCTGCAAGCTCCTGCAGCGACTTCGCCGGTTGCGCGCACGCGCCGCACCGAGCTGTTTGTGCTGTCCAGCGACGATGGTTTGCTACTGGAGCTCGGACCCGTGCTGGGCGAGCGTTTCCGGACGCGACCGATTGAGCAGCCGAGTGAAGTGGCAGCCGCGGCCGGCCGCCCGTATATCGTGCTGCTCGATGCGACCGCGCGACCCGATGCGCGCGCGCTGCTTGCCGCGCTGGAAACAGTGGACGCCGCCGCACCCATCATCCTGATTGCAGCCGACGACGATGAAAACCACTGGGCCGCATCGCTCCTGCGTGGCGCGCTCTGCGCCGTCGTACCGCGGTCGGCTTTGGGCTCGGCGAGATTCACTGACGCTCTGAACAAGGCCGAGCGACACCAGCATACGGCCGCAGCGGCGGCGGCCACCCAGCCGCCAGCCGGCAGATTTGGCGGCGCCGGCATGCGCCGCGCGCTCCCGCTTGCCAGTGCCTTGTTCCTTGCCGCTGCCGTGGCGCTCGCCTGGTACGCAACGCACCGGCACCCGGCAACCGCTGTGGCGCCTCAGGCCGCGGCGCTGCCGCAGCCCGCTGAGAGCGCCGCCGCGCCGGCCCCGGTCAAGACCCGCAGTCTCCTCGAGCTGTTATCGGCAGCGCGCATTGCCTTTCGCGATCAGAAAAACCTGCTGCCGCGCACCGATGCCGACGGTCACGGCGAGAGCGCATTGGAGCTTTATTCCGCTGCCCTGGCCGTCGATGCACAAAACGAGGAAGCGCGCGATGGCATGCGGCGCCTGTTTTCGGTGGTTCGCAGCCGCGTCCAGGCGGATCTGGCGGCCGGCAAAATGGATGAGGCCGTGAAACTGGTGGCGCTGTTCAAAGCCGCAGACGTGGAGCCCGACGGCGTGCATGCGATGGAGAGCGAGATCAGCGCCGCCCGGCCAAAATTGATAATCGCGCAGGCCAACGCGGCGCTGGCCGCTGGCAACGTAGCCGAAGCCGAGCAGTTGTTCAGCCAGCTGAGCGCCAGCAGCGGCGACCGCAACGCCATCCAGCAGTTGCGCACCGCGATCGACGCGCATCGCGCCGACGCCGCGCTCAGTGACCAGGCATCCCAGGTGCGCGCCGCCATCAGCGCCGGCACGCTGCTCGACCCGGCCGCTGACAATGCCCGTACCCGCTTCGCAGCCATGAAGCAGATGAACAAGAGCAGCCCGCTGACGCTCACCGTGCAGAAGGAACTGCAGCTGGCGATGCTGAGCCGGGCTGCGGACGGTGCCAAGGCACAACAGTTCGATGTCGCGCAGCATTGGCTGACGGCGGCCGCGGAGTTCGGCAATACGCCGGAACTGGCCGAGGCTCGCCACCAGGTCCAGCAGGCCACCGACCAGCATGCGCAGGCCGCCGCAGCGGCCAGCGCCGCCGCTGCCAGCGAGGCGGCCGCGGCGGCGGCAGCGGCGACCCCGACCGCGCCGGCGTTCTTGAACGCCAAGCCGCTCGGCCCATTGGACGTCTCGTACCCGTCGTGGGCGCTGAAAAAGAAAATCAGCGGCTTCGTCATTATCGAATTCACACTCGGTGCCGACGGCAAGGCGAGCAAGGCCGCGGTGATCGAATCAAATCCGGCCAAGACTTTCGACGACGCCGCCATCGCAGCCGTAATGAGCGGCAAGTTCGATGCCAAGCCGCTCGCGCCCAGTAATCAACCGCAGCGCGCCCGCCTGCGGGTCACTTTCAAGTCTCCCTGAGATTATGCCGCCAGGAGTGCGCAGCCCATGGCTCGACTGAATCTAGGAACCCGGACCCAGTGGCTGCCGATACTGGCATCGATCGCCTTTACCGTGGCGCTGACCGTATTGCTCGCCTTTGGTATCGAGCGCGCCTCACAGCTGCGATCGGCATCGGCTGCCCTGCAGGGCGCCTCGGACCTGAGCGCGCAGCCGCAATTTCTGCACTCGGAGCTGACGCTGATCCAGCGCGGGCTGGAAACGCAGACCTATATCGGCGACTCGCTTCACGCCGTTGCCAACGGCCGCGTCAGCGCCAATCGTGCCTACCAGCAGCTGACCGCGAACCTGGCGGCGGCCAACCTGAACCACGACCCGCTGATTGCCGATCAGCAACGCATCCTGGGCCGGCAGTGGCAGGAACTGGATGGGCGTCTGGAGGAACTGGAGGTATCCCACAGCGGCGAACTGTATGCCGACACGGTCAGCGGCTCTGAACTCACCCTCACAGGCCGCTCGCTCAAGCACCAGGTTGATCAGCTGCTCAACGCGCAGGCCGCCAGTACCAAGGAGATGACCAACAGCCTGACCAGCCTTTCGAGTGCATTGCGCGACGTGGTGCTGCGCGACGGACGGAGCCTTAGGTCCTTGTTGCTCGGCGGCACGGCGCTGGCAGCCATGCTGCTCGCCCTGGTGCTCTACTACGCCTGGCGCGCCCACCGTTCTTCAGCGCTGGCCAATGACGCCCAGCGGCAGGTGGCCAACATCCTGAACACCGTCCGCGAAGGATTGTTCCTGATCGATCGCGATGGCCTGATAGGCAGCGCCCACTCCGAGTCGCTGACCGCACTGTTGCGCGTTGAGTCCCCCGCCGGCGGCACCTTCGAGGATCTGTTGCGCCCGCTGGTGGATCAGAAGACGCTGCAAGCCGCGACCCGCTTCATCGGGTTGCTGTGGAAAGACAAGGTGCACGAGGAGCTGATCGAATCGGTCAACCCCCTGAACCAGATTGAAGTGTCCTTCGCACGGCCGCAGGGCGGCCGGGAAATGCGCTATCTGTCCTTTTCCTTCCGGCGCGCCCGCAGCGCCAGCAACGCGGTCGACTTCCTGCTGGGAGTCGTGGCCGACATCACCGAACAGGTGTTGCTGCAGCGCGAACTCGACCAGCTGCGCAACGACAACGAATCGCAGGCCACCGCGCTGCTGCAGATGCTGCAGGTCGATCCGGCGCAGATGCAATCCTTCCTGGCTTCGGCCGATGCAACGTTCCGCAAGATCAATGCGATGCTGACCGTTCCCGGTAAGGAGCAGGCGGACCTGCGGCAAAAACTCGACTCGGTGTTCCGTGAACTGCACGCGATCAAGGGCGAGGCGGCGGCGCTGGGAATTGGCACCTGCGCGCAGCGCATCCACGTCATCGAGGATGTGCTGAGCAAGCTGCGGCTGAAGAAAGAACTGAGCGGCGATGACTTTGTGCCGGTCGTGGTGAAGCTCGATGAGCTGATGACCCACACCACCAGCCTCGGCGTTATCGTCGATCGGGTCACGGCTTCGGCGAGCAGCGGCGGCGAGAAGATTCCGACCGCCATGCCCCTACCCACCCAGCGTCCGCGCGGCGTTGCGCCATCGGTCATGTCGGCGCCGCCAGCTCCGCCGGCGCCGCCGGCCGCTCCGGCTCCGGGCCCTGCCCTGGAGGCGCTGCTGCGCTCGTTGACGACCGAAGTGGCAGCAGCCAGTGGCCGCACGGTGCAGCTGCAGACCGTGGGACTCGATGAACTGCCGGTTGAGCACGCGACTCGGGTCAAGAACATCTGCGTGCAGATGATTCGCAACGCAGTGGTCCATGGCATTGAGTCCCCGGGAGACCGGGCGGCCGCCGGCAAGTCGCCGACCGGCACGATTCGCATCAGCTTCATAACCTCGCCGGCCAATGGTCTCGAGCTGCTGATCGAAGACGATGGCCGCGGCCTCGACTACGAGCAGATTCTTGACCGCGCCCTGCGAATCGGCATGGTCGATCCGCAACATGCCGCGCAGCTCGACCGCGCTTCAGTGCTGCGGCTGATCTTCCAGCCGGGGTTCTCTACCGTGGAAACCGCGGATGAGCACGCCGGGCGCGGCGT
>Ga0181537_10002295_pt1 | contig 16912 bp, 14 predicted proteins | sample PEATcosm2014_Bin_39_FD_119765 | JGI IMG/M metagenome (GOLD analysis project Ga0181537, IMG submission 119765) | Peatland microbial communities from MTU Mesocosm Facility, Houghton, MI, USA - PEATcosm2014_Bin23_10_metaG | ecosystem: Environmental > Terrestrial > Soil > Wetlands > Peat | place... | reverse complement strand
TGTCCCTCACCGGCGTGTTCGTGTTCATTTTTGCCGCGCTCAACCTGATGCTGTTCACCATCGTGATCCGGCCGGTCACCCGGCTCTCCGAGCTTGCCGATGAAGTCAGCAAGGGCAAACTCGACGCCCCGGAGTTCGAAGTGAAGGGCAAGGATGAGATTGCCACCCTGGCCGCTTCCTTCGGGCGCATGCGAAAATCCATGGTGCATGCTATGAAGATGCTGGATGACCAGTAACACGTCGTCAAATGTGATGTAATTCACGCGCGCCGGCATCCGGCGCGCGCATCCTTCCCGTATACCTTCCCAACCAATGGCGGAAGGCATGAAACGGGATCAAATCTTTCAGGATCATCTGCGAGTGGCGGACCTCCAACAGCTCGGCAAGTACCAGATTGTCGAAGTGCTCGGCAAGGGCGCGATGGGTGTCGTCTACAAGGGCTTCGATCCCCTGATCGAGCGCCATGTCGCGCTCAAGACCATCCGCAAGGAACTGATCGACGACGAAGTCGCGGAGCAGCTGGTGCGGCGCTTCAAGAACGAGGCGCAGGCGGCCGGCCGCCTCACGCATCCAGGAATCGTCGGCATTTACGAATACGGCGAGGACGGCACCACCGCCTTCATCGCCATGGAATTCGTGCAAGGCCGCGGCCTGCGCGAATTCCTGTCGAAGAACCAGCGTTTCAGCCTGCTCGACGCGGTAAGCATCATGGGGCAGTTGCTCGAAGCGCTGGACTACGCGCACGAGCAGGGCATCGTGCACCGCGACGTGAAACCCGCCAACATCATCATGATGGCGAACGGCAAGCTCAAAGTGGCGGACTTCGGCATCGCGCGCATCAACAATTCGAACCTGACCACGGTGGGCGCGGTGATGGGCACGCCGAGCTACATGTCGCCGGAGCAGTTTGCCGGCACCCAGGTGGACCGGCGCGCGGATTTGTTCGCCTGCGGCGTGGTGTTCTATGAATTGCTCACCGGCAGCAAGCCGTTCGAAGGCGCGACCGAATCCATCGCCTACAAGATCTGCCACGCGCAGCACACGGATCCGTCGGTGGCGAGCCCCGGCCGGGTGCCGGCGATTTTCGACCACGTCATCGCCAGGGCGCTGGCGAAAAAGCCGGAACAGCGCTTTCAGACCGCGCGGGAATTCGCGGACGCCGTTCTCAAAGCCTACGAGAAACGCGGCGAAGGCATGGAACAGACCATGCTCAACCCAGGCTCCGCAACGCCTTCCAGCGCCTCCGGCAGAGTCGAAACCACCTTTCCGCCGGCAGGCTGGAGGATCGAGGACCTCAAACCGCTCGAAGACCTGCTCGCGCCCCACGTCGGGCCGATGGCGCGCATCGTGGTGAAAAAGGCTGCGGGCCAGACCACCGACCCACAGAAGCTGGCGGTGATGCTGGCGGACAACATCACTGATGAGGAGGAGCGGCGCATATTTCTTGCCGCCGCCCTGGCCAGAACCCCGGGCATGACCAATCCGGGAACGGGCGACACCCAGGCGACGCGCACGCAATCCAGCACGCGCTTCGGCACCTCGATGATCGATCCCGAGGATATCGCCAAGGCGGCCGAATTCATCGCGCCCTACGTCGGGCCGATTGCGAAGGTGCTGGCCAAGAAGGCCGCCGCCGGGAAATCGAGCCGCACCGCGATGTACCAGGCGCTCGCCGAAAACATCACCGATCCCGCCGACAAGGCGAAGTTTCTGAAGGAAATCGGGCTCAAAAAGTCTTGATGCGGGTTCCGGTTTGGGTGACCGGCTATACCGCCAATCGCTGAACATTTTCCGTTTTGGTGCTTGTCGTTGCGCCTGTCTTACGGGCGGGAATTAACGCGCAAATGTCGCCTGGTAGCGGAGTGTTTGCAACGAAAGGAAAGCTGGCGTATCTTTTTTTGGCTTGTAAATCGTCCGGGGGGAAACCCGCCGCGGCTTGCATGGAGGGTGCAATGAGATTCGGTCCGCTCGCCTTAATCGTAAGAACGGCGCTCACCATCCTGCTGGCCCAGACAATTACGGCCGGTGCGGCTGAGATCAAAGTTCTAAGCACGCATGCGGCTATGGAAGTGTTGACCGAACTCGGCCCGCAGTTCGAGCGCGCAACGGGCCACAAGCTGTCATTCAGTTACGATCCGGCGAACATCATAAAGCGTCAGATCGAAGGCGGTTCGGCGTTCGATGTCGCGATAGTAACTCGCGGCGTGATCGACGATTTGACCAAGCAGGGCAAAATTGCTGGCAACAGCCGCGCTGATATCGGGCGTTCAGGGCTTGGTATCGCGGTGCGTGAGGGCGCGCCGAAGCCCGATATCAGCACGGTTGAGGGCTTTAAACAGACCCTGCTTTCGGCGAAATCGCTCATACGTTCCACCGAAGGCACCAGCGGCATCTATTTTGAGAAGCTGGTGGAGCGCCTCGGCATCGCCGATGAAATGCGCGGCAAAACCAAAGCGGGGCCAAGCGGTCGCCTGGCCGAATTTGTCGCCAGGGGTGAAGTTGAAATGGCAGTGCAGCAGATAAGCGAGCTGCTGCCTGTGCGCGGCGCTCAGTTCGTCGGGCCGTTCCCGCCGGAGCTGCAACTTTACACAGTCTTTTCCGCGGGGATCAGTTCCGCTTCAGGTAATCGCGAGGCGGCCGAGGCTTTTATCAAATTTCTGACCGCTCCTGCTGCGGCCCCGATTTTCAAAGCCAAGGGCCTCGAGCCCGTTGTCACGCAATGACGATGATTGGCGGGCATTTCTTGACACGCCTCTAGAATCGCAATGTTCGTGCGTGAGCACAAACTGATCTTACCCACGTTTATAATTAAAGGGGCCAGGGTCGATATGTTCTAGAATAATTCGAACCTGCCCCCTTTGATTTCAACCACGCTTGGCGGCCGTCAATAATTCCTTGAAATCTGAAAACGCCTGCCACAACGTCCTTGGAGGGCGAACGCAATAGGATGGGGGTACCCACATGAACTTCGAGTTAGCTCGGCAGCTCGTCGTTGATTGGAAGGATGAGAAAGCGGTTGAAGCTCTTCTAGAGTCCGATGGTATCTTCTTGGCCAGCTATGGGGACACCGAAGACTGGATCGTCGGCGAGGCGGCAGAGGCAATCGGCATTAGCAAACTATCCTGGAGGTACGCGGATGACGGGGAGTATTGCGTGCGCTTCGGCGACAGATTGGTGAGAGTACCGCCAGAGCCTCTGCCGGGAGTTCCTGAAATGCTGCTTCGAACACTCAACGAGACACTTTCTCCAGAGTACGAGATTCGCCTTGTCCGTTATGGCCTTTTGAGCACCAGCCTTTTTTACATGCCGTTGGACGGCGCATCCTGGTTAAAGCTCGAGGAGGAATTCGGCGCGGAGAGGCTGGATCAGGTGTTTGGAAAACTCAAGTTCGATGCGCCTGGTTCTCACAACCGCAAACCGGTCGCGACCAGGCCAGTGGTACACCGCCTCCCCCGGGAAAAGAAGAAAAAGGAGTTCAAACCGAATATGAAGTTCGCAGACAAACTTGCGAGCTTCCACAAGATGTTGAAAACCCAACATAGCATCGTATGGCCTGTGTCATGGTCTGAAAGACGACGCAAGGCGAGTCCGCGAGTTATCCAGGAACAGATTTGGGATGTGCCTATTCTCACTACAACAGGATTCATATTTGTCGGCTGGCTTCATTCTGATCGTGATGTGCTGGTCACGCTGGACGACACTACTAACTCTGCCGGCACAAGCAAGGTAGACGATTGGGGGCGCCGCTCCCGGCGACGGGTACAAGAACTCGGATTGCGCATGCCAAACGGATCATTGGAATATGTACTCGTTCCAGACCACCTCTGTTTGAAGGGAGAAGATGGCAAGTGGCAACCACAAAAATCCATCAGCGATGGATCTTCCATCATGTTGCATGACGGGGATTTTGCGAAGGTAGTAAGCGTGGAAAACAAACCTGGAAGGGTCGACGTTGTGGAGCCGTATTTTGAACATGCGCCCATTCGGACGTACTGCTATGGCGAACAGGGAATCTGGGTCGGCTCAGCTCTCGCTTTTAGGAGGCCAATTTAAGGGCAAAGTTAAATTAAAGGGATCAGGTCCTAATATCATGTGAGAATAGAATAAAAGGGGCCACGCACGGGTTTTCCGGCGGCCACTCGCAAATCCCCTGCTTAGGCTCCTGAATTCCGAACTCTTTAATTCCCACGCGCAATCGTTTGGAGACAGACCATGACACCACTTAGTCGAGCCGAACGCGTTCTCGCATTCGCGGCGGCCTGCAACGTTTGCTGCGCGGCCTTGTGCTCAGTCGCATGCGCCCAGAACTCACCGCAAAACGTTTCCGGCAAAAATTCTTCTCCCACCCTGGTGCAGCAAATGGTCGGGACCTGGCAGGTCCGGCAACGGATGTGGCCGGGCTTTGGCGAGGCCGCCATCGATATGCCGCCCGCCGTCGCGCACCGCCGTCTCATAGCGGGCGCCTTTCTGGAAGAGGTCATGGTGCCCGTGAAGAAGTCCGGGAAAGATTCCTTCGTACGAACCGCCTATTTCGATTACAACGCCGTCAACCGGCAATACGAGTATTTTTCGCTGGACACTCGCGCCCCGCAGATGATGAACGAGAGGAGCGACAAAACTGATGAACAAAGTAAACCCGGCGAAGTCGGCATCAAGCTTTTCGGAGGCAACTTTATTGCGCCGAAGTGGGGAGACGCGACGAACGTGGCGTTCACGTACCGCCTCACGGTGGGAGAGATCGAACACGATAGGCAGACAGTTCAACTCTACCTGACACCGCAAGCGGGAAAGGACCCCAAGGAATTCCTCGCTTTTGAGTATGTTTATACTCGAAAGCGTTAGTACCCGATAGACAGCTTTAGCCGAAACCCCAGTTTTCAAACGCTCGCGAGTTTTTTCGCGTGCTGCGCGGCCTTGGCGTACTGGTGGGCGTAAGCGTGGTGGGCCGCGGCTTCGGCGTCTCCCACGTGGATGGGCAAGCCCATGTCGGACAGCACCGAGCCCAGTGCCGAGAGGCACAGCATCACGTTTTCCGGTTTGCACGAATAGCCCATCAGCCCGAAGCGCCATATCTTGCCCGCGAGCGGACCGAGGCCGGCGCCGATTTCGAGGTTGAATTCGGTGAGCAGGGTCTTGCGCACCTCGGCTTCGTTCACGCCCTGCGGCACGTGCACCGCGTTCATTTGCGGCAGGCGGAAGCCTTCCGCCACCAGGAACTTGAGGCCCATGGCTTCGAGCCCGGCCTTCAGCGCGAGGTGATGCCGCAGGTGCCTGGCCCAGGCGTTTTCCAGCCCTTCTTCCTTTACGAGGAGCAAGGCTTCGTGCAGCGCGAACAATCCGTTGGTCGGCGCGGTGTGGTGATAGGTGCGGTTGCTGGCGCCCCAGTAGCCGAGCAGCAATCCGAGATCCATGAACCAGGAGTGCACTTTTTCCTTGCGGTTCTTCACCAGCTCGACCACGCGCTCGGAGAACGACATGGGCGACAGGCCCGGCGTGCACGACAGGCATTTCTGGCTGCCGGAATAAATCGCGTCGATGCCCCATTCGTCGGTGCGCACCGGCGTGCCCGCGAGCGAAGTCACGGCGTCGACTATGGTCAGCGCGTCGTACTTGTGCGCGATCTCGCATAAGGTTTTCGCGTCGGACTGGCAGCCGGTCGAAGTCTCGGCGTGCACGAAGGCGACGATGCGGGCGTCGCGATTGGCCTTCAGCGCGTCTTCGAGTTTGTGCGGATCGACCGGCTCGCCCCAGGCGTCTTCCACCACCACCGCAACGCCGCCGCAGCGCTGGACATTCTCGATCATGCGCCCGCCGAACACACCGTTGCGGCAGACGATCACCTTGTCGCCAGGGCTCACCATGTTGACGAAGCAGGTCTCCATGCCGACCGAGCCCGGTCCCGACGCCGGGTAGGTGAGCGCATTGTTGGTCTGGTAGACGTAGCGCAACAGCGACTTCAGCTCTTCCATCATTTCGACGAACACGGGGTCGAGATAGCCGATGGCGGGCAGGCTCATGGCGGCGAGCACGCGCGGATTGATTTCCGACGGGCCGGGGCCCATCAGCGTGCGTTGTGGCGGATGGAAAGAAGAGATTTTTTTCGCTGGGAGGTAGGGTTTCATTTACATAAATCCAATAAAAACATAATATTAGCTTCGCGCCTTGGCGCGAATGCGGCAGTGCATCATAACGCAGGTTATGCCACTGGCCAAGCGGCCTAGGTGGCGTGGCGCGAGGTCAGGGGAATGAGCCCCCGGTCCGGATAATCCTCGGGATCGAAGGCGCGGTCGCCGCCCGCCGCGGCGTCCGCCAGCGCGCCTGGCGCGAGGCCGGCGAAATCGAACAGCGCCGGGTCCAGGAGATGCGAAGGCTGCACGTTCATCAAGGACGTGAAAATTGTTTCGACCCGTCCCGGCTGCCGGCGCTCCCATTCGCCCAGCATGTCTTTCACTTGCTTCCGCTTCAGGGTGTCCTGCGAGCCGCACAGGTCGCAGGGAATGATCGGGAACGCGCGCGCCTCGGCATAGCGCGCGATGTCGGCCTCCTTGCAATAGGCGAGCGGCCGGATCACGACATGCTTGCCGTCGTCCGACACCAGTTTCGGCGGCATCGCCTTGAGCTTGCCGCCGTAGAACAGGTTGAGGAACAACGTCTCCAGGATGTCTTCGCGATGATGCCCCAGCGCAATTTTCGTCGCGCCGATTTCGGAGGCCACCCGGTACAGCACCCCGCGCCGCAGGCGCGAGCACAGGGAACACATGGTCTTGCCCTCGGGAATCAGCCGCTTCACTGTGCTGTAAGTGTCCTGCACCTCGATGCGAAACGGAATATCGAGCGCCTTCAGGTATTCGGGCAATACGTGTTCCGGGTAACCCGGATGGCGCTGGTCCAAGTTGACCGCGACGATTTCGAAGTCGAGGGGCGCGTGCTCGCGCAGGCTCAGCAGCATGTCGAGCAGGGTGTAACTGTCCTTGCCGCCGGACAGGCACACCATGACGCGATCGCCGGCCGCGATCATGTTGAAATCGCCGATGGCGCGGCCGGTCGCGGCACGCAGGCGCTTGGCGAGCCTGTTCTGCTCGTAGCGTTGCTTCTCCGCCTTGGCGCCCAACGCGGGTCTTAGTAGAGTCTGGTTCATATATTGACGCTGCGACCGCCGTCGACCGCGATGATCTGTCCCGTAATATAACCCGCATCGGCCGCGAGGAAGAGCACCGTCTTCGCGATGTCTTCCGGGTCGCCCTGGCGTTTCAACAGCGTGTGGCGGATCACGCGCTCCTGCAAAGCCGGCTCGAACGAGCCATCGTCGGGCCACGCGATGGGTCCCGGCGACACGCCATTGACCCTGATATCGGGTCCGAGTTCCAGCGCCAGCGCGCGCGTGAGGCCGGCGAGCGCGGTCTTGGCGATGCTGTAGACCAGGTAATTGCGCAACGGCCGCTCGGCGTGGATGTCGACAATGTTGACGATGCAGCCGCGCCTGGACTTGAGTTCGCTCGCCGCCGCCTGCGCGAGGAACAGCGGCGCCTTCAGGTTGGTGCCCATGAGTTCAGAGAATTCCTGCGGGGTGATTTCGCCCATCGGCGTCGGATAAAAGCTCGACGCATTGTTGACCAGCATGTCGAGACCGCCGAACCGCGTCACCGCGAACGCCACCAGCTCGGGCAGCCGATCGGTGTCCAGAAGATCAGCCTGCAGCGTGGCCGCCGAACCTTCGCGCGCCGTATTGAGTTTCGCCGCGAGTTCCTGCGCCTCCGCTTCGGCGTGACGGTGATGCAGCACGACACTGGCGCCGGCGCCGTGCAGGCGCGTCGCGATGGCGCGGCCGATGCGTTTTGCCGCGCCGGTAACCAGCGCTGTCTTGCCAGCAAGTTGCACTGCCCGCTCCGCTTCTTGATCGATTGCGAATTTTACCGGATTCGCGGATAGTGAGCCCTCTGCAGCCTCACGCTCACGCATTGACCGCAACTGATCTTCCCGCGCCCTCGCCCGATGCGCTCGCACACAGCCAGCGCCTGGTCGCGGCGATTACGCATGAAATCGGCAAGGCTGACGGCTGGATCAGTTTTGCGCGCTACATGGAACTCGCGCTCTATGCGCCCGGCCTTGGCTATTACAGCGCAGGCAGCGCCAAATTCGGGCCCGAGGGCGATTTCGTCACCGCACCCGAAATTTCGCATCTCTTCGGCGCCTCCCTGGCTTCGCAACTCGCCGACCTCTTGAGTCCCGAGCTGCCGGACTTGCTCGAGCTCGGCGCCGGCAGCGGCAAGCTCGCGCGCGACCTACTCACGGAATTCGATCGCCTGGGTAAATTGCCCGAACGCTACCTGATACTCGAAACCAGCGCGGAGCTGCGGGAACGCCAGCGACAATGCACTGGTGGACTTGCGCCCGAACTCGCCGCGCGAGTGCACTGGCTCGACACCTTGCCCGAAAAATTCCGTGGCGTCGCACTCGGCAACGAAGTTCTCGATGCGCTGCCGGTGCACATCGTGGAATGGCGCAACACCGCGATTCTCGAACGTGGCGTGGCGGTGGGCGGAGCAGGCGAATTGGTGTGGCAGGAACAGCCGGCAACCGGCGCCTTGCGCGAGGCTGCTCTCGCCATGGCAATCGATGACTTGCCGCCGGGTGCGGCCTACGTGAGCGAAATCAACCTGGCCGCGCCCGCTCTCGTCGCGACCATTGCGGGGCGGTTGGAGCAAGGCGTGATCCTGTTCATCGATTACGGCTTTCCGCGCCGCGAGTATTACCACCCCCAGCGCGGAAAAGGCACGCTGATGTGCCATTACCGGCACCGCGCCCACGCCGAGCCGTTCTACCTGCCGGGACTGCAGGACATCACGGCGCATGTCGACTTCAGCTCGATCAACGAAGCGGCGGTCGGCGCCGGCCTGCGATGCCTGGGCTATGCGACCCAGGCGCAGTTCCTGATTAATTGCGGCATCACCGACCTCATGCTGCGCGTGCCGCCCGGCGACGCCGCGCGTTACCTGCCGCTCGCGGCGGCGGCGCAGAAACTACTATCGCCGTCAGAAATGGGCGAGTTATTCAAGGTGATTGCGTTCGGCCGCGGCATCGATATACCGCTCAAGGGATTCGCGAACGGCGACATGCGCGCAAGACTCGGATAGGTCATCGCGCTCAGGCTAGTGCGCGAAGTAACGGCGAACGGCGTGCTGCCCACCGCTTAATCGAGATTCGGCGTTGCCGCGGTTTCGCGGTTAAGCAAGGCGTCGTGCGCCGCTCCCCGGCGCTGCCCGGCGGTGAGCGCATAGTAGGCAAGGGCGAGCGCCAGCATGCCGGCAAAAATGGCCGCGATCCAGGGATTGAGCCAGGCCATCACCACCGCAGAGCCAAACGCCAGCAGCAGAGCGAGGCCGGGCATCACCGGGTAGAACGGCGCGCGATACGAGCGTGCGAGTTGCGGCTCGCGTATGCGCAATCGAAACAGGCTCAGCATGCTCACGACGTAGAGCAGAATCGCGCCCATCACGGACAGCGTGATGAGCTCGTCGGTTCTGCCGGAGATGAGTGCGACCGCGCCGACCGCGCCACCGGCGACCAGGGCCCAGTGCGGCGTCTGAAATTTGGGATGCACATTCGCGAGCAAGCGCGGCAGATACCCCGCGCGCGCCAGCGCGAAAATCTGCCGCGAATATCCCAGGATAATGCCGTGAAACGAGGCCAGCAGCCCGAACAGGCCGATGCCGACCAGCATGGCGAGCCATCCCGACGATTCGCCCACCACTCTGGCCATGGCCGCAGGCAAGGGCTTGTCCATTTTCGCAAGCTCGCGCCAGTCGGCAACGCCGCCGGCAAAAATCATCACGCCGAACGCCAGCACCACCAGGGTCAGGATCCCCGAGATATAGGCGATGGGTATGGTGCGGCGGGGATTCTCGGCTTCCTCCGCCGCCATCGCGACGCCTTCGATCGCGAGATAGAACCAGATCGCAAATGGCAGCGACGCGAGGAAGCCCTCGAATCCGAAGTCTTCGTTATGAGCGGTGAAGTGCGCCCAGGAAAATCCCGGCGACACTACACCCATGAAAACCACCAACTCGACTACCGCGAGCAGGGTGACGACCAGTTCGAAGTTCGCCGCCTGGCGCACGCCGATCAGGTTCAGCGTAATGAACACGACGTAAGCGGCGAGGCCGATGGCGAGCGGTGGAATATCGGGCAGCCATACGTTGACATAGGCGCCGAGTGCCAGGGCAATCGCCGGCGGCGCGAACACGAACTCCACCAGGGTCGCGAATCCCGCTATGAGGCCCCCGATGGGGCCAAACGCGCGGTGCGCGTAAGCGAACGGGCCGCCGGCATGCGGTATGGCGGTGGTGAGCTCGGTATAGCTGAAAATAAAACAGGTGTAGAGGATCGTGACGGCGACGGTGGCGAGCAGAAAGCCGATAGTGCCAGCTTTGTCCCAGCCATAGCTCCAGCCGAAGTATTCGCCGGAAATCACCAGCCCGACCGCGATGCCCCACAGATGAAAACTGTTGAGCGTGGGTTTCAGCCCGCGTGTGACTTCGCTCATGACAGCGCCGCGCCCGCCGTCATGCCGGATCGCGCCGCAGGCGCAGCACCGGCCAGCCGCGCGCGTGCGCCTGCCGCTTCAGACGGCACGCAAGTGCCACGCCTTGGTGCGGGTGAAAGCCTGGATGCCATATGTCGAGAGCGTGAGCCCGACGCCGGAATGGCCGACGCCGGACCAGGGCAGCCGCGGACTCACCCGGTCGCAGCAATTCCAGTAGGCCGAGCCGGCGTGGACCTGGGCCAGGATTTTTCGGGCGCGCTCGCCGTCGCGCGTATACACGCCGGCAGTCAGGCCGTACTCGGTGTCGTTCATCAACCGCACGGCCTCTGCGTCGTCGTTCACTTTCTGGATGCCAATGATGGGGCCGAAAGTTTCCTCGCGCATGAGCAGCATGTCGTGGTTGACCTGGGAAAACACCGTAGGCTCGAAGTAATTTCCTTTGCCAGGCACTGACTTGCCGCCGGTCAAAAGCTTGGCGCCTTTGGCGCGCGCGTCGGCCACCTGGTGCTTGAGATAGGCGATGTGCGGCTGGCGCGCGAGCGGACCGATATAGGTTGCCTCGTCCATCGGCTCGCCCATCCGGTAGCCCTTTACTTCGGCAACAAAAGCCTCGACAAAAGCGTCGTGGATCGCGGCGTGCACGTACAGGCGTTCGACCGAGCAGCAGCTCTGACCGCTATTGTAAAACGCGCCGTCGGCTACGCCCGCCACCGCTGCGGCGATATCGACGTCTTCGCACACGTAGATCGGGTCCTTGCCGCCAAGCTCGAGCTGGGTCCTGATCATGCGCTTGCTCGCGGCGGCCGCAATTTTCTGGCCGATGGCGAGCGAGCCGGTGAAGAACACGCCGTCCACCTCGAGCTTGAGCGTGGCCGCGCCCACTGAGCCCGCGCCGATCACCGCGGCAAACACGCCTTTGGGGATTCCCGCCGCACGCATCAGTTTCTCGATCGCGAGCCCGGTCAGCGTCGCGAACTCGGAAGGTTTGTACAGCACGGCGTTGCCGGCGAGCAATGCCGGCACGAACACGTTGCTGCCGACGAAATACGGATAGTTCCACGCCGAGATGTTGGCGATGACCCCAAGCGGCTCGTGCGATATGCGTTCGGTGAGCTTCTCCCCCGGATCGTCGAGCACGGTTTCGTCGGCAAGCGTCGATTGCGTGTGCTCGAGGAAAAAATCGATGCGAGCCAGCACGCCGGCAAGCTCGCTGCGCGACTGCTTGATGGGCTTTCCCATTTCCTCGGTCAAAGTGTCGGCAAGCGATGCTGCGTGCGTCTCCAGCAATTCGCGAAAGCGCCGGATTGCCGCCAGCCGTTCGGTGCCCGGGATGGCTGCCCACAGAGGCTGCGCCTCGCGCGCTTCTTCGTACTTGCGGCGCAGGCTCGCCGGCGTTTCCTCCTCGATTTCGCGGATGACGCTGTGGCTCGCCGGATTCAGGATTCTCAACATGCGCTCGCGGGTGTTCGTTCGACGGGTCTTAAGCCCGCTTGCGCACGCAGACGAGAAAATCGTCGAGAATCGGCACCGGGCTCAATATCGTGTCGTCGCCCGGTTGCAGGAACTCCGGATGCCATTGCACGCCGAACACGTAGCTCTTCCCGGTCAATCGTATCGCCTCGACCATCTGGTCGGGCTCGGAACGCGCTTCGACCTTGAGCTCGCGGCCGAGGGCCTTCACCGCCTGATGGTGGATCGAGTTGATGCGCGCGGTCTTCACGCCGGGATAGAGCTTCGCCAGCCCGGAATCGGCCTCGATGGTTATGGTATGGATGTTCGCATCGTAGTTTGTCTCGCTGCGGTGCTCGAACGTGTCGGGAACCAGGGTATTGATGTCCTGGTACAGGGTGCCCCCGTAGGCCACATTGATGATCTGCGCGCCGCGGCAGATGCCGAGTACGGGCTTTCCCGCTTCGACGAATTCGTGCAGCAGCTCCATTTCGTACACGTCGCGCACACGGTCGCCCGCCCACTCCGGATGGAGCGGCTCTTCGCCGTAAGTCTCGGGCGCGACGTCCGCGCCACCCTGCAGCACCAGGCCATCCAGGTGCCGCGCGTAGTCGGAGAGCCGGATATTGCTGCGGTGGATCAGGCCCTCCTTGTCCACCGTCGGCACCATCAGTACCAGCACGTCGCGCGACATCACCCAGCGCGCGACCGTTTCCTCGAGGTATTGCAGGGTCTTGGTATAAATCCCGACGCTGTTTGGCTGCGGATGGAAAATCCTTGCCGAAATGCCGATCTTGAGCGGAGGTGGACGAGTCATAGTGCAGCCTCAAACAGATTTTCGAAATCGGCGCGGGTGCAGGCGCGCGGGTTGGTCTGGTGGCAGATGTCGGCAATGGCGACGTCTGCAAGCGCCGCGATCTGCCCGCGCGTGACCCCCAGCGCGCCGAGCCTCGCGGGCACGCCGAGGCTCGCCTTGAGCCGGGTGAGCCAGTCCACAAAATCCCTGGCGCCAGCCTCGCCGCTCCGGGTGGAAGCGCGGCACACGCGCGCGAGCTCGGCCATTTTGTCAGTCGCGGAGGGCAGGTTGAATGCCATCACGGTGTCGATCATCACGCCGTTGGCGAGCCCGTGGTGCAGATCGGCAACGGTGGACAGGGCGTGCGCGCAGGAGTGCACCGCGCCGAGGTCTTTTTGAAACGCGATCGCGCCCATCATCGAGGCCATCAGCATGTCGGCGCGCGCGGCGAGATTGCCCGGTTCGCGAAACGCCAGCGGCAACGCGCGCGCCGCGATGCGCGCCCCTTCGAGCGCGATGCCGTCGCATAGCGGGTGATAAGCCGGCGACAAATAGGATTCGACGTTGTGCGTCAGCGCATCCATGCCGGTCGCGGCAGTAATCGCGGGCGGCAGCGCCAGCGTCAGCTCGGGATCGGCGAATACCACGCGCGCGAGCAGCTTCGGCGAGAACAGGATTTTTTTCACGTGCGTCGCGTCATCCGAGATCACGCTCGAACGTCCCACCTCGCTGCCGGTGCCGGCGGTGGTGGGCAGCGCGACAAAATACGGCAGCTCATGGTCCATACCGCGCACTTGCGGGTGGTCCCAGGCGTATTCGAGCACGTCGCCCGGATGCACCGCCATCAGCGCCACGGCTTTGGCCACGTCGAGCGCGGCGCCGCCGCCGAAACCGATCACGCTGTCCGCACCATGCGCCCGGTACGCGCCGGCCCCGGCCTTGACCTGGCTCGCCACCGGATTGCCGCGCACACCGGAGAACACCGCGGGGTCGAGCTTCGCCTGCGCAAGTTCGGCTTTGAATTCGGCGACGATGGGAAGCGCGGCCAGGCCCTGGTCAGTGACGATCAGGGGGCGGCGCAGGCCCAATCCGGCCAGATGCGCAGTCACGCCGTGGCGCGCGCCGGGCCCGAACTGGATGGCGGTGGGAAAACTGAAGCGTTGAATCGTCATTGCAGGCGATTCTAGATGATTTCGAAGTAACGCCGCAGCTCCCAGTCCGTCACCGCGTCCTGAAACTGGCGCCATTCCCACTCGCGGCTGGCGACGAAATGCTCGACGAATTCGTCGCCGAACAGGCTGCGCGCAAGCGTGGAGTTCTTGAGTTTTTCTGTCGCGTCCTTGAGATTGCGCGGCAGGCGCGGAATGTGATCGGTGTTCACATTGTCGCCCTGCGTGGGCGGAATCTCGAGCTTGAGTTTGTGCTCGATGCCGTACAGACCGGCGGCGACACAGGCCGCCATCGCAAGGTAGGGATTGACGTCGGCGCCGGGCGAGCGCGTTTCCAGCCGGGTCGATTTGGCCGAACCGGGAATGACGCGCAACGACGCGGTACGGTTGTCCGCACTCCAGGTCGGCTTGACCGGCGCCCAGTAGCCATCGACCAGCCGTTTGTAACTGTTAACCGTCGGCGCGAAAAACGGCATGATTTCGGGCAGGCAGTGCAACTGGCCGGCGAGATAGCTTTTGAAGGTCTTGCTCATGTGGAACGGGTCTTTTTCGTCGTAGAACACATTCTTCTTGCCGTCGCTCAGGCTCTGGTGGATGTGACCGCTGCAGCCGGGAAACTGCGCGCTCCACTTCGCCATGAAGCTTGGCATGATGCCGAAGCGAAAAGCGATTTCCTTCACCGCGGTCTTGAACAGGATGCCGCGATCCGCCGCTTCCAGCGCCTCGCAATACAGCAGCGCACCTTCGAACACACCGGGACCGGTTTCGGTGTGCAGGGCTTCGAGCGGAATATTGAATGCCGGCAGCTCTTCCATCAGGGCGCGGGCGAACGGCTGGCTCTGGTTCAGGCGAATCAGCGAGTAGCCGAACATCTGCGGCGAGATCGGTTCCGGGCAGACGTAGTTTTTGGCGGCGAAGCTCCTGGGCGTTTCGCTGAAGTTGAACCACTCGAACTCCATTCCCGCGAGCACCTGCAGGCCGGCCTTGGAGGCACGCCCGAGCACCCTCTTCAACAACTGGCGCGGGCACACCGATAGCGGCCTGCCCCTGGCATCGACAAAGTCGCCCAGGAACATCGGCGTGTCGTCGTCCCAGGGAATGCGCCTGAGCGTGCCGAGATCGATTTGCGCCAGCGCGTCGGGAAAGCCGGTGTGCCAGCCGGTGTAACGCGCGTTGTCGTAACACTGATCACCCGCGTCCCAGCCGAACACCACGTTGCAGAAGCCGAAGCCCGACTCAGCAGCGCTAAAAAACTTGTCCTTGTGAATGTACTTGCCGCGCAACACGCCGTCGATGTCGGACACCGCGACCTTTACGCGATGGCCGGGGCTCGCCTTCACTTCGGCCAGCGCTCGCGCCGCGTCGGTTTTACTCCTGGTTTTCATCAGATCCTCGAGCGCGGCCTCGCCATTACGCTGTGCAGAATTCGAATTCCGGTTCCGGCCTGGTTCCGCTCACGATGTCGGCTATCGCGTGTCCCGAGCCGCAAGCCATGGTCCAGCCGAGCGTGCCGTGCCCGGTATTCAAATACAGATTGGGATAGCGGCTGCGTCCCACATAGGGCACGTTGTTGGGCGTAGCCGGCCGCAGCCCGGTCCAGTACTCGATGTTTGCGCGGTTTCCCGCGCGCGGGAACAGTTCGAAAGTGCGCCTGACAATGGCTTCGCAACGTACCTTGTTGATGTCCATATTGTAACCGTTTAGCTCGGCAGTGCCAGCCGCGCGCAGACGTTGCCCCAGTCGTGAAAATACGATCTTGGTGCCGCTGTCGGCAACCGGCACCATCGGCGCTTCGTCGCCGGGCGCCAGCGGAATGGTGACCGAATAGCCCTTGGCCGGATAAATCCGCAATGCAATTCCGGCGCGGCCCAGCAACGGCGCGCTGTGGCTGCCGAGGGCAACGACGTAGGCATCCGCCGTCAGTGCCCCGCCACCTTCCAGCACCACGCCCGCAATGCGGCCATCTGCGACGCTGAGCCCGCGGATTGCGCTGCCGTAACGGAATTTCACGCCACGCGTGGCGCACAGCAGCGCGAGATTGCGGGTGAACTTGGCCGCATCTCCCGACTCGTCGTCGGGCGCGTAGGTCGCGCCAGCGATTGCGACAGTGCTCGCTCCAAGCGCGGGTTCTATCGCGACGCATTGCGCGGGCGACTTGATCTCAAGCTCGCAACCGAGTTCGCGCATGGTCGCCGCCGCGGCGATTGCTTCCTCGAATGCATGCTCGTCGGTATACAGATGCAGGATGCCCCGCGTCACGGCGTCGTATTCGATTTGGGTCTCCGCCCTCAGCTTGCCAAGTTCGCGGCGCGAATAGGTTGCGAGATTCAGTATCTGCACCGTGTTGCGATGGGTGCGCGCAGGCAGGCATTCGACGAGAAAACGCAGGCACCATTTCCACTGCGCGAGGTCGGCGCGCAGCCGGAACAGCAGCGGCGCATCTTCCTGCGCAAGCCACTTCAGGATCTGCATGGGCGCGCCAGGATTGGCCCAGGGCTCGGCATGCGCCACCGAAACCTGGCCGCCGTTGGCGAAGCTCGTCTCGAGTCCGGCGCCTATCTGGCGCTCGAGGACCGTGACTTCGTGCCCGGCCTTCGCCAGATACCATGCGGACGCGGTGCCGATTACGCCGGCGCCGAGCACCAGTACCTTCAAACGAACCTCACGTTTTGCGCCACACGCCGGCGAGCCACGGCTGTTGCTCGCGCGGCAGGCCCGCCGGCCGGTAGTAATGCAGTAATTCGACAAAACCCGCCCGCGTCATGTAACCCTGCCAGGTCGCCAAATCGTGGTACGCGCCGTAACGCCCGCGATTCCAGCCTTCCTCATTGTTGCCGTGCGGGTTGGAACTGAACAGCACGCCACGCGGTTTGAGGGACGCGTGCAATTCGCCCAATACCCGCGGCAGCTCCTTGCACGGCACGTGGAACAGGACGGCGTTGGCGAAAATGCCGT
>Ga0181537_10002294_pt1 | contig 16914 bp, 14 predicted proteins | sample PEATcosm2014_Bin_39_FD_119765 | JGI IMG/M metagenome (GOLD analysis project Ga0181537, IMG submission 119765) | Peatland microbial communities from MTU Mesocosm Facility, Houghton, MI, USA - PEATcosm2014_Bin23_10_metaG | ecosystem: Environmental > Terrestrial > Soil > Wetlands > Peat | place... | reverse complement strand
TTCCTTGTGAGCGCGCACGTTGAAGCCGATCAGGGCGGCGCCCGATGCTTCAGCCAGCGTCACGTCGGATTCGGTAATGCCGCCCGCGCCAGCGAAGATCACGCGCGCGGTTACTTCCTCGGTGCCAAGCTTATCGAGCGCGCCGAGGATTGCTTCGATCGATCCCTGTACGTCGCCCTTGATCACCAGCGGAAATTCCTTGCGGCCGGTGTCTTTGAGCTGACTCATCATCTGCTCGAGCGAACCACGCATGCCGGTCTGCCGCGCCGCCAGCTTTTCGCGCCTCTGGCGGTCGCGGTAATCGGCGATTTCTCTGGCGCGTGATTCGGTATCGACGACAGCGAGGCGGTCGCTGGCTTCCGGCGTGCCGTTGAAGCCCAAAACTTCGACCGGCATCGAGGGTCCAGCCGCCACGACGGAATGGCCGGTATCCGACATCAGCGCCCGGACGCGGCCCCATTCGCTGCCGGCGACGACGATATCGCCCGGCTTGAGCGTGCCGCGTTGAACCAGCACCGTCGCAACCGGACCACGGCCGCGATCAAGCCGGGCCTCGATCACGGTGCCTTCGGCCGCACGGTTCGGATTAGCTTTAAGCTCAAGCACCTCCGCCTGGAGGGCGATCATATCGAGCAGCTTGTCGATATTGGTCTTCGCCTTGGCCGAGACTTCAAGCTCGAGCACATCGCCGCCAAGCGATTCGACCTGGATTTCATGCTGCAGCAATTCGGTGCGCACGCGCTCCGGTTTGGCGTCCGGCTTGTCGATCTTATTGATGGCGACAATGATCGGCACCTTGGCCGCTTTGGCGTGGTGGATCGCTTCCACCGTCTGCGGCATGACGCCGTCGTCGGCGGCGACCACAAGGATGACAATATCCGTAATCTTGGCGCCGCGGGCGCGCATCGCGGTGAACGCGGCGTGGCCCGGCGTGTCGATGAACGTGATGCGGCCGCCGGAGGGCGCGGTCACTTGATAGGCGCCGATATGCTGCGTGATGCCGCCGGCTTCGCCGGCCGCGACTTCGGTCGAGCGAATAGCGTCAAGCAGCGATGTCTTGCCGTGATCGACGTGGCCCATGATGGTGACGACCGGCGCGCGGGGTAAGAGGTTCGCCGGATCGTCCGGTGCATCGAACATGCCCTCTTCGACGTCGGCTTCGGCAACGCGGCGCACGGTGTGGCCGAGTTCTTCGGCGATCAATTGGGCCGTATCGGCGTCGATCGTATCGGTGATCTTCGCCATGTGGCCTTGCTGCATCAGTATCCGGATGACGTCGACGGAGCGTTCGGCCATGCGGTTGGCCAGTTCCTGGATCGTGATCGTTTCCGGGATCGTCACTTCGCGCGCGATCTTTTCCTTCGGCTCGTCGCGATGTCCCGACATGCGCTGAGTGCGGCGACGGAATGATGCGACCGAGCGCTCGCGAATCTCGTCGGCGGAAAGTGCGGTGACTACGGTAAGGCGGCCGCGGCGTTTTTCGCCGATGCTACGCGTCGGCTTCGGAGCGGCTGCGGGACGCGCCGTGGCGCCGCCCCGGCGAGGGTTGCGCGGACCTTCGTCCTCTTCAACCTCGAGTGCGGGGCGCGCGCCGGGCTTGGCAAGGGTCGTATCGGCGCCGAAGCGCTTCTTGGCGACCTCGCCAGCCTTTTGTTTGATGGCTTCGTCGTGTTCGCGGCGCTTTTCTTCTTCGCGCTTCCGAGCTTCGGCCGCCGCACGTTCGACGCGGTCGACTTCATCGCGGCTTCTGCGAACGCGCGCCTCCGCTTCGGCGCGTTCGCGCTCTTCGGTCTCGCGCAGGCGCGCATCGGCGAGCGCGTGCGCGCGCGCATTACGCTCGTCGTCGGTGAGGGTGCGCAGCACGACGCCGGAGGCTTTCGGCGAAGCCGCTGCGGCGCTCGGCGCGGGAGTGGGGGCGGGCGAGCTGGGCGGCGTGGCGGCGCGCTTGGGCGCGGCACTGCGCTCGGGGGCCGGTGCCACAGGCTCCGGCTTGGTCTCGGCGGGGCCGAGGCGGCGCTTGACCTTCTCGACTACGACCGCCTTGCTGCGGCCATGGCTAAAGCTCTGGCGCACCACGCCTTGTTCGACGCTGCCGCGCTTGAGCGTCAGTGTCTTGGCAGGCGCCACGCTCAGCTTCTCGCCGCTATTTTTGTTCGCTTCGGTCATTCCTATCCAGTTCCGTAACAGCAATCCGGCTCGGTCGGCTCAGTTCGGCACGTTTCTACCGAGCTTTTGGCCCAATTCACCGGTCCTGAACCGTTCCAAGCGCCATAAACGCGCCAAAAACGTGTCACTCGGGGATCCGGCGAGCAGGGTTGCATGTATCACATTTGAGCGGCCCAGTGCCAAATCCAATTGTGCCGACGTCAGGACCCGAATTACGGCGATCGGACCGACCTCCGGCCTGCGGCGCAGCGCAGCATCCAGCTTCCTGACCCCATCCGGCGAGGCTCCGGCCGCATGCAGGAGCGCGACCACCTTGTCGTTGGCGATCGATCTTTCCACGGCGGTAAAGCCGGTGACGACCAGGGAGGCCTTACCGGCAATCGCCAGCGCGTCGAGCGCCGATCGTTGGATCAGGTCGCCGGTGCGGGCCAAGAGGTCGGCGGGAAGGCGAACATCGCGTTTGAACCCGCGTGCGAAGATCTTGCGCTGGATAGCTTCGCCCAGGGCTTCTTGTGTCGCGGTGACCCAGACGCCGCGCCCCGGCAGCTTGTGCTTGAGATCCGGTACCGCCTCGTTTCCCGGCCCGATGACGAATCGGATCAACTCCGAAACCGGACGCACCGTACGCGTTGCAGCGCACATGCGTTCAATTTCACGATCGCGAGGCCCACTATCGAGCTCGATTTCGGTCGCTTGGTCGGTCATGCGAAAGCGCGGCTCCGTTAAGGCTGCACCTCCGCCGCCGGCACTTCCTCGGCCGGCAGTGGCGGTGCGAGGTCGGCCTCTGTCACCCAACCGGCTTTGAGCCGCGCCTGCATGATGAGCGCCTCGGCTTCCTCGCGGGACATTTCGAAACCGTCGAGTATGCCGGCCTGACGGACCGCTTCGCCATCCTTGCGCTCGGTCCACCCGGCGAGGTCGTCGGTGGCGCAGCCGGCCAGATCCTCGACCGTTTTGATGCCATTCTCGCCAAATCTCACCAGCATCGCCGTCGTGACGCCGTCGACGTCCTTGAGCGCGTCTTCCACGCCCAATTCGGTGCGCTTGGCGTCGAGCTCGGCCTCGATCTTGTCGAGGTATTCGCGCGCGCGCGTTTGCAGCTCGCTTGCAGTATCTTCATCGAACCCTTCAATGCCGGCAATTTCCTTGGCATCGACCATCGCCAATTCCTCCACCGAGTTGAAGCCTTCCGAAGCCAGTAATTGCCCGATCACTTCGTCAACATTGAGCGTGTCGATGAACATGCGGGTACGATTCTCAAATTCCGCTTGGCGGCGCTCGGATTCTTCCTGCTCGGTCAAAATGTCGATGTCCCAGCCGGTAAGTTGCGAAGCAAGCCGGACGTTCTGGCCGCGCCGTCCGATAGCGAGCGACAGCTGCTGGTCGGGGACTACAACCTCGATACGCTCGCGCTCTTCGTCGAGCACGACTTTGGCGACTTCCGCCGGAGCCAGTGCGTTGACGACGAAGGTAGCGATGTCTTGCGACCACGGAATAATGTCGATCTTCTCGCCTTGCAGCTCGTTGACCACCGCCTGAACGCGAGAGCCGCGCATACCGACGCATGCGCCGACCGGATCGACCGAGGAATCGCGCGACACCACCGCAATCTTGGCGCGCGAGCCCGGGTCGCGGGCAACGGCCTTTACCTCGACGATTCCGTCATAGATTTCCGGCACTTCCTGGGCGAATAGTTTCGCCATGAATTGCGGATGCGTCCGCGACAGGAAAATCTGCGGCCCGCGCTGCTCGCGCCGGACGTCGTAGATATAGGCGCGGATGCGGTCGCCGTTGCGAAACACTTCGCGTGGCAACATCTCGTCGCGCCGCACGATCGCTTCGCCGCGGCCGAGATCGACCACGACGTTGCCGTACTCGACGCGCTTGACGATGCCGTTGACGACGTCGCTGATGCGATCCTTGTATTCGTCGTACTGCCGGTCGCGCTCGGCCTCACGCACCTTCTGCACGATCACTTGCTTCGCCGATTGCGCGGCGATCCGCCCGTATTCCAGCGGCGGCAGCGGGTCGGCGATCGTGTCGCCGATCTGCGCTGCGGGGTGGCGCCGTCGCGCCTCGTCGAGACTGATGTGGATCGCCGGGTTTTCGACGGTCTCGACCACCAGCATGTGACGCGACAGATGAAGCTCGCCGCTCTTCGGATCGATCTCGGCGCGGACTTCGGTCTCGCTGCCGTAGCGGGAGCGCGCGGCCTTGGCGATGGCGTCTTCCATGGCGCCGAGCACGATCTTGCGATCGATGCCTTTTTCCCGGGCGACCGCCTCGGCGATCTGTAAGAGTTCGAGTTTGTTGGCGCTTACGGTCGCCATGGGTCATTCTCCCTTGCGTTGGTTCTGTTTGCTCTTGCGTAGCGCTTCGGAGATCAGCTTGTCGGTAAGAACAAGCTTGGCTTCCATCATGTCGTCGATACGCAATAAAATCTCGGACGTTTCTTTCGCCCCTCCGTCCCAGCGGAGGCGCGCGCAATCACCTTCGGTGCCTATGAGTTCGCCGCGAAATCGCTTGCGGCCGTCGACCGGCACTTCCATTTCGATCTGGGCCATGGATCCGGCATAGCGCTGGAAGTCCGAGCGCCGGACCAAGGGCCGATCGATGCCGGGCGACGAGACTTCCAGCCGGTAGGCGCCTTCGATCGGGTCGGCGACATCGAGCACCGGCGACAGCGCCCGCGAAATTGTTTCGCAATCCTCCACCGTCATCGTGCCATCCGGCCGCTCGGCCATGATCTGTACGGTGCAACCGGCAAAAGCTGATATGCGAATTCGCACAAGGCGGTAACCGAGCGACGCAAGGACGGGCTCGGCGAGCGTGGCGACACGCGCCGGCCGCCCCGGCTCGGTGATCAGCCGCGGCTCGTTGGCAAAACTTGTAGGCTCGAAATTGGTCGGCCTGTCGTCCATGCTGTGTTCGGCTATTTTTCCGCGAACGTGTCTGCAAAGCTGCCGTCAGGCCTCAGGTAATAAAAAAGAGCGGGCCCCGGGGGAACCCACTCTCAAAACCGCTCGGATCGACCGATCGTTATGAGGTATCCATGACGGACAGGCCAAATATAGCGGTTTAACGGCCCGTTGCAAGTCCTTCAGGGAACGGTAATCAGTCATCGATAACAAATATGGGTCGAAAACCGCCGGTGACCGGCGACCGAAATCGATGCCCGTATGCGTGCTGCCATTTCGCTGATTCCCGAACTGGAAGACGTGATCCAGCACGGTTCGCGCCGCAAGCGCGTTGAGACATTGCAGCGCATCACGGATTTGTTTCTTGCCGGAGCGCAGAGCTATAGCAATGTGCACGTCAATCTGTTCGACGACGTGTTCGGACTTCTGATCGAAGAAATCGAAACCAAAGCGCGCGCCGAGCTTGCTAGCCGGCTCGCCCCGGTTAACAACGCGCCCGGCAAAGTCATCCGTACGCTTGCCAACGACGACGACATCGCGGTAGCCGGGCCGGTGCTTCGGCTGGCGCCGTGCTTGGATGAGTCCGATCTCGTCGGTCTGGCGCGAACCAAGAGCCAGGCGCATCTGCAGGCTATTTCAACGCGTGACGCGCTGGGCGAGGCTGTTACCGACGTGCTGGTGCGGCGGGGCGATCGCGAGGTCGCCCGCAACGTGGCCGCAAACCGCGGAGCGCGCATTTCGGAAGTAGGCTTTTTCCGTTTGGTCAAGCGCGCCGAAAACGACGGAATTCTTGCTGAGAAAGTCGGACTGCGTCCCGAGATTCCGCCGCAGATGTTTCGGGACTTGCTGACCAAGGCGACTGTAATCGTGCACAAGCGTTTGCTCGCTTCGGCCCCGCCAGATTTGCAGGCGGAAATTCGCCGCGTGCTGGATAAAGTCTCGAATGAAGTCGGTGCGCGCGTTGGCCCGCGTGACTATCGTGCCGCGCAACGCGTCGTGCTGAGCCTGCACCGCGCCGGAGGTATGAATGAAGCGGCCCTGGCCGCTTTCGCCGCCGACGGCAAATACGAAGAGACGGTGGTTGCGCTTGCGGCGCTCTCCAAAGTGCCGGTCGTTGTCGCCGACCGCCTGATGGGAAGCGACCGGCCCGATCCTGTGCTCATTCTCTGCAAGGCGGCGGACATGAGCTGGCCTACGGTCAAATCCGTTATCACGGTGCGTCCGGATGGTGACACGGCCTCGAAGCAGGGCCTTGACTCCGCCTTCGCCAATTATGGCCGGCTTTCCGCCTCGACCGCGCAACGCGTTGTGCGTTTCTGGCAAGTCCGGCAAAACCAATAATTATCGCCGCACCCGGATCTAGGTTTTGCGGAAGATCAAAAAACATGAGGCGCGTTCTTCACGCGCGGCCTTGGCATGGTAACGCGTCGCGGTGAAGCCCGCCCACGGCTTGCGCCAATCGTCGGCATTCTGTGCTGTCCACTCGAAGGCGCTTGAGCGGGCGAGGCGTTGTAGCGTCCAGCCGGCGTAATCGGCGATGTCGCTGACGAACCGGAATTCGCCACCCGGCCGCAAGATGCGGGCGAGTTGCGCAACCATGTCGTCCTGAACGAAGCGCCGTTTCCAATGCCGGCGTTTCGGCCATGGGTCGGGATGGATGAGGTCGATACGCGCCAATGACTTTTCAGGCAGCCACGCGATCAAAGTCACGGCGTCCTCGAAATGCAGGCGGATGTTGCGCAGCCCGTTACTCTCGATTGCCGCAAGCGCCTTGGCCATGCCGTTGACGAAAGGTTCGACGCCGATGAAGCCGGTGTGCGGGCACGTTTGTGCTTGCGCGATCATTGCTTCGCCGCCGCCGAAGCCGATCTCAAGCACGGTCTCGGTGACCGACACTGCAAACAGCGCGCTGAGATTACCGGGCGCGGGGTGCGATAGATCGATCGCCAGAGAGGGCAGCAGCGTGTCGATCAGCAAAGCTTGCCGGGGGCGCAGCTTGTGGCCCTTGCGCCGCCCAAAGAACGCGCGAGTTTGAGGCTCTGGTTTATCGATCACTGTCATGCCCGCGAAAGCGGAGCATCCAGTAAACACCGGCTGCCAAGAAGATGCACCGTCTGCATCTAATGCATCATTCGCATCGCCGATGATGACAGAATAAGAGCACCGATCAGCGCAGGGCGCTCTTTATTGCGGAGGCTAAGTCGGTCTTTTCCCAGGAAAATCCGCCGTCCCTGTCAGGCGCCCGGCCAAAATGGCCATAAGCAGCGGTGCGGCGATAAATCGGGCGGTTAAGTTTCAGCGTGCGCCGGATATTGGTCGGCGTCAGGCGGAAAAGCTCGGGCAATATCTTCTCGAGCTTCTTCTCGTCGACATTGCCGGTGCCGTGGGTATCGACCAGGACCGACATTGGGTCGGCAACCCCGATCGCATAGGCCACCTGGATCGTGCAGCGTTCGGCGATGCCGGCGGCCACCACGTTCTTGGCGAGGTAGCGCGCGGCATAAGCGGCGGAGCGGTCCACTTTGGTCGGGTCCTTGCCGGAGAACGCGCCACCACCATGGGGTGCGTAGCCGCCATAAGTGTCGACGATGATCTTGCGGCCGGTCAGGCCACAATCGCCGTCGGGTCCGCCGACGACGAAATTGCCAGTGGGATTGACAAGAAAGTCGGACGGTCGCTTCGGCATCCAACCCTTGGGGAGTGCCGATTCCACGGCATCGGCGATCATGTCCTTGACCATGCCGGGAGTGTACTTCTTGTTGTTGCGGGTGTTCTCGTTGTGCTGTGTGGAAACGACGACTTTGGTGCAGCCGACCGGCTGGCCGCCGATGTATTGAACGGTGACCTGGCTCTTGGCGTCGGGCTGCAAATCAAACAATTGGCCGGAGCGGCGTTTCTCTGAGAGAACCTTCAGGATCTTGTGCGCAAAATAGATCGGCGCCGGCATGAACGAGTTCTTCTCGTAGACTTCGCTTTCGGTGCAAGCAAAACCGAACATCATGCCCTGGTCGCCAGCGCCTTCCTCTTCACCGTTCTTTTTCTTCTTGGCATCGACGCCCATGGCGATATCGGGCGACTGGCCGTGAAGAAGCACCTCGACGTCGGCGCCGTGATAGGAAAAGCCCTCCTGGTCGTAGCCGATATCCTTGACCACATCGCGCGCGATCTGCGTGATCAACTCGCGGTCGACAACCGCTTTGTTGCCGATCTTGCGAAACAACTGGCCGCGACCTTCGCCTGCGATCACGATCTTGTTCGTCGTGCACAACGTCTCGCAGCCGAGCCGGGTATTAACGAGGCTGTCGTCGGCGATGCCGAGCTTGATGTCTTTCTCGATGAACGCATCGAGCACGGCGTCGGAAATCTGGTCGCAAACTTTGTCGGGATGCCCCTCCGACACGGATTCACTCGTGAACAGATAGTTAGCGTGCGCCACGGCGAAACTCTCCCTCGTCACTGGCCTTGAAATCTCTAACGGCTGAAGCTGGCGCGCCTGAACACCCGCCAAGCATGATGGTTGTTGCAGCGTACCCCTGCGCGGTCAAGATGTGGGCGAAAGGTGGGCGGTTGCCGACGCGGCGCCGATCAGAACAACAGTAATTCTTAGCGCTTGTCGCGGGCCGCGATTTGCTCGACGAGATCGACGATGCGCCGTCGCAATTTTGAATCTTCGATGCGCGTAAAAGCCTTGGTTAGTGCCAAGCCGTCCGAAGTCGCGAGAAAGTCGGAGACGTATGCGGGTGAAGGCGCTTCACCCATGCCCTCGTGGCGGCCGATAGTCTGCGCGGCCGGCGCACCTTCGAAGAAAAACGAAACAGGCACCTGGAGAATTTGAGAAATTTGTTGCAGCCGGCTTGCCCCGATTCGGTTTGTGCCTTTCTCGTATTTTTGCACTTGCTGAAAGGTGAGCCCCAATGCATCGCCAAGTTTCTCTTGGCTCATGCCAAGCATCATCCGGCGCATGCGTACGCGGCTGCCGACATGCTTGTCGGTTGGGTTGGGCGCCTTCTTGGCTAAAGTAATCATTAGTTCCTACCAGTCTTTCGCAATCGATATATTGCCGTCGATATAAAAGCAAATCCGTCGCATTTGAAACCAGTTTGATAAACACGGCAATTATCAGAACGGCGAAGATTTGCGAGTTGCAATCTTTGTCTATTGAAAGCGCGCACCGGCGCTCGCGCTTTAGTTGTCAAGCCAGTCACGCGCACCATGGATGCAACGCGGCCATTGGCCATTGGGTCTGCCCGGGCTTGTTTAATTCCCGTATACGTTGAACGCTTGATCAATTCCAATATCAGTTTTTGACTATTTCCGCGTGTAGACGGCGGCGAACCACGACGATAAGCGCGATCGTAACCATAATCGCAGCTGGCAAATCGCCGAACCGGGCGTAGAGGGGAGCGCTGATCGGTTGCGGCAAGGGCGCGTCGAGGACGCCCTCGCTTCCCAAGGGCAGTGAATTGATGATCCGTCCCACCGGATCGACGACTGCGGAAATTCCGGTATTGGCGGCGCGCGCCAATGGCAGGCCTTCTTCGATTGCGGTTAATCGCGCTTGTTGGAAATGCTGATAGGGACCAGTGGAGATGCCGAACCAGCCGTCGTTGGTGACGTTGACGATCCAGCCCGGCCGTTTGCCGGACGCGGCGATCTCACCGGGGAAAACAATCTCATAGCAGATAAGCGGTAGCGCCAGCGGCGCTCCAGGAACGGCGATCAGCCGATGACGGTCGCCGGCAAGAAAACCGCCGCGTTGTTCAGTGAGCTCCTGCAAGCCGATTTTTTCGAGCAGTTGCTCGAATGGCAAATATTCGCCGAACGGCACCAGATGCACCTTGTCGTAAACCGCGCGAATCGAACCGTCGTGATCGAGCACGTAGATCGAATTGTAGACTCCGGATTGCGCAGGATTATCCGGATCGGCAAGCCGCACCGCGCCGGTGATCAGCACCGCGCCTTGCGGCAAGAGATTTGTGATCTGGGCGAGCGCGTCGGCTTCGCGGGTCAGGAAAAACGGAAACGACGATTCCGGCCAGATCAAATGAGTTGCGCCGCCGATGCCCTGCGATTGCGGACCCGATGCACGGCCGGAGAGAGCGATATAACGATTCATCACCTCTTGCTTGGCCGCGTAATTGAAACGCACGTCCTGCTGCAAGTTCGGCTGCATGATGCGCAAATGCACGCCGTCGACCAGTTGCGTCGGATGATGCGCGAGCCGGAGCGCGCCATAGCCGCACAGGCCGATGAGGACGGCGATACCGAGTGCGAAGTGCAACCAAGGCGTTCGTGTTTCGGCGCGATCATCGGTGAGCGTGGCGGGGCTGGAAAAGACGACGACGGCGATGAAAGTCATTCCCCAGATGCCAACAGCCGACGCTGTTTGCGCCAAGGCCAGGGGTGCGGCGAGCGCATAACCGAATGCGTTCCACGGAAAACCCGTGAACAGGTGGCCGCGCAACCATTCCGATAAAGTGAGGGCGATACCCAAAGCCAGGATGCGCACCGCGCCGCGGGTCCACAACAGGCGCGCCAGCACAACGGCGGCGGCCGTGTAAGTCGCAGCCACCGCAGGCAGGCCGATCACCGCGATTGGCAATAGCCAACCGAAAGTCGGCGCGTCGACCAAAAAGGCGTAGCCGATCCAATAAAGCCCGGCGACGAAATAGCCGAACCCGAACCACCACCCGATTGCGGCCGCGGCGCGCGCCCCGCTCTGGCGCCCGGCGCCCGCGCCGTCAATGAGCCAGATCAGTGTCGGAAACGTCAAGAACAGAATCGGCCAAGCATTGAACGGAGCCATCGCCAATGCTGATAGCGCACCCGCGCCGAAGGCGATCAGCCAACGCCGCCAACCCCAGGACAGCACGATTGCATGAATCAGACTTTTCGACGTCACGACGCGCGCGGGGTGTTCGAATTTGGCCGTTCGTCGCGCGGCGTTGCCGGCCGCGCCGCCGGCGTCCGCACCAACGTCGGTAATTCCCGTCCCGTGTTGGGCCGGCGATCCTTGCGGAGATAAATGCGCACGCGCTTGACCCGGCGCGGATCGGCATCGAGCACTTCGGCCTCGAACGGCTCCGGTCCCGGCACCAATTCTCCGCGGACCGGAACGTGTCCCGCCTTTGTCACAAGATAGCCGCCGAGCGTATCTACCTCTTGCGCAACTTCGCCGACGTCGAAATCCTTACCGATCGCCGCGCTGACGTCGTCGAGGCTGGCGCGGCCATTGGCCAGGAACGAGCCATCGGCTTGGCGCATCACGGCCGGACTCTCGTCCTCGTCATGCTCGTCGGCAATATCGCCGACGATGAGCTCGACCAGATCTTCGATCGACACAAGCCCGTCGCTGCCGCCGTACTCGTCGATCACCAGCGCGAGGTGAATGCGCGTCGCCTGCATCTTGGCAAGCAAATCGAGCGCAGGCATGGATGGCGGCGCATACAGAAGTTCACGAACGATCTTAGCCGATGATAGCGGCATCGAGAGATCGATGTTCGCGAAATTCAGCTGGGTCGGTTGTTCGTATGGACCGGCATTCGCGGGATCGAGCGCGGCTTGTGCAGCCATGAACGCAACTAAATCGCGGATATGGACCATACCGGTCGGGTCGTCGAGCGTGTCATTGTAGACCACAAGGCGCGAATGGCCGCCGACTTCGAAAACTTTAACGAGGTCGCCCAACCCGATATCCTGTTGCACGGCGACAATATCGGCGCGCGTCACCATGATGCGCTCGATCCGAGTTTCGCGCAGCCCGAGAATGTTCTTGAGCATGGCCGCTTCTTCAGGCGAAAAGCCGGACTGCGTCTGCTCGGCGGTGAGCACCATTTCGAGGTCGGCGCGCGTCGATGCCGGCTTCCAGCCGAACAGGATGCGCATGGCGCGCGTCAGCCAGCCCTCCGGCCGTTCACCGCTTTCAGGCATCACCATTGGCAAACCGGGATGCGCGCTGCCGGCCGCATCGCCGGGGGGTGGGGACTGAGCCATAGTATGAATGTCAGCTCCAGAATTCACGGCGCATTTCGCGATTTATGTGAGCGCTTGGCACGGCGCTTCTTGGTCGGCCGATACGGATTGGGAATCGTGAGTTGCCGCAGGATATCACCCTCGGCTCGTTCCATCGCCGCGGCATCTTCGTCGCGCTCGTGATCGAAGCCGACCAGATGCAGGAAACCGTGGACGGCAAGATGGGCGACATGATGAGCGAACGGTTTGCCCTCATTACGAGCCTCGCGCGCAATTGTTTCGTAGGCGAGGACGATATCGCCAAGCGGCCGGCCAAGAGTCTTGCCGTGCGCATTCTTCGCCGGAAACGACAGCACATTGGTGGCTGCATCAATGCCGCGCCAATCCCGATTAAGCAGGCGTATCGCCGAATCATCGGTCAGAACGATAGCAAGCTCGGTGCCGGTTGTTGACAGCGTAGCGGCGGCCCGGCTGACGGCGCGCCGCACGAGCGATCTGGTCTTTCCGTCATATTTCCAACGGCCACTGGCGACGAGCACGTCGATCTTCAGCACAGAGCGCGCACCCTGCGTCATTCGCGGCGCTCGCGTTTCTTCGCCGCCTCCTTGTCGTAGGCCTCGACAATGCGCGCGACGAGCTCGTGGCGGATCACGTCGGCGGCCGTGAAGCTGACATGGCCGATGCCTTCGACGCCGTCGAGAAGGCGAACGGCATCCGCCAACCCGGATGTCTGGCCCGGCGGCAGATCGACTTGACTCGGATCGCCGGTCACTACCATCCGGCTGTTTTCGCCGAGGCGGGTGAGCAGCATTTTCATCTGCATCGCGGTGGTGTTCTGCGCTTCGTCGAGGATGACGGCCGAATTCGCCAGCGTGCGGCCGCGCATGAATGCGAGCGGTGCGATTTCTATCTCGCCGCTTTGCAGGGCGCGCTCGACGATGCGCGCATCCATCAAGTCGTACAGCGCGTCGTAGATAGGGCGTAAATAGGGATCGACCTTTTCACGCATATCGCCGGGCAAGAAGCCGAGCCGCTCGCCGGCCTCGACCGCGGGCCGCGATAAGACGATGCGATCCACTTCCTTGCGCTCGAAAAGTTGTACGGCATGCGCCACCGCAAGCCAGGTTTTGCCGGTGCCGGCAGGTCCGGTCGAAAACACCAACGCATGGCGCTTGAGCGCGCGCACGTAGGCGTCCTGCGCCGCGGTGCGGGCGCGAACACGGCGCTTGCGCAGATTGATCTCCTCGAAACTCTCACGCGCCGTGCTCGGATCGAAATCGAAGAGCGAACCCTGCGACAGCGCGAGCCGGATGGTGCCGTCAACGTCGCCTTGCGTGAGCTCGTCGCCGCGTTTAAGCCGCTCGTAAAGGCTCTCGAGCACCCGGCGCGCTTGGTCGGCAGCTTCACGCGGGCCCTCGACAGTGACGTGGTTGCCGCGTGACGTGGCACCGACGCCGAGCCGGCGCTCGATCAAAGCAAGATTCTGCCCATATTGTCCGAACAGAACGGAGGCAAGCCGGTTATCGTCGAACGTCAGAAGGATCTGTGCCGTATTGTTGGGCGCGACGAAGACCGATTCTTCCGTTTCGGGTGTTCGCAATTCAGGCTCCTGCAGGAAGGAGAGCAGATTCGCTCGATGGGTATTGCGCATTCGCTTGGGTCAACGTGCCGAACAAGCTGTTGCTGCCGACTTCGGTGATGATTACCGTGGCGATCCCGCCGATCAGCCGCAACGGCGCATCGACTTGTACCGGCTGTAGATAGGGCGAGCGGCCGGTGAGCTGGCCGTTATGCCGGCCCGGACGCTCGAACAAGACGTCGAACGTGCGGCCGAGGCAACTGCGATAAAACGCTGCCTGGTCCCGCTCAATGACCTGTTGCAGGCGCTGCAAGCGTTCGGATTTCGTCGCTTCGTCGATCTGATCGTCCATATCGGCGCCCGGCGTGCCCGGCCGCGGCGAGTATTTGAATGAGAACGCGCCGGACAAGCCGATTTCGTTGACCAGACTGAGGGTGGCGGCAAAATCGCTTTCCGTTTCGCCCGGGAAGCCGACGATGAAATCCGAAGTGAGCGCGAGATCGGGCCGCGCGTCGCGTAGCCGGCGGACGATATCGAGATAATCCGCACGGGTGTGACGGCGGTTCATCGCCGCGAGGATGCGGTCGGAACCCGATTGCACCGGCAGATGCAGTTGCGGCATGAGTTGCGGTAGATCGCGATGCGCCGCTATTAAATCGTCTTCCATGTCACGCGGATGACTCGTCGTGTAACGCAACCGTTCGATGCCGTCGATCTGCGCGACACGCTCGAGGAGACGGGCGAGCGAGCATGGTCCACCCTCCGGTCCTTCACCGTGATAGGCGTTGACGTTTTGCCCGATCAGGGTGACCTCGCGCACTCCGGCTTCCGCCAAGTGCTCGATCTCGGCGAGAATTTTCGCCACCGGCCGGGAAAATTCAGCGCCGCGCGTATAGGGCACGACGCAAAAGGTGCAGAATTTGTCGCAGCCTTCCTGCACCGTGACAAAGGCGCTGACACCGCGCGCACGGATCGCGATGGGGTCGGGCGCGGCCAGATGATTGAACTTATCGTCGGCCGGGAATTCGGTATCGACGGCTGTGCCGTTGCGCTTGGCGCGTGCCAGTAATTCGGGCAGCCGGTGATAGCTTTGCGGACCGAACACCAGATCGACCATGGTCGCGCGGCGAATGATTTCTTCACCCTCGGCCTGTGCCATGCAGCCTGCCACCGCGACGACGAGCTGACGCCCTTCGGCGGCGGCCGCTTCCTTCAGGCGGCGCACGCGGCCGAGCTCGGAGTAAACCTTCTCGGCCGCCTTCTCACGGATATGGCAGGTGTTCAGGATAACAAGGTCGGCGCCTTCGGCAGTCGCGGTCTCGACATAGCCTTCCGGGGCCAGAGTGTCCGCCATGCGACGCGAGTCGTAGACGTTCATCTGGCAACCGAACGATTTCACAAAGAGCTTGCGGGGTCCGTTCATGCCGTGTTGGTAGAGCTAAGTTACTGTATTAGCTCTTATATTGCCTCCTTTGCCGTCTGCATGTCTGCCGTTTCGCGGCCCAACCCATACCGGGATTCCCGGCGAAAAGGAATGCCGCGGGCCTTCGCTTATTCGAAGCCGCTAATCAAGCGCCTGGACGTTGGCGTCCTTGATCACTTTCGACCATTTGGCGATTTCCGCCTTGATATAGGCACCCAGTTCCTCAGGGCTACTGCTGCCGTTGGTCATGCCGACTTGCGCGAAGCGCTGCTTGATATCGTCGGCGGCGACAGCTTGCCGTGCGGCAGCGTTGAGCTTCAATACAATGTCACGCGGCGTACCGGCCGGTGCGACGAGGCCAAACCAAGTTTCTGCTTCAAACCCTGGAATGCCCGACTCCGTGACCGTTGGAACGTCGGGGACCGCAGGCGACCGCTGGGCGCTGGTTACCGCAATGCCCCGCAATGAGCCGCCCTTGATATTGCCCATCACCGCGGAGAGGTTGGCGAACATGATCGGAATTTGTCCGCCCAGCAGATCGTTGATCGCGCCGGCTTCGCCGCGATAGGCGACGTGCACCATCTTGATTCCGGCGTCGTACTGGAACAGTTCGGCGGTCATGTGCGGAGTCGTGCCGACCCCGCCGGTACCGAAATTGATTTTGCCAGGTTCGGCCTTGGCCAGAGCGATCACGTCCATAACGGTATGCGCGGCGAACGACGGATTGGCGACCAGAATTAGCGGCGAGGCGCCGGTCAGGGCTATCGGTGTGAAATCCTTGACTGGGTCGATTGTCACCTTGTGATAAAGGTTCGGGGCGCAGGCATAAGTGGTCTGGCTGCCCATCATCAGCGTGTAGCCGTCGGGATCGGCCTTTGCCACGTCCTGTGCCGCGATCATGCCGCTGGCGCCGGGCACGTTATCGACCACAACGGATTGGCCGAGAAGCTCGCTCATTTTTTGCGCGACGATGCGCGCCGCCACGTCGGTGCCGCCGCCGGCGGCGAAACCGACTAACATTTTGATCGGCCGACTTGGATAGTTGGACTGCGCGCCGGCTTGGCCGATCAGGCCCAACATCAGCGCAATAGCGAGCGCGACGATGGGCGCTGCGCGCAACAACCGCGTTGCCGTCACTACGTCTCCTCCCACGCAGCCCGATTGATCGGGTTCATCGCCACTCTAGTGATTTCAGGATTGCGCGTCAGCCAAGATCGCGGCGCAGCACCAGCGCCGTGGCGCCGCCGTCGTAATAGCCTCTGCGGCGGCCCACCTCACGGAAGCCGATGCCGCGGTACAAGCGGCAGGCGGGGGCATTCTGCTCGCCGACTTCGAGAAAGACCGAGCGCACTCCGAGACCGGCCAATCGGCGCAAATGCAGAATCAGCAATTGCCGCGAGACGCCGCGCCCGCGCCATGCCGGCGTGATGGCGACCGAGAGAATTTCGGCTTCACCGCCGGCGTGTCTGGACAGTATGAAGCCGACAAATTTCCGGCCACTCATGACGCGGTGAGCGACGACGGTTCTCTCGACCAGCAGCTGATGAATCTCATCCTCGCCCCAGCCGCGCTGGAACGACACGCCGTGCACGGCGGCGATCGCGGCCGCGTCCCCCGGCCGGGCTTCGGAGACGGCGGGCTCTCCGCGAGATAGCAAGCGCGAGATGAAGCGCATCATCGGCGTGGCAGGGAGGCCGCGTTTTGCGGTTGCGCGTCCGGCGCGCGGAGATATCGCGGTTTCGGCGGCAATTTTGTCTCCGGCGCGACGGCGCCGATCTGCGCCACCCAGCCGATGTCAGGCGCGTCGCTGGCGTCGACGATCACGGGCCCGGGCGCCGTAACCGGAAGGCCACTGG
>Ga0181537_10002293_pt1 | contig 16934 bp, 23 predicted proteins | sample PEATcosm2014_Bin_39_FD_119765 | JGI IMG/M metagenome (GOLD analysis project Ga0181537, IMG submission 119765) | Peatland microbial communities from MTU Mesocosm Facility, Houghton, MI, USA - PEATcosm2014_Bin23_10_metaG | ecosystem: Environmental > Terrestrial > Soil > Wetlands > Peat | place... | reverse complement strand
GGTGGCCGTCACCGAACCTTCCGGTACATGATCCACGGCAAAACCGCGCGCCGGGTAGGCGCGGTTATGGTTGAAACGCGTATCGACATTCGCCGCGCGTGGCGGCGCGCCGTTATTGCGCGCAGGCGCAGCAGGGCGCTCGGCCCGCGGCCGCTCCTGCTGCTGCTGCGCGAGTGAAGGCGCGGCAACACCCAGCACTGTGCCCATTAGCACCGTGAGCGCAACCCAATGACTCAGCTTCATGTGCATGTCCTTACTTAACTGTGTACCCACGTCCCTCGAGGCAAGCACTGATGGCGCGACGGTAATCGCGCGAGCGCTGCTCAAAGCGCGCCTGCACCTGCAGGTCCCGCTGATCATAGCTTTGCTGGATCTCCTCGGTCCGCTGTTGGTTGGCAGCGTCGGCGCTGGCGCCAATGATCGCACCAGCCAGCGCGCCGATCAGCGCGCCGCCGCCGGCAGCGCGCGGCGGCGACACAAGCGCTCCAAGGATCGCACCGTTGGCGGCGCCGGCCACGGTGTTTGCACCTGGCGGCGGCCCCATCGCAACGACCTGCACACGTTCATGCGGTGGCACCTGTGCCTGGCTCGGATCGAAGCCAGACTGCTTGACGGCCCAGTTGTTGCACTCGTAGCGATCACGGTCCAGCTGTTCGGCGCTCTGGCCGTTGTTCGGATAGACGAAAATCTGCGGGTTCGGCGGTGGCTGCGGCGCCTGGGCAACCACAGCCTCCGGCGGCGGCGGGCTTGCGGCCACGGGTGGCGGCGCCGTGACGCAGGCACATAACGAGGACAGCAGGACTCCGGTCGCCAGCAGCCTCGCGCTGCGGCCACCGAAACGGGAATTCATTGGGACGCTGCTCATAAAGTCGAAGTCCTCCGCAATCCTAAACGGGCCATCGTGCATGACGTTGACCGCTCGATCCGGCCCTGCACACTGTGATTAGAACCCGAGCGGGCCGATAAGTTTCCCGGCCGCGGCGGCCTGAATGGCGCAGTCCCCGAGCGCATATCACCACCCAGGGCGCAGCGCAAATGGCGCAGCAGCGGATCGGATTTGAACCAGTGGGCTGAGGCGGGTGCCCGATGCCGTGGCGCTCGCACACGAATCCGCCTCTGGCCAGCTCACCCGACGGTGCTGAGCCTGCAGGGCGCGATTCAGCTCGGCGTGGACTTGTCGGTGGGCTTTTCCGTGGATCCGGCAGCCGGAGGCAGCTGCTTGGCTTCCTCCTCGTGCTCGCCGTCCTTCATCGAGGACTTGAAGCCGCGTACGGCGGCGCCGAGGTCCGAGCCAATCGTGCGTAACTTCTTGGTGCCGAATACCACCAGCACGATCAGCAGGATGACCAACAGGTGCCGGGGTGAAAATAAATCCATGGTGCTCTCGAAGACCGATGCGTAACGAATCGCGGCATGTTACACCACCCCGCCGGGCGCCGCGTTCGCGCGCGCCTGAATCTGCGACCGGGTCGTGCATCCGCCCCGATGCCGGTGCCGGAACAGCAGCGCCGTACTGCGTTGCGTCCACCCTTAGAACTTGCCCATCGGCTTCACATCTGTATAAAAACACAGTATTGTTAGCTCCCCCTACCGACCCAGGAGCAAAGCCATGAAGCTGTACTGGTGCCCCAAGACCCGCTCCCTAAGGGGGCTGTGGCTGCTTGAAGAGGCGGGCATCCCTTACGAGCGCGTATTGATCGACATCCGCAGTGAGCTCGCAAGATCGGATGCGAACTTCCGCCGCGCATCGCCGATGGGCAAGGTCCCCGCACTGGAAGATGGCGCGGTGCGCATGTGGGATTCCGGGGCGATCTGCGCTTACGTGGCCGATCAGTACCCGGCCCAGGGCCTCGCGCCGCCGATTGGCAGCCCGCTGCGCGGCGCCTACCTGCAATGGCTGATGTACACCAATGCCGTCATTGAACCGGCGATGGCCGAGAAGTTTGCCAAGCTGCCGACCAATTCGACCGCCTACGGCTGGGGAAGCTTTGATCTGATGCTCAGTACGCTACGCCAGGCGCTCGAGCCCGGCCCCTGGATTCTGGGCGAGCGATTTTCGGCCGCCGATATCCTGCTGTGCATGAGCTGCCACTTCATGCGCCAGTTTGGCCTGATCGAGGCCGAGCCGCTGCTCGCAGCCTATGCCGATCGCGGCCTGGCGCGACCTGGGTATCAGCGTGCGATGGCCATTGAAAGTCAGTGAATGCTAGGCTCTGAACAATCGGCGCGCAGGCGCTGGCGGATAGTCAACTTGGGGGGATGCAATGAGCAAGATCATCAGTGGCCGCTTTGACTGGCACGAGCTGTGGACGCGGGATTCGGCGGCATCAAAGAGCTTCTACAGCCATATTTTTCCCTGGACCGCGCAGCTCTGGGACGCGGACAGCGGCTATTTGCTGTTCGTGGGCAAGAACGGTCCGGATGCCGGCTGCCACCAGTTGGGTGCCGATTCCAACGGGCACGGCATCAAGCCACGCTGGAACATCTATATCAGCGCGGCCGACGTCGATACGACCGTACCGCTCGCCGTGGCGCAGGGTGCCACGGTCGTGGTGCCACCGATGGACATACCGCGCGTAGGACGCTTCGCAATGCTCGCCGATCCGCAAGGCGCCGTATTCGGATTACTCCATCGCAATGAGCCCTCGGCGGCGCGCCCGATGCCGCCGCCGCCGGGGGCCATCGTGTGGAACGAGCTGCTGACCAGCGATGCGGAGGCTGGCCTCAAGTTCTACTCGCAGATTTTTGGCTGGGAACTGATGACACGCATCGACATGGGTCCCAAGGGCGCGTACCTGATCTTTGGCGCCAACGGTGTACAGATGGGCGGCATGATGACTGCCCCGATCCCGGGCGGCCCCCAGTGGCTGCCCTATATAGAGGTCGAGAACACGGACGGCTTGGTCGGCGTGGCGGTCAAGGCGGGCGCCAAACTGTGCCTGGGGCCTGAGACCGTGCCTGGCGGGGGTCGCATCGCGAATTTCCTGGATCCGCAGGGCGTCATGTTCGCCGTGCATTCGATGCCAGCGGCAACGCCGGCACCTGCCACGGCCAAGACCGCCGCGGAGCCGCGCAGCGCGCCGCGGGCTGCCGCCAAGAAATCAAGCGCGGTGGTGCCCAAGCGCAAAGCCGCCAAACGTGCCGGGGCCGCCAGCGTTGCCCGAAAAACCCCTGCGAAGCCGGCAGCACGCAAAGCCAGGCGCAAGGCGAGCAAGCGCAGGCCGGCACCGAAGCGTCGAGGCAAATTGGCCACGCGCAAGGCAGCGAAGAAAGTTGCCAAGCGCGTGGTGCGCAAGGCGGCGCGCGGCAAGCCCAAGCGCGGCACGCGCCGAGCGAAGCGTCGCTAGCCGCTAAGGGGTTGCGTTGCCCAGGCCGGTAGAACGGGCCCGGCCGGCGCCCAGCTCGGCAACGGTTCGCTGCAAAGCGTGAAAGCGCTGTTCGAGTTGCCGGCAGCGATTGCGTGCTGCGGCGATGTGACCGGCGCCAGTGCGGGGCGCGGAGCCCAGCGCCTGGCAGTGGAAGCGCGCGCGCAGCGCGTTCAGGCGCGCACAGTCGAGCTCGTAGCCGAGGCGGTCGAGATTGGCGTCAAACTCATAGTCGTCCATCGATACCTGCCGCGCACTGCGCACGATCTGCTGTTGAGCGGAAAACGGCAGGCTATCGCACTCGCATGACGCTGCCATTGCAGCGCTGCACTTGATCTGCGGCCGCACGTATTTTTGTCGCGGCCAGGATCACTGCGAAATGGCCGCTTACGATGTTGCGTTGCAAGTGCAGGGAACGCATCAGTCGCGGTGTGGTCCCAGTGATGTGCCGCAGCAAACTCCAGGGGGAACCCGTAAGGTAGCCGCCGATCCGAAAGCCATGCGGGGCGCGCGTAACCTGTAGCGCCGCAGTCCGCGGGCGAGTTTGTAAAGCAGCCGCCGGTGCGCAGCTGCGCGCGATTGATGATCATCCTGGGAATTGGCTAAGGAGTCCTGCTCATGAATCGAGTCTTGATCGGTGCGCTGATCCTGGGCGTGGGGCTGAGCGCGCAGGCCGCCGACCCGGCAGCCGCGCAGTCGGCGGGCGCCGCAACGACGCCTGCGGCGAATGCCCGTGGCGGCCCTGCAGAGCAGCCGGTCGCGAGCGAACCGCTGACGCCAGCGGAGCTCGACAAAGTGATGTATGCCCTGGGTCAGCGGCTCGGCATGGATCTCGATGACCTCTCGCTCACGCCGCACGAGCTGGCACAGGTGCAGAAAGGGCTGGCCGATGCGGCCAATGGCAAACCCTCGGCAGTCGATATTCAAGTGTACTTCCCGAAGGTGCACGCGCTGGCCAGGGAGCGCAAGCTCGAGGCGATCGCAAAGACCAAGGACGCCGGCAAAGCCTATGCCAACAAAGCCGCGGCAGAACCTGGGGCGACGCGATTGGCGAGTGGCGTAATTTTCAGGTCATTGACCGAAGGCAGCGGCGCGAGCCCGATCGCCACGGACAACGTGAAGGTCAATTACGAGGGGCGGCTGATTAACGGCACCGTCTTTGACAGTTCAGCCGAGCATGGCGGTCCCATGACTTCGCGGCTGAATCAGGTGATCTCGTGCTGGACAGTGGCGGTGCAGATGATGAAGGTCGGTGGCAAGGCGCAGCTCGTGTGCCCCGCCGAAACCGCCTACGGCGATCGCTCGATGGGCACTGCCATTCGCGGGGGATCGACCCTGGTGTTCAACATTGAGCTGCTCGATATTGTGAAATAATTGGCATCGGGGCGGAGGCTGGCAGCGGCACTCCGGCCCGGCGCCATGCGCGGCTTTGGAGCGCGCGGCGCGTGCGTGTTTGATTAGGTGAGACGCCAGGAGCATGCGCCGTGGGCGAATCCGTCGAGCGCGACGAATCGATCGAAGGCAACGCCGCGAGCCTGCGGCGCATCGCGCACATCGATATGGATGCCTTCTACGCCTCGGTCGAGATGCTGCGCTATCCCGAACTTCGCGGCCAGCCGCTGGTCATTGGTGGCGGCTCGCACCCTGCAGCACAGGGAGAATTCTTCCGCCTGAAGGACTATGCCGGACGCGGCGTCGTCACCACCGCGACCTACGCGGCCCGCGCCTTTGGGGTCCACTCGGCCATGGGGCTGATGAAGGCAGCGAAGCTGTGTCCCGAGGCGATCCTGCTGCCAGTCGACTTTGCTGAATACCGCCGCTATTCGCGCCGCTTCAAGGCCATCGTGCTCGAGGTTGCGCCGCAGATGGAGGATCGCGGGATCGATGAAGTGTTCGCGGACCTGACTGAGGTGCCCGGCGGGCAGGCGCACGGCGGCCGGACTGTGGCAGCGCAGATCCAGTCGCGCATCCATGAGGATACCGGCCTCACCTGCTCGATCGGCGTGGCGCCCAACAAGCTGCTGGCCAAGCTCGCCAGCGAGCTGCACAAGCCCAACGGCATTGCGATCCTGTACGAGGCGGATCTTGCCAGCCGTATCTGGCCGCTTGCCTGCCGCAAGATCAATGGCGTGGGACCCAAGGCGGATGAGCGGCTCAGGCAACTGGGCGTGCAGACAATCGGGGAGCTGGCCAGGTGCGAGCGCAGCTGGCTCATCGAGCACTTCGGTGCAAGCTATGGCCGCTGGCTGCATGAAACCGCCTGGGGATGGGATGATCGGCCGGTCGTGACCGAGAGCGAGCCGGTCTCGATGAGTCGCGAAACCACCTTCGATCGCGATCTGCATGCAGTGCGTGATCGGGCGGAGCTTGGCGCCCTGTTCACCGAGCTGTGCAACAGCGTAGCCTCCGACCTCAAGCGCAAGGGCTACGTGGGCCGCACGATCGGAATCAAGCTTCGCTACCAGGACTTCTCGATTGCGACCCGCGATCAGACCCTTGAGGCCCATACTGCCGATGCCGCGGAGATCCGGCGCGTGGCCGGGCAGTGCCTCAAGCGTGCACCGCTGGTGCAGCGCTTAAGGCTCCTGGGCGTGCGCGTCAGCAGCCTTAAGCGCAGGGAGCTGGTGGCCGAAGCGGCGCGCGAGGCGCAGAACCGCGAGTCGCTGTCGCTGTTCTGAGCAAAGCGCATCTTTCAAGGAGCGTCCACTGGCCACCTCAAAATCCGATCGCGATCCCAAGCCGCCAGGCTCGGTGGATTCGCTGCGCGAGCGGATTGGTTCGCTCGATGAGCACACCGTGGATCTGCTCTACGGACTCGAGCCGGTGTTCGAGCCGAGCGCGGCCGAAGCGGGTGCGGCGCTCGGCGCCTACATCGAATATCTGTGCCCCTACTGCTGCGAGACCATTGGCAGCAGCGTCGATCTGACCGACGGCTCGCGCAGCTACATCGAGGACTGCCAGGTCTGCTGCCAGCCGATCGCGCTTACGCTGCAGGTGGATGCGCGCGGTGAGCTGCTGGGCCTGGAGGCCGAACGGGCGGACTAAAGCGCGCGCATCAGCGCCGCGGTGCGGCGCGCAGCCCTTCATACTCCGGATGCCGGTCCATGTAGGCCGCGACAAACGAGCACAGCGGCCGCACCTGTTCGCCGGCCGCCTTGATCTGCTCGAGCGTGCCGCGGACCAGGGCCGAGCCAATGCCGCGTCCGTTCAGTGCCGCCGGTACTTCTGCGTGCGTCAGGGCAACGATCTGGCCCTCGCGGCGGTAGTCGATGAAAGCCACGGCATCGCCGATGAGCATCTCGTAGCGATGATGCTCCGGCACCAGCACAACCGGTTCGGTGATATCGCCCATTGCTCGCCCAGTATGGACCGGCCGCAGTGGCCCGCAAAGTGGCGCCGCTGGCAGGCGTAGCTTAGCCCGCCGCCTCGTCGGTCTGCACCTGGCCCATCGCGGGACGGAAGCGGACGTGCAGCTGCGGGCGCAGCCCAATGCGCGCACTGAGGAGTTTGACCCGGGCATCGGACAGGTAGGAACTGATGAATTCCTGCAGCCCCCTGAAGCGTTCCCTGGCCACCGGCGAATCCTCGATGTGTGCCACCAGCTTTGCCTGCCAATGCTGGGCGCGCGGGCTGGTGGCCTGCAGCGTACGCAGCGTGCGCTCGAGCAGCGCGAGGTTGCTGAGCAGGGTGTTGTCCGTCAGCTCCGATTCGCGCGCGGCCGCGTGGTCGCCCGAGCGCAGGTGGATCAGTGCGCCGCTTTCCTCGAGCGCATCGTAGATGCAGATCGCAAACGAGCCGTGCAGGCTCGCCGTCAGCGTCACATCTTCGTCGACGACTGCGAAATCGTCGGCTCCGACAGCTTGTTCGGCGGCAGATTCGGTCATGAAAGGCTAGCTCGGACCGTGGGGTCCTCCGGAGTGAAGTGCCTGCGGCGTCTGCGCCGTGCGCAGGCGCAGCGCGCGACGCAGTCTCGCAGCGCCGCCGCCGCGCGCCTGTTAGCGCGGTCACATTACCGGATGTTTTACGCGCATGGCCGGCGCGCGCCACCATGTCAGTCTCTGGCGACAGGCGCTCGCGCAGGCGCAGGCGCAGGCGCAGACGCAGGCGTGGGGGCGGCAGGTGGTGCTTCGCTGCGCGCGGCACCGAAAGCGGCCAAGTTAAGCGCCGTGCCTGGGTTCATGCTGTCGGCCATCGACGTGGGGATCAGGATCGTCGAACCGCGCTCCTTGGTGGTTTCGTAGACGATGTTCATCGCGCGCAGCTGGAGCGCGATCGGGTTGCCCGCGTAGATGTTCGCGGCATCGACAAATTTCTGTGCCACCTCCTGCTCGGCCGAACCCAGGATGACGCGTGCGGCCTTCTCGCGCTCGGCCTGGGCCTGGCGACTCATCGCATCCTGCAGTTCCCGTGGAATGGCCACGTCGCGGATCTCCACCGAGACCGCATTGACGCCCCAGTCGGCCGTTTTGCGCCCGATCACTTCCTTCAGCTGCTGGTCGGCCACCTTGCGATCCGAGAGCAGCGCGCTCAAGGGCGAGGAACCGATCATCTCGCGCAGCGAAGTCTGCGCCACCCGCAGGATGGCGCGCCGGTAGTCGGTGATTTCCAGCGCGGCACGCTCCACATCGTGCACCTGCCAGAACAGGATGGCATCGATGTTGGCCGGGACCGTGTCCTTGGTCAGGGCCTGTTCGGCATTGAATTCGGTGGTCTGTATGCGCTGGTCGATCCAGGTCGTCACGGTATCGACGAACGGGATGATGAAGAAGAGCCCGGGGCCGCGAATACCGTGCAGGCGCCCGAAGCGCAGCACCACGGCGCGCTCCCACTGATTGGCCATCAGCATCGACAGCTGCGTCAGGATCGCCAGCACAATCAGTGCGCCGGGAAGCCCATAGGCCAGCAGCACATTCTGCTCGTGCCAGTAATTTCCGAGCAGCACGCCGCTGATCAACAGCAGCACCGCGAGTGTGGTCGCAGGCGCATTTTTCCCCAGTCCGTTCATGCCTATTCTCCTGGTGAGTCGGTCATTGCAAGCATCTGGCGCGCCAGTGCCTGCGGATCGATGCCCGCGGCGCGGGCGGTAGCCACGGTCTGTGCGGCGAGGCTCGCGATCCGGCGCAGCTCGCGCTGCGGATCAAGCGGCGGGGGCTGCTCGGCGACAAAGGTGCCGCGCGCCCGCACGATGACGATCGCGCCGCCCGCCTCCAGTTCCTCGTAGGCGTGGCGCACCGTATTCAGATCGACCTTCAGCGCCACTGCGACCTCGCGCATCGTGGGCAGCTGCTCGCCGGGCCTGAGCTGCTGCGCGCCAATCGCCTGCAGCATCTGATCACGGATCTGCACGTAGATCGGAATGCCGGAGGGCTCGAGTCGGATGGGCGGCAGCATGGGCACTCGCGTGTGTGACTGTATGCATACAGTCTGACAAATTCAGGCACCTGTCAAGCCCTTTTGGCGCCCCAGCACCGACCCAGCCTCCGGTCGGCTCATATGTCGTCTAACTGGCGGTAATTCCTTAATAACTCTTCATGTGTAGTGAACGAAATCCACCCACGTACGTTCCTATAATGTAAGTGACCTACGCGGTGCGCGCCGGCCGGCCAGGGATCATCGGATCCGAAGCCGAAGAGGCCGGAAGCACCTGCGGGATCAGGCGCTCCTACGCGGTAACGAGGTGTTGATATGAACGTGCAAACTCCAAAGGGCCGAAGACTGCTGGTGCTGGTAACGGCGCTATTGGCAACTGTCTCTGGCACCGCGATGGCGCAGAACCATGGTGGCGGCGGTGGCGGTGGCCATGCCGCTGGGGGTGGAGGCGCTCACGCTGGCGCAGCGGCGCCGCGTTCCGGTGGAGGCGCCGCACGCGGTGGCTACGGCGGGCACTACGCAGCGCCGGGGAATCGTTCGGCCCCGTATGCGCGGCCGGGCGCCAACTATGGATATGGCCACCCGGGTGGATATGGCCACCCCGGGTACGCCGGTTACGGCTACGGCCACGCCGGCTACGGCGGTTATGGCTACGGCCACGGTTACTGGGGCGGCGGCTACTGGCGCGGCGGGGTGTGGTTTGGCGGCTATATTCCGGCCCTGCCGCTCTTCTACGACACCTTCTGGTGGGGTGGCGTGCCTTACTACTACGCCGATGACACCTACTATGTGTGGAGTGGCGCGGCCAGCCAGTACCAGGCCGTACCGCCGCCGGGCGAAACCGCACCGCCGGCCGATGGCAGTGCCGATGCACAGGCTGCGGGCGGCCCGGATCTGGTGGTCTATCCGAACAATGGGCAGAGCAGTGAGCAGCAGTCCAAGGATCGCTACGAGTGCTATCACTGGGCGGCCAACCAGAGCGGCTTTGACCCGACGCAGCCCAATGGCGGGCAGGGCGCTTCGGCCCCAGCCAACCGGGATGGCTACCTGCGCGCCGAGGCGGCCTGCCTCGAGGGTCGCGGCTATACGGTCAAATAGAGGCGAGCCTGCAAGTTAAGACCCCGGGCGGCGAGGTGCCGCCTGGGGTCCGTAACCGGCTCCACGCGCCGGAAGCTCGCACCCGCTTGCGCGCACGCTAGCAGGCCCCAAAGCACACCCAGCCCCTTGATTTATAGTGGGCACAGCAATGAATCGTGGTATGCTCCGCCCCGATCGTTTACGTCTCAGTGTCATCCGATGCGCCCATCCGCGCAGAAGAGTCTCGCCGTGCCGCCTGCGATCAGGTGACAGGATCTACGGTTTGTTGGCTCGCGAGAAACTCTCTCCCTGACTTCACTGCTGTTCCTGCCGTGTAGAACTGCAGAGGGACCCATTAAGTCGTCCCCCTAAGAGCAGTTTGAGTCATTTGGAGTTTATTTAATTTTATGGCGAAGATTTACGTTGGTAACCTGCCGTTTACGGCAACCGATGCGGACATCCGCACCCTGTTCTCACAGCACGGCACGGTCGAATCCGTCTCGCTGCCCACCGATCGCGAGACCGGCCGGCCGCGTGGCTTCGGCTTTGTTGAGATGAGCCAGGCCGACGCCTCGCGTGCCATTCAGAGTCTGAATGGTCACGACATGGGCGGCCGTCCGCTGCGCGTGAACGAAGCTCAGGACAAGCCCCGCACTGGCGGTGGTGGACGTCCGGGCGGCGGCGGCGGCGGTGGTGGCTATCGCGGCGGCGGCGGTGGCGGCGGTGGCGGCGGTGGTGGCGGCGGTGGCCGTTGGTAAGCAATAGCTAAACGCTATTCCAGAAGGCCCGGAGAAATTCGGGCCTTCTGGTTTGCGAGATCTGGTCGGCGGCGCGACGCGCACTGCAGGGCATTTCCCGCACATCTGATGGAGAAGCCGATCATGGAACAAGATAAGTTGACGGGGCGGCTGCAACAGGCACCGGTGCCGTTTGCAGGGGAAACGAATAACGATTATCGGGCGCGCATCGCGCATCACCAGGCCGAGCTTCAGGAGCGCCGCCAACGCGAGCTGCTCGAACAGGCCTCGACGCTGAACACGCCTTCGGCACGCATTCGAATCTGGGAGCGCCTGCATCGCGTGTCTCTGCCGCGTGATCCGCAGCATCGGCTGCTGGATGTCATCGCGACCAACACCGGACTCACGATCGATGAGGTGCGTGACGAGCAGCGGCTGCGGGTCGCGGCGGCCACGCCCGCGATCGTACCGACGCCCGCGCTTTAGTGTGGTGTGCCACACTTATTTAATTTGAGGAATTGCCTTGGCCAAACCCAATTACCGCCAGCAGAAGCGCCAGAAGGAAATCTCGCGCAAGTCGCGCCAGGCCGAAAAGCTCCAGCGCCGCACGGGCAAGGAGCCCGAGGGCGAGGCGAGCGGTGCGCCGCTAGCACCGGCAGTACCTGCTGAACCGCAGACCAGCACATGAAACTCGCACCCCGCAAAGCCGTTTCGAGTATCGAGCAGCGTCGCACCCGCAGGCTCTCGGATCGCGTGGCCGCTCCGGCGCTGCGCACCGCGTTCCCGCAGGTCGAGAATCTGCGCATTGAACTGAATTTCTCGGACCGGACGGCGCACGCGCCGTCGCTCCAGCAGCACATCCTCTACCCCTCGGCGCGCGCTTTCTTCCGCTTCGCCTGTCCGTGCTTTGAATGCGACGGCGAGTTCGATCTGACCGGCGCAGTCAACAAGCTGGTGGCCGATCCGGTCGGGAGCAAGCGGCGTGTGAACCGCACTGCGACCGATACGCTGGCCTGCCAGGGCGTGCGGCTGCGCGATCGGCCGACGAGCCAGTTGTGCCCGATCCAGGTCCAGTTCCGTCTGGTGGTCAGCGGCGCACCGTGAGCCTTGGGGGCGTGCCCAGCAGCGCGCCGGCCCTGCAGATCCTACTTGACCGCGTGCTGCTGCGTGGATTCTGATTGCGCTTCGTTCCTCAACCTGTTCAGGAGTCGCTAGCGATGAGCAAAGGCATGGACCGCAAGAAGGAAACCAAGAAGAAGCCGGCCAAGACGATGCTCGAGAAGCGCGCGATCAAGCAGGCCAAGAAGGCCGAGAAAGGCTTCAAGTACCCGACCTGATGAGCCACGCGCAGCGACCGACGGGCGCACCGTCCGATTCATCACAGCGGGGTGCGAGCGCCGAGGCTGCGCGCGCTTCCTGCCGTGCCGCCGTTGATCGCTACCGGGTTCCCTCAACGCCGCGGGCGCTGTGGCAACTGGCCAATACGCTGCTGCCCTATGCACTGATCTGGTGGCTGCTGCATTTCCCCGCCCTGCGCACGTGGTGGAGCGCACCGCCGCTGGTGGTGCTGGCCGCAGGCCTGCTGGTGCGGCTGTTCATCATCTTTCATGACTGCGGGCACGCCTCCTTCGTACGCTCGCGCCTGGCCAACCAGCTGATCGGCATCGTCGCCGGTCTGCTGACCTTCACGCCTTATTTCTACTGGCGCTGGCAGCATGGTGTGCATCACCGGACCTCAGGGGATCTCGACCGGCGCGGCGCCGGCGATATCTGGACGCTCACGGTGCAGGAGTATCTCGAGGCCTCGCGCTGGCGCCGCTTTGCCTACCGCCTGGCACGCAACCCGATCATTCTGTTCCTGATCGCGCCGCTGATTATGTTTGTAATCGTGCAGCGCTTCGCGGCCGCCGAGGCGCCGGCGCGCGAGCGCCGCTCGGTGCATCTGACCAACATTGGCCTGGTGCTGATGATCGCTACGATGTGCGCGCTCTTTGGCCTGAAGCTCTACCTGCTGATCCAGCTGCCGCTGCTGATGATTTCCGGCGCGGCCGGCGTGTGGATGTTCTACGTGCAGCACCAGTTTGATGGCGTGTACTGGGAGCGGGGCGAGGACTGGGACTACACCGCGGCGGCGCTGCAGGGCAGCTCCTACTACAAGCTGCCGCGCATCCTGCAATGGTTCTCGGGCAATATCGGCTTTCATCACGTCCATCACTTAAGCCCCCATATCCCGAACTACAACCTGCAGCGCTGCCATAACGCGGCCGCAACGTTCGGCGATATCCGGCCGCTGACGCTGTTTGGCAGCCTGCGCTCGCTGCGGCTGCGGCTCTGGCACGAGCCGAGTCGCGAACTGATCGGCTACGCGGATCTGCGCCGCCTGCGCCTCGCGGCCCTCGCACGCCCGCGATCCTAAAGGCGCTGCGCACTGCAGCGGGTAACCTTGGCGCGCCCGGCAGCGAACCTTACGGTCAATGACTGCGCCGCACCGTGGATGTTCTATGCACCTGCTCTACCCGCTCGCTGCGCTCGTCGGCCTGTCCGCCGCTGGCATGAGCCGGGCACAGCCGCCGGTGACGGTGCTCGAGCTCTACACCTCGCAAGGCTGCAGCTCCTGTCCACCGGCGGAGGCCAGGCTCGCAACGCTCGCGGCGCGCCCCGATGTCATCGCGCTCGCCTTTCACGTCGACTACTGGGACGAACTGGGGTGGCAGGATCGCTTCGGGTTGCACGCGGCGGTAGTGCGTCAGCAGGGTTATGCCCACGCCCTGGGACGCAGCAGCGTCTACACACCGCAGTTCATCATCAATGGCGCGAGCGACGTACTGGATGGGGGCGAGCCCTCGCTGAGGCCGATCGCAGCCGCGGCGGGCTGGCAGCTGACGCTGGCAGCCGATGCCAGGCAATTGAGCCTGCTGGTGCAGGGTCCCGCCAAGGCTGATGGAAGCGAGCTTACGCTGGTGAGTTTTCGCGATCGCGCGGTCAGTGCCATCGGACGTGGTGAGAATCAGGGCCGCACACTGACCGAGGTGCACATCGTACGCAGCATCGAGACGCTGGCAGCGTGGCAGGGCGCGCCGCGCCGCTTTGAGATCGAGCGCTCGCGCCTGCCCGCCGATGCCACCGGGGTCGTCGCGCTGATCCAGCGTCCGGGCCCCGGTGCCATCCTGGCCGCGGCGCAGCTGACGCTGCCCCTAGGGAACTAAGCCCCGGGCGGAGTCGCGCGGCTCAAGCAGCAGGTGGATCAGGCCGCCCAAGGCCGCACCCAGGATCGGGGCCACCCAGAACAGCCACAGCTGATCTATAGCCCAGCCACCGACCACCAGTGCCGGACCGGTGCTGCGCGCCGGATTGACCGAGGTGTTGGTGACCGGAATGCTCACCAGATGGATCAGCGTCAGTGTCAGGCCGATCGCGAGCGGCGCAAAGCCCGCCGGCGCGCGCTTCGAGGTCGCGCCGAGGATCACGACCAGGAAGAAGCAGCTCATCACCACCTCGGTGACGAAACACGCGCTGAGGCTGTAGCCGCCCGGGGAGTGCTCGCCGTAACCGTTCGCGGCCAGCCCGCTGGCCAGCACATCAAAGCCGGGGGCTCCCATGGCAATCAGTGCCAGCACCGAGGCGGCGGCAATGCCGCCCAGCACCTGCACGATGATATAGGGCAGCACATCGCCGCTGCCGATCCGGCCGGCGACCCAGGCACCGATCGTAATCGCGGGGTTAAAGTGCGCGCCGGAAATGTGGCCGACCGCATAGGCCATCGTGACGACTGTCAGGCCAAAGGCGAGGGCCACGCCCAGCAGCCCGATACCGACACCCGGGAATTTGGCGGCCAGCACCGCGGCACCGCAGCCGCCCAGCACCAGCCAGAACGTGCCGAAGAATTCGGCCAGTAGTTTTTTGTACATGGAGCTCCCTCGTTATTTCCGGCGCTGGTTTTTTGTTCCGCATCCGGCTGCCCGCCCGATGCGCCAATCGCGCCGCAGCAGATGGTACGTGCTCAAGGCCGCAGGGCTCAAGACCCCGGGGTCCGAATGCTGCGCGAGGCAGCGCAACGGTTCAGACGAACAACACTCCGGAGAGCCCGGCGCTCAGCAGTTCCTCGAGCGCCAGACGCTTGGCTTCGATGCGCTCGAGCGCCGCCACCAGCAGCACTTCATCGTGCGCGGGTTCGGCCGGCACCGGCGCGGGGCGGCAAGCGGCCGCCAGCGGGCTCATCGCATCGGGGATTGAAGGCTGCACCATCGAAGGCCTCCTGGATCGGGCATCGGCCCGGCGCCAGTGGCGCCACACCGTTACCGGTCGCGCTCAGCGTCACGGCCCGACGTTACTCCGCTGCGCACGCTTGTGCGAATTATTTGTGACGGCGACTCGCCGCGGCGCGAGTACTGCGGCGCAGGCGCTAGAGGCCGAGCCGGGCTGCCGCCAGCACGCCCCCGGCAGCAAACAGGCAGTACCAGCCAAAATAGTGCCAGCGACCGTGCTCAAGCCAGCGCGAGAGCCAGCGCAACGCCAGTAACCCGGCGAGGAAACTGAACACCACGCCAAACAGGCTCGGTCCGAGCGCGTGGGTGAGCGTCTCATGAAGATTCAGCGTCGGTGAGGCATGGCGGATCAGCCGCCGCAGCTCGAGGGCCAGCACCGCCGGGGTCAGGACCACGGCCAGTGCGAAGCTGAACTCCTCGCTGCGCGCCTGATCCAGGCCGCACAGCAACCCGGTCGAGATCGTGGCCCCCGAGCGCGAAAAGCCCCGGAACGGCAGGCACAGACCCTGCACCGCGCCGATCAGCGCGGCCTGCGCCGGGCGCTGCGGCGCGCCGGTGCCGCTGTGCGCGGCACGCTTCGCCGACAGCAGGATCAGCGCACCGACCGCCGCCAGGCCGCAGGCCATCAGATACAGGTTGCCAAACAGGCTCTCCACTTCGGTGCCGGCACCGGGCCCGAGCACCAGGCGCACCGCGATTTTCATCACGCCGTAGCCGATGATGCCCGTCAGCAGCGTGGCGAGCAGCACCTGCGAAGCGGCCGGCAGGAAAACCGCGCGCGAGGCGAAATAGCGCCGGCGCCAGGCGCTCCAGAAATACACAATGACGGCCAGCATCGTGCCGGTATGCAGCATCACCAGCAGCAGCGTCATTTCCGGGGCGGTCGGATCGAGGCCCAGCAGCTTCTCGGTCATCACCACGTGCGCGGAGCTCGACACCGGCAGCAGTTCGCACACCCCCTGGACGAGCGCCAGGATCAGGACCTTGAGCAGCAGCGGCATCAGCACTCTCCGAGACGTGACCGGAGGGCACTATACCGGCTCGACCGCCGCCTCAGGCAGCTAGCCGCCACGCAGTTATTTCAAATGATCCGCGGAAGCCGGCGGTGGCCGGGCCTTGACCCACGGCAGCATGCGCTGCAGCTCGGGATCCTTGTCCAGGAACTGGTGCTTGAGCGCCCCGAGCACGTGCAGCGCGAACAGCACATACAGCGCATAGCCAAACCAGGTGTGCAGATTGCCAAAGAGCGTGTGGAGCGATTCCTTCGTGGCCGGATCGGTGCGCATCACGAAGCCGATACGCGGCCAGGGAAACAGGTTGAAGAGGCGCATCGGATGCGTGGCCGCATCCTTCCAGGCCGAATCGTGCAGCCAGCCCGAGATCGGCAGCGCCAGGATCAGCAGGTACAGCAGGCCATGCGCCAGATGCGCGCTCGCCTGTTCCCAGCGCGGGTAGCTCGCGGGCAGCGGTGGCGGCCGATGCGCCGCGCGCCACAGCAGGCGCAGCAGCACCAGCCCCAGCACCGTGATGCCGATCGACTTGTGGGTGTCGATGATCGCTCGCTCCCAGCCCTCCGGCAGCGAGTCCACTGACAGGGCGAGCGTCACATTGATGAGGATCAGCAGCGCCACCAGCCAGTGCAGCAGCATGGCGATGCGTGTGTAGCGACCCGCGGCGCCGGGGGGTGAATTCATGCGATTCTCCGGGGAGCGATTGCTGCCCGCTCAGCTCCACAGCCCCGGCTCGGTGACAAACTCGATCAGGTTACCGGCATTGTCGCGCACAAAGAAGCCCGAGCCGTGCTTGGCACGCACCACCATCGCGATGTCGGCGCCCTTAGCGCGCAGCTGCTGCTCGAGGGCCTCGACATCAGCGACCGCAAAGGCCACGTGCTTGTTGCCGATGGTGCGATTGTCGCGATCCGGGAAGCGCCGGTCCTCGGGCAGCGGATTCGCGTTGGGCACCTCGAAGAGCTCGAAGCGCAGCGCACCGCGCCTGATGATGGCGACGCTGGCCGGAATCTGCGGGATCGGAAAGCGCCGCTCCACTTCGAAGCCGAGCATCTGCTGGTACCAGGCGATCGCCTCCTCGAGATTGGGCACGCTGACGCCGCCGTGATG
>Ga0181537_10002292_pt1 | contig 16939 bp, 17 predicted proteins | sample PEATcosm2014_Bin_39_FD_119765 | JGI IMG/M metagenome (GOLD analysis project Ga0181537, IMG submission 119765) | Peatland microbial communities from MTU Mesocosm Facility, Houghton, MI, USA - PEATcosm2014_Bin23_10_metaG | ecosystem: Environmental > Terrestrial > Soil > Wetlands > Peat | place... | reverse complement strand
GAAGTGCTCTGCGTCATCATGTGCGAGGAGGTGCGCGCGATCAAAAACCTGCCGAAAATGCTGAAGGACGTGCCGGGGATCGGTGTCGTGCTGATCGGGGAAGGCGACCTGTCGCAGGACATGGGTTTTCCGCGGCAATACGAGCATCCCGAAGTTGCCGCCGCGATCGACGAGATCCTGGCGATCTGCAAGGACGCGGGCGTGCCGTGCGGGCATCCGCATGTCGACAGCAACAATGTCGAAAAGCTTGTCGAGAAAGGCTTTCGCTGGCTGATGCCGGCCCCGACGCAATCCTTCGCCGCGCTGCAGAAAGGCTTGGCGGCAAGCGGCCGGAAGTAGCTCGGCATGCTGAATATCGGCCTCTGCATCGGCATCGCGCTTGCCGTGGGTATCGCCTTCGGCATAGCGATCCACAGCTATGTCTTTGGCATCGCCATCGGCGTCGCGATAGGGATCGCGCTTTGCGCCATCACGAGGCACCGAAACCGCGGCAGCGCCTGACCTCCCGTTTCTGAATGCGGCCGGATGTTGCCCGCAGTAAGCGGGCCGATGTGAATTTGATTGTCACTGCGAGGCGCGCAAAGCGCGTCGCGGCAATCTCGGCGGGTTGAGACTCCCTTGCCGCGAGATTGCTTCGCAGCGCTCGCAATGACAAACGAAAGGCGGGTCTTGCCAGTCTCGCTCGGAAGCGATGTAGTTTGGCAACCCACACCCCTATGGAGGAAACCATGGACGCAGACGCCAAGAAGACCGCGCTTCGCATGATCCCCTACGGCATCTATGTGCTGACCGCGGATGACGGTGCCGGCAATGTCGCCGGTGCGACGGTCAACTGGGTGACACAGACCGCGTTCGCGCCGCCGCTCGTCGTGGTCGGCGTCAAGACCGATAGCGGCGCCTATTCGATCATCAAGGGGACCAAGAATTTCACGCTCAACATGCTCGGCAAGGAACATAAGGGTCTTGCCTTCACCTTCTTCAAGCCGGCGCAGCTGGCCGACGGCAAGCTCTCGGGCCAGGCGATCCACAAGGGCGCGAACGGCGCGCCGATCCTCGACGCCGCGCTCGCTGCGGTCGAGTGCAAGGTCACCAGCATCGTCGAGCAAGGCGACCATCACATCGTCATCGGCGAGGTTGTCGAGGCGCATGTCCCGAACCCAATCTCCGGCCGGCTCGACAGTGCGATCCTCGAGATGCGGGACCTCGGCGACAACGTCTATTACGGCGGCTGAGCAAGCCCTCAGAGCGCTCGCGTCCCCGGGTAAACACCCCGGGGATTGCGGGGCGGCAAGTAGCGCAACTTTGCGGCTTTTTTACCGGTGCCTGCGCCCAGCCAGCGGCGCGCGCCGCACGCGGCGTGCCCGGGCTGGCACATTTGCTAGCCAGCGATTATGAAACGGCGAGGTCGCAACATCTCGCTTAGCCGATGAAAACCTTCGCCAAATCGACAGCGGCGGCGCGGCGCCGCTCAGCGCAATATCGGGTACCGCTCAACAGCAAGCCGCCGGATGGCGGCGAAGCCCACCTCGTTCATTTGTTCGCCCGCAACACCTCGGACAAGGTGCTGACACTGGGCCTGAAGCGGCCGTGGTTGGGCGACCTCTATCACCGCATCCTGACAATCAGCTGGCCAAGTTTTCTCGCCATCACCCTTGCCGGTTACCTGATCACCAACATTCTGTTCGCGGCGCTGTTCGCGCTGCAACCGGGATCGATCAACAACGCGCGGCCCGGCAGTTTCACCGATGATTTCTTCTTTAGCGTCGAGACCATCGCGACGATCGGCTATGGCGTGATGTCGCCGGCGACGATCTATGCCAATCTGCTGATGACGGTGGAGTCGGCGACCGGCCTGTTATACGTCGCGCTGACGACGGGTCTGATTTTCGCCCGTTTCTCGCGCCCCACGGCGCGGGTGCTGTTTAGCCGCGTCGGTGTCATCGGCCCCCATAACGGCAAGCCGACGCTGACTGTCCGGCTGGCCAATCAGCGGCAAAACCAAATGCTCGCCGCGCAGGTGGGCATGACGCTGGTGCGCGACGAGCGCACCGCCGAGGGCGCCTTGCTGCGCCGGTTCTACGATCTGAAGCTGGTGCGCGACCGCTCGCCGGTCTTCGCGCTGACCTTTATCGTCATGCACGAGATCGATGCTGACAGCCCGTTGCGCGGCAGCAACGCCGATATTCTCGCCGAGTTCAACGCGGAGATTATCGTGACCACCAGCGGCATTGACGAAACCCTGGTCCAGCCCGTGCATGCGCGGACCTCGTATCTGCCGCACGAAATCCTGTGGGGCCATCGCTTTGTCGACATTCTCGGGTGGACCGAAGACGGGCAGCGCGCCATCGATTACAGTCGGTTTCATGATACCGTGAGCCTCAACCCGCCGCACTAACACGCCGCATCGGAGACGATCCATGGACCAGCACACGCTCACCTGGCCGAAGGAAGGCAATGCGCGGATTCCCTACCGCGTGTTCTCCGACCCCGACATCTACCGGTCGGAACTCGAGCGCGTGTTTCTCGGCGCGACCTGGCAGTTTCTCGTGCTGGCCGACGAGCTGCCAAACCCCGGCGACTACAAGACGACGTTTCTCGGCGAGACGCCGGTCGTCGTCGTCCGCGGCGAGGATGGCGAAATCCGCGCGATGGTCAATCGCTGCGCCCATCGCGGCAATTTGATCTGCCTCAAGCGCCAGGGTCACGCGGACATGCTGACCTGCGTCTACCATTCGTGGAGCTACGATCTCCAAGGCAATCTGAAGAGCGTCGCGTTCCGCCGCGGCATTGGCGGCAAAGGCGGGATGCCCGACAGCTTCCGCCTCGAAGACCACGGCCTCAAAAAGCTCCGCACCGACCATCTCGCCGGGCTGGTGTTCGGCACCTTGTCGGACGAGACGCCGCCGCTCGCCGATTATATCGGCAATCTGATCGGCGCGCGGATCGGCCGGGTGATGCGGGCGAAGCCGAAGATCCTCGGCACGACCTCGCAGATCCTGCACAACAACTGGAAGCTCTATATCGAGAACGTCAAGGACAGCTATCACGCGACCCTGCTGCACACGTTCTTCGCGACGTTCCGGGTCAGCCGGCTGACGGCGGGCGGCGGGGTCCTGGTCAGCGAGGAGGGCGGCAACCACACGAGCTACACGCGCGGCAAATCCGATACCCTCGGCAGCGAGGCGAGCGACAAGCTCTACGCCAATATCCAATCGATGCGTGACGGGCTGCACCTGACCGACCCGCGGCTGCTCGATTCGACCGACGAATTTGGCGACGACGTGACGGTGCAGATCCTCAGCGTGTTTCCCAATCTTGTCCTGCAGCAGATCCACAATTCGGTTGCGCTGCGGCTGGTGCTGCCAAAAGGGCCAAACGAGACCGAGCTGCAATGGATCTATCTCGGCTTTGAGGACGACGACGCGGCGATGACCGAACGCCGCCTGTTGCAGAGCAACCTTGTCGGCCCGGCCGGTTATGTGTCGATGGAGGATGGCGCGGTCGGCGGCTTTGTGCAGCGCGCGATCGTCGGCTCGGAGAACGATTGCTCGATCATCGAGATGGGCGGGCACGAATACGCCTCGCAGGAGACCCGCACCACCGAAGCTCCGATCCGCGGCTTCTGGCATGCCTATCGCCCGCTGATGGGTTATTGAGGCGAGATGCCAACCGGCGGCGATGCGTCAAGGCTGACCAAAAACGGACCACCCCGGCGAAAGCCGGGGCCCATCCTTCAACCGCCCGAAAAGCGGAAAGATGGGTTCCGGCCTTCGCCGGGATGGAACGGAGCGTAGATAATGGGCCTTGATGCGATCATCCGGCGGGCGGAGATTGATGCGCTCTATGCCGATTACGCGCACTGTCTCGACAATGACGCGCTCGAGGAATGGCCGGAATTCTTTACCGACGATTGCGGTTATCGCATCACCTCGGCGGAGAATTTTGAGGCCGGGCTGCCACTCGGCATCGTCTACGCGACGTCAAAGGCGATGCTGGTTGATCGCGTCATGGCATTGCGCAAGGCCAATATCTACGAGCCGCAGCGCTATCGCCATCTGATCAGCGCGATCAAGATCGGCGCCGAGGAAGCCGGCGTGCTCCCGATCGTCGCCAATGTGATCGTCGTGCGCATCATGCAGGACGGCGCGATGATGCTGTTTGCCGCCGGACGTTATGTCGACCGGCTGGTGCGCCAGGGCGAGGCATGGAAATTCGCCAGGAAGGACGTCGTACTCGACAGCCGCCAGATCGATACATTGCTGGCAATTCCACTGTGAACCTCGGCCGAGACCGGGTGTTTTCAGAAGAGTCGGCTCGCTGAACCTCGCAGAGCCGGCTGCACGCGCTCGCGGCGGCGCCGACAACCAATTGATCCTGGCTGTCCGGCCCCTTGGTGATCGACAGAGGCGGCCGGGTTGCGCCACACTGGCGCTCAATGCGAGCAATGACGCGCTTCCCCGCCATCGCGATGGCCGCCTTTGCCGGCGTGATGACGCTATGGCTTGGTGTGTCACCTATAGCTGCGGACGCCGCTGGGACACCGGTCGTCGTCTCGTCGAAGATTGATACCGAAGGCGCGCTGCTCGGCCAGATGATCGCAGCGGTGATCGAGGCGCAGGGTATTCCGGTCGAGCGCCGCATCGGGCTCGGACCGACCAATATCATGCGCGCCGCGATCATGGCCGGGCAGATCGACATCTATCCCGAATATACCGGCAACGGCGCGTTCTTCTTTCATCGCGAGGCCGATCCGGTGTGGAAGGACGCCGCGAAGGGCTATGCCGAAGTGGCCCTGCTCGACAAGGAGCAGAACCATTTGATCTGGCTCAAGCCGGCACCCGCCAACAACACCTGGGTCATCGCGATCCGCAAGGATCTGCCGGGGTTTCCCGAGCGGAAATGCCTCGACGAGCTGGTGACCTATCTGAATGGCGGCGGCACGTTCAAGCTCGCGGCGTCGGCCGAATTCGTCTCCAGCCCGGCCGCTTTGCCGGCGTTTGAGACGACTTATGGGTTTCATCTGACGGGCGACCAAATCCTGACGCTCTCGGGCGGCAACACCGCGACGACCCTGCGCGCGGCGGCGCAAGGGATTTCCGGCGTCAACGCGGCGATGGCCTACGGTACGGATGGCGAACTCGCCGCGCTTGGCCTGCTGGCGTTATGCGACGACAAGGGCGCGCAGGTGGTCTACGCCCCTACGCCGGTGATCCGCCAGCCTGTGCTCGACGCCCACCCGGCGATCGGCCCGGCGCTCGACCCGGTGTTTGCCTCGCTGACGCTCGAAACACTGCAGCAGCTCAACGCGCGGATCGCGGTCAACGGCGAGCAACCCGAGGCGGTCGCGAATTCCTATCTGAAATCGAAGCACTTCCTGCCGTGACCCTGGCCGGCCCGATGGCGCCGACCGCGGCCCTTCGAGCATCGCGCGTGCGGTTGCACAACCAGGTCGCGGCGACGCTCGTCATCGCCGGCGCGGTGGCGGGGTTGACCACCGGGTTTGTCGCGCTGGCGGCAAACCGGCTGGTGCCCGGAACCCCGATCACGCTAGCAGACGCTGCTCCCGCCGCGTTGACCGCGGTGATCGCTTTGCTGGGTGCCGCGCTCGTCGTGCTGTCGCTGATGCCGCCGCGCCTGTTGGTTCACCGCATCGCGGCCCTCGCCGCCGGGGTGCTGCTGATCTGCGTGCTGGAAGCGGCGGGACAGGCGGCCACAAAACTCACGGCGGATGCGCCGGCGCTGGCGACAGTGTCGCTCGGCGCCGGGTTCTGGGTGATTTTCGCCTGCGCCGCGCTAGCGCTGATCGATACGCTCCAACGCGCCGCGACGCGCCCGCCGGTGCAGCTGCTGATCGTGTTAGCGGCCGCCGCGATCTTTATCGCGATGGCCAAGACCGGGATGTTCGACGCGCTGTCGCTGGCGCGCGAATATGCCGGCCGCCAGCAAGTCTTCGCCGCCGCGGTCACCCGGCACATCGCGCTGGTGACCGGCGCTATCGTGCCTGCCTTGCTGATCGGCGTGCCATTGGGGATCGCCGCGTTGCGCCGCAGAAGCTTTGAGGCGCCGCTGTTTACCGTGCTGAACCTGCTGCAGACGATCCCGTCGATCGCGCTGTTCGGATTGCTGATCGCGCCGCTGTCGGGATTGGCGATCGCGGTGCCGGTGTTGGGTGCGATCGGCGTTGCCGGGGTCGGCCCGGCGCCGGCGATCATCGCGCTGATCCTCTACGCGCTACTGCCGATCGCCCGCAACACCCTCGCCGGGATCGGCGGCGTCTCGCCGGCGGCGATCGATGCGGCGCGCGGCATGGGAATGACCCACCGCCAGGTGTTCTGGCGGATCGAGGTGCCGCTCGCATTGCCGGTATTGCTCGCCGGGCTGCGCATCGTCACGGTGCAGGCGATCGGCCTCACCGTCGTCGCCGCGCTGATCGGCGCCGGCGGGCTCGGCAGCTTTGTCTTTGATGGGCTCGGCCAGTACGCGACCGATCTCGTGCTGCTCGGCGCGCTGCCGGCGATCCTGCTGGCGCTGATCGCCGATTTTCTGCTGCGGCTCGCCGCTGGCGGGCTGCGGCGGCGGTTCGCGCCATGACCGAGGCCATGATCGAGATTGCCGGGGTCAGCAAGACCTATGACGGCCGCCCGATCGTCACCGATTTTACCCTGAGCGTGCCCAAGGGCGCGCTCTGCGTGCTGCTTGGCCCGTCGGGCTGCGGCAAGTCGACGATGCTGCGCATGATCAACCGGTTGGTGCCGTTCGACGGCGGCACGATCCGCGTCGGCGGCGAGGATGTGCTGAGCGTGCCGCCCGAGGCGCTGCGCCGGCGGATCGGCTATGCGATCCAATCGACCGGCCTATTTCCGCATTGGCGGATCGAGGACAACATCGCCACGGTGCCGCGGCTCGACGGCTGGCCGGCCGGCCGCGTGCGCGACCGCGTGACCGAGCTCTTGACCCTGTTGCGCCTCGACCCGGAGACCTATCGCGGCAAGTTTCCGCACCAGCTTTCGGGCGGCGAGCAACAGCGCGTCGGCGTCGCCCGGGCGCTTGCCGCCAACCCCGAGCTGTTGCTGATGGACGAGCCTTTCGCGGCGGTCGACCCGATCACCCGCGACGCGCTGCAATCCGAGCTGATCCGCATCCACAAGGAGACCGGCAAGACCATCGTCTTTGTCACCCATGACATCGAGGAAGCGCTGCGCCTCGCCACGGTCATCGTGATCATGGAACGCGGCCGGCTCGCGCAAATCGGTACGCCGCTCGACATCATCGAGAACCCGGCGAGCGATTTTGTCCGCGATTTTGTCGGGGTGCAGGGGATCGGGCTGAAACTGCTATCAGTGCGCCGGGTCGCGGACCGGATGCGGCCAGGCGAGAGTGCCGAGGGAGAGGCGATCGCAGCCGAGGCGACACTCGCCGAGGCGCTGGCGGCGATGGTGACGCGCCGCGCCGAGCGGCTTCCGGTCGCCGATGGCAACGGCACGATCGGCGTGATCTCCCTCGCCGATCTCGTGCGCTGATGCGGGCCGTATTGAAGACGCCGGCCCTGTGGGTGGGCCTGCTTTTTGCCGCGCTGCTTGTCGACATGCAGGCATTGCGCCCGCTATTCGCCGCGGGCTTCCCTGGCGTCAAACCGGAGATCTTCAGCCGCGCGGGCTTTATCGAATTGTTCTTGTCGCATCTGGGGCTGGTCGCGGTGTCCAGCGCCGCCGCGACCATCACCGGCATCGCGCTGGCGATCTTTGTCACGCGACCGGTCGGGCGCGATTTTCGCACGATCGCCAATATGCTGGCCACGATCGGCCAGACATTTCCGCCGGCGGCGGTCCTGGCCTTGGCGGTGCCGGCGCTCGGCTTTGGCCCGCGGCCGATGATCGTCGCGCTGTTTCTCTACGGCCTGCTGCCGATCCTCGAAAACGCCATCGCCGGGCTCGAAGGCCTTCCCCCGGCGCTGCGCGAGGCGGGCCAGGGCATGGGGCTGTCGCCTTACCAATTGCTGCGCGATGTCGAATTGCCGCTCGCCGCGCCGGTAATCCTTGCCGGGGTGCGCGTGTCGGTGACGATCGGCATCGGCACGGCGACGATCGGCTCGACGGTCGGCGCGCTGACCTTTGGCACGCCGATCTTTGATGGGCTTGCCGGCAATAAACTACCCTACGTGCTGCAGGGTGCGGTGCTGGTGGCGCTGTTCGCGATCCTCACCGACCTGCTGTTTGCGCTGCTGGCGCGGCGGCTTCAGCCACCCGGCTAGAAAGATACCGCTCCAAGACCGCCACTTGCTCCGGCGTGGCGACAAGGCCCAGCTTGGTGCGTCGCCATAGAATGTCCTCGGCGGTACGCGCCCATTCTTCGCGCACGAGATAATCGACCTCGGCCCGACCGAGACCCGGCGCGAATTCGGGCGTGTCGGTCGCGGAGATTCGCGCGCCATCATCGGGCAGCATGGCCTGATGCGTCCAGGGCAGGCCCATGCCCGGCAAATGCGCGCCAAGCCGAGCCAGCGCCTGCTCGGCGAGGCTGCGGTAGGTCGTCAGCTTGCCGCCAAACACCGACAGCGCGGGCGGGCCCGCTTCGTCGAGCTCGAAGACGTAGTCGCGGCTCGCCGCCGATGCGCTGCGCGCGCCGTCGTCGTAAAGCGGGCGCACCCCGGAAAATTGCCACACGATGTCCGCGGGCGCAGGCGCGCGCTTGAACCAGCGACCGACCGCACTGCACAGATAGGCGATCTCCTCTGGTGTCGGCGCTGACGCGTCCGGCGCATCGATCGTCAATTCGGTCGTGCCGATCAGCGTGTAGTCCCGCTCATAGGGGATCACGAAAACCACGCGGCGGTCGTCGTTTTGCAGCAAATAAGCGTGGTCGTGCGGGTAGAGCCGAGGGACGACGATATGGCTGCCCTTGTCGAGGCGCAGCCCGGCGCGGGTCGTCAGACCGGCGCGGCGCAGCACGTCAGGAACCCATGGTCCCGCGACATTGACCAGGATGCGCGCGGCGACCTCGCGCGATGAGCCATCATCGGCGTGCAGCGTGGCGCGCCAGATGCCACCGTCGCGCCGCGCCGACGCGAGCGCGGTGCGCGTCAGGATCTCGGCGCCGTGATGCGCCGCGTCACGGGCGTTGGCGATGGTGAGCCGGGCATCGTCGACGACGCAATCCGAATAGACAAAGCCGGTTTTCACCGCGTTGCGCAGCGGGGTGGCGAGCGGCCCATCGCGAAGATCGACCGACACCGAAGCGGGCAGCGAGCGCGCGCCACCGAGCCGGTCGTAAAGGAACAGACCGGCGCGCAGCATCCAGCGCGGTCGCAGCCCCGGCCCATGCGGCAACACAAAGCGCATCGGGTGCACCAGATGTGGCGCCGTCCGGAGCAATATCTCGCGCTCGGCCAGCGATTCGCGGACGAGGCGGAAGGCGCCATGCTCGAGATAGCGCAAACCGCCGTGGATCATCTTGCTCGACGCGGAGGACGTCGCGCCGGCAAGGTCGCCCTTTTCGCACAACAGCACCTTGAGCCCGCGCCCCGCGGCGTCGCGGGCAATGCCGACACCGTTGATACCGCCGCCGACGACGAGAAGATCGAGAACCTCGCTCATGAGTCGCTAGCCAAGTTGATACGCCCGGCGCCGGCCCCTCTTTCCCGTCCTTCCGTCATGCGCTTTGAACGCCCCGCATCATGAAGCTCCGCCAAAATCGGCCGCAGCATAGCATTGTCGCCGATTGCGCGGACGCAGGCTTGATCATAGGTTGCGGGCCGCGAGCGAGACATCACAGGAGCACAGTCGATGCGGCAGACGGGCATCTTCGCGGTGGCGCTAATCGGGGTTTTGGCGATCGCCGCCCCGGCTTTCGCCGATTTCGGCGCGATCGCCTATGACAACGCGAGTTGCGCCTTCGGACGGAGCTGGAACTACACGACCCAGGCGGAAGCCGCGTCAAAGGCGACGGCCGAATGCAACCACCCCGGCTGCCGTGTGATCGCCTCGATCGGGCCGCGTCAATGCGGTGCGCTCGCCGTGACCCCGAATTGCCGGGGCTTTGGCTGGGCGACGCGGCCATCGAAGGACGCCGCGGAACTCAAGGCGATGCAGGATTGCCAGCGCGACAATCCCGGTCAATGCAGCGTGAAGGTGAGCGACTGCAACCGCTGACTGGCGGAGAGGTTGCCGCAGACTTCAGAATGGACGCTGGATCAAGGTGCTTGGCTTGCGGAAAAGCCTGCGGCCGGAGAAGCTTACACTAAACTTACGTTTATGCAAAAATTAACCATACATCCTCAAGCTCCCGTCATCGCGAGCAGAGCCTGCATTAGCGTCCCTTCCGGGTTGGCGAGGGCTTCGAGGATCGTGAAATGGTCAGCGCCGTCGATCGGCAGCAAGTGGCCGGCAAGGCCGCGCTCGGTCCAGGCCTGGGCGTAATCGATCGATTGGCGGCATAATTCGGGCAATTCGCGCGTGCCATAGGCGACGACGAGCTCGCCGGCCATCGGCGGAAAATGCAGCAGCGGGCTGTTGCGCTCCGCCTCCTGCGCATCGAGCCCGAGCTTGATGTTCAGGTAATTGAGCCGAATCGGTTCGAGATCGAAGATGCCGCTGATCGCGATGCCGCCGCGCACGACGCGCAGCGGCATGGTCATCGCCGTCAGATGGCCGCCGGCCGAATGCCCTGACACATAAAGCCGGGCCGGGTCGGCCCCGTAATCGCCGAGATGCTCGGCGAGGAACTGGACCGCGCGCCGCACCTCGGCAACGATGCGGTCGAGCCGCGCCGCCGGCGCCAGCGTGTATTCTATCAGCGCCAGGTTGACGCCATGCGGCAGCGTGCCCTCGCCGATAAAGGCGTAATCCTCCTTGTCGTTCATCTGCCAGTAGCCGCCATGGATAAAGACGAGCGTCGGCGCCTTCGGGTCGGCGGCGAGGAACAGGTCGACGCGCTCGCGCGGGCTGTCCCCGTAGGGCAGATCGAGATGACCCGGGTGCCGGCTCCGCAATTGTTCGCTGCGTTTCCGCCAGTCGGCGATGATCGCGTCGCGCTCGGGTACCGCCGCGCCGTTGTTGTAGCCGGCGTCGAGCTGCGCGCGATCCATTCCGCGGTAAAGCATGGCTCAGGTTCCAATCGCGATAGGGCTGGTCAGCTTTTTCAGCAAGGCGATCGCCGACAGCGCGGTCAGGCGGCCGGTGCGCGGATTTTCGAGGCTCGGCACATTCTCGATCTGCATCGAAAACCGCGCGGCATCGGCTTCGACCTCGATGCGGTGGATGTTGCGGGTGACGCCGGGATCGGCCCAGATGTCGATCATCGTGCGGTCGGGGCCGAGGCCGGCGAGCGCGAGCGCCGCCGCGACGTTGACATTGGCCGGAAAGCCGCGCGCCGCTTCGCGCGCGGTGCCGCTAAAGACGAGCTTTGCTTCGCTGAGGCCGGTGACGCGGATCTGGTTCTCGACAAGATATGGGGCGCCCTCCAGGCCGCCCGGCGGCTTGCGGGTGATCATCTGCACCGATGAGATGCCGCCGCCAAGCGCCGCCGCCTGCACCGCATCGAGACCGATCAGCGCCCCGGTCGGCACCAGAATGCGCCCGCCATGCCGGCGCGCCAGCTCGGTCAGGTCAAAATTGTCGAGGAGCGCGCCGCAACTCAGCGTGACGAGCGTACGGCCATGCGCGAGCGCCGGCTCGGCCAGATCTCGCAGATGGCTGGCCGGCGCGCATTCGACGACGATGTCGGCGGCCTCCCAAAGCTGTTCAAGCGGCAGCACAGGTACCGGAGCCGCAAAGCCGGCGACCGCCGCCTCGGCGCGGCCAACATCGCGGGCCGAGACTGCCGTGAGGCTCAACCCTTCCAGGCCGCGATCAAGCGCCTCGGCGACAACCTTGCCGATCGCTCCAAAACCGCCGACCGCCACGCGCAAGACCATGCTCCCTCCTCTACCCACGACTATTGCGGCAGGCCGTCGACGATCATGACCCGCGTGATCGCCGATTGCTGCCGTAACGGGATTAGCTTGCTGTATTCGGGCGACGCGTACCAGTGGTTGGCGTCCTGCGGGCTGTTAAACGCGATGATCACGATGTCGCCATTGGGCGGCGGCCCCTCGCGCACATCGGGGAGCGCGCGGGCCAGTGTCCGGCCGTGATAGGGCGCCAGAGACGCGGGCACTTGCTTTGCGTAGGCAGTAAAGCCGGCCGGATTGGTCACTTGCACCTCGGCAACGACATAGGCGGGATGGCCGGCGGTCTGTGCCCGCAGCGCGGGAACACCCCAGGCCCCGATGGCGATGCCGACAAGCAAGGTCAGGACAAATTTCGCGGTGTTTCGCACGGGCTTCCCCTCAATACGATTTCGGCAGGCCCAAAACCCGCTCGCCGATATGCGACAGGATCAGCTGCGCCATGACCGGCGCGATGCGCGCGATCTGCGCTTCACGGAAATAGCGCTCGACGTGGAATTCCTTCGCATACCCCATGCCGCCATGAGTCAGCATCGCGGTCTCGCAGGCGCGATGCCCGGCCTCGCCGGCGAAATACTTGGCCGCGTTCGCAAAGGCGCCGGCATCCTCGCCCGCATCGTAGGCCGCAGCGGCGCGGTGCACGAGCAGCTCGGCCGCCTCCAATTCGATCCAGCGCTCGGCAAGCGGGTGCTGAACGCCCTGGTTCTGGCCGATCGGCCGGCCAAAGACGATGCGCTCGCCGGCATAGCGCGCGGCCCTTGCCAACGCGGCGCGGCCCAACCCGACCGCCTCGGCGGCGATCAGGATGCGTTCGGGGTTCATGCCGTGCAGGATGTATTGAAAGCCCTTGCCCTCTTCACCGATGCGGTCTTCGAGCGGCACTTTGAGGCCGTCGATAAACAGCATGTTCGAATCGACCGCGTGGCGGCCCATTTTCGGGATTTCGCGCGCCTCGACGGCGCCGCGATCGAGGTCGGTGTAAAAGAGGGTCATGCCCTGCGAGGGCCGCGCCGCGTCCTCGAACGGGGTCGTGCGGGTCAGGATCAACATCTTTTCGGTAACCTGGGCGGTCGAGGTCCAGATCTTGCGGCCGGTGATCGTGTACCCGTTGCCGTCCTTGGTCGCGCGGGTCTTGATCCGCGTGGTGTCGAGCCCGACATCGGGCTCGGTGACCGCGAAGCAGGCTTTTTCCCTGCCGGCGATCAGCGGTGTCAGCCAGCGCTGCTGCTGCTCCTTGGTGCCGAACACGACGACCGGGTGCAGCCCGAAAATGTTCATGTGCACGGCGGAAGCGCCGGAAAATCCGGCGCCCGATTGCGCCACCGCCTGCATGACGACTGCCGCCTCGGCGATGCCAAGCCCGCTGCCGCCATATTCCTCCGGCATCGCCACACCGAGCCAGCCGCCCTCGGCCATCGCCTGGTGGAATTCGTGCGGGAAGCCGCCCTCGGTGTCGTGCTTGAGCCAGTACTCGTCGCCAAACTGGGCACAAAGCCGCGCCACGGCGTCGCGGATTTCAAGCTGCTCGGGCGTTAGAGTGAAGGTCATGGGGTGGGTTCCTGATCAAAGCACTACGCCAGGATTTCGGTAATGCGCGCAGGAAAACGGCGATGTCGTAATCCGAGTCCTCGCGGGCGTCACCGCGGCGCGGAAGCGCTTGAGAATCGGGTCGTCGATCGCGGTGCGCGACATGGCATAATTCCCGCTTGTTGCCGGTTTAATATCATGGGCGCCGGCACGGCGCGACGGCGGCCCGCGACGAAGCGGCTGTTATCGCGCCGTGCCGCCATCCCTGGTATCCTGGAAGAAATCGGCCTGGAGCCTGCTTTTGCCGCTCGATACCGTCTTTAGCGTCTGCCCGCACGATTGCCCGAGCGCCTGTGCGCTCGAGGTGCAACGGTTGGATGGTGACCGCATTGGCCGCATCCGCGGCGCCAAGGGGCAGGGCTACACCGATGGCGTCGTTTGCGCCAAGGTCGGGCGCTATGCCGAGCGGCAATACCATCCCGAGCGCCTCAAGGTACCGCTGCGCCGGGTCGGCGACAAAGGCGTCGGCCACGCCGCTTATCAACCGATCTCGTGGGACGACGCGCTCGACCTCGTCGCCGAGAGCCTCACCCGCGCCGCGCAGCTGCACGGCTCGGAAGCGGTGTGGCCGCATTACTACTCGGGCACGATGGGGCTGGTGCAGCGCGACGGGTTGCAGCGCTTGCGCCATGCGATGCGCTATTCGCGGCAACACTCGACGATCTGCAACGCGCTGACCGATTCCGGCTGGCTGGTCGGCGTCGGCACCAAGCGCGGTGTCGACGGTCGCGAGATGGCGAAATCCGATCTGATCGTCATCTGGGGCGGCAACCCGGTGTCGACCCAGGTCAACGTGATGACCCACATCGCCAAGGCGCGCAAGGAGCGCGGGGCGAAGCTCGTCGTCATCGATCCGTATCGCACCGGCACCGCAGAGATGGCGGATCTGCATTTAGCACCGCTTCCCGGCACCGATGGCGCGCTCGCCTGCGCGGTGATGCATGTGCTGTTCAAGGAAGGCTACGCCGACCGGGCCTATCTGGCGCGCTACAGCGATGATCCGGACGGTCTCGAAGCGCATCTCGCAACGCGCGGCCCCGAATGGGCCGCCGGCATCACCGGCCTCAGCGAGGACGAGATCATCGCCTTCGCCCGGCTCTACGGCCAGACCAAGCGCGCCTATCTGCGCATCGGCTATGGGTTCTCGCGCTCGCGCAACGGGGCGGCGAATTTGTTCGCGGTGACCTGCCTGCCAGTGGTGACCGGCGCGTGGCAATACGAGGGCGGCGGGGCGCTGCAGTCGAACCACGGCCTCTTCCGCCTCGACCGGCGGCTGATCGAGGGATCGGACGTCCTCGATCCCTCGATCCGCATCCTCGATCAGTCGCGCATCGGACCGATCCTGTGCGGCGACAAGCGCGACATCGGCGACGGACCGCCGGTCACGGCATTGCTGATCCAGAATACCAACCCGATGGTTGTGTCGCCCGAATCGGGCCTCGTGCATCGCGGCTTCGCGCGCGACGATCTCTTTGTTTGCGTGCACGAACAGTTCATGACCGAGACCGCGGCGATGGCCGATGTCGTGCTGCCGGCGACGACATTTCTCGAACATGACGACGTGTACACTGCCGGTGCCCACACTTATTTGCAGATGCACCGGGCGATCGTGCCGCCTTATGGCGAGTGCCGCTCGAACCATGAGGTCCAGTGCGCGCTCGCGGAGCGGCTGGGCGCCGAGCATCGCGGCTTCAAGATGACCGCCTATGAGATCATCGCCGAGACCTTGCGCGCGAGCGGGCTGCCCGGCCCGGAGGAATTTATCGAGGGCACCTGGCTTGATTGCGCCGCGCCGTTCGAGACCGCGCATTTTCTCGACGGGTTTGGCCATGCCGACAAGAAATTCCATTTTCATGCGAATTGGGCGGCGATGATGGGGCCGATGGGCGACCGCGAGCTCGGCTCTCTGCCCGAACTCCCCGACCATGTCACGAACACCGATGACGGCGAGGCCGGGCGCCCGTTTCGCATGGTGGCGGCGCCGTCGCGCTCGTTTCTCAACACGAGCTTCAACAACACGCCGTCCGGCGTCGCGCGCGAAGGACAGCCGAGCGCGCTGATCCACCCGGAGGCGCTGGCAAAGCTCGGCATCGCCGATGGCGACCGGGTTCGCGTCGGCAACGAGAAGGGCAGTGTCGTCGTGCGCGCGCGTGCCTTTGACGGCTTGCAAAAGCGCGTGGTGATCATCGAGGGCATCTGGCCGAACCATGCCTTTGAAGAGGGGATCGGCATCAACCTGCTGACGAGCGCCGATCCCGGCCCACCGCAGGGCGGCGCCGTCTATCACGACACCTCGGTCTGGCTCCGCCCGGCCTAAAGGAACGCATGATGAGCGGCGGGAAGCTGCCGGCAACTTCGTCCTCGGCCGATGTCGAGGCGTTTCTGCAGGACCTCAACCGCGCGCCCGTCGTGCGACCGGGCGGCGGGCGCGGGCGGCTCATCTTCGCGCTCGACGCGACGGCCAGCCGCGAGCCCAGCTGGGATCGCGCCTGCCGCATCCAGGGCGAGATGTTCGAGGCGACGGCGGCTTTGGGCGGGCTCGATGTCCGCCTCGTCTTCTATCGCGGCTTTAACGAGTGCAAGGCGAGCCGCTGGATGCAGGATTCCGCCGAGCTGCACCGCGCGATGCGCGCGGTCTCGTGCATCGGCGGTGAGACGCAGATCGGGCGGGTGCTGGAGCACGCGATCGCCGAGACCAAAAAGCAACGCGTCCACGCGGTGGTTTTTGTCGGCGATGCGGTGGAGGAGAAAATCGCTCATTTGTGCAAGCTGGCCGGGGAGTTGGGCTTGCTGGGCACGCCGGTGTTCGTGTTTCACGAAGGTGGCGACACCCATGCCGGGACCGCGTTTCGCCAGATCGCCAAATTGTCGCGCGGCGCCTATATGAGCTTTGACTTGGCGAGCGCCGACCGACTGAAGGAATTGCTCGCCGCGGTCGCGGTCTACGCTGCCGGCGGCTATCGCGCGCTCGCCGATTACGGGGCGAAAAAAGGCGGCGATATCCGCTTGCTGACCGCGCAACTGAAGGGGTGAGCCTCGATCATGCTGGCGCTTCTCGGCGGTGTCGCGATCCTCGCCGGGCTGTTGCTACTGGTCTACCTGTTTGTCAACGCCGACCCGGCGAAACTGGCGCGCGGCCTCAAATGGACGGCGATCGGCGCGGCGGTTTTGCTGTTTCTCTATCTGCTGCTGTCCGAGCGTTTCGCTTTCATCTGGCTGCCTCTGACTCTCGTCTGGCCGTATTTGCGGCGCGCGCGCTCGCTGTTTGGCGGGTTTCGCGGCGCGGGGAATGCCAGCCACAGCTCCGACGTATCGACACCGTATTTGCGCATGAGCCTCGATCACGACACCGGCGCGATGACCGGGACCGTGCTTGCCGGACGCTTTGCCGGATTGCGGCTTGAAGAG
>Ga0181537_10002291_pt1 | contig 16940 bp, 16 predicted proteins | sample PEATcosm2014_Bin_39_FD_119765 | JGI IMG/M metagenome (GOLD analysis project Ga0181537, IMG submission 119765) | Peatland microbial communities from MTU Mesocosm Facility, Houghton, MI, USA - PEATcosm2014_Bin23_10_metaG | ecosystem: Environmental > Terrestrial > Soil > Wetlands > Peat | place... | reverse complement strand
TCGTTCGCCGAGCAGGTGCTGGAAGACATCATCGTTGGCGGATACGGAGCGGTGGAACTGCAACTCACCGGTGACGAGCGCAGGCCGCTGGCGCTGTATGCGGTGGATGGATCGACGATCCAGATGCGGGCGGACTGGAACGGCGAGCCGGATGCAGTTCGCTATGGGCAGATGACTTCCGCGCTGGGTGGCGGTTCCCAGGTGGAGCTTGAGGACCGCGAGTTGTCCTACATCCGGCTGAACCCGCGCAGTTATACGCCGTTCGGGCTGGGACGGCTGGAGGTTGCGTTCGAGACGATTCACGAGTTTTTGGGAGCGCATCGTTTTGCCGCGAAGCTGGCAAGCAATTCGGTGGTGCAGTACGCGCTGTGGATGCAGGAGATGGACCCGGGACAGCATGAGCGGCTGATTCGCTGGTGGCAGGACGAGATTGAAGGTACGGGGCGGGTTCCGATTCTGACGGCGGAAAACAAGCCGGAGGTGTTGAGGTTCGGCGCTGGGACGGATGCAGACCTCCGGATGCAATGGCAGGAATTTCTGATCCGGGTGATTGCCTCGGCATTCGACTTGCCGCCGCTGCTGCTGGGCGTGGAAGGAGACGTGAATCGCGCAACGGCCTCGGAGCTGACAGGCTCGGCCTTCCGAACGGCAATTGTGCCCACGGCGCGATTGCTCTCCGAGCACATTACGCGGGATGCGTTTGCGAAGCGCTTGGGATGGGATGACGTGGAGTTTGTCTTCCTCGACCTGGACGCTACGGATCCGCTGGAGCAGGCACAGATTGACCAGATTTTGCTGAACAGCGGAGTGCTGACGGTGAATGAAGCTCGAGCGGCGCGGGGATGGCAGCCGCTAGGGGATTCGGGACTGGAGGAGGGATGAGGATGCAATGGGAGGCGATGGCTTTGGCGATGCCGAGGGTGGAGGGGCATCCCAACCGGCGTGAATTTCGTGGAGTGCTGACGGTGGCGGGGATGCCTTCGGATCGGGCTCCCAGCGGCGCTCGGGGACACTGCGTGATGCTGACGGCCGAGGCGACGGAGCGGGCATTGCCTTCCCTTTTAGGGATGGCTGTCGACTACACGCCGGAGCTGGACCGCCATGACGCACGGAGAAAGGTGGGAATCATCACGTCGGCGGATATGCGGGCCGGTGCAGGCCGGGCACAGGAGGTGGATGTGTGCGGCTATGTGTTCGAACGCGATTTTCCGGAGGTGGTGCGGGAGATGCGCCGCCGCAGGAGCGAACTCGGCATGAGTTATGAGATTGCCGACGTTCGAGTGGTGGATACCGAGGCTCCAGTGTGGGTGGCGACGGATTTCAAATTCACGGGCGCGGCGGTGTTGTTGCGGGACAAGGCAGCGTACGCGGCAACGAGCGTGGAACTGGCGGAGTAGGAAAACAGGTTTCAAAGTTTCATAGGTTTCAAGGTTTCAAAGTTAAGAGCAGGAGCAAGGTCAAGGTCAGAGTCAACTTCCTCACCCTCTACCCAAAATCAGGCGGAGGGTGGGGCGCGTGGGAGTTCGAAACAGTCGGCGCAAGCCGGCTTTTCTATGGAGAAAAGATGAACGAAGAGAAGAGTGCAGAGAGTCAGAGTCCGATGGAGGAGTGCGCGGCACAGCTGCGCAGTGCGGCACAAGCCCTGGAGCGCGTAATCGGGAAGCTGGAGGCGCAGTACGAGGCGCTGAACCAGAAGATCGATCGCATCATCGCCACCGTGGAAAAACAGGGCCAGAGAGAGGAAAAGGATGTGTCGGCCAGCGCGGAGCTAACAAAGCTCGAGGCGGAGAATCGCGACTTGCGTAAACGCGCGGGACGCAAGACGGTGGCTCCGCTGGTGAACCGGTTGCTGGCGAAGAGCGGAGTCGGCGAGGGCGTGCAGATCGAGGCCGGCACGCTGGAAAAAGCGCTGGGCGGTTTGACGGTGGAGCAGCGCATGGCAGTGAAGGGCGAGCTGGCACGAGCGGGAATGATCGCCTGAGTGGATTACCGGATTGGTTCATCTCCGGATTGACGAATGGAAGAGCGAAGGCAACATCCCCACCCTCCACCCAAAGACGGGCGGAAGGGTAGGGCACCCGTCTGAATTTAGGGATTGCCGGAATGACGGATTGACAGAGAACAACCGGGGCAGCGAGTCGCCGCGGATCAACGAGCCGGAGGAAGGCTTCGGCAGAGAAGGAAGAGAAAGAATGAATACACAGTTTGTGGATTTGCATGCAGCAGCGGACTTCATGGGGCCGGGCGCAATCGAGATTGATCGTTACCAGACGGAGATCTTCGACATTGTTCGACGCCGTGGTGCTTTTGGGCAGCGCATCACCAACGTTCCGGCTACTGGCCATCCATCGCGCTTCTTCGAAGAGCAGGCGATTGCCTCGCCGAGTGCAGCGAACGGTTTCGTAGATCCACGCAACATTGTGGCTACGGTGAATTCGCCGACGCGGGTGGAGCGTTCCGTTCCGCTGAAAGCGCTGGTCTCTCAGATCAACTACAACCTGTTCGACATTGAGGTTGGCCAGCAGCAGGAGCAGTTCGCTTTCCTGCAGGCGAAGGATCTGAAGGATGCTGTCGATGGCGTAATGCGCACGCATGACGTTGCACTGTGGAATGGCAACGACACCTCGCTGAGCACTCCGACGACGTTCCAGTACTACGGTGCGGCTGCGCAGATCAGCGCGGGCGGCAACACGGCAACGGTCACCACCACGGAGAGCATTGTGGACGGGTTGAAATCGCAGATTGCCGCGATGGTATCGAGTTCGAACTATGAGGTTCGTCCGACGGCGATCTATGCCAACCCGGTTCTGTTGGATCTGATCGATCGCGAGATGAAGCAGGAGTTCAACGTCGTGCTCTCGACTACCCAGGTAGCGGGCGGCTTGACGGTGAAGACACTTTCTACTCAGGCCGGTGAACTGCCGCTGATTCCGGAATGGGCGCTGCCGTACTCGGGCACACCGGGAAGCGGCTCGGCTGTGCTGCCCGCTTACATCGTGACCGAAGATCTGATCGAGTACCACTGGCTGACGGATGCAAATCCGAGAGTCTTTCAGCTTGGAATGACGGGCTCGCTGGCTCGCCAGTTGGTGGTTGTGAAGTTCGGCGGCGTGGTTGTGAAGGGCGCTGGATACGCACACTCATTGGTCAATGTGAACCGTTAAGCAAAGGCGAGGGCTGCTGAGAGGCGGCCCTCGCATGAATGAGTGGAGCAGACTTCGAGACGCGCTGCCGAGGTTTGATGACATTGCAGTGCGCGAGAGAAGAGGGGAAATGGCATATCTCTCAGGGGATGAATACAAGCTGTACGGGTTGGATGACGCGACTCCGGACAGCCTGGTGAGCGCGTCGTCGGACTTGATTGATGCGCATTGCCGAAGAAGCGGATTCGGGATCGCACAGTACATGGAGCGATTTCGCGTGGGCCGGTCAGGGATCGTGAGATTGAGCTATCTCCCGCTGGCTTCGGCGGACGGCGTGACATCGCCGATCGTGCAGGTGAGGGGACGTTACCTGCGAAACAGCCAGGGATGGGCTTGCGAATCAGAGCTGGCACAGGAAATTGCTAGCGTGTTTGCGACGCCAAACACGTGGGTTTTGATCTCTGCGGCGTCAATGGATGTGGACGCGGCGAGCGGCGAAGTGATTGTGGGCGGCGGATCGCTCTCTCCCGCGCTGGGGGATTTGGAAGTGACGTACACGGCGGGCTACACGACGGTTCCAGAGGCGGTGAAGCAGGCGTGCGCAAAGCTTACGCAGAACGCGCTGGCGACTCCGGCACTGAACGTGTCAAAGCAGAGGATTGACCGCATGTATCTGGAGTACTTTGCAGATTCGCTGATGGACGCTGACGTGAAGCGATTGCTGGCGCCTTATGTGGCGCAGAGGCTCTCGTCATGAAGACGAACGCGGCAGGACTGGAACGGGCTTCACTGGCCATGCTGCGCGCACTGGGCGCGGGTAAGGCCACGCTGTTGCTGACGCAACCGGTGGTGGCAAATGCGCAGGCAGGGCTTGGGCTGAACGCTCCTCCGGCGGCTGAGGTGGAGATGGAACCGGTGCTGCTGCAGACATCGGTGAACGGCAATGACCTGCTGGCGATCGCCACCCGAGGCACAGTGCAGAAGGCGATCAATGTTGTGGACGCGTCAGAGGCTGCGCGGTTGCTGAGCACATCCATGCTGAAGGCGGGCGATACGCTGTATCGCATTGTGTCGGTGACGGTGAAGCGGTTCGGTGGAGTGGAGATGCTGTACGAGCTGGGAATCGAGGAATAAATGCAGGCAGCGAAAGATACGTTTCTGAAGACAGTGGCGGGGCGGCTTGCGGTTGTGAATCCGGCGCGAACGACGACCATGGATGGGGTGCCGCGTCCGGCGGTGCTGGCGCTGGAAAATGAAATCCCCATGGGGACCGATACGGAGTTGGAGACATTCCTGTTGAGTTGGCAGTCTGCGGCACGCGTGGTTCCAGGACAGCCGCTGATGCGAATGGAGTGCAAGCTGAGCTATGGCAGCCAGGGCACGGACGATTTGCTGCGCACCGATCGCGGCCGCATCCTGACGGCGATGGACAGCGAGCTGATGCGAATCTGCGAACCGAACCGGGCAGCGAAATGCGATTACACGCAGACGCCTCCGGCGGCGTTGGGGACGAACATCTTCTGGGATGCTCCCGTGCTGGAAGAGGTGAAGTCTTCCAATGGAGTGCTGCAACGCACGGCAGCAGTCACAGTATTTTTCTTTCCGGAGGTGGCGTGATGCAGCGGGCTGGAATGCAGGAATATTTCGGAGAAGTGCGCGCATATTTTGCCCCGGTAAATCGTGTGACAGAAACAGGTACAGTGTTCGATCCGTCGGCGGTGTTCAACATGGGCACCCCTCCAGATCCGTGGCTGCACCTGGGCCTGGTGCGCAACTTCAAGCGAATTGCGAAATCCACAATGGGAGCGGTACGAACGGGTGCGGCGGGTGTGACGCAGATGCAGTTTCGCAAGTTGGTGGATGCGCGGGTGAGCCTGGATTTTTGCGAATGGGGCAAGTTGCAGATGGCGGTGGCAGCAAGCTCACAGCACATGAACGTGTTGGAGAGCGATGGCACACAAGCGAGAGCTTCAGGCGGAAGTGCGAAGCCGGGACAGCCACTGTTGGCGGGCTCGACCGCATCGCTGATTTTGCTGGACCCTTCGGTGCTCCGAAACTACTCGGTTGGCGAGTTGATCGTAGTGGACGTGGATTATGCTGCGGGAATGACCGATCTTGGAACGGGCATTACAGGCGGCGTGGCTCTGGCCTCCGTGCAGTTGGATTGTGATGCGGTCCGGCGCGTGAGTTACAACGTGGGATGCGTTGCAGCGGTCACAGCCAACGGGCTCCAGTTGGATGCTCCGCTGCCCGGTGGGGCTCCGGCGAGCGGAGCGCGCGTGCAGAAAGTAGTAGGGTTTGTGGACCGCGAGGGAGCCAGCTTTCTCCAGGAGTGGTCGGCGTTGTTTGCCTTGGAAGAGGAGAGCGGCGGACAGGTGTTCTTCTACTACCCGAGGCTGCAGTCGTCGGCTCCGGCAGAGGAGACGGTGACAGCGGTGGGGAGCGGATTAAGCGCTGCTTGTCTGCACGCGGAATTCGCAGCAATGGCTGCCACGGATGCCAATGATGGAGAGACAGTCGTTTGCTATCGCTCGTCGATCCCCGCGGCGGGAACGCCCGCTTACTGATCTGCGCGGTCAGCGCTGATTCAGCAACTGCATGAGCGCGAGCAAGTCTGGTTCAACGTCAGTAAGTGTGTCGCGAAGTTCATCGAGATCGCACTTGAGCGAGACGCTGAGGCTGGCGAGCGAATCTTGATGCTCGGGAGAAATGCTGAGAAACAGAGGAAGAGTGTGCTCGGCGAAGTTGCGGCCAAGAACGGAAACATGAGCGAGATGACGGCTTAGGTTCTCAAGGGACGTGCCGTCCGCCATGCCGATTTCGAGCAGGCGACTCCGAAGTTGGCTTTGCAGAGAGACGATGGCGGCAGTTTCAGAGTCAGACATAGATTGAAGGGGCGAAGCTCTCGCCCCTTTTGCGTTGGATGCGAATGACACAAAGGGGATTCGGCAGATGAAGCTAACAATCGACAACCTGGATGGACTGGGCGAGACGGACTATACCGCGCTGCTGGACGCCGAAGCGCTCCCAAAGGTTGTGCGCAAGCTGAACCAGGCGCCGTTGCTGACAGCATGGCTTGGGTGCAGGGGCACACCCATAACAGCAACTGCGGGTAGCAAGGCGCGCCTTTATCGCGACACGGGCGACTTGTGGTTCAGCGGGTATTTGGTGGACGCTCCGCAGCGGGAATTCGCGGGGATGACGATGGGAACGGCGCTGTTCCGCGTGGGGCTTACAGCAAAGGGAGAGATGTTCGCGCTCGATCGCGGAGTACTGAGCGAACACGCCGCGATGGGCGGGCGCACCGCGGGACAAGCGATCACCCAGTTAACGCTGGAGGCGAACCCTGCATTCAGCCTAGCTGGCGTTCAAGATGTTGCGACGGCAGGAACCTACACGGTGGAGGCAGGCGAGTTGTGGAGCGCTGCAGCCGGAGAAATTGCCGACTGCTCGCGCGCCGCACTGAGTGTGCAGAATCGCGCGCTGAGCTTGACTCCGGTGGGTTCCGTGACGCGCACATTGACAGACAGCGATGCAGGCTTCTCTCCTGCTGCACTGAAGCTGAGCGTGGGCGGAGCGGTAGCCAATGACATCACCGTGATTGGCTGCCAGGAGCCAGCGCTGTATATGCGCGATTGCTTTACTTCGACGGGGACGGAGCTATACCTGCCCTTGTCACAGGCGGCCTTCAAGGCGAAGACCGCAGTGCTGGTCGAGGATGACTTTCACTCGGTGGCCTTGGACGCGACGAAGTGGGTGAATGATTTTCCCACGCCGCTGACGTTCACGCAGGGCGGCGTGGCTTGTGCCGGGCCGGTGCAAATGCGCTATCGCGACCGCGTCGAGTTGGGCGGACTGATCATCCTGGAGCAGACGGGCATCAGCTATAGCGCAGGCCAGGGCATTGTGGGCGGCCTCTTCTGTGGCGGCATTGCTCCGAACTACTGCCTTGCGGGCGTCATGCTGGAAGGCGGCCAGGTGATGCCAGTAATCGACGGAGTGGCCAATGCTTCGGTGAAGACGTTGGCGGCGGGCATGACGTACGAGTTCCGCACGCTGATCTTTCATCCGGAGCCGATCCGCGCGGGACAGGTTTACTCAAGCAGTGTTTGCAACGGCGCGAACGCACGAACCTCGCAGGTGTGGTCTGGAACTACCCACGTTGTGCTGACAATGCGCGAGATCAATCCGGCAGACGCTTCGACATTAAGCGGACCACAGATCGTGATCTTCGATGGAACCATGCTGAATGTACCGGCCTACGCAGATTACCTTCCGCTGTGGGGACTGAACCTGACGTGCACGCTGGGCCATGCTGCGGCGTTCAATGAAGGTGCGGTATGGGTGCAATCCGCAGCGCCCGGGCAGGCTTGGCGCACACGCGTGATCGGAGACGTTTCGGCAGGAGCAGAGTGCTACCTGAGCGCGAAGGAAGTTCACTTCACTGCGGCAAGCGAGCCGGTGCTGAATGAGCGAATTGAAGTTTTTTACCGCACGTCTGCACTGGCCTGCGGGCGAGTGGTGGATCCACAGAGCATACAGGCGCTACAAAACACCGAGGACAGTGGAACGCGTTCCTTGGTGTTACACGTTACGGCTCCCGCACCGCGAACATCGCTGGACTGCGAACAGGCGGCGCGGGCACTACTGGACGATCTTACGCAAGCGGGTTGCAGCGCGGAATACCAGGCGTGGGCGGGAATGCTTCCAGCGGGCGCAAGCGATGTGCAGCCCGGAGAGTTGTGGAATATTTCTGCCGCGATGTGGGGTGTTGATTGTGCTGCGGTTGTGCGCGATGTGGAGATCGACTTCGAGAGCCTCTCGGACAACTATGCGCGCTTCACATTGCGGCTCGCCAACGATGCTGCCGGGCCAATTGCGCTTCGCTTTGGACGCACGAAACACAACGCGCTGGTCACAGTGGTGTCCAGCAATCTGCTGGACGATGTCTCGGCCCGTCCGGTGGGATTGCCGGATGCGCGCATTACGACATGGGGAACGACCACGCTGACGCTGGATGCGGGCACCAATCCCATAACCGGAGGAGGTTTCGAAGTGCGCGTGGAAGGAGATTGGGGATGGGGAATGACAGTGGACCAGAACCTGGTTGGGCGGTACGCGAGCCGAACGATAACGCTGCCGTTTACCGGAGTGACACAGACATTCTATCTCCGCCAATTCGACGCCAGCACGCCTCCGAAGTACTCAACCTACTCGGCAGTTTTGAATCTGGAAGTGTAACCATGACGAATTTCGAAGAGAGAGTGCTCCGCGACCTTGGCGAATTGAAGACGCATATGCGCTGGATCGTGGGCAACGGCAACGAAGGCAAGATACAGGAACTAGAAACCAGAATCCAGAAGCACGAGGCAGCATTGCAACGCACAGCAGGGTTAGGCGTGGCCGCCGGGCTTCTGCTGACCGTGATGCACCTGGCTCTGGAGTCGCTAAGGACAATACATCGCTGATGACAAAAGAAGAATTTGTGAAACAAGCATACGAGGCCGCCATGCAGAGTTCAGAGCAAAGCGGAATGCCGCCAATGGTAACTGCCGCACAAGCAGCGCTGGAGAGTAACTGGGGACAGTCCGGGCTTTCGAGAGAGGCGAACAACTATTTCGGCATCAAGGCGTACGCGGGGCGGGACCGCATTTTGATGAGAACGAACGAATGCGAAAAAGGCGAGCGAGTTGTAATCACGGCTGCATTCGCAAAGTATCCGTCGATGTTGGACTGCTTTCGCGTCCGCGATGAAATTGTTGCGAGAGGTGCAGCGTATGCAGACGCGCGAAAGAAGTTGGGCGATGAGGCTGGATTTATCGCGGAAATTGCGAAGCACTGGGCGACCGATCCAAAGTATGCGGAGAAGTTGATGGCCGTGTTGAGCCAAGTGAAAGGAATGCTGAAATGATTTTCTTAGCGAGCTTGCTGCAGGGTATTTCGTTTATTCCCTCCATTGTGCATGGAGTAGAGGGGCTAATGGGCAATAAGGCTGGCACCGGGAAGAAACAGGCAGTGCTCGCCTTTGTAAGCGCAGCGCTGGGTGTTGACGGAGCAGTGGAGAACAAGCAGATCGTGGACAGCGATAAGTTCAATGCAGGTTTGAGCAAGGTGATTGATGGTGTGGTGGACTGCATGAACGCCTCTGTCTGGGCCAAGACGGGCGGTGCCCAATGAGCAGCACGCTTACCCCAGTCATTCCCCATCCACCCTTTACGCCACCCGCTCCGTCTGGCGGTCTTACCATCGTTGCGGTGACACTCACGCTGGTCTCACCCTCAGCAACACTCGCAGGAACCATTGCTGTTAATGATCCGGCAACCGCCGTAGCCACGCTTCAAGCCCTGTTCGTTCAACTGCGCCCTGATCTGGCGACAGCCATCAATGGCGCTAGCGCGACCCAAGCAATCATTGGCACAATTCCGGCACTCGCGCCTGGCCAACCGAATAACACTCTTATGCCGTTCCCCGCAGGCCTGTAGGTCGACAACCACACTGTAACAATCAAGAGTAAGGGCGCCGCCAAGCGCCGCCCTTACTCTTCTATCTTGATCCTACCAATTTACTTCTGTGCAAATTACAGCGGCTCACTCCAGTTTTCAAGAACCGACTTGACGACCATCATGAATTGATCGGCGACAGCACCGTCGACGACGCGGTGATCAAAGCCGATGGCCATGGTAATCATGGAGTGGATGGCGAGCGTGTCGTTGCCTTCCTTATCGGTGAGCACGACGGGCTTCTTCACTATCGCTCCGAGGTCGAGAATCGCAACCTGCGGCTGATTGATGATGGGCAGGCCGAAGCTTGCACCGAAGATCCCCGGATTCGTGATGGTGAAGGTTCCGCCGGACACCTCGTCGGGTTTCAGCTTCTTGCTGCGCGCACGTTCGCCAAGATCGTTGAGTGCACGTTGCAGGCCGACGAAGCTGAGCTCATCAGCATGCTTGATGACCGGAACGAGCAACCCCCAATCCAGTGCCACAGCAATGCCAATATTAATGTCGCGCTTGTAATTGATGTTGTCGCCTTCAACCGAGGAATTCATGATCGGCCATGCGCGCAACCCTTGTGCCACCGCACGAATAAAGAACGGCGTGTAGGTGAGCTTGAGTCCCGTGGATTGTTGGAAGCGGCTCTTGTTCTTATCGCGCAGCTTTACGATGCGCGTCATGTCCACGTCGAAAACCGTATGCACGTGAGCGCTGGTGCGGCGGGATGCGATCATGTGTTCGGCAATTTTCTTGCGCATGACCGACATGGGTTCCACAACGCCAGGCGTGCCTGCAAACTTACTTGGCGTTGCAGGCGCAGCCACTTTCTCCGTTGCGGGAGCCGTTGCCACCGGCGCCGCTGCCACCGGCGCAGACTTCGCGCGCTCGACGAACGCCAGAATGTCTTCCTTGGTTACGCGCCCGCCCGCTCCACTGCCCGCCACCTGCCGCAGGTCCACGCCATTCTCGGAGGCCAGCTTGCGCACCAGCGGAGAGGTTCTAACTTCTTCGCCAGCGACAGATGCCGCCTCACGTGCAACAGGAGCGCTTGTCGCTGCTACCGAGGTCGCTACCACTGCTGAGGGCGCCTGCGGAGCCGCGCTGGCGCTGCCGACCCCTGCCGCTCCGCCGATGACGGCCACTACGCTGTTCACTTGCACGGTCTGACCGGTTTCGGCCTTGATGGCCGTCAGCACGCCAGAGACGGGCGCTGGAATTTCCGCATCAACCTTGTCTGTCGAAATCTCAAACAGCGGCTCGTCGCGCGTAACTTGCTCGCCGACTTTCTTCAGCCACTTGGTGATGGTGCCCTCGAAGATGGATTCGCCCATCTGCGGCATCACCACGTCGGTCGCTGGGCCGCTGCTCGCCGCAGTCTCATTGGCCACTGGAGTAGGAGTGGGCGATCCGGCGGCTGAAGCAGGAGCCGATGAAACCTTGGAAGCTTTGTTCCCGTCATTCGGATTGGCAGCCGCGCCGGATTCGTCAATCACGGCGACCACGGTGTTCACCTGCACGGTTTTGCCCGCCTCGGCCTTGATCTCCTTGAGCACTCCGGATGCGGGCGCGGGAATTTCTGCATCCACTTTGTCAGTTGAGATTTCGAATAACGGTTCATCCCGCGTGACCTGGTCACCGGTCTGTTTGAGCCACTTGGTGATAGTGCCTTCGAAGATGGATTCGCCCATCTGAGGCATAACTACGTCTGTCGGCATGCTCTTCCTTCCGCGCTATTGCTGATTCTTTGGTTCCAGAACGTCAACCCAAAATTATATACGCCCGCGACAAGTGGCGATTTATCCACCTCTTAATCTAAGAGGGCGCGCAGCCTATTTGGATTCACCCATGCTAGCCCCGCAATTCTCTTTTGGGCTCCCCTGCCTGCGTCAGTGCGCCGCTTCGATGGCGTAGTCGAATACGTACGAATGCTTCCCGCCGGAGATATCCACGGTCATCTTTCCGCTGAGTCCCACCAGCTGTCCCGTGCCCGAGTCTGGCACCACGGTGATGCTCAACTGGGGCACACCGCGTGTCATCGTGCCACTGTGCTGCAGGACGAACGTTCCGTTCCGGCCATCCAGTGTGCCCGTGAAGCGCTCAATCGCCACGTATCCGGCGGAGCCCTTTACGCTGCTCATGGCCGTCAACATCTCGGCCTTGCTGGTGCCCTCCAAACTGCCATGAAACTGTTTGCTCAGCGATGTCCGCCCCACACTCGCGCCCTCCGCCTTCTCCTCGGACTGCGGTTCCATCTTCACTTCAAACGTCCCCGTTGCGCGTGCCATCACCGCAGCCTCCTTTTGGATATTGTTCGTCGAATTCTGAGCTGTTCCCGCAAAGCACGAGAGAATGATCAGGAGAACTCCCGCGACGACATTCCGAAGCCGATGCCTCATATGCACTCCAGTTGCGCAACCACAATGTAAGTTGATGCCGTAACGATATCGCTCTTCACCACGCCCCATCCTGCTGCTTCCACCGTTTGCTCAACGTCGGTGCGATGGATGCGATGCTCCAGCGGTGGTCCCGGAGGCCGCATTCCGTCCGGTCGCCAATCGATGATCGCGAGTTTTGCGTTAGGAGCGGCGATGCGGCGGAATTCGCGCAGTGCAGCCGTGTGGTCTCCAATCTCATGCCATACGGCGGAGAGGAATATCAGGTCGCAGCTTGCATCCGCCAGCCCAGTCGCCGAGTCTTCGCCTACCACCACATCCACGTTTTGCGGAGCAGACGCCGCAGCCAGCTTGCCGCGAATCACATCCAGCAATTCGACCGAAGTATCAACCGCGAAAATCCTTCCGGGAGCCACGCGGGCAGCCAGAGGCAAAGTGAAGTACCCTGTCCCCGCGCCAATGTCTGCCACGTTCAGCAAACCGCACGCACCCACCGCGTCCAGAATCTTTTCTACCGGAAAGTATTCGCTACGATCCGGCGCGTCCAGTTTTTCCATCTTCTTGGGATCAAAACGGCGTTCGTGCCCGCTCATGCTTGCCTTTCGGTCTGTCAGCGCACCAGGTAGGGTTTGCCGGGGTCGTCGAGAATAGCGCGCGCGTCGGCTACATCTTCCTGCCGCACCTTCAGCGCAATGCCTCCGGTCATGCCGTTATAGATGCCGCTGCTGATGCGGCTGAGGTATTCATTCGAGCAAAAACACTCGATCCCCGCCGACTCCAGCCTCCCTCTGGCAAAGAGAAACTCCTGCTCCATCAGGAATTGCGCCACCACGACCAGTTCGGAATCCCCTGTGCCGCCCATTCTTGAATTGTGCCACTTCCAAGGCCGCTGCGCACCTCCCATACGGCCCTCCAGTGACCCGCATCACTGTTCAGCCCTGCCGTGCCGGGACTATACTTTGGGTGCCATGTCCTTTCCTATTAATCGTCAGCGTCGTCTGCGCCGCACGGAAGCCCTGCGCTCCTTTGTGCGCGAGACCCGGCTTTCTCCTGCCGGGTTCGTCTATCCTCTTTTCATCTGTCCCGGCGAAGGTGTCCGCAAGCCTGTCGGTTCCATGCCCGGAGTCTTCAACCTCTCGGTAGATGAGGCGGTGAAGGAGTGCCAGGAGGTTTACTCGCTCGGCATTCCGGCCGTCATTCTCTTTGGTCTTCCTGAGGTCAAGGATGAAATCGCCACCGGAGCCTGGGCTGAGGACGGCATTGTGCAGCGTGCCGCGCGCGCCATCAAGGCTGCCGTGCCCAATCTCCTCATCATGGGAGACGTTTGCCTATGCGAGTACATGTCGCACGGCCACTGCGGCATCGTCAAGAAGGTGAACGGACCGACGCCAGAGACCGAATACGAGATCGTAAACGACGCCTCGCTCGACATCCTCGCCAAAACCGCCGTCTCCCAGGCCAAGGCCGGCATTGACATCATTGCCCCCTCAGACATGATGGATGGCCGCATCGACGCCCTGCGCACCTCGCTCGACGCCCACGGCTACGAGAACACGCCCATCATGAGCTATGCCGCCAAGTTCGCCAGCGGCTTCTACGGTCCTTTCCGCGAGGCCGCCGACTCGGCTCCCTCGTTTGGCGACCGTCGCAGCTACCAGATGGACCCGGCCAACGCCCGCGAAGCCATGCGCGAAATCGAGCTCGACATGCAAGAGGGCGCGGACATGATTATGGTCAAGCCCGCCATCGCCTACCTCGATGTCATCGCCGAAGCCAGAATGCGCTTTGACGTACCGCTCGGTGCCTACCAGGTCAGCGGCGAGTACGCCATGATCAAGGCTGCCGCGCAGAATGGTTGGATCGACCACGACCGCGTCATGCTCGAATCGCTCCTGAGTATCCAGCGCGCCGGAGCCTCGATCATCCTCACCTATTTCGCCAAGGAAGCCGCGAAGCTACTCGGATAAAGTCTCTCCAGTCAGAAAAAGAAAGAAAGGGCCGCCTGCGAGCGGCCCTTTTTTTTGTTGGAGTTCACCCATACTTGCGCACGCTCACGCTCTGACGTGACACAGGTCACATCCTGGGATTTTCGAACAGGTGTACTCTCGTGATATTGAATATCATTTTCAAGATCATAAAGCGTGCGGAGTCCTGGTGCATGAGTTTCCCCGGTAGTGCAATCAAAGTTCGGCAAGTCATCTCTCTCCTGTTCATCCTCTTTGTCTGTACGGCCTTCCTTCAGGCTTCGAACGGCGATCTTTCCTCGGTCCGCGGCACCGTTTCAGATCCCTCCGGCGCCGTCGTCCCGGGAGCCAAGGTGAGCGCGCGCAACGTCTCCTCCGGCAACACAGTGGAAGCCACAACCGGCCCCGAGGGCAGCTACACGATCTCTCTTCCTGCTGGACGTTATGACATCCAGTTCAGCGAGACGGGCTTCAAGCCGACCCTCCGGCAGCAGGTCGAAGTGACCGCCGCTTCTCCCCTCGCGCTCGATGTTCAATTGCAACTTGCCGCGCAGAGCGAGCAGCTAAGCGTCACCGTGGAGCTACCCGGGGTTGAGACCACCAGTTCGCAGATTGGCGAAACCATTTCCGCGGAAAAGATGACTGCCATGCCTCTGAATGGCCGCAGCTTTACCGATCTGCTCGCCATGCAGCCGGGAGTCATTCCCGCCAGCTCGCAGCAACCCAATGCCGTCGTCATGTCGGGATGCACCACCACACCGCCCTCTGGCGATCTGAACCCCGGCAACCTCTCCGTCAGCGGGCAGCGCGAAACCAGCAACGGCTTTGCCGTCAACGGCGCAATGGTCGAAGAAGATTTCAACAACGGCACAGCCGTGGTCCCCAATCTGGATTCCATCCAGGACTTCAAGGTGCTCACCAGCAACTTCGACGCCGAGTACGGCAATTTCAGCGGTGGTCAGGTGTTGGTCAACACCAAGTCGGGCGGCAACAAGCTTCACGGCAGTGCCTTCGAGTTCCTGCGCAACACCGCTCTGGACTCGCGCAACTACTTCGCTACGGATCGCGCCGCTTACCAGCGCAATCAGTTTGGCGGCACTCTCGGCGGCCCAATCCGCAAGGACAAGGCATTCTTCTTCCTCGACTACCAGGGAACGCAGATGAAGCAAGGGCAGGAGACTGGAGACATCACCGTTCCTACCCAAGCCGCCCGCTCCGGCATGATCGTTGACAAGAACGGAGCCAGCCAACTAACCGGAAACGTAAGCACCACGTATTGGGCGCAGCAGCTTTCAGCCAAGCTGGGCAAGCCAGTCAATGTCGGTGACCCCTACACCAGCGTCTTCCCCAATTCCGTGATCCCTTCTAATATCTGGTCGGCTCCCGCCGCCTCTCTGCTGCAATACATTCCCAAGGGGAATGTCGGTTCTGACACGTTTTCCAACTCATCGCAAAACGAAACTCTCGGCGATAACAAGGCAGCAGCCCGCTTCGACTTCAACACCCGCTGGGGCAATCTCTCCGCCTACTACTTTCTCGACCAGTACAATCTGAACAATCCCTACCCAACGGCGCAGGGCGGAGCCAACGTCCCAGGCTTCAACGCCACATCCAGCGGCCGCGCCCAACTGTTCAATCTCGGACTCACCAAGGTGTTGGACGCACACACCGTGAATGAGGCGCACTTCAGCTACATGCGTGACGCCAACCTCATCGGCCAGCCTGTAGGAGGAGTAGGGAAGTCTCTTTCGTCGCAGGGCTTCACCGAGTGCAGTGGCACGGATTCAAGCTGCCTCGGCATCGTGCCGCTGAACAAGAGCATTGAAGGAATTGAGAACATCGCGTTCAACGACTTCACCATTGGCGTGGACGTTACCGGAGAGCGGCAGACCAACAACACCTTCCAGTGGAGCGACAATCTCTCCCACGTCATGGGACGTCATACCTTGAAGCTGGGTGCGAGCTTCCATCTCGATCAAGTCAACATCCAGTCCAACTCCATCAACAACGGCTCGTTCGTTTTCAATGGAACCGAAACCGGCTCCGATTTCGCCGACTTTCTTCTCGGCGTTGCCAGCACCTACGAGCAGGGAGACGCCAGCGCCTTCTACATCCGCAACAAGTACATCGGTGCCTTTGTTCAGGATAGCTGGCAGGCCCGCCCCAACCTCGTTCTCAACTATGGGCTGCGTTACGACGTTCTCCCGCCCTGGCATGAAAAGTACAATCAGCTCCAAACCTTCGTTCTAGGCCAGCAGTCGGCCGTCTATCCGGGAGCGCCCACCGGCATTGTCTTCCCCGGCGATCATGGAATTCCCTCCACCCTGGCACCCACCAAGTGGGACAACTTTTCCCCGCGTATCGGCGCCACGTATTCGCCCAACGCCGATGGCCCTCTCCTCGGCAAGATCTTCGGAGCTTCCGGCAAGAGCAGCATTCACGCGGGCTTTGGCTTCTTCTACTCGGCCTTTGAAGGGCTCTCCGCCGGAATCATGAGTGCCTGCGCTCCCTACGGATACGACTATGACAGCACCAGCGGCAAGCCTCTGCTTACGGAGCCCTTCGTTTCGGCCACCACCGGCCTCTCCAACGGACAGCCCTTTCCTTCGCCAATCCCATCCTTCGGAGCCTCGCCCAGCCATCCCAACAATAGTGTGAACTGGGGCAATTACGCTCCCATCACCGGCGATCCGGCCTTTTACTATCGCAACACTTCGCCTTACACCGAAAGCTACAATCTCTCCTTCGAGCGTGAGTTGGCGCGTAACACTTTCCTCAAGCTCGGCTATGTCGGCTCGCAGGCGCATCATCTTCTGGTTCTAACCTCCGCCGATCCCGGTAACGCGGCAGCCTGCCTCAGTGTCAGCCAGCAAAGCCAGGTTGCGCCCGGAACCGCCGTCTGTGGCCCCTTCGCCGAAGGTGGAACATTCACCAAGGCCGACCTGA
>Ga0181537_10002290_pt1 | contig 16944 bp, 19 predicted proteins | sample PEATcosm2014_Bin_39_FD_119765 | JGI IMG/M metagenome (GOLD analysis project Ga0181537, IMG submission 119765) | Peatland microbial communities from MTU Mesocosm Facility, Houghton, MI, USA - PEATcosm2014_Bin23_10_metaG | ecosystem: Environmental > Terrestrial > Soil > Wetlands > Peat | place... | reverse complement strand
TCCTGAGCACCTGTGGGCGGTGGCCGATTCGCATCTCGGTCGGCATTCCCGGTCGCCATATCGATGACCAGCTTTGCCGCTTGGCTGAAGTCCCTGGGGCGTTTGGGGTGCTTGGTCACGTGGTAGCCGCGGCCTCAAGGCGCGCTAAAATCTTCTCCAGATGGGCGATTTCACGCCGGACAATCCCAATCTCGGATTTGGTTATATCGACCCGGTTCACGCGCATACTCAGCCGGCCGTCCTCTAGGCGGGCGAGAAAGTCCCGGAGGTTCGCCAGTTCTTCGGAAGGATGCATGTAGGCCATGAGGCCGAATATGCGCCGTTCGGCCAAGGCCGCAACCCCGAATCGGGGCTGCCTTATTCATACTGACCCACTACCCAAGCGGGGGGCCAGTTTCAATTATGGACAAGTTTGCAGAGCCCCGGATGGCTCAACAGCACCCGGGGCTCTGGGGTACGTCCCTTGTCATGACGGTTCGCGACACACCCGCTGGCGCAATTAACAGTTAGTTTGCTGCCGCAGTGTTCAATTTCGTACACCACTGGCTTTTGATCAGCGCAGCTTGTTGATGGTTGCACGTCGGCGAAAAGGCCCTGGCTCGCATCTTTTGCCGCGCCACAGCCGAGGCTGTCACTTCGCGTAACCCTGCGATCGCAGCCAATCGATGCGCAGAGTGCCTTGCATCCATTCGTCGATCTCGGTCTTGCTCTTTAGACCCGTGATGTAGCGGATGTCGCCCTCGCCGCAATGCGCTTCGATTTGCCAGTCGCCCTCGGCGATGCGTTTCGGCTTGAAAATGACTTTGACCTTCGGCGCTTTTCCCATGAGGCCGAATAGGCCGCTTGGGCTTTGCTGGCAAGTCTTTAGGCTCACCCTGTGCAAAATGAGTCACGCCGCAGCGCCGGCGGTAACGGGGTCGGACTTAATTTTCACGGCGCGGGAAAGCAGCCATTAGGACAGAACCGTACGACCGCTCGACATGGAACTGTGGCAAGCGCACGATCGCGACAGATGGGCGCTGTCGCAAGGCGCTTTAGTCCTTCAATCTTGTCGGGACCCTTTTGAGCGTCCGTCTTTCGCACAGCGGCGAAAGGAACTCACGAAAGGAAATCACCATGTCTCTGACCGTGTTTTTCCGGGAAACCTGCCCGAAGTGTCATAAGCCGATCACCCACGCCGTCATCAGACCGCATCCCGCCCGGCCTGACTGTGCGTTGCAAAATTTTGAATGTGCGGACTGCGGTGTCGTAAAAACCAAGATCTATTCGCTCAGCCCGGGCGACCCGCCGCCGGAACTGGCGGCCTAGCGGTTATGCCACGGCCGCGACACAGAATATGTCGCCGTCCTTAACGTCGAGCCATTCGACATCGCCGGGGTTCGCTTCGCCGATCACGGTCATTTTCGACGCTTCGACGTCGGGACGCCGGTAGCGCAACGCTTTAAGCGCGGCATCCCGGTCCGCTATCGCGACGAGAAAATATTCTTCGAGCGGGGGTCCGCCGCCACCCATGCGCTCGGTCGAGGAGACGATTTTCCAAACTGTTGCCATGCGAGCGACTATGCGCGTCCGGCGCAATGAAGGCTATAGTAGGCTTCTCGCAGCGGCCGGAGCGGGCGCCGATTTGGAACCCGTCCAGAACAAGAGCGTTACGTCGCTGCGCTGTAGCAACGCTGTTCTATCCGGCGACTACGACAAAATGCGAGGAGGGTCTGATGCGAAAACTCACCATGACATTGGCGGCTGCAGCGGTCACGCTCGGCGCGATGGCCGCGGCAGCCAACGCGCAATCGCTCGGAGCCGGCGCGGCCGATCTTCATGCCAAAGCGCAGAACGCAACACCGATCGATAAGGCGGCATGCCGCGGTTTCGGGGCGTTTTGTCCGCCAGGCACGGTGCGCCGTTGCGGACCGTACCGCTGCTGGTGCGCCCGCTGCTATTAGGCGCGCGTAGCGGGGAAGCACAGAACTTCCCATTCGCTTCGGCAATCACACGGCCGCGCCTGCCGTCGAGCAGCGCAAACGGCCCATGAGGGACATAAGGAAAAGACGCATGAGAGGCACGCTATTCATCTCGGGCATCTTCGTCGCAACAGCAATGCTAAGCGGCGGCGCGCGGGCGCAAAGCTATCCCTGGTGCGCGCAATACGGTGCCGGCATGGGCGGCGCCGTAAATTGCGGCTTCGCGAGCTTCCAGCAGTGCCAAGCCGATGTGAGCGGAATCGGCGGGTTCTGCGAGCCGAACACGACCTATCAGCGTCCCGCCGGCCCGCACCGGCAGCACCGCGCGCAGCCGTAACACGCAAATTTTTTACGGCAGTTCGACGACCAAGCCGTCGCGGATGGTGACGCGGCGATCCATCTGCGCGGCGATGTCGAGATTGTGCGTGGCGATGATGGCGGCAAGGCCCGAGGCGCGGACCAATTGACCGAGCGCGCTGAAAACGTGTTCCGCAGTGCGCACGTCGAGATTGCCGGTCGGCTCATCGGCCAAAAGAATACGCGGCGCGTTGGCGACAGCACGCGCAATCGCGACACGTTGCTGCTCGCCGCCCGACAGTTCCGCCGGCCGATGCGTGAGGCGATCTTTAAGTCCGAGATAGCTCAATAATTCGGCGCCGCGCGCGCTTGCTTCGCGGCGCGACAGGCCGCGGATCATTTGCGGCATCATGACGTTCTCGAGCGCCGAGAATTCCGGCAACAGATGATGCGCCTGATAGACAAAACCGATCTCGGTGCGCCGGATGCGCGTGCGCGCAATATCGGTCAGGTTCGAAGTCGCTGCGCCGTCGATATAGACTTCGCCCGCGTCGGCATGTTCGAGAAGGCCCGCGATGTGCAGCAACGTCGACTTGCCGGCGCCCGACGGCGCCACCAGCGCCACCGATTGGCCACTCCATACCGCGAGCTCGGCGCCTTTGAGGATATCGAGCGTCGCGCCGCCCTGGCGGAATTGACGGTTGATGGCGTGCAGGAAGACCAGGGGCGGCTCTTCGCTGCCTTGCGCCGCGGGCGTTTCGGTCTCGGTGATCGTGGTGGTGTCGTCCATCGCCCTATTTCACTCGTAACGTAGCGCTTCGACCGGATCGAGCCGCGCCGCGCGCCATGACGGATAGAGCGTCGCCAGCAATGATAGCCCGAGCGCCATCACGACGACAGCGGAGGTTTCCTTGACGTTCATATCGGCGGGAAGCTGCGACAGGAAATAGAGCTCCGGCGAGAACAGCTCGGTATTGGTGAGCCACGACAAAAACCGCCGGATCTCCTCGATGTTCAGACACACCACGGTACCAAGCAGGAAGCCGACCACGGTGCCGACCACCCCGATCGAAGCGCCGGTGATGAGGAAGACCCGCATGATGGCACCTTGCGTCGCGCCCATGGTGCGCAGGATGGCGATGTCGCTCGACTTGTCCTTCACCAGCATGATCAGTCCCGACACGATATTGAGCGCGGCCACCAGCACGATCAGAGTCAGAATCAGGAACATCACATTGCGCTCGACTTGAAGCGCATTGAAGAACGTGGCGTTGCGCTGGCGCCAATCGACCATATAGATCGGCCGGCCGGCGGCGTCGGTGACGGCCTTGCGGTAGTCGTCGATGCGATCCGGATTGTTGGTATAGACCTCGATCGCGGTGACGTCGCCGGCACGATTGAAATAGGCCTGCGCCTCGGTCAGCGGCATGAAGACGAAGGCGGAATCGTATTCCGACATGCCGATTTCGAACACGGCGGCGATTTTGTAAGCCTTGATCCGCGGCGTCGTGCCCATCGGCGTCACCGCGCCGCGCGGCGCGACCAGCGTGAGATTGTCGCCAGCGCGGACTGAAAGCTGTTCTGCGAGCCTTGAGCCGATGGCGATCCCCTGCCCGTCGTCGAAGCCGTCGAGCGTGCCCTGTTTGATATTGCTGGACACCTGGGTGAGCTTCATCAGGTCGCCGCCGCGCATACCGCGCACCACCACTCCCGACGCGTTGAACGGCGACGAGGCGAGCGCCTGGCCTTCGACCAAGGGCGCCGCAAGATAGACGCCGTCGACCTTGGAAACCCGATCGGCCACAGCGGCAAAATCAGTGAGTGGCGATTCCAGCGGCTGGATCAGCAAGTGGCCGTTGAGCCCTAGAATCTTGGTCAGGAGCTCCTGCCGAAATCCGTTCATCACCGCCATCACGATGATGAGCGTCGCCACCCCGAGCATGATGCCGAGAAACGAAAAGCCGGCGATGACGGAAATGAATCCCTCTTTGCGCCGCGCCCGTAGATAGCGCAGCGACAACATCCACTCGAACGGTGAAAAGGGATGCGTGCCGGTCGGTTCGGCCATTTAGCTTCTGGTCCCCATGACCACTCCGAGTTTCACACGATTCTGGCGGTTTCAAGCCGCGCAATTTCGCGGCAAACGGCCGCCGCGCACAGCTTATCCAGTCAGGCGAGCGACAGCGTCGGCAGGCGACATGAGTTCCCGCTCGCCGCCAGCCCGCCGTTTGACCTCGACCTTGCCCTCCGCAAGGCTCCGTGGCCCCACAAGAATCTGCCACGGCACGCCGATCAGGTCGGCGGTGGCGAATTTCGCGCCGGGCCGTTCGTCGAGGTCGTTGTAGAGCGTATCGATGCCCTTCCCAGTCAGTTCGCCATAGAGGCGCTCGCAGGCGGCGTCGGTGTCGCTTCCGCCCTGCTTGAGATTGAGGATCATGGCTTTGAACGGCGCGACGCTGTCCGGCCAGATGATGCCGGCCTCGTCGTGGGACGCCTCGACGATGGCGGCGACCAGCCGGCTCGGACCGATGCCGTACGAGCCCATATGGACCGGATGGTCCGCGCCGTCGGGACCGGTGACCACAGCCTTCATCGGTTCGGAATATTTGGTGCCGAAATAAAAGATATGCCCAACCTCAATACCGCGCGCGGAAAGGCCCTTGCCAGCCGGCAGATTGGCGAAAGCCGCAGGATCGTGCTTTTCCGACGTCGCTGCGTATAGCGAGGTCCATTTGTCGACGATGGCCTGGAGGCGCCCGATATGATCGAAATCGACGTCGGGGCCTGGGACCTCGAAATCGAGGTATTCGCTGTCGCAAAACACCTCGCTCTCGCCGGTATCGGCCAGGATGATGAATTCGTGGGACAAGTTGCCGCCGATCGGTCCGCTCTCGGCCACCATCGGGATCGAGCGCAGGCCGAGCCGGGCGAATGTCCGCAAGTAAGCGACGAACATGCGGTTATAGGCGTGCTTGGCGCCGGCAAAATCGAGGTCGAATGAATAAGCGTCTTTCATCAGGAATTCGCGCCCGCGCATCAGCCCAAATCGCGGCCGCACCTCGTCCCGGAATTTCCACTGAATGTGGTAGAGATTGAGCGGCAAATCCTTGTAGGACCGTACGTAGCTGCGGAAGATCTCCGTGATCATTTCCTCATTGGTGGGCCCGTACAGCATGTCGCGCTCGTGACGGTCCTTGATGCGCAGCATTTCCTTGCCATAGGCCTCGTAGCGGCCGCTCTCGCGCCACAGGTCCGCAGACTGGATGGTTGGCATCAGAAGCTCGATCGCGCCCGAGCGGTCCTGCTCCTCACGGACGATGGCGCAGACCTTCTGCAAAGCCCGGAATCCGAGCGGCAGGAAGGCATAGATACCGGCTGCTTCCTGGCGGATCATGCCCGCGCGCAACATCAGCCGATGGGACACGATCTCGGCTTCCTTCGGCGTCTCGCGCAAGGTGGGCAGGAAGTATCGGGAAAGGCGCATAGAATCTCATCGGGCCGTATGGGTGGGGCGGCAGTGAAGCCGCAATAGTGACGGAATTACAAGGGCTGGCCGCCGGCGGCCTGGGGATGCCTGGCGGGGGAGCTATGGCCTGCAAATTCCCAGATACGCGTGAAGCTGGAATTTTTTTGCGCTTGACGGCGGTAGCATGATGACATCTGCCCAAAGATCGACTACGACTGCTGCGCTAACCCGAAACCGTGATCTTGTTCCTCGGTAATTCGGGAAGCGGTCCAAGTCTCGGGAGGATAGCCCGCGAGCGCAAAGCATCGCCAGCCACGCATGTAACGCGTATCAAAAGTAAGCGTGGGTTATGGGTTCGACGAGGATTTAACCGCAGGGCTTTGGCCCTGCGTTTTCTTTTCGGGATACGAAACCGTTTATCGAAAGCGTGGAAGGCACATCAACAGTTATTCGTAAACTGTTGATAACATGAGCTGTTTTTAACAAATGGCTTCATCAGCTCATCGAGCGTCACCAGATGCTCGGTATAAACAATAAAGAAGGCGCCAAACACGACTGTAGCCACGCTGGTCGTCCACAGCAGCGTCCGCGCGAGCCGGAAATGGGTCGGCGCGCCGGGATCGGTCCCAGGCGCCATCCCGCCCCCTTCATGCTGGCTACGTACCCCCCAGGGCAGCACCGCAAACAGCACCACCCACCAGATCAGGAAGAAGCTCGCCAGCGCGGTGGTGATGGGCATTTCAGCCCTGTTCCAGTTCGACCAATGTGCCGGAGAAATCCTTCGGGTGCAGGAACAGAACCGGCTTGCCGTGAGCCCCGGTCTTCGGCTCGCCGTCGCCAAGCACGCGAGCCCCCGCCGCCTTGAGCGCGTCACGCGCGGCGCGGATATCGTCCACCTCGTAGCAGATGTGATGCATGCCGCCGTCGGGATTGCGCTCGAGGAATTTGGCGATCGGCGAGCCTTCGCCGAGCGGCTCAAGGAGCTCTATCTTGGTATTGGGCAGCGTAATGAAAACGGTCGTCACGCCGTGGGCCGGTTGAGGCACTGCGGCCGACACGTCCGCACCCAGAACGTCTCGGTAAACCGCGCTGGCCTTGCCGAGATCGCGAACCGCGATCGCCACGTGATTGAGCCTGCCGATCATGTTTGAGGTCTCCTGCGCCCGGCAAGCCTATCTTACACCGCCGGCGGCGGTCGCGCGCTCATGAAAGCGCAGTCGATGAAAATCGGCCTATCGAGAAAGGCACTAAGCGCGAATGTCCCGCAAAAATTCATCCGGCGGCACATAGAGCTCGTTCTCAACCATGAGACCGTCAATGATCGCGAACGGGTGGGTGCGCATCATCTGCATCATCGACTCTGCGCTGAACCTTTTTGCGTCGAAGACACAGACATACACATTGTTGGTCTTCGGCCAGATGTAGTTGAAGCGTGCCTCGTATTCGACAATGTCCTCGACACCTGGAAATCCTTGCAACGCCCACTCCTGATTGGACCACAGCCGCGTCGCTGTATAACGGTCGTCATGTCCTGCCGCTTGCCGGTCGAGACCGGTGAGCATCTGTTCCTGGTCGAAACGACCTTCAACAATATGCGCCTGCTCCCACGGCAGTAGTTCGAGTTGCCCGGATCGCTCGGCAAATTCGACATCGATGCCCGCGCTCCTCAATTTGGTAAGCCGTTCGTCGCGGTGCTTGCCGTCGATGATGTTAACGAGCTTGTCGCCGGCAGCAAAACCCTCCGCCATGAACGGCAGCATCACGCGGTATTCTTCCTCTTTACTGGTGAAGAACGCGCAGGCGTGACATGGGCATTGCCGGATCGATCCAGCCAGCCGAAATGACTTGTGGGGACTCAAACTCTCGCGCAGTTCCGCCATGCCGCCGGGTTGAGTTGCGACACGATCCAGGCAGTCGGCCAACTCGGCAGCGAGGCGATCGAGCATAAGCGGGTCATAGCTCGCTGACATTTGGGGAGCGCGGAAATACGTAGTGAATACACCCCACAATCGGCCTGAGGCACCGAGGATCGGCGTCGAATGCGAGGCTGCGACGCCCAATTCGCGCATAACGCGATGTTCACTCGACCCGGGAAAAAGGCCGCTGGTGATGTCGTCCATCACCACGCGATCTCGCATTGCGAACGACGCCGCACAAGTAGTCTTGGCATCGCGGCGCACAACCGCAAAATATTTAAGCAAGTGGTCGGAAAATCCTTGCGTGGCTACGGCCCGTAAGCAGTCGTTTTCGGCGTCGAAACAATACATAACGCCCATGTCGGCGCCGGCAATTTCAATTGCGGCATCAAGGATCTCATAAAACAGACTGACCAAATTCGTTATCGGCTGCTGGTGCGACAAAGGATTGCGCAATCGACCGGCGAACAGACGATCGGATTTCCCGTTGCCGTTGCCCTCGGCCATTGCTCCACCAATAGGCTTGAGCGCATTCAAAGCTAAAAGCGATATAGGCAAGATTAGTGCCGCGGACCATGCGTCCTCCGAACCGCAATGTCCAGTTATCATTCATGCGGTTGAGGCGTAGGCGGCTTTCGCTTCGCGCATTGCCAGCCGCTACACCGTCAGCACTTGCACGTGGCAAATCGGTTTCTTTTTCCAGCGATCGGCAATGGCGCCGCGCACCGCGCGACGCACCGCTTCGGCCACCGCGTCCGGATCGCGGCGGCGCGGCTTCGGCATCGCCTCGAAAGCCTCCTCGACGGCGGCGCGCGCGATCTCAAGCATTGAGGCACCGCCGGCGTCGGTCTCCGGAACCCCGATCAGCTCGACTTCGGGGTCGGCCATCAGTTCACCTTTCTCGCTCAGCGCTAGCGCTACTGTCACAATGCCGGCAAAGCTCAAGCGCCGCCGCGCCGTAACGCTGTGCGACTCCGCACTGATCAGGAGCGCGCCGTCCTTATAGAGCCGGCCGGAGGGTACTTCGTCGATAATCTTCGGCCCGTCGGGTGCGAGGCGCACGAGATCGCCGTTGTGGCAGACGAGAACCTTTGGCACGCCGGCGCGCCGCGCCAACTCCGCATGTTCGGCGAGGTGCAACTCCTCGCCATGGGCAGGGATCAGGATTTGCGGCCGCACCCAGCCTATCATGTCGCGTAACTCGTCGCGGCGCGGGTGGCCGGAGACGTGAACGAGATGCGTGCGGTCGGTGATGACTTCGATCCCCTGCGCGACCAGCCCGTTGATGACGCGGCCCACCGCCTTCTCGTTGCCCGGAATGGCGCGGGACGAAAAAATGACGCGATCGCCGCGCGACAAAGTGACTTCCGGATGTTCGTCCGCGGCAATGCGCGACAGCGCGGCGCGCGGCTCGCCTTGGCTGCCGGTGCACAGCGCCAGGACTTTGTCGGGTGGCAGGTAGCCGTAAGCCTCGACGCTGCGGAAATCCTGCACGCCGTCGAGATAGCCGGTTTCGCGCGCCACCTGCGCGACCCGCTCCATCGCCCGGCCGACCAAGACGACTTCGCGATCGGCGGCGCGCGCGGCTTGGGCCACCGCGCGTACGCGCCCGACATGGGAGGCAAACGTCGTTACCGCGACCCGCCGCGGCGCGGTGCGGATCAGTTCGGCCAGCGTCTTGGCGACGTCGGCTTCCGACGGCGAACGCCCTTCGCGCACTGCATTGGTGGAATCGCCGATGAGAGCCAGCACGCCCGTATCCCCGAGCGCGGTGAGCCGGGCTGCATCCGTCGGCGCACCAAGAATCGGCGTCGGGTCGATCTTCCAATCGCCGGTATGCAGCACCGTGCCGGCCGGCGTCCGGATCGCCAGCGCGTTGGATTCCGGGATCGAGTGCGAGACGTTGATGAAGTCGATCTCAAATGGCCCCAGCGTCAAATGTCCGCCGAGCGGCACCACATTGCACGGAATTTGCGGCGCGCCGGGTTCGGAGAGACGTTTGGCTTCAAAGAGGGCCGCGGTGAATGGCGTAGCGTAAAGCGGCACTTTGAGCCGCGGCCACAGATCAAGGAGCGCGCCCAGATGATCCTCATGACCGTGGGTCAGGACGAGGCCGACGATATTCTTACGCTCGGAGATCAAATAGCGGATATCCGGCAGGATGAGATCCACGCCCGGTAACTGCTCTTCGGACGCGAATGACACGCCGCAATCGACAATGAGCCATTGGCGCCGCCTGCCGTCGCCAAAGCCGTAGATCGAGAGATTCATCCCGATCTCGCCGATGCCGCCGAGCGGCGCGAATACAAGCTCGTTTGACGGCATCACTCAGACACGACGTTCGAGGGGAAAATATCGCCGGCCGATATTTTTTCGAGCCTTCCGCCGGGCAATTCCAGCATAAGGCGCCCGGACTGATCGAGCCCGGCAAAGCGGCCGCGCTTTTCGCCACCGCCGTTGCGCACAGTGATCTCGTTGCCGACGCCGCCCACCGCTGCACGCCAATCGGCGAGTATAGCCGGAAAACCTTGGCCGCGATCCCATTGGGACAAACGGTGGCCCATGGCCGCGGACAGCCGCTTGAACAACTGCGCCGGCGTCATCTCGGTGCCGTGGGCGCGAAAGTCAGTCGCCGGAAAGGCCGTGCCCGGCGGATGATTTGCGCAATTCACGCCGATGCCGATGACCGCGATGACGCCCTTATTTGCGTCGATGTCGCCTTCAATCAGAATGCCGGCGCATTTCTCGCCTGCGAGCAAGAGATCGTTCGGCCATTTGAAAGTAAGCTGAGGCGAGAGCGCCGGGACTTCCGCGGCGACGGCATCGCGCAGCGCCAAAGCCGCGACGAAGGCCAGTTCAGGCGCGCGCTCCAAAGGCGACGGATCTGACAGCAACAGGCTCGCATAGAGATTGCCCGGCGGCGAAATCCATGATCGATCCATCCTCCCGCGGCCGGCCGTCTGCGTTTGCGCCGTGATCCAGAGCGGCCCGCGCTCGCCGCGCTGCGCCCGGCTCTTTGCTTCGCTATTGGTCGAGCCGACCGTGGCAAGCGCCACAAGCCGCACGCCCGCATCGACCGCTCGGGGGTCAAGCTGCATCAGAACAAGGAATGTGCGGCCGCGCTCGCCACGCCGACCAGCGGCCCCGGATAGACGAAGAACAGAATATTGAACAGGCCGCAAACCGCGAGCACAAGGCGAAGCTCATAGGGCATGTCGTAGAACCGTTCGGCCGGCTCGTCAAAATACATGACTTTGATGATCACGAGATAATAATAGGCGCCCACCACGCTCGCCAGCACGCCGATGACGGCGAGCACGTATAATCCGGCCTTGATGGCGGCGAGGAACACATAGAGCTTGGCAAAAAAGCCGGCCAACGGCGGCACGCCCGCCATCGAAAACAACAGCATCGCCAAAAAGAACGCACTAGCCGGGTGGGTTCGCGACAGCCCGGCAAGCTGGTCGATCGATTCCACCATGCCGGTCGAGCGCCGCATCGACAGGATCACGGCGAAAGCGCCGAGCGTCATACTGATGTAGATCGCGATATAGACCAGCACGCCTTGAACGCCTTCGGGCGTCCCGGCGGCAAGGCCGATCAGCGCAAAACCCATATGGCCGATCGATGAATAGGCCATCAGGCGCTTGATGTTGCGTTGGCCGATAGCGGCGAAGGAACCGAGCGCCATCGAGGCAATGGAGACGAAGACGACGATCTGCTGCCATTGCGAGGTGATACTGGGGAATGCCATCACGGCGACACGCACGAATATAGCAATGCCCGCGACTTTAGGTGCCGCGGCGAAAAACGCGGTGATTGGCGTCGGCGCGCCTTCATAAACGTCGGGCGTCCACATGTGGAAAGGCACAGCCGAAACCTTGAAACAGAATCCAGCGAACAAAAAGACGATGCCGAAGATCAATCCCACGCCGCCCTGCCCCGCCGCGTGCGCGATGCCGGTGAAACTCACCGTGCCGGTGAAGCCGTAAACCAGAGACGCGCCGTACAACAGCATGCCGGACGACAGCGCCCCGAGGACGAAATATTTCAGGCCCGCCTCCGTCGAGCGCAGCGAGTCGCGATGGCTCGCGGCCACGACATAAAGCGGCAAGCTCATCAATTCGAGGCCGAGGTAGAGCGCAATCAAATCCCCGGCCGAAATCAGCATCAGCATACCGAGCGTCGAGAGCACGATAAGAATTGAGTATTCGAAGCGCTGCTGACCTTCGCGCTTATCGTAATCGAACGAGAGCAGAATCGCAGCGGCCGAACCGATCAACGCCAGAACCTTTAAAAACCGCGCAAAATCGTCGACGATGAAGCTGCCACCGAAGGTCGTCAGCTTGCCCTGCGGCAGCCACAGCAAAACAGCGCCGGCGATGATCAGAAGCGCAATCGCAGCGACGTCGACGAGACGGCCGCTATCTGCGCGGCGAAAGACACCGATCATCAATAGCGCCATGGCGCCGAGCCCGAGCACGAACTCGGGCAGCAGCGGAATGAGAGCGGGAAGCTGCGCAGCGTTCATCGCGTCTACCTCGCCAGCGCCGCCGTCTGCACGGCGCTGACCGCGTGCTGATAATTATCGATCAATTGCATCACCGAGGCCGACGACATATCGAGCACCGGCTTCGGATAAATACCGAACACGATAGTCAGGACCACGAGCGGCGCCAGGATCACGACTTCGCGCCAGCCGAGGTCGCGGATGTGAAACAGGCTCGGCTTCTCGAGCTTGCCGAAAATCACTTTGCGGTAGAGCCACAACGCATAGGCCGCCGACAGGATGGTGCCGAGCGTCGCCAGCGTCGCCACCCAGGTGTTGATCCGGAACGTGCCGATCAGCGTGAGAAATTCGCCGACGAAGCCCGACGTGCCGGGTAGCCCGACATTGGCGAGCGTAAATACCAAGAAGACGAAGGCGTAGAGCGGCATGCGGTTAACCAGCCCGCCATAGGCCGCGATCTCGCGCGTATGCATGCGGTCGTAAACGACGCCGACGCAAAGGAACAAGGCGGCGGAGACGATGCCGTGGGAGATCATCTGGAAAATGCCGCCGGCGACGCCTTGCGCGGTCACCGCGAAGATTCCCATGGTGACGAATCCCATATGCGCCACCGACGAATAGGCGATAAGCTTTTTCACATCCTCCTGCACCAAGGCGACCAGAGAGGTGTAGACGATGGCGACGACCGACAGCACGAAAATCAGCGGCGCGAGGTGCTGCGTCGCTTCCGGAAACATCGGCAGTGAGAAGCGCAGGAACCCGTAGCCGCCCATCTTCAACAGGATTGCGGCGAGGATTACCGACCCCGCTGTCGGCGCTTCGACATGCGCGTCGGGCAGCCAAGTATGAACCGGCCACATCGGCATTTTCACCGCAAACGACGCGAGGAATGCAAACCAAGCCCAGGTCTGCAGCGCCAGCGGAAACGGATGATGCAGCAGCGTCGGGATATCGGTGGTGCCGGCCTGCCAGTACATCGCCATGATGGCGAGCAGCATCAGCACGGAGCCGAGCAGCGTATAGAGGAAGAACTTGAAGCTCGCATAGACTCGGCGCGGTCCGCCCCACACCCCGATGATTAGGAACATCGGAATGAGACCGCCTTCGAAGAACAAATAGAACAAGAAAAGGTCGAGCGCGCAAAAGGTCCCGACCATCAGCGTTTCGAGGACGAGAAACGCGATCATGTATTCGCGCACCCGGTTCTGGATCGAGGTCCAGCTTGCCAGGATCGAGATCGGCAGGAGCGCGGTGGTCAGAACGACAAACGGCAGCGAGATGCCGTCGACGCCCATCGCGTAATTGATGGCGCCGCCGAGCCACGGCCGTTTTTCGAGGAATTGGAAGTCAGCCGTCGACGGATCGAACCGCCAAATCAGGATCAGCGAGATGGCAAACGTGATCAGCGTGGTCCACAGCGCCACCCAGCGCGCATTGCGGACGCCCGCTGCATCATCGTTGAGGAAGGCAATGAAGATCGCGCCTGCGATCGGCAAAAAAGTGACGACAGAGAGAATGGGCCAGCTTGTCATTGGTGCGGCCCCGCAAACATGAACCAGGTGACGAACGCCGCGACGCCGATTAGCATGGCGAAGGCGTAATGATAGAGGTAACCGGTTTGCAGCCGCACGACGTTGCGCGTCACGTCGAGCACGCGCGCCGACACACCGTCAGGCCCAAAGCCGTCGATGACAAAGCCATCGCCGCCTTTCCAGAACAGCCGCCCGAGCCGTATCGCCGGCCGCACGAACAGGAAATCGTAGATCTCGTCGAAATACCATTTGTTGAGCAGGAATTCGTAGAGCACGCGCTGATCGCGCGCGAGCGCCACGGGAATATCCGGCCGGCGGATATAAAACTGGTAAGCGACCAGGAAGCCGAGGATCATCATGACGGTCGGCGTGAGCGAGACCAGGATCGGCAGATGCTCCATGTTCTCCAGGATCTTGTTGTCGGCTCCGAATTTCAGCGATTCACGAAAAAACGCGCTGACGTCCTCGCCCTTGAAAATCGACAGAAACGGCCAGCCGGCCGCAATCGAGCCGAACGCCAGAAAAGCCAAAGGAATGAGCATCACCTTTGGGCTCTCATGGGCCGCTTCGTAGTGATGATGATTGTGCGGCTCGCCGTGAAACGTCTTGAAGATCAAGCGCCAGGAATAGAACGAGGTGAGCGCCGCGGCGGCGACCGTCATGATGAAGCCGTATATCGCCATCGGATTGGTGCCGACGGCCGCCGCTTCGATGATCGCATCCTTGGAGAAATATCCGGCGGTGAAGGGAAAGCCCGTCAGCGCCAGCGTCCCGATCAGCATAACGCCGTAGGTAAATGGAATTTTACGCCACAGCCCGCCCATATGGCGGATGTCCTGCTCGTGATGCATCGCAAGAATGACCGAGCCGGAGCCGAGAAACAACAGCGCCTTAAAGAAAGCGTGGGTGAAGAGGTGGAACATGCCAACCGAATAAGCCCCCACGCCCATGGCGACGAACATGTAGCCGAGCTGTGAGCAGGTCGAATAGGCAATGATCCGCTTGATGTCGTTTTGCACGAGCCCAATGGTGGCGGCGAAGATGGCGGTAGTCGCACCAATGAAGGTGACGAAGGCGGCGGCCACCGGCGCCAGTTCGAACAGCGGCGACAACCGCGCCACCATGAACACGCCGGCGGTCACCATGGTGGCAGCGTGGATCAAAGCCGAGACCGGGGTCGGTCCTTCCATCGCGTCCGGCAGCCAAGTATGCAGCAGGAATTGCGCCGACTTTCCCATCGCACCCATGAACAGCAGCAAACACGCCACAGTCAGCGCGTCGAGATTCCAGCTCAGAAAATGGAAGCTCTTGCCGACCAGGCCAGGCGCCTGCGCAAAGATCGTGTCGAAATCGATCGCGCCGGTCAGATAGAAGACCGCAAAAATCCCCAGCGAAAAGCCGAAATCGCCGACGCGATTGACGATAAAGGCCTTGATCGCCGCGGCGTTGGCTTCCGGTTTGTGAAACCAGAATCCGATGAGCAAATAGCTCGCGAGTCCGACGCCTTCCCAGCCGAAGAACAACTGAATGAGGTTGTCTGACGTCACCAGCATCAGCATGGCGAAGGTGAAGAACGACAGATAGGAGAAGAAGCGCGGCTTGTACGGATCTTCTTCCATGTAGCCGATGGAATAGATGTGGACGAGCGACGAAACGGTCGTCACCACGACCAGCATCACGGCCGTCAGTGAATCGATGCGAAGCGCCCAGGTGGAATGCAGATCGCCGAAGGTGATGTAGGAGAAGAGCGTGATGCGGGCCTCGTGCCCCGCAAAGCCGACATCAAAAAATGCATACCATGACAGTACGCAGGAGATAACGAGGAATGTCGAGGTGATGAGCTCGGCGCTGAGCGATCCGGCCGCCGACGGCTCGTGATCGTGTTCGTCGTGCGCCTCGACATGGGTATTGGAGAAGGCCGCGTGTGGAGCGTCCGGCGACGGCGACGCCCGCGGATGAGCCTCTGGAACGAGCGGCGCGGCATGATCGTCATGCGGCGGCGGCGGATCCTCCCCCGGCAATCGGTTGCGCGCGCCGACCAGCGCGATCAGACCGGCGATGATGGCGCCAAGGAGCGGCAGAATGACGATGGCTTGGTACACGCCGCTACCCCTTCATCAGATTGATGTCTTCAACCGCGATCGAGCCGCGGTTGCGGAAATACGCGACCAGGATCGCAAGTCCGATCGCGGCCTCTGCCGCCGCGACGGTCAGCACGATCAGCGCGTAAACCTGGCCGACGATATCGCCCAGAAAACTGGAAAACGTCACCAGATTGATGTTGACCGACAGCAGGATCAATTCGATCGACATCAGAATGACGATGACATTCTTGCGATTCAGAAAGATTCCCAGGACCCCGAGCGTGAACAGGATCGCCCCGACGGCAAGGTAATGTCCGAGCCCGATTGTCATGCGCGAACTCCCGTCATGACAGCCCCTGCCCTGATTTCACTTTGACGACGTCGATCGCGGTCGCGCGGCGGCGCGCCACCTGCACGGCGATGTTTTGCCGCCGCACCTTCGGCTTATGCTGCAGCGTCAGCACAATGGCGCCGATCATGGCGACGAGAAGAATGACGCCCGCCGCCTGGAAGAAGTAGACATACCGCGTATAAAGCACGAGCCCAATTGCTTGCGTGTTGTTGATATCTGCCGAAGGCGGGATCGGTGCCGTGATGGCTTTTGCCACATCCGGTCCGATCACCCAGGCGCCGAGCACGATCAACAGCTCGGACAGCAATATGGCGCCGATTAGCGCGCCGACCGGCAGGTAATTGAGAAAGCCCTGGCGCAATTCTGCGAAATCCACATCCAGCATCATCACGACGAACAAGAACAGCACGGCCACCGCGCCGACATAGACGACGATCAGGATCATCGCCAAAAATTCGGCGCCGAGCAGCACGAACAGGCCGGCCGCGTTGACGAAAGCGAGAATAAGAAACAGCACCGAATGCACCGGATTCTTCGACGAAATCACCATGACGGCGGAAGCCACGGTGATGCCGGCAAAGAGATAGAAGAAGATCGCGTTGATAAACATGAGCGGCCGGTCTCACCGATAGGGGGCATCGAGCGCGATGCTTTGCGCGATCTCGCGCTCCCAGCGATCGCCGTTGGCGAGCAGACGCTCCTTGTCGTAGTAAAGCTCTTCGCGCGTCTCGGTGGCGAATTCGAAATTCGGTCCTTCGACGATGGCGTCGACCGGACAGGCTTCCTGGCACAGCCCGCAATAGATGCATTTGACCATGTCGATGTC
>Ga0181537_10002289_pt1 | contig 16947 bp, 17 predicted proteins | sample PEATcosm2014_Bin_39_FD_119765 | JGI IMG/M metagenome (GOLD analysis project Ga0181537, IMG submission 119765) | Peatland microbial communities from MTU Mesocosm Facility, Houghton, MI, USA - PEATcosm2014_Bin23_10_metaG | ecosystem: Environmental > Terrestrial > Soil > Wetlands > Peat | place... | reverse complement strand
GATGACGAACATATGCGGCGTGGTCTTGGCGCCGTAGAGGCGGCCGACCGTCCCCGTCGGATCGAGCAGCACTGCGCTCGGTACCGCGGCGCGGGATTCGGTCAAGGCGTCGGCGGCCGGGCCATTGACATAGCCTTGCTTTCCTGGGGCCGAGGAAATCACGCTGAGCCACACCACCCCGTTCTTTTGCGCCAAGGTCTGGATGCTTTGCATGTTGCCGCTGGTGTAGTGCTTGCGGGTGTAGGGACAGTCGGCGTTGGTCCATTCCAGGACGACCGGTTTGCCACGGTACTGGCTCAGCGAGACTGATTTGCCCTTGCTGTCGACGGCGGTGAACTCAGGCGCAGGCTGGCCGATTTGCGGGGAGCCGCTCGGGGCGGACGCGGCGCTCGAGACGGGGGCTGCGCTCTTGGCGGGGGTAGAGAGCGCGACGAGGCCGATCGAGCCGGCGACCAGCGGGACGAGGACCAGGACGCGGAACGGGGACCAATCAGGAAACCGGGATCCGAGGCACGAGTGTGCATGAGGGAGGCTGTGCATTGTCGAATCCTTTAATCCGTGGTCTTAAGGAGCTCGCGCACCTTCCCGCGGGAACGTCACAAAGGACGCGAGCGTCTCTCCTTAAGGGTTAGTTGCGGCAACGTGGCCATAGGTTCCCGCGCGTCTGTGGGGCGAAGGCAGCCTCCGGGCAACGAGGCGGACGCAGTTGCCCGCAGGCTGCCTCCACCCCACAGGCGCTTGACGTGTTACCGGGTGACGGATCCAGCGCAGTAGCGAAATTGCGCTGAGGGCTTTAGAGTACCGGCCCGCGTGGAAAATTGAGTGGATTCAGCGTGATGCGTTTCGGTACGGAATACGGCGTGATCGTGATCGGCGGCGGCCACGCGGGCACCGAGGCTGCGCTCGCGGCTGCGCGCATGGGTGCGAATACGCTGCTGCTCACCCATAGCATCGAGACGCTGGGGCAGATGAGCTGCAATCCGGCGATCGGCGGGATCGGCAAGGGCCATCTGGTCAAGGAGATCGACGCCTTGGGCGGCGCCATGGCCATGGCGGCGGACGAAGCCGGTATTCAATTTCGCACGCTGAACGCGAGCAAGGGTCCGGCAGTGCGTGCGACCCGGGTGCAGGCCGACCGGCAGCTGTACAAGCGCGCGATCCGCCGCCGGCTCGAAAGCCAGCCCAATCTGTCGTTGTTTCAGCAGGAGGCGGCGGATCTGCTCGTCGAGGGCGGGCGCGTCGTGGGAGTCGTCACGCTGAGCGGCATCGAGTTTCGCGCGCGCGCCGTGGTATTGACCGTCGGCACGTTCCTGGGCGGGCGGATTCACGTCGGCTTGGAGAGCCATGCGGGCGGGCGCGCCGGCGATCCGCCGTCGATACGGCTGGCGGCACGGCTGCGGGAGCTGAACCTTCGAGTCGGGCGCCTGAAGACCGGCACGCCGCCGCGCATCGACGGGCGCAGCATCGATTTCTCCGGATTGCGTGAACAGCACAGCGACGAGCCGCGGCCGGTATTCTCCTACTTGGGGACGCGCGCCTGGCATCCGCGGCAGATGCCCTGCCACATCACGGCCACCAACGAGCGCACCCACGAGATCATCCGCGGCGCGACCGACCGCTCGCCGATGTTCTCGGGACTCATCGAGGGTGTGGGCCCTCGCTATTGTCCGTCGGTCGAGGACAAAGTGGTGCGATTCGCGGACAAGCTGTCGCATCAGATATTCATCGAGCCTGAAGGACTCGACACCGACGAGATTTATCCGAATGGCATCTCGACCAGCCTGCCCTTCGATGTGCAGTACGAATTCGTGCGCACCATCGCGGGGTTCGAAAGGGCGCACATCACGCGCCCGGGCTATGCCATCGAATACGATTTCTTCGATCCGCGCGATCTCAAGTACAGCCTGGAGAGCAAGAGCCTCGAGCGCCTGTATTTCGCCGGCCAGATCAACGGCACCACGGGCTACGAGGAGGCTGCGGCGCAAGGCTTGCTGGCCGGCGCGAATGCGGCGCTTGCCGCGGCGGGCCGCGAGGCGTGGTGTCCGAAGCGCAGCGAGGCCTACCTCGGCGTGCTCATCGATGACTTGATCACGCGCGGCGCGCCCGAACCGTATCGAATGTTCACCAGCCGCGCCGAATATCGCCTGAGTCTGCGCGAGGACAATGCGGACCTGCGCCTCACGGCCCGCGGCCGGGAACTGGGTTTGGTGGACGACGCGCGCTGGGACTTTTTCGAGCGCAAGCGCGCGGCGGTCATCGACGAGGTCGCGCGCCTGACGGCGGCGGTCGTGCAACCCGGCGATGTCGATGCGGCCTTGCTGGCCAAGCTGGGATCGCCGCTGCAGCGCGAGGCGCATGCGTTCGACTTGCTGCGCCGCCCGGAATTGGCTTACGACGATTTGCGGCAGGTGGCGCCCTTGGCCGAGACGACGTCGGCCTCGCACGGCGACGCCGAGCCCCTCGCTGGCGCGGATCGCGACTGGCGCGATGACGAGCGCCTCGCCGAGCAGGTGAAGCTGCAAGTCGATGTGCAGGCCAAGTACTCGGGGTATCTCAAGCGGCAAAGCGATGAGATCGACCGGCAGCGGCGCCACGAGGAATTGCGCCTGCCGGCCGATATCGACTACGCCACTGTCGGCGGCCTTTCGAACGAGGCCCGCCAGTGCCTGCGCGAGGCGCGCCCCGAAACTCTGGGCCAGGCCGCGCGCATTCCGGGACTGACTCCGGCGGCGGTTTCGCTGTTGCTGGTGCATTTGAAGAAGCGCGATCGCGCGGCTTGAGCGCCGCCGCCGCACCTTATGCGAGTGGCAATTTGCGCTGCCGGTCTTTACCATCAGCGGTGAACCAAGCCAATCAAGATAGTGATGGATGTATTTGGCCGCGACGTGTTTGCCCCGAGCGGCTCGGAGAATGAGATGAGTTTTCGACTGAATGGCCTGACGTGGCTCGCCGGCACGGCATTGTGCTTGACCCTGTCATTCGGCGCGCATGCGGCGGGCGATCCTGTGCTCGGCGAGAAGAAGTTCTACACCTGCTACGGGTGCCATGGCATCAAGGATTACAAGAACGCTTATCCGGATTACAGCGTGCCCAAGCTGCGCCACCAGAACGCCTTGTACATCGTCGCGGCGCTGCAGGAGTACCGCAGCGGGGACCGCCCGCACGCGACCATGCATGCGCAGGCCGCCTCGTTGAGCGATCAGGACATGGAGGATATCGCGGCGTACTTGCAGGGGCCCGAGCCGCCGAAACCCGCGGCGGACGCGCCCGCCAAGCCGCCGACGCAAGTGGCCGCCTGCGTCGCGTGTCATGGCAATAATGGCTTGGGAGTGGACGCGCCATTGACGCCGAAGCCGGCGGTGCTTGCGGGACAGCATGTGGATTACCTGGAGCAGGCGTTGACGTCGTATCGCAATGGCCGCCGTAAGAATCTCGTCATGGCGGGGATGGCGCAGCTGCTCGCGACTGACGAAGACGTCAAGATCGCGGCCACCTATTTTGCAAGCCAGGCTTCGCCGCTGGTGACCGCGACCACCGGCAGCCAGTGAGCTGACACTTACTCGCTCGACGCCTTGAGGAATTGCGCGAAGGCCCGGTAATAGGCATCGCGATTCTGCTTCTTGCGAAAACCATGACCTTCGTCGGTCGCGATCAAATACCAGACCTGCCCGCCCTTGCTGCGCAGCCGGTTCACGAGCTGGTCGGCCTCGCTCGCCGGCACGCGCGCATCGTTCTTCCCCTGAACGATGAGCAGGGGCTTCACGATGCGTTCGGCATTCGTCAGCGGTGATATGCGCCGCAAAAAGGCGCGCATGTCGGGGTCGCGCTCATCGCCGTACTCGACGCGACTCTGGTCCTGGGCGTACGGCGCGGTAGTGGTCAGGAAACTGATGAAGTCGGTCATGCCGGCGAAGTCGACCGCGCCGCGCAGGCGGTCGCCGAAGTTGACCATCGTCGCGAGCGCGAGATAGCCGCCATACGCGTCCCCGGACACGACCACGTGCGTCGCGTCGAACGCGCCTTGCAAGCCAATCCACACGAGCAGCGCGCCGACGTCCTTCACGGCGTCCTCGCGCAGCGTACCGTTGTCGAGCGCGAGGTAACTCTTGCCGTAGCCTCCGGAGCCGCGCACATTGGGGGCGACCACGGCGAACCCCAGTTCATTCACCAGGTACTCGATCCACGGATCAAAGCCGGGGCGGAACTGCGATTCCGGGCCGCCGTGCAGCACGATCAGCACCGGGTGGCGGCCGGGAGTCGACGGCTCGTAGATATATACCGGCACCTGGCGCGCCTTGCCGTCGGCGCGGTCGAAGGTCGGATACTGCGTCAGGCGCGGGATGACGAACTTGGAGAGATCGACGGGACCCGCTTCGCTCTGCGTCCACGCGTCGACGCGATTCGCGGCAATGTCGAGCACATAGGCATCTTCGGGTTGATTGGGCGAGGCGAAGCCGAAGGCCAGGTGCGTGCCGTCGGCGTCGAAGCTCAAGGAATCGACGAGCCCGGCACCCGGCAGTTTCGGCGGGATCAGATCTTGATGAGTGCGCAGATCGAGCAGATACAGTTTGCCTGCGCCGGCCTCGTTGCAGGCGTAGGCGAGATAATGGCCATCGCGCGAAATTGCCAGCGCTTCGACGTCCCACGGGAGATGAGCGGAGATGACCGTCTTCTCGTTGGTGAAGAGATTGATCGAGCGCAGCTGGGCAAACTCCGAATCGCGGTCGGAGATGAAGTAGACGCCCTGCCCGTCGCGGGAAAATTTCGCGCCTCTGATGCCGACCTTGCCGGGGGCGGGATCGATCTCGCGCTTCTGCCCGTCGCTCAAATCGATCACATACAAATGGGCCTCGGAGATCGAGACGTACTTCAGCACCAGCAGTTTACGGTCATCGGGCGACCAATCGAGCGGGTACCAGCCAGCGCTGTCGCCGGACACTGCGAGGCGTGGCAAGTTCCCGGATTCCGGTTCGACGATGTCGATGTCGTGGCTCACGCCATCGCGGGCGGTGCTGAAGAACGCAATTTCGCGGCCGGTGTTCGACCACAGCGGCGCGCCGTTCATGGACTTGCCGTCGGTGAGCAATCTGGCGGCCGGCTCGCCGACCCGCTGGTAGTACAGCTGGCTGTTCTCGGTGCCGCCTTGGTCCACGAGGAACGCGAAAGCGCTGCGGGCCGGGTCCGGCGAAAACGCGGCGTGCGTGATCGGCTCGCGCAAAAAAGTCAGCTGGCGGCGCGCGCCGCCGGCACGCTCGACCAGATGCAATTGATCGACGTCGCCGAAGCGCGTGGCGATCAGCAATTGGCCCTTGGGCGAGAAGCCGAGCGGCAGGGCCCGGCGCGAATTCAAGTAGGCATCGAGCTTATCGGCGAACTCCGCCGGCGGCTCCGGGATGTTGTCGAAGATCAGATGCCCGCGCTCGACTCGCGCCGCCACGGCCGGCGCCGCAATGCCCAGCACGAGCAGCGCGGCGGATAGCCAAATCGGTGCACTCGAGGCCGGCAGTTGAAATCGGATCATAATGGGTATGTTCTCACACGGCGCGGAGGATAATGGCGGCGATGGCAAGCTTCGAACACCTGGTGAAATCCTACGACGTGCGCGATGAACTGGACGACATCGCGAGCGCGGACCCGCCGGCGTACCTGCGCCGCTGCTTCGCGGAGGGCTGCTCAGCGCCGGCGCTGCCGTGGGGCCGGGTGCAGCAGCTCGCGGTGTGTGCAATGGTGCTCGACGCCATCATCAACGATCGCGACTATGAGTTCTTCGAACATGAACTCATCGCGGACTGGCGCGCCCATTACGCCGGCGCGTGCAGCAAGATGAAGGCGACCGCAGGCGAGGCGCTGCGCCGGGTGCTCGAGCGCGAACGGCCGGAGGATGCGGACGCCGCGGCCGAACTTCAGGAGTTGGCGGAGCGTTTGAACGCGTGAACGATGAAATTGTCGGCGCCCTGCGCCCGGGCCTGCTCGCTGCGTTGCTGGCGGCGATGGTGGCCTGCGCCTCGCCGCCGCCCAAGACAGCGAAGCCTTTGCAGGCAGAGCCGCCGCCTCCGAAACCCGTCGATCCGTCCTACGATTGGCGCGGTTTGCTGCCGGCGCCGTTCGGCAGCTACCTGAAGGAGGTTCCGCTCGCGCTGCACGAAGTATTACTGTTCCGGGACGACGCGGCCGGCGCGAGCTCGCCCGACGATGCCGAGTGCTACGGCACCGACGCTGCCGCGCCGCGTTTCGTCGGCGGCACGCCGGATGAGTATCTGCTCTGCTTCAAGCAGGATCGCCTGGCGCGCATTCGCGCGTCGGTGAGCGTGAGCACGGAGCAGGCACCCGAGATCTTCGCGACGGCGTGTGCGTTGTGGTTGAAGAATGCGGCGTCGTCCTCGCAGAGTGCCGCGCCGGCGGCGAATTCAGCAGCGCCCGGCAGTGCAGCGCCGGGCATCGCGGCACCGAACAGTGCGCCACAAAACACCACTGCGTGCGAAGGCCAAGACGGCACCGTTCACTTCACCGGCCGACTCGGCGACGCGCCCGCCGCCGCCCCCGCCTCCGACGCCACCGCGGCCGATACGCCCGTGAGCATCGTCCTCGACGGCACGGCCGATCCGAAGACCCCGTCTGAGTAATGTCGCGCGAGTCCGAACGTGAGTTGCTCGCCGCGGGCGCCCGCGAGATCGGGCTGGAGTTGGATGCAGGGGCCGTCGAGTCGTTGCTGCGCCTGGTGGATGAACTCGAACTCGGCAACTCGCAATTCAATCTGACGGCGATCCGCGACCGGCCGGGAATGCTGCGCAAGCACGTGCTCGACAGTTTGAGCCTGGCGCCGTACCTGCGCGGTGCGCGGGTGGCCGACATAGGCACCGGCGCGGGCTATCCCGGTTTGCCGCTGGCGGTGGTCAATCCGCGCCGCCGCTTCTCGCTCATCGAAGCCACCGGCAAGAAGGCTCGATTCGTCGAGCAAACGATTGAGCGCCTCGCCTTGACCAACGTGCAGGTGGTGCAGTCTCGCGCCGAAACCTACAGACCTTTCGAGCTTTTCGATACAGTGGTGGCCCGGGCGCTCGCGTCATTGGCGGACTTCACGGCGTACGCCGGCCACTTGTGCGCACCCGACGGGCGACTCTTGGCGATGAAGGGCAAGCGGCCCGACGAGGAAATCTCCGCACTGCCGAAATCATTTCGGGTGCTGGCGGTACATCGCCTCAAGGTGCCGGGGCTGGACGATGAGCGGCATCTTGTGGAACTCTCACCGGCGCGGTCCGGGACCGCCCGGCCGCAATCGAGCAAACCATGAAGCGCGTCATCGCAGTTGCAAATCAAAAAGGCGGGGTCGGCAAGACCACCACCGCCGTGAATCTGGCCGCCTCGCTCACGGCCACACGACGGCGCGTGCTGCTGATCGATCTCGATCCGCAGGGCAATGCCACCATGGGCTGCGGAATCGACAAGAATGCGCAATCGCGCACCAGCTGCGACGTCATACTCGGCGATTGCGCCGCGATGGAAGCGCTGGTGCAGGTCGAGTTCGGCGGCTTCATGCTGATGCCGGGCAATCAGGATCTCACGGCCGCCGAGGTGCGGCTGTTGACGACGGTTTCCGGACGCGAGTTCAAATTGCGCAACGCCATCAAACCCGTGCGCGAGAATTTCGACGTGATCCTGATCGACTGTCCCCCCTCGCTCAACATGTTGACTTTGAACGCGCTGGTGGCCGCCGACTCGGTGATGGTGCCGATGCAGTGCGAGTACTATGCACTCGAAGGCTTGAGCGCCCTCGTGCAAACCATCGATCACGTGAGCGGCAGCATCAATCCGGACCTCGAGATCGAAGGACTGTTGCGCACCATGTTCGACCCGCGCAACAACCTGTCCAACGAAGTCTCGGCGCAGTTGATCGAGCACTTCGGCGCCAAGGTGTTCCGCACGGTGATTCCCCGCAATGTGCGCCTCGCGGAGGCGCCGAGCTTCGGCAAGCCGGCGCTGTTTCACGACCGGGAGTCGCGCGGCGCGCTCGCCTATCTCGCGCTCGCCGGGGAAATGATTCGCCGCGACGAGCTCCCTGTCGCGACCGTATAATCGACGGCCGGTAGTTTCCACCAGCCGTCACCACCAGCCGTAAATTTGGAATCCTGCACATGTCCGGCAAAAAGCCGTCTCTGGGTCGTGGCCTCGCCGAGTTGAGCCCCTTGCTCGCGAGGCGCGTGGGCGCGGCCGGCGCGGATTCGGTGGTGGCGCCGCCGGCGGGACCCGCGGGCGACCGGTTGGCGAGTTTGCCCCTCGATCTCTTGCAGCGGGGCAAGTACCAGCCGCGCCTCGACATGCGCGAAGAGACCTTGACCGAGCTCGCCGCCTCGATCAAGTCCAAGGGGCTGGTACAGCCCATTCTGGTGCGCCCCGTGGGTCGGCCGGATCCCGGCGAATCGCAGCGCTACGAGATCATCGCCGGCGAGCGGCGCTGGCGCGCCGCGCAAATGGCCGGACTCGCCGAGATTCCGGCGGTGATCCGCGACGTGCCCGACGAGGCCGCCGTGTCCATGGCGCTGATCGAGAACATTCAGCGCGAAGACCTCAATCCGCTCGAAGAGGCACGGGCGCTGCTGCGCCTGGTCGAGGAATTTGGACTCACGCATCAGGCGGTGGCCGATGCGGTGGGGCGTTCGCGCGCCGCCGTCAGCAATCTGCTTCGCCTGATGGAGCTCGCCGACGAGGTCAAGGAATTACTGGAACGCCGCAGCATCGAAATGGGCCACGCTCGCGCGCTCTTGGGCCTGACCTCGCGCCGCCAACAGATCGAAGTGGCCCATCTGGTCGCGAAAAAGTCGCTGTCGGTGCGTGAAACAGAGAGCTTGGTGCGCCGCATCATTCATCCCCCCGCGGCCGATGCGCAAAAGTCAACCGCGGTCGACCCGGATATCCAACGCCTGGAGCTGGAATTGGCCGATAAGTTGGGCGCCAAGGTTATGTTTCATCACACGGCCTCAGGCAAGGGCAAGCTCGTCGTGACCTACAACAGCCTGGACGAACTCGAGGGCATCCTCGGCCACATTCAGTAACGCCCAAGATGACAGCCTGGGCCGAAAAAATAAGGCGTCCAAACGCCTTGATGCAGCGTTGCCGCGTCTCTATAATGCGCCGGCAATTTTGACTGGCGGCGGCTCATAGAATGTCGACTTCGAGGGTAGCGCCGCCGGTCCGGTTCCCTTCGCGATGAGCGACGTCTTGGTGCGTAGTTACCGGCTGGTCGCTCGGGTCGTGCTCCTGCAAGCAGGCTGCGCAGCGTTGGTCGCGTCTGTGTTTCTTGTGTTCAAAGGCGCTCACCAAGCCCTCGCGGCGCTGGTGGGTGGATTGATCGTGGCCGCCGGAAGCGCAGTGTTCGGCTGGCGCGTGTTCAAGCCCGGGATCGCGGGAGGAGCCACGCTCATGACGGCGATGTACGTCGGCGTGATCGTGAAATGGTTGTGGTTCGCGCTCGCACTATATGTGGCGATCGCGCGGTTGAAACTCGACGCGGCGCCGCTATTGATTGGAATAGTGGTCGCGCAATTCGGTTATTGGGTCGGCCTGGTCCGGCCCAAATGATGACTGGTTCAGGGGACTTATGCATGTCGGCATGATGGTTGAGGAAGATGCGGCTGGCGGGGTGACGGGCTACATCAAGCATCACCTCACGCATCTCACCGTCGATTCGGGGCGCGGAGCATTTTGGGCCTTCCACCTCGACAGCATTCTTTTCACCCTGGTCATCTGCACCGTCTTCATCGTGCTGCTCTCGGCGGTCGCGCGCCGCGCGTCGAGCGGAGTCCCCGGTAAATTGCAGGCCGCGGTCGAGCTCCTGGTGGAGTTCGTGGACGGCATGGTGAAGGACACTTTCCACGGCACCAACAAGTTCATCGCGCCGCTCGCCATCACGATCTTTTGCATCGTGTTCCTGGAAAATTTCATGGACATTCTGCCGGTGGATGCTCTGCCGGCGGCGGCCAAGCTGTTCGGCGTCGAGCATCTGCGCACGGTCGCGACGGCGGATCTCAACACCACCGTCGGCATGGCGCTCGGCGTGTTCATCTTGATTCAATGGGTGGGGATCACGAGCAAGGGTTTCGGTGTATTTGCCGGCGAGTGGTTCACCGCACCGTTTCACGCGCACGGGACGGTCCTCAAGGTGATATTGGCGCCCCTGAATTTCGGGTTCCGGTTGATCGAAGAAATCGTCAAACCGCTGTCGCTGTCGATGCGGTTGTTCGGCAACATGTATGCCGGCGAACTCATATTTTTGCTGATCGCCTGCTTCACGCTGGGCGCGGCCCTCAATCAGGTGTCGACCTATGCGCTCGGCCTCGCGCAATTCGGCGCCGGCATCGTCTGGACCGCGTTCCACTACCTCATCATTACGCTGCAGGCATTCATATTCATGGTGCTGACCATCGTGTACGTGGGCATTGCGGCCGACAAGCACTAGTCAACCCAAGACAGATTTCATTCAAGACGTCAAAGACCGGAGAGAATAATGGACAATGTGACCCAAATCGCTCAACTCATGAGCTCCACCGTGATTGCAGCGGGCGTGGTAATCGGCTTAGGCGGTGCGGGCGCGGCCATCGGCTTCGGCCTTCTCGGCGGCAAGTTCCTGGAGAGCTCCGCGCGCCAGCCGGAACTCACCAACATGCTGCAAACCAAGATGTTCATCGTCGCAGGCTTGCTGGACGCGGTGCCCATCATCGGTGTGGCGGTCGGCTTCCTGCTGCTCTACGCGAATCCTTTCTTGGGCTCCCTGGGTCTCAAGTAAACCTGGGTCTCAAGTAAAGCCTGGGCCTCAAGTAAAGCGCTGACGGCGGCGCGCGGGCGCCGACCTTAAGGAGTAGCCAATGAACTTAGCCATAACGCTGGTCATCCAAGGGGTGGTGTTCTTCCTGGTCGCCTGGGCGGTCATGAAATTCTTTTGGCCGGCCATCATGAACGCCATCGAAACCCGGCAGAAGAAAATCGCCGAGGGCCTCGCCGCCGCGAGCAAGAGCACGAAAGACCTCGAAGAGGCCGAAGCCCGTTCCAAGGACATCATCCGCGAAGCGCGCGACCGCGCCGCGCAGATCGTCGACATGGCGGGCAAGCGCTCCAATGAGATCGTCGAAGAAGCGAAGGGCACCGCGTCGAGCGAAGCGCAGCGCCTGGTGGCCCAGGCTCACGACGAAGTCGCCCGCGAAACCACGCGGGCGCGCGAACAATTGAGCAAGGAAGTCGGCAAGCTCGCGGTCGAAGGCGCATCACGGCTGCTGGGACGAGAAATCGATCCGAAGACGCACGCCGACCTGTTGGATAAATTGGCCGCGGAGGTCGCCGGTGGCTGAGCGCGCCACGATCGCCCGGCCTTATGCGAAAGCCGCGTTCGAATACGCGCGCGACGCGAAGGCCTTTGACCGCTGGTCGCAGAGCTTGAATCGAGCGGCCGAGATCGTCGCCGATCCGGACGTCGCCGCGCTCACCAAGAATCCGAACATGACGACCGCGGATCTCGTCAGCTTCATCACCGAGTTCGACGGCCCGAAACCCGACGACGGCATCCGCAACTTCGTGCAGGTGCTGGCCGAGAATCACCGCTTGCCGCTGCTGCCTGAGATCGCGAAGCACTACAACGAGCTGGTCGCGGACGTGGAGAACACCGTCGACGTCGAGGTGATCTCCGCGGTGGCGTTGAATCCCTTGCAGGCCGACAAGCTGAGCCAAGCCCTGGCCAAGCGCCTGAAGCGCAAGGTACGTATGCAGAACACGGTCGATGCGGCGCTCTTGGGCGGCGCGGTGGTGCGCGCCGGAGATCTCGTGATCGACGGCTCGCTCAAGGGCCGGCTCGAACGGCTCTCGACGGAATTGACGGGTTAGAACTTCAAGGTTACGCGCTGGGCCGCAGGGGCCCGCAGCAAGAGGATCGATATGTCCATCAAGGCATCGGAAATCAGCGACCTGATCAAGGCGCGCATCGCAAAATTCCAATCCGCCACCGAGGCGCGGAACGTCGGCACGGTGGTGAGCGTCACCGACGGCATCGTGCGCGTCCACGGGCTCGCCGACGCGCGCTACGGGGAAATGCTCGAGTTCGACGGCAACACCTTCGGCCTCGCCTTGAACCTCGAGCAGGATTCGGTCGGCGCCGTGGTGCTCGGCGACTACAAACAGATCTCCGAAGGCTCCGAGGTCAAGACCACCGGCCGCATTCTCGAAGTGCCGGTGGGGCCCGAGCTCCTCGGCCGCGTGGTCGACGCGTTGGGCACGCCCATCGACGGCAAGGGCCCGGTGAACGCCAAGCTCAAGTCCCCCTTGGAGCGCGTCGCGCCGGGCGTGATCTTCCGCAAGAGCGTGTCGCAGCCCGTACAGACGGGTTTGAAAGCAATCGACGCCATGGTGCCGATCGGCCGCGGTCAGCGCGAACTGATCATCGGGGATCGCCAGACCGGTAAAACTGCGGTCGCCATCGACACCATCATCAATCAGAAGAGCACCGGCGTTAAATGCGTCTACGTGGCGATCGGACAAAAGCAGAGCTCGATCGCGAACGTGGTGCGCAAGCTCGAAGAGCACGGCGCCATGGGTCACACCATCATCGTCGCGGCCTCCGCCTCGACGCCGGCGGCCATGCAGTACCTCGCGCCTTATGGCGGCTGCGCCATGGGCGAGTACTTCATGGACAACGGCGAGGACGCGTTGATCGTATATGACGATTTGTCCAAGCAGGCGGTGGCCTACCGGCAGATCTCGTTGCTGCTGCGCCGGCCCCCGGGCCGCGAAGCGTATCCGGGTGATGTGTTTTATCTCCATTCGCGGCTGCTCGAGCGCTCCGCGCGCGTGAATGAGGAATACGTCGAGAAGTTCACCAACGGCCGCGTCAAGGGCAAGACCGGTTCGCTCACGGGTCTGCCGATCATCGAGACCCAGGCGGGCGACGTGACCGCCTTCGTGCCCACGAACGTGATCTCGATCACCGACGGGCAGATCTTCCTGGAAACCGACCTGTTCAACGCCGGCATGCGTCCCGCCATCAACGCCGGCATCTCGGTGTCGCGCGTCGGCGGCGCCGCGCAGACCAACATCATCAAGAAGTTGGGCGGCGGCATCCGCCTCGCGCTGGCGCAATTTCGCGAACTCGCGGCCTTCTCGCAGTTCGCATCGGACTTGGACGAAGCGACCCGCCGGCAGCTCGAGCGCGGCCAGCGCGTGACCGAGCTCATGAAACAGAAGCAGTACTCGCCCATGTCGGTGGCCGAGATGGCGCTCTCCTTGTACGCCGGCAACAGCGGCTACTTCGACAAGGTTGACCGCCGCAAGGTCGTGGAAACCGAAGCGGCGCTGCAGGCCTTCGCGCGCTCGAGCTACGCCGATCTGCTCAAAAGCATCAACGGCAAGCCGGATCTGTCGAAGGAAGTCGAAGCGGGGCTCAAGAAGTGCTGCGAAGAATTCTTCGCGACGCTCTAGCTGCAAATCAGCCGGCGAGACCCACGAGACACGCGAGCGAGGCTCACCAGAGAATCTAAATGGCAGGCGCAAAAGAAATCCGCAGCAAGATCGCGAGTATCAAGAATACTCAGAAGATCACCAAAGCCATGGAAATGGTGGCCGCGAGCAAGATGCGCAAGGCGCAGGACCGCATGCGGGCGGCGCGGCCCTATGCCGAGAAGATCCGCAAGCTCGTCGGGCACCTGCGCCAGGTCAATCTGGATTTCAAGCATCCGTTCACCTTGGAGCGGCCGGTGAAGGCCGTCGGCATCGTGCTGATCAGCACCGACCGCGGCCTAGCGGGCTCGCTGAATTTGAATCTGTTCAAGGCCACGCTCGCGGCGATCCGCGAGGCCAAGGACCGCGGCGAGAAAGTGTACCTGTGCGTGATCGGCTCGAAGGCGCTGCAATTCTTCAAGCGTCTGGGCGGCATCGAGATTGCCGCCTCCGTCACTCACTTGGGCGACAAGCCGCGCGTCGCCGAGCTCATCGGCACCACCAAGGTGATGCTCGACTATTATCGCGACGCGAAGATCGACCAGCTTCTCCTGGTGCACAATGTGTTCGTCAACACGATGGCGCAAAAGGCCGTCGTCTCCCAGCTGCTGCCGCTGCAGACCGTCGACAAGGACGATCTGCAGGAGCGCTGGGACTATATCTACGAGCCGGATTCGACGGCGATTCTCGACGGCATTCTGATGCGCTACGTCGAGTCCCAGGTGTTCCAGGGCGCGGTGGAAAATGTCGCCTGCGAAATGGCGGCGCGCATGGTGGCCATGAAGAGCGCCTCCGACAACGCCGGCGATCTGATCGAAGAGTTTCAGCTGATTTACAACAAGGCGCGCCAAGCCGCGATCACGAAAGAGCTGTCCGAGATCGTCGGCGGCGCAGCGGCCGTGTAGCTTAGAAGAGGAATTAAAATGTCCAGTGGCAAAATTGTGCAGATCATCGGCGCGGTCATCGATGTCGAATTCCCGCGCGACGAGATCCCGAAAATCTACGACGCGCTCAAGCTCGATGACGTCGACCTCACCCTCGAAGTGCAGCAGCAGTTGGGCGACGGCATCGTACGCACCATCGCGATGGGCGCCTCGGAGGGTTTGCGCCGCGGCCTCACGGTCAAGGGTACGGGCGCGGGCATTTCCGTGCCGGTGGGCAAGGGCACGCTCGGACGCATCATGGACGTGCTCGGCAAGCCGCAAGACGAACGCGGTCCGGTCGAGGCGACCGAGTATCTGCCGATTCACCGTCCGGCACCGGCCTACGAGGATCAGGCGGGCGGTCAGGACCTGCTGGTCACGGGCATCAAGGTGATCGATTTGCTGGTACCGTTCGCCAAGGGCGGCAAGGTCGGCCTGTTCGGCGGCGCCGGCGTCGGCAAGACCGTGAACATGCTCGAACTGATCAACAACATCGCCAAGCAGTACAGCGGACTGTCGGTGTTCGCGGGCGTCGGCGAGCGCACCCGCGAAGGCAATGACTTCTATCACGAGATGATCGAGTCGGGCGTCATCGACGAGCACACGCTGTCGAATTCGAAGGTCGCCATGGTGTACGGACAGATGAACGAACCGCCGGGCAACCGTCTGCGCGTCGCACTGACCGGCCTCACCATGGCGGAATATTTCCGCGACGAAAAGCAGGCCTCGGGCAAGGGCCGCGACGTGCTGTTCTTCGTCGATAACATCTACCGCTACACACTCGCGGGCACCGAAGTGTCGGCATTGTTGGGCCGCATGCCCTCGGCGGTGGGATATCAGCCGACGCTGGCGGAGGAAATGGGCGTGCTGCAGGAGCGCATCACCTCCACCAAGACCGGTTCGATCACCTCGATTCAAGCCGTGTACGTGCCGGCGGATGACTTGACCGACCCCTCGCCTGCGACCACGTTCGCGCACTTGGATGCCACGGTGGTGCTGTCGAGGCAAATCGCCTCTCTCGGCATCTACCCCGCGGTCGACCCCCTGGACTCCACCAGCCGCCAGCTCGACCCGTTGGTGGTGGGCGACGAGCACTATGACACCGCGCGCGCGGTGCAAGCGGTATTGCAGCGCGCCAAGGAGCTGCAAGACATCATCGCGATTCTCGGCATGGACGAGCTGTCCGAAGAGGACAAGCTGAGTGTGTACCGCGCGCGAAAGATTCAGCGCTTCTTGTCGCAGCCCTTCAACGTCGCCAAGGTGTTCACCGGCCAGGACGGCAAGATCGTGCCGCTCAAGGACACGATCCGCGGCTTCAAGGCCATCATCGCGGGGGAGTACGATCACCTGCCGGAGCAGGCGTTCTATATGATCGGCGCGATCGAAGAGGCCGTCGAGAAAGCGAAGACGCTGACCTGACCGCAACACGCCGGCCCACCCGAGTAAATAAATGCCCAACACCATCCACGTCGACATCGTCAGCGCCGAAGGACAGATCTTCTCCGGCGAGGCGACCATGGTGTTCGCGCCGGGCTCGCAGGGCGAACTCGGCATTGCGCCGCGGCATGCGCCGCTCTTGACGACCTTGAAGGCCGGCGAAGTCCGCGTGCAGTCCGAGGGCCACGAGGAACAGTCGTTTTATGTCGGCGGCGGCGCACTGGAGATCCAACCGCACCTCGTGACGGTGCTGGCCGATACGGCGGCGCGAGCGAAGGATCTGGACGAGGCCGCGGCCATGGCGGCCAAGCAACGGGCCGAAGATGCGATGCGCAATCGCGGCGACAAGGTCCAGATCGCCGAGGCTCAGGCCGAGCTCGCCCGAGCCGTCGCGCAACTGCGAGCCATTGAACGCCTGCGCAAGAAGCGTTAGCAAGGAGCCGCCCATCACCTCGCCCGCGCAAGGCTGGGATTCGATCACGGACGAGAGCGGCATGAGCACGGGGGAACTGTAATGCAGCTTTCCGTCGTCATACTCGCCGCGGGGCAGGGCAAGCGGATGAATTCCGACTTGCCCAAGGTGCTGCAGCCGTTGGCGGGGCGGCCGCTCCTGCAGCATGTGATCCACACGGCGCGGGTGCTCGAGCCAAAAAATATCTACGTCGTCTACGGATATCGCGGCGCGGAGGTGCAAGCGGCGCTGCGCCACGAGAGCGTCGCCACTCCGAATGTAGAGTGGGTACTGCAGGCCGACCAATTGGGCACCGGCCACGCCGTGATGCAGGCCATGGGCGTCATCCCGGACGAGCACATGGTGCTCGTGCTGTACGGCGACGTGCCGCTGGTGCGTCCTCCTTCGCTCAAGAAACTGCTGGCGGCCGCCGGCGAGGCCGCGCTCGCGGTGCTCTCCGTCGATCTCGACGACGCGGCCGGCTACGGCCGTATCGTGAGGAACGCCGACGGCCAGATCCGCGCCATCGTGGAGCATAAAGATGCGAGCCCGGAGGAATTGCAGATCCGGGAACTCAACACGGGCATCATGGCCGCTCCCGCGGGGCGTTTGCGCGACTGGCTGCTGGGCTTGGGCAGCAACAATTCGGCGCGCGAATATTAT
>Ga0181537_10002288_pt1 | contig 16955 bp, 18 predicted proteins | sample PEATcosm2014_Bin_39_FD_119765 | JGI IMG/M metagenome (GOLD analysis project Ga0181537, IMG submission 119765) | Peatland microbial communities from MTU Mesocosm Facility, Houghton, MI, USA - PEATcosm2014_Bin23_10_metaG | ecosystem: Environmental > Terrestrial > Soil > Wetlands > Peat | place... | reverse complement strand
TCTGCTCGTTTTAACTCGCTTCAGAGCAAAGGATCAGTTAACCAAAAACAAGAGCCATCGGGTAACACCCTTTTGGCACAACGATGCCCACCCTCGGGTAACAGTTACTTTTGGCGCACGGGGAGCGATTCCTGGCTCGCGGAAGGATTCATCACCGGCGGCAATAGTGGCGGCTACGTACTCAGTTCGGTACAGTTGGGGTTGGCAGGCGCATCGGGCAATCCCAGCAGCTTCACTGTTATGATCTACAGCGAAGGCAACAGTCTTGGCTCGATCATTCCAGGAGGCAGCATTGGAACTCTCACTGGCTCCGCCAATCCCGCAAGTGCAGGTATTTATACTTACGCCGCGCCACAGGACATCACATTATCGCCTGGAACCGAATACTACATTGTAATTACTTCCGGAACAATGGTTGCGAACGGTGCCTACAGCTGGAATTTTCTGAACACGTCCGCATTTCAGCCGCAGGATGGATGGGGAGCAAGTGTCACTTTGAGCTCCGGAAATGGTTCATCTTGGACAAGATTGGGCAGCAGTCCCAACTACGATTATTCTGAATTCGCCATCAACGCCACCCCCGCTCCCGAACCGGGCGTCCTCGGCTTATTTGCCCTCGGCGGCTTGCTTGTCGCCTTGCAGCGCCGGAAAACAAGGTCCGTTCAATGAAAAAGACAATCGTCGTCGGCATTTTGATCCTCGCGCTCGGGGCGTTGACTCCTCCATATGCGCAGGCGCAGGGCACGCTCTACCTGTCAAGTTTGAGCCCAACGTCGACTGGCAGCGTAGCGGTAGGCAGCGATTCGTGGCTGGCTGCGGGTGTTTATACAGGAAACAACGCCGGAGGTTACTCCCTCAACTCCATTCAATTGGGATTGACAGACGCAACAGGAAATCCAAGTGGCTTTGGCGTCATGCTCTACTCGGAAGCGCAAGGCACTGGGTCGATTCTTCCCGGAAGCAGTCTCGGTACACTGACCGGCTCGTCCGATCCCGGGACCGTCGGCACCTACATTTACACCGCACCATCAGGCCTCTCACTATCGCCTGCGACCGTGTATTTCATTGTGATCACGTCAGGCACAAAAGTTTCCAATGGCTCGTATAATTGGAGCGAAAGTGCATACCCCCCCGGCGTAAGCGCTTGGGGGCTCGGAATAAATGGCATCGACACTTCCAATAATGGAACGTCAGACTGGTCTCCGACTCCGTATTTGGGAATCGCTCAATTTGCTATTTACGCCACGCCCGCTCCCGAACCGGGCGTCCTCGGCTTGTTTGCGCTCGGCGGCTTGCTCGTCGCCTTCCAGCGCCGAAAAATGAGCTCGCTTCAATAAAGATCACAATCAGCGGAAGCATTTTCATTCTTGCGGTCTGCATGTAGTTCTTCGAAATGCACATGGCCGTAACGGGTGATCCCTCCAAACCGGCCCGGGACGGTCAATACTCTATCAAATAATCGAGCTGGTAGAAATACCCGTACGTCAGGCCGATGATGGCCAGCAGCGATATCCCCCAATAGCAGTACAAGTTCAGTTCCTTCCCCCTTTCGTACCGGATGAAGAACCAGTCCACCGCGATGATCGCCGCCAGGACTACCGCGGCGACGATGTCGAACCAGATCCATTCGCCGGGCACGCCCGCCCCGTGCCGCCGTTCCATGACCGCCCAGACGAAATCAAGCAGCAACAACACCACGACCGTCGCATAAAACTGCTGCCATCGGCGCGCCGAGAGCGACCGCGACATGACGAAAAACAATCCCGCCTCCAGCGAAAACACCAGGCAATCGAAGTTCAGCCACATCGCGCTCATGCTCGCGGGCGGAACGGGTTGATGCAGCGGCTCGATGTATTGCAGATACAAATACTTTTGGTTCCCCTGAAAAAACGGCACCGCCAGCAGCAAAAACACGACCAGGGACACAAACCTCGAAGGATGCACGCAATCCAGCCAGTTCTTGAGCGTGGTCGCGTGTATCTCCTCCTGCGGCGCGGACGCCTTGATGGTCTGGTTGAAGGCCTCGGCGATGGCCAGCGCCAGCACGATGGTGTAGATCGACTGAATGTTCTGCACGATTTCAGTCATCGATTCGACTGTCATTCGCGAATGCATTCGTTCCGTTCTTTTACCCAACGTGTCCGGGCCGCAAGTCCAACTGCCCGTCTGCTTTATCTCCTTTCCGGCGCGCTGACAATTCGTTTTCCTCGACCCCGGCCGCGCAATCCGCTCCCACCCCGTCAGGGATGCAGGAGATTGCTGTCATTCAACCAATCGGCCAGCCGTTGCGGCCAGTTCTTGATCGTCGCCAGCTTGGAGCGGTGGCCCATGTTGAAGGCATGGCTGCCCTGCGCGTAAAGATGAACTTCCACCGGAACTCCGGCCGCGCGATACTTTTCCAGCAGCCCGGTGATGGTGCGCGCGGGCCCGGCATCGTCGTTCGCCGCGAGAAAAAACGCCGGCGGCGCGTTCGTCGGCACCGCGTCCGGCAACCCCAGCGGGCCGGGATAAATCTCCACCAGAAAATCCGGCCGGCAACTCACCCGGTCAATCGGATCCACCGCATCCGGGTTTCCGTCCGTCTTGCCAAAGGCGAGCAGCGACGTCAATTCCCCGCCCGCCGAAAATCCCATGATGCCGATGCGCTCCGGGTCCAGGTTCCATTCCTTCGCACGGCTGCGCACCAGCCGCATGGCGCGCTGGGCATCCTCGCGCGCATTGTCAATCGTGTAAGGCGAATTCGTCTCCCGCGCGAGCCGGTATTTCAGGGCGAACGCCGCCACACCGAGATTGTTCAAGTAACGCGCCGGGTCCACGCCCTCCGCGTTGAACACCAGCTCGCGATGACCGCCCCCCGGCACGATCACCATCGCCGCGCCGTTGGCTTTGTCCTTCGCCGGAAGAAAAACCGTGAGCGACGGGTTGTTGATGTGACGCACCCAATAATCCCTGGCCAGCTCCGGTTCATCGCGGCGGCTTTCGAATCCGGGCGCGCCGTTTGTCCAGAGCGGAACCACCACCGGCACCTGGGCGCTGAGGATTCCGTTTCCCGTCAAGGCCGACAAAACGAGCAGCAGGAGCAGCTTTTGATTCATGCAAATACTTACAGCCTCCGGCCCCGACGGAGCGAGAATAATTTGAATTGCCCCGATGCCCGGCTTTTGCAATCAAGTCCATGCTTTCGCGTTAAAGGTTCTCTTTGACTTGGGCGTGCCGGGATATTATCACCCACCCATGATTTTCCGCCGGCTTCGCCCCTTGATGGTGGCGCTCCTCGGTTGTTCTGCCGCGCTGGCGCAGGCCGCGGACACCTTCCGCGTCGCCACCTATAACGTCGAAAACTACCTGGAGGTCCCCACCAGCTCGCGCCCCGCGAAAGCCGAGGGGTCAAAGGCCAAAGTCCGCGAAGGCATCATCGCCTTGAAACCAGATGTGATCGCGCTCGAGGAAATCGGCGGCACCAACGCGCTATTGGAATTGCAAAGCTCGCTAAAGAACGACGGCCTCGACCTGCCGTTTTCGGAACTCGTCAACGGCGCGGATACCAACATCCACGTCGCCGTCCTGAGCCGGCTGCCGATTCTCGCGCGGCATCCGCAAACAAACGATTTTTTTCTGCTGGCCGGCCGGAAATGGCAGGTCACGCGCGGCCTTCTGGAAGTGGACATCCAGGCAAACGAACACTTTTCATTCACGCTGATCGCGGTGCATCTCAAATCCAAGGTGCCCGTTCCCGAGGTGGACCAGGCCGACCTGCGGCTGGAGGAGGCAAAAGTGCTGCGCGAAAAAATTGACGCGCTGCTGGACGCGAATCCCAAATTGAATCTCATCGTGCTCGGCGACTTCAATGACACGCACGATTCAGACGCGATTAAAACGATTGTCGGCCGCGGCAACCGTGGTCTGATTGACACGCGCCCGGCAGAACAGGATGCGCCCGGTGTGCCCGGGGCCGGGGCGCGGTCGGCGACGCGCAACATCACCTGGACCGAGTTTTACGCAAAGGAAGATGTTTACACGCGGATGGATTACATCTTTTTGAGCCGCGGGCTGGCCCGCGAATGGGACCCGGCCAGGACGTATATTTTAACGCGACCCGACTGGGGCAAGGCCTCGGACCATCGTCCGCTGGTGGCGACGTTCGAGGCCGCAGAAAAGTAATCAGCAAAGTGTACGGCGTTTCATTAGCACCCTGCTTTAGCAGGGTGACTGAGATTGTCCGAGGGCGAGAACCGCTTCAGCGGTTTGTTCACGAGGGATAATACCGCTGAAGCGGTTGAAATAGAATCGCCGCGCGCCACACCCGGCTAAAAAAGCTGGGTGCTAATAAGACCCGTCCAAAACGCCGCAGCGCCGCAGGGATATTTTTTGGACTTTTTTAAAAAAGGCCGTTGACACGTTTTGGGGAATTGTGAATAACTTGTGAATAATTGGTGACGATCTGGTTGAGGCATTCATAACGGACTATGAAGGAAAGGCTTGGAAAGATCGTAAAGAGGATGGCCGCATCGTGGCCATGGCGGCGTCTGGCATCCCTCATGCTGGCCTTAAAGGGCATGAATCGAGATGTTGAGGCCATGAACGCCGCAGTTGCGGCCATGAGAGCAGCCACTTTGGCGACGGACGCCGCCACGGCAGCCATCAATGCCGCCGCCGCGACCATGGCCGCGCGCAACATCTCCAGCGGTGCCATCGACGACGCCAGCGAGCCAATCCGCAAATTGCGTGAGGAATTCGCAGTCGCGCAGTCGTTGCGCGTTTGTCCGCGGCGCTTGAATCGCACGCGCATCGGCATCCGGAGCTGGATTTCCAACATCAGGTAAGCAGCGTAACGGACCTCCGTTTCACGCCAGGACTTCAGGATATTGCCGCATTTCGAGGGGTTTTTGAAACCGCTTTTGTGTCCAAATTGTGGACACGATTTGTCTCCGGTTTCAAGGCAAAGGGAATTGGGTATCGTGGGTCTGCAAAAAGCTTCGATCCGTTCAGACGTCTCCGTCCTTCTTGTGCTTCCTTGACTCCAATAATTCCATCAGCGCATCGAGCCGCCGGTTCACGCCCGCCGCGTGAAATTGGATGAGAAACCAAAGGCTGATCACAAGGAAAATTATGCAGGACGGGAGCCAGCGCTGGAAGGTGAAGACCGGGGTTCTGATGTGGTGCATTGTGTCCGGTCATGTCGCTGTTTAACGTACTGCTTCCAATCCCGTTTTTTGGTGATATAAAAGACAACAAAATGAACAAAATTCATCTTGTTGGATTTTATCAGCTCGGTTTTTGGTTGGGTCAGCTAAGAACGCTGAAGCCCGCAACTCCGACGCTCTCAAGCTACCAAGAGTATTACAATCCCCTTATCAATGCTACGGTTCATTTAAAACTGCTCTGCCATCAGGCCGCACCGCTTGTTCCGGTAAAAGTTTGCGCGGCCTCCGCGCAAGCCCTCATATTGCTAATGGATTCCGTGATGCAGAAGCTAATTGAGCCGGGACAAGCAATAACGAAATCCGATCTCGGCGGCCTCAATACCGCCTTGAGCGCTTTTGAAGCTGTATTCGCCGCCGAAATGCCCGAGGTTGCCGCATATATTGTTTCAGAGAAGCGTAATTACTCAACGAAGTCATTGATTGAAAATGCGGACAATGAATTTTCAGAAGCCGCTCGAACTCGGCTTCCCAAAATATGCGTTTCGGACATACGCACAGCAGGCAGGTGTATTGCGTTTGAATTAGGAACGGCGGCAGGATTCCATTCGTACCGAGCATTAGAAGCCGTTGCCAGGGATTACGTCATCAACTTAAAAAAACTTCCCGAGCTTGAGGCTAAAAAGCCTCATCCTGCATTATTCGATTTTCTGAAAAAGATTGAGGAGAATGGGGCTGATAAAAAGGTAGTGGCAAATTGTCAGGAGATTCGAGAAAACCGACGAAATCCTCTGGCGCATCCAGAGGAAAGCCTGTCACCAGACGAGGGAATTCAGGCATTCAAAGTGGCAACGACCGCAATCGAGTTGCTGGTGGCGGACATGGAAGCTCGAAAGCTCTATCCTACGCCGCCGCCGAAAGAAGCACAGTCCTGACCCACGCTGACTTATTTTGACTTGCCCGCCTTGCTGCTGATTCAACCCGCCTCGCTTCATCTGGGGCAAATCTCGCCCCGATTAAAACGCCCTTGGGAGGTGGAAGGTGTTTTTAAGCACACATGACACATGTGCGATGTTGTCCGCATGAGACTGATCTCTTTTTTCGGCCTGTGGTTTGGATTTGCCGAACTAAGCTGGACGCTTTCCTATAATCCTCCAAGCAAAGAATTACGCATCACAGCGGAGGAGCTTTTTCCCACCCTTTTAGAATCCCAAAAGCCGCCCCCATTTGAACGAGCAGATTCAAATCCTGCTCGGAAATAGGGCCGGAAAGCGCAAGTTCTCTTTGCAGTTTAGAGAACAGCCAGAGTTTAAACTCGCCGCATTCTATTATGTTTTTAGACATCCTCCATTGCAGCATCCGTTCGTGAACACCCGGCTGCTCTGTGGATTCTGTCGCTTTGACATTTTCAAGCCATTCAGCTTTTACGAGCCGGTCATAAATTTGCTTTTCCATTTCATGCATTCTGTCAGCCTACCAACGCAAAAAATCCTTCCAAGTGCTTATTTTGGCCTGTGTTCCGTCAATCCCCGCTGTCCCACAAATCGACGCCAAATCGCTTTCAGAGACATTTTAGTGCATTACGACCAAGACCGGCGCCAGGCACAAGCCCGCGAGCACCACCGCCGGCACCCACGTTTGCCCGGGATAACGGCGCGCCCGATCCAAATGCTGCTGCCGCTGGCGCGCATGTTGAATCTCAATGGCCGCCAGCGTTTCCTGATGCTCCGGCGTGAGCTGCAGTATCTGCTTTTTTGGGATCGTGCTCATAAGGTCCGTTGCCCGCTGTCAGAAAGCACCGGGCGTGCCGAAACCCGGGGTTCCAATCGCCGGTCACTTTTGTAATGGTCAGACCCAGCGGCGTTCCGGTAAGGTCGCGGCCATGGGAACACGACCGTCCGCAGGAGGAATTTTTAACCGTTGAATTTTTTGATGTCATGCCCGGCCAGCCAACCATTTTGAACGCCGCAATGAGCACGAGCGCCCCGAACGGATCCGCGCCGCTCGAATTGCGCGGCGTCACCAAATACTTTGGCGAATTCAAGGCGGTGGATGACATCTCCTTCACCCTGCCGGCCGGCTGCATCTGCGGATTCCTCGGCCCAAACGGCGCGGGCAAGACCACCACCATCCGGATGATTCTGGACATCATCAAGCCCAGCGGCGGAAGCATCAGCGTGCTCGGCCGGCCTTCCGCACTCGAGGTGCGGGAGCGCATCGGTTATCTGCCCGAGGAAAAGGGGCTCTACAAGAAGATGAAAACCTGGTCCGTGGTCGCCTACTTTGCGACCTTGAAAGGCATGAGCCGCAGCGCGGCGAAACTGCGCGCCTTCGAACTGCTGGAGCGCTACGGGCTCAAGGATTTCGCGTTGAAGCCCACGGATGCATTGTCCAAGGGCATGGGTCAGAAGGTGCAGGTGCTGGCCTCGATCGCGCACGACCCGGAATTTGTGATTCTCGACGAACCATTCTCCGGGCTCGATCCCGTCAACCAGCAGGTGATGGAAGACATCATCCGCGACATGGCCGCCCGCAAGCGCACCGTCCTGTTCTCCACGCACGTCATGCAACACGCCGAGCGCCTGTGCGAACGCATTCTTTTGATTGCGCGGGGCAGGAAGATTTTTGACGGTACCGTGCCCGAGGCGAAACGCATCATCCCGCCGCGCGTGCAGATTGAGACCGCCGACGACGTGGCGCCGTTGCGCGAATTAAAGGAAGTGCAATCGGTGCGCGCGCTGGTCCCGCCCGGCCCCGGCGCGTCGGCCCCGGCGCGCTGGGAACTGGAGCTGCACGAAAGCGCCGACCCGCAATCGATTCTCCAATTCTGTTTCGCCCGGGGAATCCGGCTGCACAGTTTCAACCAATCGGAGCCGACGCTGCACGAGGTGTTCATGCGGCTGGTCGGGCCGGAAGCGAAGGAGGCGGGTTTTCGATGAAATACGCGGGCCTGGTTGCCAGACGGGAATATCTCGAGACCATCAAGACGCGGGGATTCTGGGTGGGCGTGTTCATGTTCCCGCTCATTTTGTTTCTCAGCACGTCCGTTCCCGCCTGGCTGGCGCAGAAGGCCACGCCGGTCAGGTATTACGTGCTCGTGGACCAGTCGGGCGGCTTTGCCCCGGTGGTGGAATCCAGCCTCGGGAAATACCAGCAGAAAAAGGAGCTTCAGGCGCTCAACGATTACGCCCGCCAATATGCCGCGCCCGTGACCAACGGCCCCAACCCGCTCGCCCAGTTCATCTCGGCCGATGCCCAGGCCGTGGACAAATTAAATGCGCTGGGCGGACGCGATTATTACCTCAAACAATTGCAGCCCCGCCTCAAGGACAAGGCGCCGCCCTTCAAGGAGCCCGCCCGCCTGTATCAACCGGTCCCCCTCCCGGAGGACCTCCAGCCGGACGCGGACGTGCCGTCCCTCGCGCGCGATTTGCGGCCCTATTTGCGCGGTGAAAAGACGCTCAACTTCGACGGCCACGCGGTATCGCTGACGGCGGCAATTCTGATTCCATCCAACATCGAGCAAACGATAGTGCGCCCGAACGCGAAGCCCGCCGCCTGGAGCGCGGAGACCAACGGCATCGAATATTGGGCGGCGAATCTCACGGAATCGGACCTGCGCGACCAGGTGACGCAGGCGGTGAATGACGAGGTGCGGCGCAAGGAATTCCTCGCCCGCGGCATGGACGCCGCCGCGTTTCATGACGTTGAGCAAACCTACGTGCCCGTCGTCAGTTTGAATCCCAAGAAGGAGGCGGGCAAGGAGACCGTCAAATCGGGCGATGTGGTCCTGCAATGGCTCCCCAGCGCCTTTGTTTATCTCCTGTGGGTGTCCTTGTTCGGCATTTCCCAGATGCTGCTGAGCAACACCATCGAGGAAAAATCCAACCGCATCATTGAAGTGCTGCTCTCGTCGGTCACGCCCGGCGAGCTCATGATGGGAAAACTCTTCGGCATCGCCGCGGTGGGCCTGACGATGATCAGCGCGTGGATGTTTTCGGTGTTCGTGGTGTTAAGCGCCAAAGCCGGGAGCGCCGGGGAAATCGCCGGCCAGATTCTGCCCGTTTTGAAGACGTCGCATCTGCTGCCGATGTTTGCGTTGTACTTCCTGCTGGGCTACCTGATGTATGGGGCGCTCATCCTTGCCATCGGCAGCGTCTGCAACACCCTCAAGGAGGCGCAGAGCTACATGAGCTCGCTCACGCTGCTCATGATGGTGCCGTTGATGACGATGACCTACATCCCCAAGGATCCCAACGGCACCTTGGCGCGGGTGCTCTCGTGGATTCCGCTGTTCACGCCATTCACCATGATGAACCGCGCCATGGCCGACCCGCCCTGGATCGACATGGTCGGCACGTTGATTCTGCTGATCGCCAGCGCCGCCGTGGCATTGTGGATGGCCGGGAAGGTGTTCCGAACCGGCATTTTGCGCACCGGCCAGCCGCCCCGGATCGTGGAGATGATTAAATGGATTCGCCGGGCCGAATGATCGCTTCAGGCCTGCTTGGTAAACGCTTCGGGCTCCTCGGACTCAATTTGAGCGGCGATGGAAAGCGCGACCGCTTCGGCGGTGTCCACCTGCATGCCCGGCCTGCCTGCCGCGGATGAATAAGTCTGGCCGCGGGCATTCTTCCCAAATTCGGTGGCGGTCATCTTCGGATGAAATACGCCGACCACAATATGGTCCTTCGCCAGTTCCTGACGGGCCGTGAGGGAGATGGCGTTGAGCGCATATTTCGTCGAGGCATACGCGGCCAGCTCCGGAAAATAATTTTTTGATACGAGTGAACTGATGTTTAGAATCAAGCCCCCTCCCTGCGATCGCATGACCGGGATGACCGCCTGCATCGCCCGGACGACGGCAAACACATTCAGTTCCATGACCGCCTGATAATCATCCAGATTGATCGTCTCGACCGGCGAACGCATGCCCTGGCCGGCATTGTTGATCAAGACATCTATCCGGCCAAATTTGTCCTTTACGGCCGCGATCAGCGCTTTGATTTCGTCCGGTTTGCGCATGTCCGTCGGCACCGCGAATGAACCGGGCATTTCGCGTTCCAGTTTTTTCAGCGATGCCGCCGACCGCGCGGCCATCGCGACCCGGGCGCCCATGCCGGCCAGCAGCCGGGCCGTGGCCCGGCCGATGCCGGCGGACGCGCCAGTGATAATCACGCTTGAATCTTTTATTTTCATAAATCTCGTCCTCTTGTGTGTACCACCGCGGCACACGTTCCGCAACTCGTGCGGCAGGAAGGCGTCGGCTCCTGGCCGGCTCCTGGGCATTAGGAAGCAATCCATTGATGGCAAATGCTTTGCATGTAGTGCCATCGCTGATACATCCCGCTGGAAAGCTCGAACCGCCCCTCGATCGCGGCATGGCTGTTGCTGCATTTTACTTATGCTTCGCGCGGCAAACGCCATCGCAATTCTTATGCTCCTGCTCGCGGGATTGTGCGTCCCGCCTGCCGCGCCCGCCCAGAGCAACGTCATGGTTTCATTCTCCACCACGAACGCCACGCCGCTGAACCCGGGCTTCGCGGGCTTCTGCACCGAGATGCTTACCGACGCCGTGGAATATTCCGACACGAACTTCCAGCAAATCACCGCGGCCCTTTCCCCGGGCTGGCTCCGCTATCCGGGCGGCTCGACGGATGACGCCTTCGACTGGACCAACGGCCTGACGGTCACCAACTGGTACAATGAATTTTCCGCCTTCGAACAAAACATCCTGAGCAGTACCTTGAAACTCCTGCCCGGAAAGGGCGGGGCGCAATTCTCCGACTTCGCCGCGATGTGCGCGAACGTGGGCGGCGCGAAAATCGTGGTGTGCGTCAACGGCTTCACCGACAACGCGGGTTCGGCGGGCGCCCTGGCCGCCTACGCTTCGAGCAACCACATCCGCGTGGCCGCCTGGGAATTGTGCAACGAGCCTTATGTCTTTGCCGGCACCAACGCCGGAGATTTTTTTCTGGATGCGACGAATTACGTCGCGACGATGAAGCCCTTCCGTGACGCCATCAAGGCCGCGGATCCCAACGCCGTCGTGGCAATCTATTTCAACGATGCCGGCTATTCCGAGCCCAACACCTGGGACGTTGATTTGTCCAGTTACCCCGACAAATACTGGGACGCGGTCATTTATCATCATTATCCTGCGCTGCCGGTCGGTGATGCCTTCACCAACCTCATGGCGAAGGACAACTACCAGTTGGTGAGCAACACCAGTGCCCGTGTGCTCGATTATTTGATCCCGATGAACAATTCAAATGTCACGTTCCTCATCACGGAATTCGCGCCATGCAACGGCAACGGCGCCGGGGGCCAAAATCCTCCCACCGCCACGCTTTACGGTGGCATTTATACCGCCGAATATCTTCTCCGGCTGTCCACCGTCCCGCAGATGAGTTTTGTCGGTCCCTATCAATTGGTCGACGCGGCCGGCATCGATGTCACGAACAATAATTTCACCCCCGTCACCACCGCCTACAACGAGGGCCGGTCCACCAACACCGCCGGCCTGCCGTTCGGGTTTTATTTGAGCGCCCAGGTCTGCGGGCAGTCGGTGGCAAACTGGGCGCTGACGCGCTCCTCGGCGGTTTATGCCACCACGGTCGGCGCCAACGGCCCGGTCGTGCCCATAAACACCAACGGTACGGCCACCATCCCCGCCATTTATGCGCAAGCCTATCAGGGCGGCAATGGAAAGCGTTACGTGATGCTCACCAACAAGGGTTCCAACGCGGTGCCCGTGCAGATCTTCCAGGACAATATTGCGCTGACCAATCAGTTTCTCGAAACCTTCGTGACCGGCAGCGACCCCGGCGTTACCAACGCGCCGCCTCCCGACAGCGCCATCACGATCCAAACGCAACTGGCCACCAACCCCGTCACCATCCCCGAGTATTCCGTGGTGCGGCTGGAGTGGACGGTGTTCACCGTGCCGCAGCCGTCGCTTTCGATCAAAGCGACGAGTCCCAATCAGATACTCCAATGGGACGGCTTGACGAACGTCACTTACTGGGTGCAAGGCGCGTCCAACCTTTCGTCAACCTGGGCGATCTTGGGCAAGGTTGCCAGCGCATCCACCAATTTCGAGTTTACGAACTGGAATTGCGGGGCCCAGCAATACTACCGCCTGGCCGTGCCGTGACGGTTCCATCTTTTTATAAATTTATGCGGAGGCACGTCGTGCAATTTCCTTGCCAACTGCGTCGGGTTCATCCGGTGAAATACGTAACAAGGCGGGATGCTCGCTCGTCATAAAGGAACGATGACGTGTCATTGGCGATGCTGGTCCCGGCGATGGTTTGGCCGCCTGGGCGTTTTAGGCCCATGCTCAATCCGCCTTCGTCTATGCGCATTTACCGCGTATCGGTCGGTTATTAATTTATGAATCGATTCTTTGCATGTTTTTGCGCTGTGGTGTTGTTGCTTTGCGGCGCCGTCATGCCGCTGCCCGCCCAGGTGCCCGCGGAATTTGCCGACCTTTATCCCGTGATGCAAACTGACATCACCAATTTCGAGGCGACGCTGGACGCGGGCTGGAACGGCGTCCAGACGAACTGCCAGTTTGCCAGCGTGCTGCTGCCCGCGACCGATGGCGGCGAAGGCGCGGCCGCCACCAATCTGAATTATTACAAGAACGCCGTGGCGCCATTCCTGGACGGCCTGACCAATATGGGAATCAAAACCATCAAGTTCTCCATCGATTTCCCGACGCTTTACCAGCCGTATTACAATTCCACCAACGGCCTGAACAACCCCGCCGGCTACACCAACATGCTGAATTTCTTCACGAACCTGGTCGGCCAGTTGCGCCAGCGCGGCCTCAAGATCATCATTCCGTCGCAAAACGTATTCCCGGCGGAGCAGCCGGCCATCAGCAGCTACTACAACTCGCTCAGTTTCGCCCAATACACGAACGGACGCAGCGCGCAGATTCAACTCATCGCTTCCGTCTTGAAACCGGACTACCTGATGCTGCAATCCGAGCCAATTACCGAGGTGGATAATCTGGCCGCCGGCAACACCAACCTCTCCGATGCGCTCAACGACCCCGTCACCGATACGAACATGCTCATGGGTTTTCTCAACGACCTCAAAACCGCCGGGCTGCGCGCGAATTGCGAATTCGGCGCGGGCATGGGGACGTGGCAGCCGAGTTTTACCAATTACCTCAGCAATTTCGTCGAACTGCCGATGGATATTCTGGACGTCCATGTTTATCCCATCAACCAGACCACCAACTCCGGCGTGGTCTCGGATTATCTCCCGCGCATCCTGACGATGGCCGATGCCGCGCACGCGCATGGCATGAAGGTCGGCATGGGCGAATGCTGGCTGCAAAAGGAGCGCGACAGCGAACTTCCCAGCAATTTAAGCATTGCGCTCTACCAGGGCCGGGACACTTACAGTTTCTGGGCGCCGCTGGACGAGGAATTTCTCCTCTGCATGGTCAAGGCCGTCTACTACAAGCAATACGAGTTTATTGATCCTTTCTGGACCGGATTCTATTTCAGCTACCTTGATTACACGAACGAGCAGCCCAGAATCGCCGGGTTGCCCAACGAAGGCGCGTCGGTTCTTATTTCGGATGAGACCACGGCTTACTATGCGGCTCTGAATGCCGGCACGCTCACCAACACGGGAATGGCCTATGTGGAGTATGGCACGCCCGGTCCGCCGCTTTTGAACCTGACGGCCACGAACAACCGGTCGATCAACCTTACCTGGACGCCCGTGGCCGTGAATTACCTGCTGGAACAGTCTACCAATCTTACGACCACGAACTGGACCTCCTTGACCATTCCCGCGCGCACCGTGGGAGCGGACTACGACGCGCCCATCAGCGCAACGAACAAGCGGGCATTCCTGCGGTTGCGCCTGCCTTGAGGTGCGACGAGCCGACGGCGCCGGCCGTTTATTCACCGCCCGCCGTTTCGCGCTCCAACTGCCCGAGGATTTCCGCCAGCTCCGCCATCCCGGAATGTTTCGCGAAGAAGTAATCCGCGCCCTGGGACAGCGCTTCCGCGCGGTAGGCAATTCCCGACGAGTCCGTCAGCACCGCTATTTTCAGGCGCGGAACCCGGTGCCGCTGCAGCCATTCCAGGACCGCGAACCCGTCCATGCCCGGCATCCGCAGGTCCAGAAACAGGAGGGCGGGAAAAGGATGCCGGGCGCGATCGGCGTATTTGCCCTTGCCGGAAAGATACTCGATAAGCTGCGCGCCGTCCGTCACCTCGCCGACGATTTCAAAGCGCGTTCCGTGCCCGGCGATGGCCTCCCTCAGGAGTTGCCGGTCCTGTTCCGTGTCATCGGCGATCAGCACGGAAATCTTTTTTGGCGCGCCGGGATTCATGGTCGAATGCGGCTGCGCCGTTTAACCTGATGACCTTCTGAAAAAAGATTCACCATGCAACCATTTTTGCAGCGTCCAATTTGCGAAGTCAAGGCACTGAAAAAAATCGCGCGCCGGGTCGCCGGATGCGCGGAATGACCGCGAATGATTTGCTGTCTGGCCGCAATCATCCCTAGAGGGCCTGGCCCGATTCACCCTGCGGTTCAATGGTCTGTTTGTTCCCCTATTCGCATCCATGAGAGTGGATGCCCGCTATCTACTGAAAGCGCCATCCCGAGATTCTTTGCTGCGTTCAACCATCAGTGTCATTTATATGTGACATCAATCGTGATAATGTGGGTTGACTTTTCTTGGCAAGGATTTAGCTTTTTTTCAATTCACCGGGCAAAGTGTGGACTGAAATAGTGTCGTCTTAAGGATGAGGCATCGGGCAATAACGCGCGTCAAATGAAACCAAGAGCCAAGAGGGAAACGTGTTTTTTTTGTCCACTTCAGAGTAGACTCGCTTTCACCTTGGTCGAGCTCCTGGTCGTGATCGCCATCCTCGGCATTCTGGCGGCCTTGCTGCTGCCGGTGCTCTCCGTCGGCAAGCGGAAGGCCAAAGACATCCAATGCCTCAACAATCTCCGCCAGCTTTCCATCGCGGGCGTGCTGTACTCCGGCGATTTCGACAAGGCGTTCTCATACACGAACGACCTCGGCCAGCCCAAGGCCGGTGACATCTGGCTTTCCCTCCTGAGCAAGGACTACGCGAGCGTGGACACACTGCGCCTGTGCCCGCTCGCCTCGCAGGTCGCCACCAACACCTGGTGGTATGCGCGGGACATGAACAGCGCCTGGCTCTGGAAATCCCTGATTGACCCGACCATGAGCTACGCCGGCAGCTACGCGATGAACGGCTGGCTCTACACCGGGTTGCCCAATCCCGAAGGACACTACTTCGAGAAATTCTCCGCCGTGCAAAACACCTCCATGACCCCGATTTTCTGTGACTCCATCTGGGCCGACGTTTGGCCGGACCCCGATTCCGGCCCGGCCGTTGACCCGACCCGGGGCGCGCTGACGCCCGACATCGGAAGGATCACCATTGCCCGGCACGGCATTTCCCCGTCCAACGTGCCGCACAACCTGTCGGGAACCGCGCCACTGCCCGGCGCCATCAACCTCTCGTTCATTGACGGACACGCCGCGCGATCACCGTTGGAAAACCTTTGGAACTTTACGTGGTATCTCAATTACCAGCCGCCGACGACGCGTCCCGCCGCGGCTGGCCAGCCGCCGCCCTGGCCGCCGCATAATTAGGCATGAAACATCCTCACCTGCCAAAGCAAACCTTGTCTGCGGAACCGCCCACCACGGCTGGGAAGAGTGACGGCGGAAACTCCAACCATGGCGGATCCGCACCGCAAAAGGCAAATAACCTTAAAGGAAGGAGCATGACTAGGAAGGGCGTAGGAACGCTTTGTCTAATGATGTCAGACTCATAAGCCTACAATGAATCAAGAAGTTACAGTGTCTACGACAGGAAGAGGCACCACGGATATTGAGCACTGGTTGAAATGGGCGCAGGAATCGGGGTACGACGCCGAGTTGCTGGCGAAACGAGTGGGTGTATCCCGATGGCAACTACAGCGTTACACCCGCGCGACGTTCGGAAACAGCCCACAGCGCTGGCTGAATGAGCGAAGGCTCATCGCCGCGGTTTCTTTGCTAAAGGAGCTTCGTTCGGTGAAAATAGTCGCGGCTGAGCTGGGCTTCAAACAGGTGTCGCATTTTTCCCGTGAATTCAAAAGATTTCATGGAGCCTCTCCGACCAAGGCCCTTCTCATAAGCAGCGCAAATGCACACCACGGATAACAGATTTTTGCAGGTCAAATGTTATTGTTCTGGCTAACAGCCCGGAAATTAGTTATCAAAACGTCACGTTTACGTGTGACGCTTGCGAACTCCGAGCCGGACATTGCGTGCAAGCGGTTGACGCTGCTGTCAGAAAACAGGAAACTGAAAGTGAAGAGTGGATGAATTGGATTGTAACGCACAACCGGTAAACAGCCTTTGTCGATCATGAGAGTGCCTGCTGATAGGAGAGCATTTGTAGGGCGCCTGATATTTCATGTTGCGGCTATCTCGCTCATGGTGGGGTGTTGTTTTGCCGCGAACGGCGAGACCACGAGTCCACCCGACTTCGTCGCGGAAGGCGCAGTAATTTGGGAGCAATTTAGGCCTCTTGACACGAATTATCTTCTCCATGGCGACGGCCACTTTTTTTTTATATACACGAATGGCGTCTGGGACATTCAAATAGCTTATGGTCATTACCTTCATCCAACTTTACGAATACCCGATCCTGCGGAAGGCACGTTGTTGGACTGCAAGCGGATTCCTGATGGCATCAGGCAGATAGCTCTTTTCCGTGGCGATACAAATCATCCCTATGCCGTTGCACAGCG
>Ga0181537_10002287_pt1 | contig 16956 bp, 3 predicted proteins | sample PEATcosm2014_Bin_39_FD_119765 | JGI IMG/M metagenome (GOLD analysis project Ga0181537, IMG submission 119765) | Peatland microbial communities from MTU Mesocosm Facility, Houghton, MI, USA - PEATcosm2014_Bin23_10_metaG | ecosystem: Environmental > Terrestrial > Soil > Wetlands > Peat | place... | reverse complement strand
GGATACGTTGATGACGGGCGTATTCACTGAGTTGCTGGCGAGGCCAATCGTGCCAGTGAGCGTACCTTGTTCGCCGGCACCCGGATTCAAAGTGATCACCACATCGCAACTAGCACCCGGCGCAACCGGGCTGTTTGCCAAGCATGTTCCGTCGGCTGCGGTGTAGTCCAAGGGGTTGGAATCGGTGTAAGAAGTTGCCGAAAGCGGCGCGTTGCCAACGTTTGTCAAAACAGCACTGAGAGATGCCGTTTGGGTGTCACTCGTAAAGGGCGCGAAGGTCAGTGCGCTATTGATGTTTACGACATGTACATTCTCGGCGGTGCTATCGGTCAGATAGATGTTGCCCAGCTTGTCAAGGGCAACGCCTGTAGGCGCGGTTACACTGGCTGCTACGACCGATTCGCTGCCTGGGACAAGGGAGCCGCTAATCGATGGGACGCGAATCGTCCCCGTTGGCGAGGAAATGTAAACTGCACCGGAGGGATCGATCGCCAGCCCGTTGGCGCCGCTGAGATTGTTCAACAGTGTCGTCGGAGCTCCGGAGCCTGCCGTGAACTCAAGAAGGTTTGCGCCGTCGGTCACATAGAGATTGTTATTTGCATCGACCGCCACGTTAGAAGGAGCGGTGAGTCCAGCAGTTAGGAAGACTTCCGATTGGGCGAGGATCCCCGGGCCGGTTCCGCCGAAATAGCCAATTCGCACGACGCGCTGATTGGTTGGATCGGCTACGTAGACTGACCCCAAACCGTCCGCTGCAAGTCTCAGGTTGGTACCGAGACTGCCTGCGAGTGTAATCTGGTTCGCCGAATTGAGTCCACTTGGCAAGTACGGTATTCCGTAAACGTTGCCGCTGTCAGCGATAAAGACATCGCCCGATCCGTCAACTGCCACCCCGGTAGGGGCGGTCAATCCTGAGCCGATAGAAACCGGTGTACCTGATGCTCCAGATCCCGCAGCAAACATCAAGACTTGGCCTAAGCCGGCATCAGCGACGTACACGTTGCCCATGGCGTCCGTTGCGATTTGGCTCGGCGTCTGCAGACTGCCGCCCAAAGTCGACTCGACGGAAGGAGTTGCCTGCAGGTTTGCGCCGAGCCCAAGGCCGTGCAGTACGATTCCCGCGAGGACATTGTTGCTGGAGTCCAACATGAAAAGATCAGCCGAAATGTTGCCCACGGATGTAGGCGTCATCGTGATGTTTTCCAGGCAGGAAGTGGGGTTTGTGCCGCTTGGATCGGTATTCCCGTAGGTATTCCCACTCACGCAGGTTCCACCGGTAATTGCGAAGTCAGGAGTTGCGATGCCGTCTTCCACAATGGCAAAGCTCGCAGGAACGACGCTGCTGTAAAACTGGTAGTTGACTGACACAGGAGTCGCGGTCGCCGTACCCAATGGGGAGGATCCGAACTCCGCCGTGTTGAAATTTACCTCGGCCACATCTGCCTGTCCATTGGATTGTTTGACAGTGGTCGGGACATACATGATGTGGCGAGTGGTATCGACGGCGACCGCGCCTTGCGCAGTCATCGAGGTGAGCTGGAGAGCGTTGGCGGTATCTGGAGTACCCGACGGATTTGGAATTAGATAAATGCCCGCCTTACCGTCGGAGGCATAGAGGTTTCCAGTAGCATCTGAGGCCACGCCCGTGGTGTCTGTCATGGCGGCGGGAGCAACGTTGGTAAGGCCAGCGTCGCTTGCGACTGCCGTTCCACCAACTGCGGCCTGGTATTGTGCGTTTGTAAGCTCGAGTACGCCGACGAGTGGAGATTGATCCGACTCTTCCACGTAGTAGGAATTCAACTCTGGATCTGTTGCCACTGACGTGGCGCGGGCCGTCATGGCCAGAATCGTCTCAACCGGGGCGGCTGGCGCAGCTCCGTTAACCGTCAGCTGGAAGTCCCAGTTCCCGCCGAATTGATTGGCAACCCAAACGTTGTTGTTCTTATCAACTGCAAGGCCCCAAGGCTGGAATCCCCAGTTCCAAGTTACAAAACCGTATTGGGCAAAATCGTATGGCGCCGAGCAGCCTGATGTTGTGACCACATTGCCGCCGACTGTCTGGCCGAACTGGGAATTGATGACCGACGTCCAAGTCTTGGCGACCGGGTCGTAGGGAAATTGAAGCAAACAATTGCTCCAGTTGCCCTCGAGATACAAGGTGTTGTTGGAATCGATGGCAATGCCAGGATTGTTGCCTCCGCCGATGCCGGTCGGCGGAATGATGGTGATCACTGGACCGCCACCCGCCGGGAATTCGTAGAGGGCGCCTTTGCCATAATCCACCACCAGCCAATCACCCTGGCTATCGAGTGCCGTCTGATAAATGTTGCCCCAACCGGTCGGGTGAGCCAGGCCGGTGGTAGCGCTGGGAACCACACTTGGGACTTGTCCCGCAGCTCCTACACACAAACAGGCGCTCGACAACAGCAAAGTGAACACAACTCCGGCAAACCGACGCAGAGCGGTGAACGATGTGGTGGCCATACCATTCCTCCTAAGAAACTCGGATCGAAGCTCCGCGATTGGCTCTACTCCACCCGCGGATCGAGGCTTCCATTTTTCTTTCGTTTTCCGGGGGCAGCCTCCAACTCCCGGAAAGCGCGATTTCCTTTGCATTCTCGTTAAGTTGCGCTAATTGACTGTCACCGGCAACGTAAACGTTGGCGTCGTAAGCGAATTCTGCTGAAGCGTCGTTGGATTGTAGGTGATGATCTGCACGTTGTAGGTTCCCGGAGGCGTGTTTACAACTGGCGCCTTCGGCGGATTGGAATACCCGGCATTTGTGCATGAGGTCATGCCCATAAATGCGCAGGAGAGCATCGCGGCGAAGCAAATCAAGGTCAAATAGCGATTGACCTTCTTGCGTCCGGCGATTAAGCCAAGCAAGCCGAGCCCGAAGACTCCGGCGAGGGACCACGGCGCCGCACGGTTCACAGATGCGCTCACACCTCCGTTGACCGGCACATTGGTGCTGATCGTAACGACAATGCTGGATGGTGTGGGCCCGTTTGTTCCGACATCGACAATACCTTGGCCTGAGTTCACGTAGGCGAAGGTGCACTCCGCGAACTGAGGCATGGTGGCAGCGATGCATTTCATACTTACTGGATTGCTTGTGCTGCTAAATCCGACCAGAGGAGCAAGGGTGAGAGTGTCGGTAACAGGGGTTCCTGCTTTGGTGGTCACCGCGGCCGGTGTGGCAGTCACCTGAACACTTGGTACGATGACGTAGAAGGTCGGCAAGACGATCTTTTGAGTTGCGAAGTTCTGATCACCGCTGTACACGGCTGTAAGAGTGTACGCACCGGTAGCCAGATTGGATGTCGAGAAATTGACGACGCCATTACCATTTGGCGCAATCGCTCCATTGACGCCCTGCGTCGGATCTGCTGGCATGCCATTGGGCAGTTCAAAAGTGACTGTGCCACCGGGCGTCCCCAACGTGGACGTGACAGTAGCAGTAAACCAGATGTTTTGCCCGAGATTTACATACGTATTTCCAGCCCAAGACGTTATGTTGTCTGAGTTCGGAGTGCAGTTGTTAGTAGCCGGGGGCAATGGGCTTCCCGTCCAAGTCAGGCAGTTCTGGTTTCCAGGCTGGCCGACTACAAAAGCGGCTGCCGCAGGCTGAATGGTGAATGTTGTTTTGAACGAACTCCCCGCGAAGCACAGCGAGCCACTTGGTGAGCAGGTATTTTGCGAGGCGCCGGCGGTGCCATCGCCGCCGTACAACGCGTTCACACTGTAGGTGCCACCCGGCAGACTGGAATAGGTAAATGTCGCCGTTCCTGTGCCATCAAGTGTCACGGTCTGCTGTGGCAAGCTGCCATTCTTGGAGCTGACCGATAGACGAATCGAGCCTGTCGGCGTACCGCCGCTCGAGGTCACGGTCACGACGATCGTTTCGGCACCGGGAAAGGTTCCGCCACTCGTTGAAGTGGGTGTGATTGCGACCGCGGTTTGGCTTGCAAACCGGAAGTCTGTTACCGCAAGGGCCGAAAGAGCGAGGTTGGTTCCTGCGAGAGCATTCGTTGCATTGCTCAGAATCGGAATGCTCCCATTGATCTGCGCTGCCGCGCTGGCGGTCACAAACAAGCCAAGATAGCAGGATCCGCCTGCTGGCGTGCTCACCGAGGGATCACAAGCTGGAGAATTATTGGTAGCATCCGCCACCGTAAATTCAGGATCAGTAGCCACGTCGCCCGAAAACGCAGCGGGCGTCAACGGCATGTTGCCAAGGTTAAATAGCTGGATATCCGCTTCGAATGGGACGTTCGGATTGACCTCGCCGTAATTGTCGAAGTCGACAGTGCCATTTGTCGTAACCTGCGTGACGCCTGCCGTTGAGGCCGAGCCATAAGACACGTAGGCGTTCTCGGATCCGTCAAGGGCCACACTGATAGGAGGCTCGGAGTTGTTAGTGCCGAAACCGCTCGCGACGGTCAGAACGCCATTGAGGTTGAGACTGCCCGTTGTGGAGTCGTACGGAATCCACAGAACCCCACTCGCATCGGTCACAAAGACGGAGCCCGAAGGGTCTACGGCCAAGCCGGTCACTGGAGCCTGGAGACCTCCTGCGATGGCCTCGCTCACGCTACCAAACGGAAGTGAGATCTCCCACAGGTTGGATCCATCGGCCACCCACACGTTTCCAGAGTTATCGGTGGCAATCGCGGACGGCCCAGAGAAATTTGCTTCGGCGCCCAAGGTCAGTGTCGGGCCGCCGGTTAACAGTAGCGAAGTTTGCGGGTTCGAGACCTCGACAACTTGCTTCTTGTCGTGATCTGCCACAAAAACATCGCCCGCAGCGTCCGTGGCAAGATTAAGGTGCGAACCGAGGCCAATTAGAAGGGTCGTTTGTTGCGCGGTCGCGAGCTTCCCGCCGATATACGGAACCTCGATGACCTTGCCCGAGTCGCCAATGTAGACGTCTCCGGCGCCATCAACTGCCACACCGGTGGGTGCCGTTAGACTGGTACCGATTGCAGTACCGACGACGGGGGAAGTTGTCCCCGCGGGAAACTTCTCGACGGCCTTCAAAGCGGAATCGGCTACATAGGAGTTACCGAGGGCATCGGCCGCCACCTGGTTAGGCGTGTTCAAGCCTTTGGCGATCGCCTCGGTCACGGCCAGCCCTTGAGCCAGCACGGAAGTCGCTGCGCCCTGCCCGATGCCTCCAACGTAGACGTTGCTGCCCTCAATCACTTTGTTGCTGGAGTCGAGCATCTGCAACTCGGCCCCCACATTTCCAGTTGTCTGTGTGTTCACCTGCAACCAGACAGTGCACCAACTATATTGAGCGCTGTTCGTCTCAATCCCGCTCCAGGTGGGATAGGTAGTACCGGCGGTACAAGGTTCAATGGGCGGAGTTACTGAGGTATCGACATCCGGATTGCTCCCGATGACAAAGTTATTGCCGGTTGGCTGAATCAGGGAGATGGCGGATGGGGTGGTCTGCTGGCTGAAGCTGTAGTAGATACCCTGCGCTGTGTTCGCCGTACCAACTGGTGAAGCACCCACATTGACCGCGCCTGGCTTCCAGAGCACAACCGATGAAGATGTGCAGCCGGCCACATTGGTGCTCGAACAAGGCGAAGCTACGGTTCCAGGAGGCGCCCAATTTCCTGAGCCACCGGTTGGAATCCAGAGGAAACCTCTTGGGTCAATCAAAACCGGGAACCCGGAGCCGACCGGCGAAATCATGATCGTATCCGCCCAGACGAGATTTGGAGCCGTCGGCGTACCTTCATTGGGAATCATAAAGACGCCGTTGACCTGCCCACCGTAGGACGGATTGTTTTCACTGCTGAAGTACAGATTGCCCTGTGCGTCGAAAGTCAGTCCTTTGATACCGTTGAAACCAGCACCCGCCGGATCGACACGCAGCAGCGCCGACTCAGCAGATCCAGTACCATCGCCGACGATGGTCGCCGTTCCGGCAGGAATTTCGCGAATGCCTGTGACTCTCTTACTGGGAGCGTCATAAGCATTCTCAATAAAGAAGACATTCCCGGCATGGTCGGCAACGACAGTCGTGACGTCGTCGAACAAGTTTGTGATCAGCGGTGTAATGGCAGTTACTGCACCAGACTGGTCCACGGTGTACTTATAGATCGAATAAGTATCAGTGCTTCCATCCGAACTCATGTAGAACGTGACACCGTCATCGCCAGAATAGAGATCCTGAGGAGATATCGGTGTGACTACACCTTTGACCGTATTGGCGGGTACATTCCAAATATCGGAAGTAGAAAAGTTCCAACTGCCGGAGCTGGCATTGTAGGGCACACGGCAGAACTTAACGGAAGAACCATACCGGTCGGTCACGTACAGGTTGTTCCACTTATCGAAAGCGATGCCGGCGTTCCAATAGGACCCTACGGACTCGAGGTCGGAGCAGTCCGAATTTCCCTTGGATGGACCCGAAACAACGAGCGTGGGTTCGGTTGCACCCGGGGCGAGTTGATAGAGGTTACTTACCGAAGAGTCCATGAAGAGAATATTGCCGTTTGGCGCAATCTTCATTGAATAGATCTGGCTCCACGTGCCCGTGTTGCCGTGATTGAAGGGAAGGACCGAGCCCGCTGTGATAGGAGGAGGGTTCCCTGGCGTAAACGTGATCGGCAATTGAGCCGTGGCCACGCTGCCGAGAAGCAAACCGGCGATAGGAACCAGGCACGCGATCCGTACAACCTTACGAAACACGACAGCAGACTCGATTGCCATACACTCCCTCCAAACAAACTCAATCCGAACTTTCGTATCCATCGGTGCGGCGCAAAGCGGATGCCGCACTCTCATCGATTTCCGGTCCGTCGGCGCGCCTTGTCTGCAGACCGCCGGTCCGGTGCCCGGGTGCTTTGCCATTCATGTTGAAATGACCAGCACCCGGGATTCGTATTAGAAGGAAAACTTTCCTTCCAGTTCGACCAGCCGGTTTCCAACTTTGATATCGGCCACCCCGAAGTTCTGGTACTCAAGCACATTCTGTGTCAGCGCTTTTCCGGGCGTAGCGTTTTGGAATCCAAGGGTCAGGTTATTCGTGTTCTGGGTGTTAAATGAGACCAGCGGATGGTTGAAAACATTGAAGGCCGCCATCCTGAGTTGTAGGTTTCTTCCTTCGCCAAGCGAGAAATTCTTGAGTACGGTTACGTCGTGGTCCAGATACGCCGGTCCATGAATGTACGGGAGCCGGTAAGTGCCGTTGCTTCCCGGTAGCGGAAGTCCAAAGGCAAGCGGGTTGATAAATTGATGTTTCGCTTTTCCGCCTACGGGATTGCCCACTAGCGTGGGCATCAACTGAATATCGGGTGTGCCAAGCCAGACCGTCGGATTCAAGCTCTGTACGCAGTAAGTTGATCCCGGGTACGGCCCTGAACTGGATTCAGGCGGGATGTTGAATTCGTCAGCGCACTGCTGCTGCTGTTGCGGACTGGTTTGATTGCCATAGAGGACTTGGGTCGGAGTAATTGCGCCGTATCCGAAACCGAAGTTCTCGCCGTTCTCAGACGCAACCGGGAATCCGCTTGTAACCTGCGAAACGCCGGAAACCTGCCATCCGTTCGTCACCTCAGAGAACAGCCTGTGGCTGCCTTTGTAGCGACGCCCGAGGTCGACCAAGTAGTGAATGTTGAAGGTTTGCGTGCGGTCACCGGGCGCCGGGTTGTAATCGTTGCGGAGATGAACCGGATCGACGATGTTGTTGTTCCAGGAAGCGGCCGTCGCGAGGTTCTTCGCGAATGTGTAATTCGCGCCCCAGGTGACCATGCCCGATTGCTTGTTCCACTGAATTTGCGCGCTATTGTAATTCGAGTAGAAGTTGTGTTTGAGCTGGTAGACGTGCTGATAGAACGGATAGGGCCGGAAGAAGTCAAGCTCCTCGGTGTCATATCCTCCGATACCGCCGGATATTCCCTGAATCGCCTGCATAGATTGCGGAATCGACCCAGGTTGAATATCGAAGAGGTTGTCATCCGCGGAGATATTCGGGTTCTTATTGGTGGGGCAGCCGGTCTCTATGCCGCAGATGATATTGAGATCTGAGGCGCCGTTGTAGGTGCTGCCGTTGTACGATCCCAGATTGACGTTATGGCTGCCAACAAACGCGGCAGAGAAATGCGACCGCCACGGCAAGCTCTGATCGATTCCGCCGTTGAACTCATAGTAGATGGGGCGAGCCGTATCGTTTGAGGAGAGCGTAAAGGCCGTGAAATCCGGAGGATTCTGGGGCGTCTCGCTGTCGACTTGATCGAAGGTGAGTGCTCCCACAAGTTGGGTGGACTCGTATTTCTGGGCCGTGGCAGCTGCCAGCGCGTAAGGGTTGAACTGTTCCTCGTTGCGGTACACACCCCAACCGCCGCGCAACACGGTTCTGCCTTTGCCGAAGATGTCCCAGGCGGCGCCCACGCGCGGGCTGAAATACACCGTCGACGGAGAGTTCACAGAATTCGAGACGCCCGCATTTCCAGGTTGAGAATGCCAAGTGATTCCGGGAGGAGTCACGCTGCCACAGTTGCGCGTGTATCCGCCGCATTGGGTGTTGTAGAGACTGTCAGAGAACGTCGCCAGGCCGTTGTTATGAACATCCGCCCAAGGACCAAGGTGCTCGATGCGCGTTCCCAGGATGAGGGTGACATTTCGAATCTTCCATTGGTCGTTGATAAACCCAGCCATTGACATATAACGCATGTCCACGTCCGGAGTGAAATTGGTCTGCGTAAAGGAATCCGCATATCCCTCGTACATCATGGCGGTGGGGTTGAAGCAGCTACCCAAGTATTGGGATCCGGAATTGCGCAGGTTGCCGGCCGGATTCGGGTTCGAACAACTTACAAACTGCGCCTCTGTGAACGGCGAGGTTTCTCCTCCGCCGGCATATTCGAAATACCCGTTGCCCGGATTGAATGTGTATTTCCCTTGCGGAAATGCCCCAGGGTCAGCGATGCCGTTGTAGGTTCCCGTTTCCCAATACACTCCGAATTGCAGAAAGTGATTCCTTAATTGCCAGCTGACATTGTCCTGAATCACCGGATCCACTTTTTTGGTGTGGATCTGATTGTTGTAGAAACCACCCGGCATCTGCAAGAACGGATAGCCTGCACCATTTGGCCCGGCAATTCCGGGAACCGAAATGTCGCCGCCATTCTTGTACATGCCCAGGTAGTCGAAGTTGCCCTTGCCGCCGTTGTAGGCGTTCATGTTGAACCGGTCTACCGCGAGTGGGTTCCCCATCTTGCCAGGCAAGCTGACGAATGACATTGCAGCATCCAATTCGTTCGTTACGCTGGCGCTGATAAACCGCGTATAGCGTGCGGACAAAACATTGGATATGTCACCCGTGGTGACAGCACCGGGATATGGCATGGAATTTGTTGGGAAGTAGCCAAGAGCGACGGGGTCCTGATCGATTTCTTTCTGCAGGCCATAGACGAAAAACAGCTTGTTATTGTCGTCTACGTCGTATTGCAGCGTTGCCTTGAACAACGAACCATTCTGTTGCTGGCTGAGCTGCTTGATGTAGTTGTAGCCAAATGGGTTCGTAAACGGATCGGCGTTCGGTGCCGGAAACCAGTTCACAAGCGCAACGCCCGAGGAGTTCAAATAAGGATTGGCGTTGTAGTTGACGACCTGAGTTCCGTTGGGAAGATAGTTGTCGGAATAACACATCGGCTGAATGGAATTGGGATTGGCCGCGCCGTCGGGACGTCCGCCGCACAACTCGGCGTCCAGCGATGAAGGGCTGAAATCACCTTGCCTCTCCGCCATGGTGGGCACCCAGGCAGAAATGGCCGCCTGATTGGCCTCGAAGGTCTGGTTGTAGTACTCATATCCTGCGAAGAAGAACAACTTGTTTCTGTTGCGATTGAAACTAGTAAACGGCAGTGGAAGAGGGCCGCCCAGCTGGCCGCCAGGGAATAGAAACCGCTCAGGGGGGCGGGACTGGCGCAAGAAGTTGTCGTACCAATCATTGGAGTTCAGTACGTCATCGCGGCCTACCAGATAGACTTCGCCATGGTAAGTCGAACCGCCGGTCTTGCTGGACGCGCTGATCACAGCCGGCCCTTTGGCCGTCGCGGCACCAAAGGTTGAACTGGACGCCTTCACTTCAGAAACCATCTCAATGTTGATCTGCTGCACCGATCCTGAGTTGGTTGCGATATCAGTGAGCGAGACACCGTCGGTCACGACCGCGATACCAGTCGGGCCCGCGCCGTTGGCCGAATAGGCTCCGGTCGGTCCGCTCAATCCCACAACGGCTGCGTTGTATCCAGGCCGGTTGAACAGGCCCTGGTCGCCCGTCGAGAGCGCATAGCCAGGCAGCATGCGCACCAGCTCCGTCGCATCGCGGCCCACCACCGTGAGGGTGTCTAGATCCTTTGAAGTGATGATGTCGCTACGCTCGCCGGTGTCCAAAGCCGCTGTCATCGAATCGACTGCCGCCTCAACCGTCACGGATGCACTGGCCGTGCCCACAGACATCTTGATATCGGTAAAGCTGAGATCGTCACCACCGCGCACTGCAAATGGCTGCGATTTCCACGAAGTAAAGCCTGCGGCAGTCACCTCGAAGGAATAACCCGTACCGGGAATTACGGATGCGAAGGCGAACGATCCGGCACCATTGCTGACCGTGGTCCGCGTAATGCCAGTGCTCGCGTTCGTCAAAGCAATAGATGCCTTGGGAATGACGGCGCCCGACGTGTCCTCGACAACCCCGGTCACGTTTCCGGTGGCCGTTTGTCCCAAAAGAGCCCTTTGCGGCAGCAGGAACACCGCGACGAGCAGCAGCAGCAACGAGGCTGTCGGCCTGATCCTCAAGAATCGCTCCATAGTAGTTTCCCCCCGGTCGGCTACGTTCGATACCCGCCCACGAAATCTAAATCGTGACGAGCACAGCTCACGCGGAGCTGCGAATAAGCGAACGCAGATCCCTGACTTGGATTGCTGGGACGCAATTCTCACGCCTTTCTTCAACATCTGTCAAGTGCGGCAAAGCGATAAATTTCAGTGATGGGAACGATATCGCCTGTTTTCGAGGAATTTCGCGATTTTGAAGCCTTTAGCTCTCTCACCCAACCAACCGCCCGGATGGGACAGCAACCGATTTTTTGAAAATTGTGAGATCATACCCCTTCGTTCGAACGGCGTTTGATAAGCCCGCTACGATGTGTCGTGTTAGAACGCGCTTCAAGTTTTTGCAATCGATTGGGGAGAGGAAATGAAGCACCCTGGACGCTTTGCGTTGGTTGGGATTGGGACCGTCGCCAGCCTGATGGTTTCAGCTTGCGGGGGCGGGAGTTCCAACAATCCTCCGCCGCCGGTCACCTACCGGTTGACGGTGAATTCGACCAACCCCTCAAGTGGGGTACCCATTTCAGCAACGCCATCTGACAATAATGGCGCGACAGGAGGAACCACTGGTTTCACACTGACTTATAACTCCGGGTCTGCGATAACCCTCAGCGCCAATGCCACCGCCGGTAGCAATTCATTTTCGGCCTGGTCAGGATGCACGTCGGTCAGTAACGAAACCTGCTCGGTGACTCTTAAGGCGGATACCCCAGTCACTGCCAGCTACAGCACCCCGGTCAAAACAGCCCCGTCCGTGTCGGTCACGCCTTCGATGTCCGGCACTTCCGTCGGCTTGGCGCTACCGGTCACAATAGCTGTTGCAGGCTCCAGCGGCAGCCCTACGCCAACCGGAACGGTATCCCTGTCCAGCGGCAGTTACAGTTCCGCAACAATTGCGCTGAGCAACGGCAGCGCGACCATCACGATTCCTGCCGGTTCGCTTGCCGTCGGGACCGATACGCTCACTGCCAGCTATGCGCCGGATAGCGCAAGCTCATCGATTTTCGATAGCGCTTCGGGGACAGGCTCGGTCACGGTGTCAGGCGCGACCTTTGTTCTCACGGTAAATTCAATCGCCCCATCGAGTGGAGTTCCCATCACAGTTTCGCCCGCAGACAACAACAACGCGGGCAACGGCACGACGAGCTTTGCGCGTACTTACAATGCCGGAACGGCGGTAACTCTAGCAGCACCAATCACCTCTGGAAGCTATTCTTTCGTCTCGTGGTCGGGATGCACTTCGGATCTGGGCTCGGGACGATGCTCGGTCACGTTGAACGCGAACACCACGGTCACGGCAACATTCAACCAGACGGGCGTCACCTCAATCTCTGTCTCTCCGAATTTCGCGACGATTGGAACGCAGCAGCAATTCACTGCAACCGTCAATGGCAACGGGAGTTACAGCAATACCGTAAACTGGTCGCTCGCTTGCCCATCGTGCGGCAATCTCAGTCCCGGCACGCTCAGCGCTTCCGGACTGTATACGACGCCCTATCCTGCACCGGTCTCGGTCACAGTGACAGCGACCAGCACGCAGGACACGACCATTAGCGGCAGTGCCGTGGTCGCACTCAATCCGCCGGCGACCACCGCCGGTCCAGTTCTCAGCGTTGACGCAGGCAATCAGACGCATGCGATCAGCCCGCTCATCTATGGGATGAATGCGTATGTACTCGATGCAACCACTCTCGCCAATGCCAATATTTCAGTGGCGCGTTGGGGCGGAGACAGCACTTCACGCTACAACTACAAACTGAATGTCTCCAGTTCTGCCTCGGATTGGTACTTTGAAAACAGCTCCGGTTCGGGGGTGTGGCCGGACGGCAACTTCAATGATTTCGTAACTACGGCCGCCGCCGATGGGATCAAGACGATCGGCACTGTCCCCGTTCTTGGCTGGGTCGCAAAAGACTCTACGTCCTGCAGTTTTCCGAAGTCAACTTATCCGAGCCAATACGCCTTCGATCCCTATAGCGGTGCTTGTGGAGATGGCGAGTTGCCGAGCCAGACCAACATTACCGGAAACAATCCGACTGTCACGAGCGTTGCAGAGCCCCCACCGGCGCCGCCCGCGGCGAGCACAGTTACGGCCACGTGGGCCGGGGGTACCTGGGCAGGCGGTTGGATAGCTTCGCTGGTTGCCAAGTCAGAAACGGGCGCGAACGGCGGTGTGACCATCTGGGATCTCGACAATGAGCCCGCGTGGTGGGATGCCGTTCATCGCGACGTTCATCCAATCCCTTCCACCTACGACGAAGTGACAAATGGCGGCATCGGCACCGCTCTCGCAATCAAGACAATCGATCCCACAGCCCAGGTAAGCGGTCCTGTTGTGGACTATTGGTGGAACTACTTCTATTCGAAGAAGGACATTGAAAACGGCTGGAGTTCAGGTCCATGTTATGAGCCATGGAGCGGTCCAACCGACCGCGCAGCGCACGGCGGCACTCCGTTCATTGAGTATTACCTGAAGCAATTTGCCGCTGCACAGGCCACGTACGGCGAGCGGCTCCTCGATTACCTCGACATTCATGGCTACGATGCGCCCAGTTACAACGGCAGTTCGGTGGCCTTCACCACCGCAGGCGATACGCCCGAGCAACAGGCCCGCATGAATGGAACACGCGCATTCTGGGATCCGACGTATACCGATCCCAATTTCCCGCAGCCAAACTACAGCACCGACCCGAATTACACCGCCAGCTGTTCCACGCCTTTGCTGGCTCCGCAAATTGTCAGGATGTTGAAGACGTGGGTCGCGAACGACTATCCTGGGACTAAAACTGCGATCGATGAATACAACTTCGGTGGAATGGAATCGATCAACGGCGCCGTAACGCAGGCCGACATTCTCGGCATCTTTGGCCGTGAAGGCCTCGATCTCGCTACGCTGTGGCCGACGACCAACTACAGCCAGCAGGTTCCGGGCACCATGGCCTTTGCGATCTATCGCAATTACGACGGCAATGACTCAGCGTTTGGCGATCTAGCGCTGGCATCGACGAGCACGACGTCTTCGAGCTCTGACGGCGAGGGGCAGCTCGCAGTCTACGGCGCATATCGTAGCTCAGACAAAGCAATTACGGTGATCGTGATCAACAAGACCTATGGCACGCTCACCTCGACTGTCTCGCTGGCAAACTTCACGAGTTCCAGCGGCACTGCCCAGGCGTATCTCTATAGCAATGTCAACCTGAACGCGATCGTCGCGCAACCAGCCGTTACCATCGCAGCCCCTGTATCGGGAAGCATGACCAGCACCATCACCACATCGTTCCCGGCACAGTCGATCACGTTGTTGGTTGTGCCCAACTAACTGCCGCGGACCTCGGCCTTGTGGCGCGCCGCGCCTGATCGACTTGCGATAGGCTCGCCCGCAATCCTGTATGCTTGCACGTGGATTTGTGCGCCCGTTTCCTTTGATGGGAACGGTATCAGTGTGAAATCAATCGGCTCGAACTGCATCCACTTCAAAGCCTGATCGATTCACCTGAACTACTGCGCAAACCGCAAGACCAATCAGGGGGATGTGCATGTCGACATCAAGACGCGATTTTCTGAAGACCACCGCGATTGCGGGCGCGACAGCGGCCGTAGGGGGCTTTTCGGCGTTTGGGGAGCCTGTGAACGCAGCCGAGGGGCAAGCCTCATCATCAGCAATCGCCGGCTCCGCGCCGACAGCCGCCTCACAATACACGCGCGGCCTTGGCAATTATCCCGGTGCACCCAGTGAGAATTTCAGCCCTGAGATTGTGCTCGATACGCCGACCTATCGCAATCTCGCGCTGCTTCGTCCCGCCTATCAGTCCAGCAGTTACGACTACAATCTGACCGCGCAGCTTGTCACAGACGGCATCAAAGACACGCGCCCTCCGCGTTGGATCGCCGTTTCAGAGGGAGTGCGCGGGCCACTGCCGAGAGAAGAGCGGGAGTCAGTGCTCGATCACAGCCCAATGAGCTCGCTGGATCTGCGCGGATCAAATCCGACCGTCGATATTCAAATCGCTGGCGGTGAGAGTGCGCCCGAGATTGATCGTGTCGATTTGTTTTTGGTTGCTCCGCAACAATCCGCGTCTGAGGCACTGACTTTCACGGTCTACGTTTCTGAAGATGGTCGCGCATGGAAGCAGATGGGCAGCATGACTGGCCCTCAACCGGGATCCACGACCGGTTTGCCGCCCGACCTGATTGCCTCTGGTCCAATCTACAGGCCATCGATTTCACTCAGCGCCGTGAGCCAAAGCCGTTTCTACCGCGTGGAGTTTTCGTTTGGACACGACGACGGCAGCGGGCGCCACATGTACGACACCTTCTGGCACATCGGCGAAATCGCGTTCTTCCACGGCAACGAACGCGTGCAGGTGGGTGGTCCTTACAACTTCACCAGCGCGTGGATGGGCGCTGGCATGGGCGAGGAATGGGTCTATGTCGATCTCGGCGATCGTTTCGAATTCGATCGCATCAAGCTCTATTGGATCGCGCGCGCGGCCGAGGGAGCGCTGCAAGTCTCCGACGATGCGAGAAGCTGGCTCGACTTGCGACAGATCACTGCCAGCGCCGATCAGGTCGACGACTTCAAGCTGGCCCCGTCTGCGCAGGGCCGCTATGTGCGCGTGTTGATGACGCGGCCAGCCTCGCCCGACGGCTATGCTCTCAGTGAAATCGAGGTCTACGGTCGCGGCGGATTCATCGCGAGGCCCAAAGCCGCTCAAATTCCCGCCGCAGATGGCCGGCTCAATCTCGGCGGTGGCGCGTGGCGCCTGCAGCGATCGAACTTCGTCGATGTTTCCGGCGAAACGGTCTCGAAAACCGGATTCGAAGATGCCGCTTGGCTCGTCGCAACGGTGCCGGGCACTGTGCTGACCTCGTACCTGAATGTCGGCGCTATACCGGACCCGAACTTCGGTCAGAATCAGCTGAACATCTCCGACTCATACTTTTACGCGGACTTTTGGTACCGCACCGAGTTCATGCCGCCGACGGTCGCGCCGAAGCAGTCCGCGTGGCTCAACCTCGATGGCATTAACTGGAAGGCCGACGTGTATCTCAATGGCGAAAAGCTGGGCCGCGTCGAAGGCGGGTTCATGCGTGGGCGCTTTGATGTCACCGGCAAACTGATTGCCGGCAAGCCCAATGCGCTGGCCGTCCGCATCGAGAAGAACGCGACACCTGGCAGTTGCAAACAGAAGACGCTCGAGAACGTAGGCAAAAATGGCGGCGCGCTCGGCGCCGACAATCCGACTTATCACGCATCCATCGGCTGGGACTGGATCCCCACCATCCGCGGGCGTAATACCGGCATCTGGGGCGATGTGTATCTGACCGTCTCGAATGCAGTCACCATCGAAGACCCGTTTATCTCAACCCAGCTTCCGCTGCCAGACACATCGAGCGCCGACGTCACGATCGAACTTGACTTCGCTAATCATCAACCGCGTGCTTTCAGCGGCATTCTGCGTGGACGGGTCGGCGACGCCCACTTTGAGCAGCGAGTCACGTTGGCCGCATCAGAGCGCAAGAAGGTCAAGATTGATCCCACCTCGCAGAGCGCGCTTCACATCGCAAACCCCAAGCTGTGGTGGCCAGTGGGATATGGCGACCCGAACCTCTACGATGTCGAACTTACTCTTGAATCCGGCGGCAAGCCTGTCGCCACAAAAACATTTAAGACCGGTCTCCGCCAGATGACGTACAGCGAAGACGGCGGCGCGCTGCGCATCTGGATCAACGGCAGGCGCTTCGTTCCCAGGGGCGGCAATTGGGGCTTCGGCGAATCGATGCTGCGTTATCGCGCCCGTGAGTATGACGCCGCGGTGCGCTACCACCGCGAAATGAACTTCACCATGATCCGCAATTGGGTCGGCCAGATCGGCGACGAGGCGCTTTACGACGCCTGTGACCGCCACGGCGTCATGGTGTGGCACGACTTCTGGCTTGCCAATCCATGGGATGGCCCCGAGCCTGACGACAACGCGCTTTTCCTCAACAATGTCAAGGACTTCATTCTGCGTATACGGAATCACGCCTCAATCGGTCTCTACTGCGGCCGCAACGAGGGATTTCCGCCGCCTCCGCTTGAGGCTGGCATTCGCCAGATCCTCG
>Ga0181537_10002286_pt1 | contig 16965 bp, 16 predicted proteins | sample PEATcosm2014_Bin_39_FD_119765 | JGI IMG/M metagenome (GOLD analysis project Ga0181537, IMG submission 119765) | Peatland microbial communities from MTU Mesocosm Facility, Houghton, MI, USA - PEATcosm2014_Bin23_10_metaG | ecosystem: Environmental > Terrestrial > Soil > Wetlands > Peat | place... | reverse complement strand
GCCAAGACACATCGCAATCCTGGGATATGACGGAATCATGGGCCTGGACCTCGTGGGGCCGATGGAGGCGTTTGCAAGCGCGTATCTGAACTCGCAAAAGGCGCGCAGGGAAGCTTGTTATCAGGTAACCATAGCCGCGCTGGAGGGGAAAACGTTTCGCTCCGAATTCGGGCTCACGATCACGACGGAAAAGAGCCTCTTCGACATTCGCGATGTGGACACATTCCTCATTCCCGGCGGCAGAGGCTTGCGCGAGCCGAATGGCCACCCCAAGCTCAAAGTCTGGTTGCAGAAGAACGCGGGCTCGATTCGGCGGATCGCGTCGATTTGCACTGGAATCTATGGCCTCGCACCATCGGGATTGTTGAATGGCCGAAAGGTCGCGACGCACTGGAGGTTCACTGGAGATCTGTCGAGGCGTTATCCCACACTGAAAGTAAATTCCGGCTCGCTTTACGTAAGGGATGGGAAGTTCTGGACCGCAGCGGGAGTGACGGCGGGCATCGATCTTTCGCTGGCTCTGATCGAGGAGGACTTCGGCTCGGAGGTAGCGCTTTCGGTCGCGCGCGACCTCGTCGTTTACATGAAGAGGTCCGGAGGACAGGAGCAGTATTCGGAGCCGCTGCAGTTTCAAGTAGAATCGCGCAGTCGCTTTGCGGATCTTTTGCCGTGGATGATGGCTCACCTGGAGCACGATCTTTCGGTCGAGGCACTTGCGGCGCGAGTTTCGTTGTGCCCACGGCAGTTTTCGCGACGGTTTACGCAGGAGTTCGGGAGTAGCCCGGCTTCGTTTGTGCGGCGACTGCGGCTGGACGAAGCGCGGCGCCGCCTCTCCGCGCCGGAGTGTACGGTGGAGGGCGTAGCGTGTTCGGTGGGATTTAGCGACGGCGATAATTTCCGGCGCGCCTTTGAACGGTCCTTCGGAATTGCTCCGAGCGCGTATCGGGGACGGTTTCCAGCGAGACACTCATGACAGCGTTGAATATATCGGAAAGGAAAAACTCGAATATCCGGTCTCTCGGGGCCTGATGAGGGCAGGCGAACTCTCTAGTAGCGCCTTGTCGGACTTGCATTGGATTCATCGCAAACAAGCGTTTGCACTTCGTCAACTGCTGCCAACAGTCCAACGCGTACTTCGACCTAGGGTTGAGCGGCATTCCGAGGATTGGTACCCGAAAACGCCGAAGTGTCCGGAAATGGGTACTGCGCGGACAGTGGGCAATCTGGTGATTGCGCTGCTGGTGAAGGTTTTCACATTGGTAACAAAGTTGGAAGGCGGTGGAAGAACCCATCCCTCAGGGGTTAAAACCCTCATGATTCCAGGTTGCTTGGCGGCACGGATAAATCCGTGCCCTTTCAAAACAAAGGGTTCATCAGAAACAAGGGGTTCATCAAAAACAAAGGGTTCATCAGAAACAAAGGGTTCATCAGAAACAAAGGGTTCATCAGAAACAAGGGGTTCATCAGAAACAAGGGGTTCGTCAAAAACAAAGGGTTCATCAGAAACAAAGGGTTCATCAAAAACAAAGGGTTCATCAGAAGCAAGGGGTTCGTCAAAAACAAAGGGTTCATCAAGAACAAAGGGTTCATCAGAAACAAAGGGTTCATCATCAATCTCGATGTTTTATGATTCGCCGGTGAAGGGGTTGGTTTCCTGTGGCTTGATGGTGGTGGGGTCGCGGGTTGGCGGGGGCTCGTGCTCGGCTGCCGCTGTAGTTGTGATTGCGCCGGCGGGGGCTGCGTACTTTTCAGTGAAGGAATTGAAGACGCGGTTGGGATCGCCGGGAAGCATGTGGTTCTCTTCGAGGGCGAGGCGGACGCGGCGCTGAAACTCGCGCATGGGGGCGTACTGCTGGGTGGCGCGGGTTTTGAAGATGACGGGGAAGATGAGCTGCGAGCCTCGCATGGAATCGACGCCGAGGATCTGGGGATCGGCGAGGAAGACGGTTCTGAATTCGGGGCTTTTGCGCACCTCCATGGCGATGGTGGTGAGGATCTTCTGCACGGTGTCAGGATTGGCGGAGAAGTCGACGCTGACGTTGATGGTGGCAACGGAGAAGTCGACGCTGAGGTTGGCGACGGTGGTGATCTGCGAGTTGGGGACGACGTAGAGGGTTCCGTCACCGCCGCGGACGGTGGTACGGCGGAGGGTCATGGTTTCGACGGTTCCGGAGAGGCCGGCGAGGGTTACGGTGTCGCCGACGTTGAACTGGTCTTCGACGAGGATGATGATGCCGTTGAGCATGTCTTTGACCAGGCTTTGCGCGGCCAGTCCGATGGCGACGCCTGCTACGCCGGCGGAGGCGAGGAGGGGGGCGAGATTGACGCCGAAAGCGTCCAGAGTCTGGAGCAGGGCAATGGCGCCGATGACGGCGACGCCGGTAGCGCGAATGACGCTGGCCAGGGTTCTGAGCTGGGCGGCGCGAGAACTTCCGCCCGTGCGCCGTTCGGCGATGTTGACCATTCTGGATGTGACCAGCCGCAATAAACGGCTGAGAACAAAGGCGATGAGCGCGATGACGATGAGATGCGGCAATTTGGTGCGGACGAACTCCTGGGCATCGACGACCCACTCGTCCAGGACCTTTCCGAGAAACCGGCCCTCGGCGAATATTCCCCAGCGGAGGGTCAACAAGAGTGCCGCTTCACGAAAAGGGAAAGGAAGCATCCAAATTCTCCTGAATCTAGACTAGACTGTGCGCAGGGAAAAATCGGCCCTGCCGACCTGAAGCGATCGGCGCCAACAAGGAAAAATCCAGGTTACGCCGGTTGTTCCCAGGAGGTTCCTCGTGCAGCCGACGAATAGTGCGATTCACAATAGCGTAAGAAGAATCAGTCCACCGGCCTTGCGGCCCCGCCGCCCTCTTCATGGGCGAATTCGCATGATTGTGATGCTGGCGGCGACACTGGCCGTTGCCTGCCCATTGCTTCACGGCCAGGCCAATCCCGACAAGTCGATTCACGATCCATCGCTGACCGCGCCACCGGATGCGAACGCGCAGATGCAAATGCGCAACCAGCAAACGGCCAAGCAGAACTTTGACGCGGCGAACGAGGAGCGGAAGAAGCAAATTGCCAACGACAGCGCAAAGTTACTGAAATTGGCCACCGATCTGAAGACCGAGGTGGACAAGACCAACAAGGACACGCTGTCGTTGAATGTGATCCGCAAAGCGGAGGAGATTGAGAAGCTGGCTCATGATGTGAAGGAGAAGATGAAGCTCTCGGTAGGTCCCGGCTAAGGGCGTGCAGCTGGTTTGTAAGAGGGAAAGCCAACTTCCGAACGTCCTACATGGATTGAGGATGGTTCGCTATGAGTGAGCAACGGCATGAAGGTAAGCGTGCATTGATGGTCGCACGATGGCCTGTGGTGGGAGCAGGCCTGTTGCTGGGATTGGGGCTGGCGCTGACAAAACCGTGCGCGTCGCAAAGCGCTCCCGCAAACATTCATTCTCCGATGGACCAGCCGATTGGCCAGTCAGTGGGCGGCGGCCTGAGAGACTGGGAAGGTCCCGATCAAATTGACGCCGAGAGGCGGTTCCGCGCGCTGAATAAGATGCGGCAACAGGGGATGATCTCCGACACCAACAAGCTGTTGAAGCTAGTGAGCGAACTGAATGAAGAGATCAGCAAGGAGAATCCCGAATTGCTGACTGCGGATCAGTTGCATAAACTGGCCACGATTGAGAAGCTGGCGCGGAGCGTGAAGGAGAAGATGAGTACACCGGTTGGACCGAATCCGGCCTACCAGGCGCCCCCACCGCCGGTGATGCGTTAGTCGGGAGCCGCGGATTTTTCAGGTGCAGGCCGCGTTGCGGCTCGCGACCTGTTCGGGACCGGGCTGAGTTGTTACAATCAGGCTTGGATTTACGGGAATTGGTTTTCTGGGAGTGACGGGGATGGAACTGGCAGTTTCCAGTGCTCGCGAGCCCGAGACGGCTGCCGCCTCAGGTGGCCTGAGCACCCAGCAAATGGTCGAGATATACCGGCTGATGTACCTTTCACGGCGCATCGACGACCGCGAAATTCTTCTTAAAAAGCTGCAGAAAATCTACTTCCAGGTATCGGGCGCGGGGCACGAGGCGCTGCAGGTGGGCGCGGCGCTGGCTTTGCGGCCGGGCTATGACTGGTTTTTCCCTTACTATCGCGATCGGGCTTTGGTTCTGGCGCTGGGAGTGACACCGACGGAGATGTTTCTGCAGGCTGTGGGTGCGGCGACGGATCCGGCGAGCGGCGGACGGCAGATGCCGACACACTGGGGCAGCCGGCCGTTGCACATCGTGAGTACTTCATCATCGACGACGACGCAATTGCTACATGCAGTGGGTTGCGCGGAGGCTGGACGGTACTTCAGCCGGCATCCTGAGGCAGCGGCGAAGAGCGATGGCGATTATCGGGCCTTCCATGATGTGGAGTTTCACGGCGACGAGGTGGTGTTTACGTCGCTGGGGGACGGATCGACGTCGCAGGGCGAGTTCTGGGAGGCGCTCAACACGGCTTCTAACCAGAAGCTTCCTGTGATTTTCTGCGTTGAGGATAATGGCTACGCGATCAGCGTTCCGGTGGAGGTGAACACGCCGGGCGGGAACATTTCGCGGCTGGTGGCGAACTTTCCGAATTTCCATTTTGCCGAGGTGGACGGCACCGATCCTGAGGCGTGCCTGTTGGCCTTTCAGGCCGCGGCGGCGCATTGCAGGGCGGGACACGGTCCAGCATTTGTGCACGGACACTGCGTGCGGCCTTATTCCCATTCAGGTTCGGATGACGACAAGCTTTACCGCTCGAAGACGGAACGCGAGGCGGACGCGCTGCGCGATCCGCTGACGAAGATGCAAATGCGGCTATTGCGGGAGGGAATTCTTACCGCGGAAGAGATCAATGAGCTGGAGCAACGGCTGGACCGGGAAGCCGCGGAGGCAGCCGAGCGGGCGTTGGAGGCTCCGCTGCCAACGATTGCGAGCATCACCGAGCACGTGTATTCGGAGGAGCTTGACCCCACGAGCTCGGCTTTTGCCAGCGAGGAAGCGCTTGCGCCGGGTTCGGCCGGTGGAGGCAAGGCGGGGAGCGCGAAGGGCAGCGATCCGCGGACGATGGCCGACCTGATCAATGCCTGCCTGCACGACGAGATGAAGCGGGACCCGCGCATCGTGGTCTATGGCGAGGATGTGGCTGACGCGAGCCGGGAAGCGGCGCTGGCCGAAGTGAAGGGCAAGGGAGGGGTTTTCAAGCTGACGGCGGGGCTGCAGACTGAATTCGGTTCGGAGCGTGTGTTCAATTCGCCGCTGGCTGAGGCGAATATTGTGGGGCGGGCCATTGGCTATGCGACGCGCGGGATGAAGCCGGTGGTGGAGATTCAGTTTTTCGATTACATCTGGCCGGCCATGCACCAGATTCGGAATGAGCTGGCGGTGATGCGCTGGCGGTCCAACGGAGTGTGGGCCTCGCCGGCGGTGATTCGCGTGCCCATTGGCGGGTACCTTACGGGGGGCGCGATTTATCACTCGCAGTCGGGCGAGAGCATGTTTACGCACATTCCTGGGCTCAGGGTGGTGTTCCCTTCGAACGCTCTGGATGCGAATGGGTTGCTGCGGACGGCGATCCGGTGCGACGATCCGGTGTTGTTTCTGGAGCACAAGCGGCTGTACCGCGAGACTTATGGGCGCGCGCCGTATCCGGGGCCGGATTTTGCAATTCCATTTGGGAAGGCAAAGACTGTAAGGGCGGGAACGGACATTACGCTGATTACTTATGGCGCGCTTGTGCCCCGGGCATTGCAGGCTGCGCAGAAAGCTCACGCGCAGGGCATTGAGGTTGAGATTCTGGATTTGCGGACGCTGAATCCCTACGACTGGGAAGCGATTGCGACTTCGATCAAGAAGACGAGCCGGGTGATTGTGGCGCACGAGGACATGCTGAGCTGGGGCTACGGGGCGGAGATTGCTGCGCGCATTGCCGATGAGCTTTTCGAGTGGCTGGATGCGCCGGTGCGGCGGATTGGGTCGATGGATACTTTTGTGGCTTATCAGCCGGTGCTGGAGGATGCGATTCTGCCGCAGCCGGAGGGCATTCTCAAGGCTATTGTTGAGCTTAAGGGTTATTGACGCCTGATTTCTCTGATGGCATCGAGTCCATCAGCATCGATCAGCAAGTAAAAATCTTCTCGATTGTGGCCATGGGGAGGAAGAGACGCCTCTTTTTAGAGTCAGGGAATGGGATGAACCCGAAGCCCACGTAGAATTGGTGGGCATTTTCGTCTTTGGCATCCACCACCACGGCAGCAGACGCAATATTCCGGCTCATGGAAAGGGATCGATGAAGAGCGTCTACCAGGAGGAGCTCCCCAACGCCCCGCCCCTTATAAGACAAATCCCTCGCCAACCTGCCGATCAGCGTTGCCCCGATGTATGGATATCGCGGCAGGTTCAATTGATTGACAATGCCCTCGGGGAGATCTCTGGCATCGATATTGTCGGCCGAAAGGGTGTAATAGCCGGCTATTCGATCCTCGGCCAAGAGTACGTACACAGCACAAGCTCGCCGATCGATATCCTGTGTGGCTCGCTCCTTCAGGTATTTGTCCAGGTCTACTGAACCACAAGAAAAAGCTGCCCGGAGCTTCTTGTTATGAGGTGCGAACGGCTTGATTGCCTGGAAATCCGGCTCGAGAATAATCTATCTCCCAAACATCTGCGCATGACGAGCGGCGGCTTTACGGAGTCTTGAATTGGGGGGTGGAGGCTTGAGTAAGGCTTCCACAAAGGCGATCTTGTCGCGCTGCGTCAGCTCCGATAGCTCGCTTGAATGGACGACACGCTGAGCAGCTTCGACCACGCTGTTAACAACGAAGTCTGTCAGCTTCCTTCCCTGAATGGCGGCCGCTGCCTCGCACAGAGCTTTCGTTGCGCGGGGCACCCGAGCTTCCAGGCGCGCATCCCTTTTGGGTTCAGCTACCGGCATTTTTAGCCCTCTCTTCAATTCTTAAATGTACGGCAATTTGCCACCAAAGTCCAATGCTTCCTCTTGAAGCGCTTGAATTAAGAACATCTAAACCATTCACGCAAAAACACTTGGTCGACAAGAAAACAAACATGCGGCAGCGGCCAAAACTTGATTAATTGTTGGCAGAAAGCCAGCTTCAGACTTGAAAGCTATCTCAGACTAAAGGCGTATTGACTTGGGGGATTAGGCAGCCGGAGAGCATTCTTAAGGCTATTTTGGAGCTTAAGGCTTATTGATTGGCTGGACCGGGAGGCGGGTAATTTCCGGCGAACTCTATTTCAGTTTGTAGGGAATCCTGATATCTCGATTCGGGGTGGGGAAGTGCTTTGAATTCCGCGTCACGAGAAGCAGGTTATCGAGTTGCGCCGTCGCAAAGATGATGGTATCCGGCAACTTGAGCTTTGGGGTTCGATGCCTGCGGATTTCTGACGAGCGCTCGGCAACTTCCATTGTGAGCGGCAGGACCAGAAAGGTGGCAAGGAAATCGCGCCGCACCTGTTCGTCGTCCGGAGTAGCGCCCGCCATTACTTCGATCCAGGTGATGATGCTGATAGCGGGCATCGAGTAGCGCTCGACTTCGGTGCGTGCGGAAGTTATGCCTGCCAGGTAGTCGATCAGGATATTTGTATCGAGGAGAGCTTTCCTTACTCCCATTCCTGGCGAATCCTTTCCTGGTACTCCATGCCGTCTATAGGACGTCCAGCTAAGAGCCCGAAGGCCGCTTCCCGGGCTTTCTGGATTTGTGTTTTGCGATGTGCGGTCAGGCTCTGCGCGATGGCGCGCCGGATGAACTCGGCGCGTGAGATGGATTGAGCCTTTATGACTTTGTTGATGACGGCTAGATCGTCATCGGGAATGTCAACGAGAGTGCGCATGTGGATTCCTTTGTCAGTCTAATGATATACATGCAGTATATCATTCTTGTTTGCCCGGCGCCTGGCGGTTTTCTTGGGAGGTCGTCCCTCAGGGGTTAAAATCCCTCGTCATTCCGGCCCTTTTCGGCACGATTGAGGTCGTGCCATAAAAAAAGAAATGGGCCAAGGTTCGCGCTGCCCCTCCGGGGCGCCGGGTTCAAGGGGGTTGGCTAACCCAGGATTCCCGCCTCGTCCGCTGCGGCGAACGAAGCGTCCATCCTGGGCTATTATCCTTCGGCCCCTCCGGGGCGAAAACCGTGGTATGCCGTTTCGTCCATGTTGTGTGCCGTTTCATCCATCGGGTCGGCTTTGCCGGTGGACGACTGTTACAAAGCGGGTTTATGAAACCTCTCTAGTCAAGACCTGAACCACGGCCCTCTTCCGCAGTTGGGCGGTTCGACGGTGCACCCGCCAGATACAATACTGAGATGGAGTTGCGCACCAACCAGCAACGGCTTATCTCAGCCTTACCGAGCCTCCAGGTGGACCCGACCGCATGAAGAACTTTCTTCGCCTTGTGCGCTACGGGCTGCCGTTCTGGTTTGAGTGGCTGCCTGGGGTGCTGCTGCTGGCGCTGGTGGGCGTGCTTGATACTTTTCGCACGCTGCTGTTTCAGCCCATCTTCGACCAGGTGCTTAGACCCGATGCGCCTGAGGGGCCGATCCTGCTTGGGCTTCCTAAGACGCCTTGGCACTTCGACCTTAGAAGCCTGGTACCGCATTTTCTGCATCAGCACAACGCCTGGAATGTGGTGGCTTTTGCGCTGGTGCTCTCGACGCTTGCCAAGGGGGTTTGCGATTATCTGGGCACTTACCTTGTCAATTACGCCGGCTTCGGACTGATTACCGATCTTAGAAATCATTTGTATGAAGCTACGCTGCGGCGGTCCTCGAGCTTCTTTCACAAGCACGCTACGGGCACCATTCTCTCGACGCTGATCAACGATGTGGACCGGGTGCAGAACGCGGTTAGTTCCGTGATCGGCGAGTTTTTGCAGCAGTTCTTCACGTTTATTGTTGGGCTTGTTTTAGTTATCAATATGGGCGGCCAACTTAGTTGGGCTCTGTTGCTGTTTGTGCCGGTGGTCATTACTTCCTCGCGCAAGATCGGGAGGGAAGTGCGCACGCGGACGCGGAGTGGGCAGGACAAGCTGGCCGAGATACAAAACATTCTTCATGAAACGGTTACGGGCAATCGCATTGTGAAGGCTTTCAGCACTGAGTTATGGGAGATTTTGCGTTTCAAGAAAGCGGCGAGCCGGCTGTTCCGCGCCAACCTGCGCAGCGTGCGCATTCAGGCGATCAGTTCGCCTCTGATGGATACAGTTGGGGCGATCGCCATTGCGATGTTCCTGTTGATTGGACGCAACCAGATTCTGCATGGGCGGATGACGATGGGCAGCTTTGCGGCATTCATCATCCTGCTGTTCAAGCTTTACGATCCTGTGCGCAAATTTGCTTACTTCTATAACAGCTTCCAGCAGGCTATGGGGGCATCGTCTTCGATCTTTGGATTCTTCGATACGGAAGACGATGTGAAGGAGCGGCACCACGCGATTGCGCTGAAGCGATTTGAAAAGGCTGTGGAGTTTGAGAACGTGGGGTTCTCTTATTCGACGGGCGAGGGTGAGCACCAGATTCTGCACAACATCGATGTTGAAGTGCGGGCGGGTGAAGTGCTGGCGCTGGTGGGGCCTAGTGGCGCGGGCAAGTCGACGCTGGTGAATCTGATCCCGCGGTTCTTCGATGTGACCACTGGACGCATTGCGATTGACGGGCACGACATACGGGAGTGTACCTTGGCTTCGTTGCGGCGGCAGGTTGCGCAGGTTTCGCAGGAGACGATTCTGTTCAACGACACGGTGCGGAATAATATTGCCTACGGACAGCCGGAGGTGAAGTTTGAACTGGTGCAGCGCGCGGCACAGAATGCGCTGGCCCACGACTTCATTCTGCGCATGCCGCAGGGGTACGACACGGTGATCGGCGAGAAGGGATTCAGGCTATCGGGCGGCGAGAGGCAGCGGCTGGCGATTGCGCGGGCCATTTTGAAAGACGCGCCGATTCTGATTCTGGATGAGGCGACTTCGGCACTGGACGCGGAGAGCGAATCGCTGGTGCAGGCGGCGCTGGCTAACCTGATGGAAGGGCGCACGGTGCTGGTGATTGCGCACCGGCTGGGAACGATTCGGCGCGCCAATCGCATTGTTGTTCTGGAGGATGGGCGCATTACGGCGATTGGTTCGCACGAGGAGCTGCTGCATTCTTCGCCGACATATCAACGGCTGTATCAATTACAGTTCATGGACGTGCCCGAGAAGCTAGTTGCGAATGCGGTTGTGGCAGCCCCGGCCACTTTGACGCCGGCGCTGGTTGCGGGGCAAGAGGAGTAGCACGAGATGCCGATTTACTCGATGACCGGGTTTGCGCGGGTTCAGGTGCGGGTACAGGATGGCGAACAGGACCGGTTCAATTACACGCTGAGCGTGAAGAGCGTGAATCATCGGTTTCTGGATGTGCAATTACGGATTCCGCCGGGGCTTGACGCGTTGGAGGTGGAGCTGCGGCGGGCGCTGAAGGAGAAACTGACTCGCGGGCATGTGGACCTGTCACTCTCGGTGGATCGCAACGGTCAGCACAAGTCCGGGTATAACCGCGAACTGGTGGCGGGGTATGTGGCGGCATTCAGCGCCGCGCGCGACGAATTCGGGCTCGTGGGGGAACCGGATTTGAATGCGATATTGCGGCTTCCGGGCGCGATGCAGAGCGAGAATCGGACGAATGGGGACGAGGATCTGACAGCGCTGGCGGCGAGCGTGCAGGAAGAGATTGCGCCGCTGCTGGATCAATTGAATGCGATGCGTGCGCGGGAGGGCGAGTCGCTGGTGGCGATTCTGCATGGAACGCTGGACCGGCTGAGCGCGGCCGTGGATGGCGTTTCGGCACTGCGCGCCGAGGTGGAACAGCGCTACCAGGAGAGATTGACGCAACGGCTGCAGGCAGCGACCGGACCGGAGTTCAACCGGCAGAGACTGCTTGAGGAAGTGGCTTTGCTGGTGGAACGCAGCGACATTTCGGAAGAACTGGCTCGGATGGAGACACATATCGGGCACTTCCGCGAGTTGCTGGGCGGAGGCGGCGAAGTGGGCAAGAGGCTGGATTTTCTGTTGCAGGAAATGAATCGTGAGGCGAATACGCTTTTGTCAAAGACAGGCGGCGTGGGCGGCAAGGGTACGCACATTACGGAACTTGGACTGGCGATGAAGGCGGAGATTGAGAAGGCACGGGAACAGATTCAGAATGTGGAGTGATGACAGTGGACAGTGTGCAGTGTGCAGTGGACAGTGACGAGGGCAGTGAAAAAGTGAAGAAGTGAAAAAGAACAGGGACTTAGGGACTAGGGACTAGGGACTAGGGACTAGGGACTAAGACTTGGACGTTATTGGCATCGACTGCTGATTGAAGGACGATTGAGACGTGGCGGGAATTCTATTTATCATTTCGGCGCCTTCGGGTTCGGGCAAGAGCACGCTGGTGAGCGAGTTGCGCAAGCAGGTGAGCAGCGTGGAGTTCGCCATCTCGTGGACTACGCGGGCGCCGCGGGGTTCAGAGGAGCATGGGCGCGAATACAACTTCACGACGCGCGAGGAATTTCAGCGGATGCTGAGTGAGGGTGTGTTTCTTGAGCATGCCGAGGTATTTGGCAAGTTCTACGGGACGGCACGGCAGTCGCTGGAAGATGCGCGGGCGGCGGGTCACGATCTGATTCTCGACATCGATGTGCAGGGAGCCGCGCAGGTGCGCGCAAAGATGCCCGAGGCGGTGAGCATTTTTGTAATGCCTCCGAACCCGAGGGCGCTGCGCACACGGCTGCGCAACCGGAGCCGGGCGGAAGGGGTTGTGGACGATGAGGAAGTGTTCCGCCGGCTGAACGCGGCGAGGCGGGAGATTGAGAATTATCGCGAGTACGGTTATATTCTGGTCAACGACATTCTTGACCGGGCGGTGGCGCAATTGGAAGCGATTGTGCTTTCCGAGCGCTATTACCGGAATGGCGAGGTGATTGCGTACCGGTCGCGCCGGGTGTTGGAGGTTGCCGCGGCCTGCCTGCAAACCAACTCGCAGGAGCGGATCAAGCCTGTGTTGGAGGCGTTTGGCATTTTGAACTCTTCCAGCCAGCAGCAGTTCGACTTCAAGAAGGACTCCGAGGAGGAGAACTCCGATGAAGACAGCGAAGACAATGGAGAGGACACCGATGACAATTGAGACCAGTTTCGATTCGAATTACCGCAAGGTTCTGGTCGCCGCGCGCCGGGCTCGCCAGCTTCAGAGCGGTTCCCACGCACTGATTCACAGCCAGTCGACGAAGGCCTGCCGGATTGCACAGGAAGAAATTAACGCCGGCAAGATTTCGTACGTGAAGACCACGGCCGAGGTGGTGAAGCCGCTGGTGGAAGGTCCGGCGGTTCCTATACTTCTGAGTTAGGGTTTTAGTCGAGTCTTCCTCATCACGCAGCGCGCGTTTCATAATTGAAACGTTCTACAATCGAAGTATGCGAGTGACGGTCGGTGTCTCCGGGGGAATTGCCGCGTATAAGGCGGCGGAACTGGTGCGCGCCCTGCAGCGTCAGGCGCTTGAAGTTCATGTGGTGATGACGGCGGCGGCGGGCAAATTTGTGCAACCGCTGACCTTTGCCGCGCTCACAGGCCACAAGGTGATTACGAGCCTTTGGGAAGACTGGAGCGAAGGCCAAGCTACCGCTGACCAGAATGGCATTGAGCATATATCCGAAGCGCAATGGGCGGATGCGCTGGTGGTTGCGCCGGCCACGGCCAACATTCTGGCAAAATTTGCGCACGGCATTGCGGACGATTTTTTGACCACGATGTACCTTGCGACGCAGGCGCCGGTGCTGGTGGCTCCGGCGATGAACGTGAATATGTGGGAGCACCCGGCGACGCAGGCGAACCTTGAAGTTCTGCGGCAGCGGGGAGTGCGCGTTGTGGAGCCGGGAACGGGCGACCTTGCATGCGGCATGGTGGGCGCGGGACGAATGGCCGAGCCGGAGGCAATTGCCGATGCCGTACTGGATGCGCTGGGACGGCGGCATGACCTGGCAGGTGAGATTGTGCTGGTGACGGCTGGAGGCACGCGCGAGGCGCTGGACCCGGTGCGGTATCTGGGCAACCGGTCGAGCGGGAAGATGGGGTACGCGCTGGCTGAAGCCGCACAGAGCCGTGGGGCGAAGGTGATTCTGGTGAGCGGGCCGTCTGCGCTTCATGCGCCTGCGCATTGCGAGCTGGTGAAGGTTACTACCGCGGACCAGATGCGGGAGGCCGTGTTGGAACGGATGGCGGAGGCTACGATGGTTATCAAGGCCGCCGCCGTGGCTGATTATCGTCCGGTGATGGTTTCTGGACAGAAGCTGAAGCGCACAGGACCGATGACGCTGGAGCTTGCGCCGACGGAGGACATTCTGGCGGAAGTGGCACGGCGGCGGAAGCCGGGACAGCTGATTATTGGATTTGCCGCAGAGACGGAGAACCGGCTGGAAAACGGGCGCGCCAAGCTGCTGAAAAAAGGGGCGGATGCGATTGTGGTGAACGATGTGGCCGGGGAAGGCGTGGGCATTGACGCGGATACGAATGCGGCCACGTTTTTGACTGCGTCGACGGCGATTGAGCTGCCGGAGATGGCGAAGCGGAAGCTTGCGGACCGGATTCTGGACGAGATATTGACTTTGCGGCGGCCACGGACGATGGTGCATGAATTCGACGAGCACGTGGACGAGAAATCGAAACAGGATGAAGTGCTGAGCCAGGCCGTATTGCCCGTTGCGGCGAAGCGGCTGATTATCGAGGGGTAGACGACGTTGGCGCAGACCCTTGATTCCGCCACGCGGGAAGCCCTGATTGAGCGCGTGCGGTTCTATCGCGAGCTGGGGCTGACGGAGTTTTACCGGCGGCCGGTGGACGCGGCGACCTTGCTGGTTGAAGCGACGCAAGCGGCAGAGATTGAAGATGTTCAGGAACAGGAGTTGGCGCCCGCGCCGATTGCGGAGTTGCCTGTGGCTGGTTCCGGACCGGAGATTGCGATTCCCCCTCGTAAGAGCTTTCCCTCACATACCCAGGCTTTGGAGGTTGTCCCTTCTGGGGATCGCGCCGGAGCATTGCAATTGATTCGCGAAGAGATTGGCGATTGCACGCGGTGCGCGCTGCACAAGGGGCGGAACAAGCTTGTGTTTGGGGACGGGGCGGCGACGGCGCGGCTGATGTTTGTGGGCGAGGGTCCGGGAGCTGACGAAGATGCGCAGGGGATTCCGTTTGTGGGGCGGGCGGGGCAACTGCTGAACAACATGATTGCGGCGATGGGGCTGAAGCGCGAAGAGGTCTACATTGCCAACGTGGTGAAGTGCAGGCCGCCGGGGAACCGGACGCCCGAGCCGGAGGAGGCGAATACCTGCTCGCAGTTTCTATTCAAGCAAATTGACGTGGTGCGGCCGCAGGTGCTGGTGGCGCTGGGGGCGACTGCAGCAACATATCTGCTGGGGCAGCGGCAGCCGCTGGCGGGGCTGCGCGGGCGGGTTCATGCGTTTCGCGGGATGCAACTGATTGTTACGTATCACCCGGCGTTTTTGCTGCGTGATCCACGGCAAAAGAAGGAAGCGTGGGCGGATCTGCAGATGGCTATGCGGGAGCTTGGGTTGAAGGGGCCGAACCGGTAACAGGTAACAGGTTACAGATTACAGATTACAGATTACAGATGACAGATTGCAGATGACAGGTTACAGATTACAGTTCGGCCGCTAACGCCGGTCCGATTGCGGGTGTTTGCTTGCTGGTTCCCACTCATTCGACGAAAAGATGTCGGATGAATGGGACACAGAGCTTTGTTCCGCAGTGCATGATTTCAAAGCTCCAGGCGTCCGCTTTCCGTTTCCCGCTCTGGCCATAAGACCCTATAATCACCGGCATGAGAAAAATTACTTCCCTTTTGTTGAGTTTGTTTGTGGTTCCGGTTGCGGGGCAGACTATGGGCTCGATGCCGATGGGGCCGGGTGCTGTGGATACGCATGAACGGCTGGGAACGGTGTCGTTTCCGGTGTCGTGTAAGGCGGAGACGCAGGCGGGCATGAATCGTGGGGTGGCGCTGCTGCATGACTTCTGGTATGTGGAGGCGGAAAACGAGTTTGGCAGACTGGTGAAGAGCGATCCCGGGTGTGCGATGGCGCATTGGGGGATGGCGATGAGCGTTTTCCACCAGATATGGGGACGGCCGGATGCGGAGAAGATGAAATCCGGGTGGGACGAGATGCAGAAGGCGCAGGCGCTCATGGCCGGAACGGCGCGGGAGCGCGGGTATATTGCGGCGCTGGCGGATTTTTATCGGCCGGATGTGCGGGAGTTTCCGGCGCGGGTGGATGGCTACGAGGCGGCGATGGGAAAGCTCTATGCGCAGTTCCCAGGGGATGTGGACGCGGGCGCATTTTATGCGCTGTCGCTGCTGGCGGCTGAGACTCCGGGGGACACGAGCCTGGCGCAGGAGCGCAAGGCGATGGCGGTGCTGACTCCGCTGATAAAGATGTATCCGGACAATCCGGGGCTGGTGCACTACATCATTCACGCGTGCGACAACCCGTCGATGGCTGCGGACGGGCTGGCTGCGGCGGACCATTATGGGGAGATTGCGCAATCGGGCCCGCATGCGTTCCATATGCCTGGGCACATTTACGCGCGGCTGGGATTGTGGCCGCAGGATATTGCTTCGCAGCTTGGTTCGATTGACGCCTCAGTGGCTGCTGGAGCAAAGGGGGAGAGCGGCGTGATGGACGAGCCGCACTCCTACGATTTTCTGATGTATGCGTACCTGCAGAGCGGGCAGGATGGGAAGGCCAAGGCAGTGTTGGCGCGGATTGAAGGGCCCTTGATGACGATTGAGGCGATGCCGGGAATGGGGTCGGGGTATATGGCGGGGATGGTGCCGTATTTCCGGATGAAGTTGCCGGTGTTTTATGCGCTGGAGATGCGAGACTGGAAGGCAGCTGCGGCGTTGGAGCCGGTGAAGGGCGCGCCGGCGGACGCATCGACGCCGGTGTACTGGGCGCGAGCGCTTGCGCACGGACGGCTGCATGAGGCGGCCCAGGCGCAGGCGGATTTAGTTCGGTATGACGAGTTAATTGCTGAGGTCAAGAAGGGACCGCGTGCCTATGAGGCCGAAGGAACCGGCACCCAGATTGAACGCGGCGAGATGGTGGCGTGGAGCGCGTTTGCCGGGGGCAAGGAGCTAGTGGCGCTGACGGCTATGCGGGCGGCGGCGGATTTGCAGGATAAGGTGGGGCAGGGCGAGGTGGATATTCCGGCGCGGGAGATGCTGGCGGATATGCAGCTGGAGTTTGGGCATGCGCGGGAGGCGCTGGCTGAGTATGAGGTAGCGCTGAAGCTGAGCCCGAACCGGTTGAATGGACTATATAACGCGGGACGGGCGGCGGAGGCTGCGGGGGATGAGACGAAGGCGCGGGGCTACTATGCGGCGCTGCTGAAGACGGCTAATGACGGTAGGGATTCGGTGCGGCCGGAGTTTGCGCATGCGCGGAGTTTTGTGGGTGCGCCGCAGATGGCTATCAGGTGACAGGTTACAGATTCTTTCAGATGACATGTTGCAGATTACAGATGACAGTTGGTGGGCGAGGCGGCCCCTGGCGGGCGTTGCGGGCTGCTTTTTCCGGGGCTAGGCAGTGTCTGACGAATCGATCAAGCGCTCGACAAGTGTAGAGCCTAGAGCCATGCCCGCAGGGGCTAAAGCCCGCTCATAATCCTGGGCTTTTTCGGCACGACTAAAGTCATGCCCTAAAAAGAAACCACTCTTCGCCGAGATTGCAAATGATTGATTTCATTGAAAAGCGCATCTGTACAGATTTCACGCCGTCCCGACGGGACGGAGACCTCTATTGAACTCTGTCCCAGGACTGCGCTGCGCTTGTCCTGGGCTATTATCCTTCGGCCCCTCCGGGGCGAAATCCGCGGTATTCCGTTTCATCCATCGGGGTCGGCTT